>Ga0224559_1000077_pt1 | contig 55362 bp, 53 predicted proteins | sample 714S33034metaG_FD_180676 | JGI IMG/M metagenome (GOLD analysis project Ga0224559, IMG submission 180676) | Peat soil microbial communities from Stordalen Mire, Sweden - 717 S3 30-34 | ecosystem: Environmental > Terrestrial > Soil > Wetlands > Peat | place: Sweden: Norrbotten County, Stordalen... | reverse complement strand
TAAATAATTTATAAAAATAATTAAAAAAAGGGGGAGTAAATGATAGTAATATTTACATCCATAATTCTATTAGATATTTAGATTCTTTTTAGCCCATTTTGAACCTGATTTGAGTATATCAAGATTTACAGAAATCATTTTAGGTTTTTTTGCAAATGCTTGTTTAACAGCATCTTCAAAAACTTTTTCAGATAGTTCTGTTGAAATGGCCATTAATACACCTAGCATTGCTGTATTTGCTGCCTTTCCAACACCATGTTCCTTTGCAATTTTCAAAGCTGGAACTCCTATAGCTTTAACATTTTCAGGAGCATTATATTCTCCAATTTCAGTATCATAAAGGATTATACCATTATTTTTAACCCTTTCTGCAAATTCTTCTAGGGAAGGTTTGTTGAGTGCAACTAAAATATCTGGATTGTTTACAACTGGAGATCCTATGAGTTCTCCAGATATTATTACAGTACAATTGGAAGTACCTCCACGCTGTTCTGGTCCATATGATGGATACCATGAAACATGACGACGAGCTTTACATGCTGCCTCTGCTAATATGAGACCCATACTTAGAACACCTTGACCACCAAATCCTGATATTTTTATAACTTTGGTTTCAAAGTTTGGATCATCAATAGCTTCCATTGTACTGTCCAATTCTATTTCAAATATTTTATCTAGTGATTTCTTTGAAAAATCACTTTGTTCCCTACATAAAGGTTCCACTTCGGATGTTCTGTCTCTGAATTTTGCAAGTGGGAATTCAACTTCCATCTGTTCATTTAAAAATTTTTCTGCGCTTTCCGCATCCTGTCTCAAGTTAGTCGGGCATGGTGAGAGTAATTCTACAAATGCATAACCTTTTCCATCTCGCTGTATTTCTAACGCCTTTTTAACCGCGATTTTAGCCATCCTAATATGTGATGCATCTGAAAGTGAAGCCCTTTGAATAAAAACAGGTGCTTTGAGGTTATTTAAAAGTTCACTCATATGTAAGGGGTATCCAGTATAACGAGGGTCTCTCCCTTCTTGACATGTCACTGTAACTTCTCCAACCAGTGTTGTTGGTGCCATCTGTCCACCTGTCATTCCATAGACTGTGTTATTAATAAAGAAAACAGCCATTTTCTCGCCACGATTGGCTGCTTGGATAGTTTCATTAAGCCCTATTGATGCTAAATCTCCGTCTCCCTGATAAAGAATCACAATTGCATTATCTTCTGCTCGAGATATACCTGTTCCAACTGCAGGAGCTCTTCCATGAGCAACTTGAACATGTCCACAGTCGAAGTAATAATAAGCAAAAACAGCACATCCCACTGGACTGGTCATCACCATCCTATCTTGGATACCCAATTCGTCTACTGCCTCACCTATAAGTTTATGTAGAACTCCATGTCCACATCCTGGGCAGTAATGTGTAGCAGTTGGTGCACTTCCTCCTTTACGTGGAAATTCGTTTAAAATTGACTTAGGTTTAGATAAAACCCTTTCATTGACTTTTTCAACATTGTTAGACATCTATCCACCTCCACCAACTTCAATGATTTTATTTAAAATACTTTTCACATCTACTAGGTTTCCACCCATTCTGTTAACAAGTTCAACTGGACGACTGCAGCCAATTGCCAGAATTATGTCTTCTAACATCTGTCCATTACTCATTTCTACCGATATAAATGTGCATTCTCTGTCTTCAGCTATATTTTTGAGGGCTTTTTCAGGAAAAGGGAAGAGAGTTTTTGGTCTGAATAATCCTACCTTTATTCCACGTTCTCTTGCATTTTCAACTGCTGATCTTGCTATTCTACTGCTAATTCCATACGCTACAAGGATTATTTCCGCATCCTCTATCTGATATTCTTCAAATTCTACTTCTTTATTCTTTATTTCCTGATATTTGTCCTGTAATTTATAATTAAAATCTTCTAATTGCTCAAAATCAAGGAAAATTGAAGTTACAAGATTTTTCTTGGTTTCACTATTTCCACAAACTGCCCATGATGTATCAATCGATGGTTTTATTGCTTCTTCGGGAAATTGTAGTGGTTCTACCATTTGCCCTAATACTCCATCTGCCAAGACAACAACCGGATTTCTGTATTTATCTGCTAGTTCAAATGATTTTATTGTGAAATCACACATTTCTTGAACAGAATTGGGTGCTAAAACAATGTTTTTATAGTTTCCATGACCTCCACCCTTAACCAACTGAGTATAATCAGCTTGTTCAGGACCAATATTTCCCAATCCAGGTCCGGCCCTCATTATATCAACAAGAACACATGGCAGTTCTGCTCCTGCAAGAAAAGACAATCCTTCCTGTTTAAGACTTATACCTGGCCCTGATGATGCAGTCATAACTCTGTGACCTGCTGCAGAAGCACCATAAACCATGTTTATAGCAGCTTCTTCGGATTCTGCCTGTACAAAATTTCGTCCAGTCATTGGAAAGTATTTAGAAGCTTCGTGGAGGATTTCTGTGGCTGGTGTTATTGGGTATCCAAAATAACAGTCACATCCTGCATACATTGCCCCTATTATAACGGCTGTGTTTCCTTTAATGAGCTGCGTTGCCATTCAATTTCCTCCTCTTTCTTTTTTTTATCCTTTGATTTTTTGGGTATATGAACTTCAATTGCAAGGGGTTCAGGGCATGTGTAGTAACAATTACCACAGCCAGTACATCCTTCCCCAATGTATTCAACGTAATGATATCCCCTTTCGTTTAAGGAATTACCCATCTTTAAAAGACCTTTCCTACACGCTAAAACACATCTTTCACATTCTTTACACTCTAAAGTGTTTATTATTGGATATGCTTCTTTTTTATCATTCTTTTCAGACATATTATCATTCTTTCTCGATTTTGAATTCTAAATTTCTTTAATATCTTTGTTTGATCATGAACTAATTAATCAAATGAGTTAAACAATTTAATCATTTCTATTTAGCAAAATGATTATAATTAGAATAATCGAATGATTCTTACATCATAAAATCAAAAATATTTAGGTTTATTGTTTTTTATCATTCTTCTTTACAATTTAACCCATTTCTTCATCTTTTTCCCTTATTTCCTTACGCTTTATTTTGCCGCTTATAGTTTTGGGGAGTTCATCTACAAATTCAATTATTCTAGGATATTTGTAAGGGGCTGTAACACTTTTAACATGATTTTGAATCTCTTTCTTAAGTTCTTCTGATGGTTTATAACCCTTTGCAAGTACTATGGTGGCTTTAACCGCTTGGCCTCTTACGGGGTGTGGAACTCCAGTTATTGCACATTCAAGTACTGAAGGGTGGGATATAACAGCACTTTCAACTTCGAAAGGTCCAATACGATAACCTGAGCTTTTTATAATGTCGTCATTTCTTCCAACAAACCATAAATATCCATCTTCATCTTTCCAAGCTGTGTCTCCAGTATGATAATAACCATTGTACCATACTTCATCGGTCTTATTCTGATTCAAATAGTATCCTCCGAAGAGTCCTGGTGGTTTTCCATCCAATGTTTTTATAACAATTTCCCCTTCCTCTCCAACATCACAGATTTTACCATTCTTATCCATCAATAAAATATTATAACCTGGCGAAGGTTTTCCCATTGATCCTGGTCTTGGTTTCATCCATGGAAAGTTAGCTATGCTTATTACGGTTTCTGTCTGACCAAACCCTTCCATAAGTTTTAATCCAGTGAATTCATAGAATTTATTGTAAACTTCGGGATTTAGTGGTTCACCCGCTGTAACAGCGTACTCCAATGTTGAAAAGTTATACTTTGAAAGGTCTTCCTTGATCAAAAATCTGTAGATTGTTGGAGGTGCACAAAAAGTGGTTACTCCATGTTTAGATGCTTTTTCAAGCATTTGACCAGCGTCAAATCGATCATAGTCATACACAAAAATTGAGCTTCCAGATATCCATTGCCCGTATATTTTACCCCAGAGACATTTGGCCCACCCCGTGTCTGCTACAGTGTAATGAAGTCCATTATCAACGACTTTCTGCCAGTACGTAGCAGTTATTATATGTCCCAGAGGATACGTGAAATCATGTAATATCATCTTAGGAAGCCCAGTGGTTCCAGATGAAAAATACACAATTGAAGGATCTTCGTTAGTGGTTGATGCTTTGCCGGTCGGACGTTCAAAATATTCTGATGTCATTTCTAGTTCTTCTCGGAAATTTATCCAACCTTCCCTCTCCTCTCCGCCAACCATTGCTTTAATGATTTTGTTGGTTTTAAGTTTTTTTTCTGCTTCATCAACACATTCTGGTACTTGATCTTCAGCTATGCAAACTATCATTTTTATATCTGCACTTTCAATTCTGTATACTATATCCTTCGTCTTTAGCATATGTGTGGCTGGTATTGGTACGGCTCCAATCTTATTCAATCCTAGAAGGCAGAACCAAAATTCATACCTGCTCTTTAATGTGAGCATAACTGTTTGACCTTTAACAATACCTAAATCTTTAAATAGATTAGCAGCTTTGTCACTATAAAGTTTCATTTCTTTAAATGTGAATGTTCTCTCGGAATTATCGTCACACCATACCATTGCAACTTTATCTGGATGTTTCTCTGCATATTCATCAACAACATCGAAGGCAAAGTTGAAATTTTCAGGAATGTTAATCCTGAAGTTTTTTTCAAAATCTTCATAGGAATCGAATTGTGTTTTTGGAACGAATTTATTTAGTAACGATGACATTTGTAATACTCCTGTTTAACTCCATTTTCCAGAAAAAAATTTTCTTCATATTTAAATAATTGCTTGACTATTTTAAAGGATAATGGCTAAAAATTTAGCTTTTTTACCATTTAAAGCTTCCATTGCATGTTCATAAGATGAATCAAAGAAAATTGAATCCCCTTCTTCTAGGTTTATTTCATTATCATGTATGTAAATCTTCAGTGATCCATTGATTAGGTAATTAAATTCTTGCCCGGGGTGTGAGTTAGTATGTGGTTTGCCTTCATCGATCCTTGGTTTGACAGTTACTATGAATGGTTCTGCCTTTTTGTGTATGAATTTTTCAGCAAGGTTTTCATATTTGTACTGTTTTCTCCTTTCAACCCTTACACCTTTATCCTTACGTGTAACTGTGAATATGTGCATCCTAGTTTCTTCGCCAGTTAGGAGTAGACCCATATCAACCTTTAATTTTTGAGCAATTTCATAGAGTACACTTGCAGGAATATCATTTCTCCCTTCTTCATAACTGATATAAGTTTCATAAGGTATTTTCAGGGAGCTGGCCATTTCCCCAGAATTGACATCAGAAAGCTTCCTTAACTCTGAGACACGTTGAGCAATTTCTTTCATTTTCTCTTTCATGTTGTACCCTCGTATAAATTAATTTGAATATAAAAATCATTTCAAATATTGATGTTTTATAAATAAAATTATTAATTATTTATAATGATTGTTAATGACAATTTATGAAAAATTCTAATATATATAATGATCGCTCAAAAAGTAAAAATAGTTTTGCCCCAAGAATTTAACCTAATAATGTGTTAATTTATGGTTTAGATAATTGAATAAAACAGTTTCTATATAAAAATTTATATAAAATAATATGGGGAGGTTTTCATGGATCTGAAAATAAAAGTGATCAAATTAGAGGTTCCTGATGGATGTAATATAATTTTAGGACAGAGTCATTTCATTAAAACAGTTGAAGACCTTTACGAAGCAATATTTAATACAGTACCCTGTGCCAAATTTGGAATTGCATTTGCAGAAGCATCGGGTGAATGTTTAGTAAGAATTGCTGGAAATGATGATGAGTTGGTGGATATAGCAGCAAAAAAAATGCTTGATATCGGATGTGGGCATGCTTTTTTAATATTACTAGAAAATGCATTTCCAATAAATGTAACTCAACGTATAAAAAGTGTACCCGAAGTTGTTAATCTCTTTTGTGCTACAGCAAATCCAGTTGAAGTCCTTATTGTAGAAACTGAACAAGGACGTGGAATCATTGGAGTTGTTGATGGATTTAAACCTATTGGTATCGAAAATGAAGATGATATTGAATTTAGGAAGAAGTTCTTGCGGGAGATTGGATATAAATTCTGATTAAAAACTTCTTTAAAGCATTTATTTTATTTTTTAAACAGAATAATCCATTTAAAACTTAATGGATAAAAAGTTTATACTTCCGAGTATAATATATATTAAAGTAATGCTTGTTAAAAAACTTTTAATAACTCGAAAAGGTGGTTAAATAATGGATGAATCCAATGTATTATTTATAAAAAATAGGGGAAATTCAAAAAAAAGTGAAGAAAAACTTGAAGTAGATGATAAACATGTGACTATCCAGTCGAGAACTGGAGGTAGTGTTGTTGTAAATTTCAAAGGATCTGAATCCGAATTAATGGATATTAGTAACTTTTTTAAAGGTGTAAATGAAGTTGAACCTTTAACATTAAATATAGGTGGAACAGGAGGAGTAGACCATTACTTCAGGGGTATTTCTGAAATAACCCCTAAAGAGGGCGGAGCTTATAAACTTGACGTCACATTACAGTTCTTATCAAATACTGTCTAATTAGTGGCGTGCTTTTCGAATATTGAAGGTATCTCGCTTGGATGCTCAAAAACGAAGGTGTTAGGCATTTTAGAGATTTTCTCTACGTGTTCAGCATCTTCGTGAGTAATATTTAACTTTAAATCATTTCCATTTGGCAATTTTGTAATTGTTGTTCCTTCCCTAAAATCCGTTGGCATAATATAAATTGGTGTAGACGTCTTTTGACCCATTATAGATGCATTTGTAAGTAGAGTATCAGCTATTCTTAATGATATCTTTGCAACTGTATTAGATGTGGCTGGTGCAACCATTAGAAATTCAAATTTTCCTAGTTGAATTTGACCGGCTAAAAATGGAGAATTAGCATTTATTTCCGTCCAAGTTTTGTCAAAAATAGTTTCAAGTGTATTGGATAGATTGTAATATTTTAAAACCTGATCACCAGCTTTTGAAATAAATACCCTTATATCAAAAGTTCTCCTATATTTTTTTTTCATCTCTTCCATTATCTCTACTGTTTCCAGTATCTTTTCACCACTTCCAGTTATGCCCCATGCAACTTTGCGTCTTTTTCCCTTGACTATCATATTTATTTATATATTGTTCATAGATAAAATTTTTTTCTTAAATTTAATCTTTACTAATTCCGTTATAATATTGTTTTTCAATATCCAAAATATAAAATGAAAATGGATAAAATGAAAAATTTAATATATTTGTGAATTAATCCCAGGAATTATATCTATTAAAATTATTTTATAGGTATGATAAAAGTAAATTAATTAAAATATTAAATCAAATTAAATCTATAGTTTTGATAGACAAATAATAGAAAAATTGTTCAGATATTTTTATTACAAAATAATATCTCAAATAAATTTATCAATACAAATCAGTGAGGTGTTAAAATAGAAGATCAGAAAATTGAAGAAACATGTAAATGCAGTTGTGAAGAAAAAGCAGATGAAGAAAAAATTGAAACTTGCTATTTCTGTCTAAAAAAGTTTGACATAAACAAGGACGATTCCAGTCATTACAAATTTGATAAGTATCCAATGTGTGCTTACTGTTCAGAGTTTTATGGATTTTATTCCGACTAATTTTCAATTTAATATTAGAAAAAAATAAAGTGAAATGAGAAATAATTAAGACTCTAAACTTTTTTTAACGAGTGACAATCCCCATTCAGCTAGTTTCTTAGAATCTTCCTCATTTGCAGCTTCTGAAAAACATCTAAAAATTGGTTCAGTACCAGATGGTCTTATAATGACCCATCCTTCGTCTTTAAATATTTTAACACCATCTGTGGTATCTACTTCATAATCACATGTTAAATCTACAATTTTCTCCATAACATCCTTCTTAAGATCATCAAGGCATTCAACCTTAAGCTTTGAAGAACTATATTTAGGAAGTGCTTCTATTAATTCTGAAAGCGGTTTATTTTCTTTTGCAATTATCTCAACTATTTTAGCTGTTGATAAAGCTGCGTCCCTCCCATACACAAAGTCAGGGAATATTAGACCACCATTTTCTTCTCCACCAAATAATCCTTTTCTATCTTTAAGTTCTCTTGCAACAAGAAGATCACCAACCCTCGTAGCAATTACTTCTCCACCATATTCTTCTGCAATGTCATAAATTGCAGCAGATGTTGCTACTGTCGTGACTATTGTTCCTCCACCATTTTCTATGAGCATATCCTTCTCTACCAATGCAAATGTTTTATCACCGAAAACAAAATTTCCCTTTTCATCAATACAAATTGTACGATCTGCATCACCATCATGAGCTATTCCTAAGTCCGCATTTGTGGCCTTCACAACTTCAATTAGTTCTTCCAAATTTTCTGCTGTAGGTTCAGGATTTCTTCCTGGGAAAAAACCATCAGGTTGGCAATTCATAGTTGTAACATCACATCCAAGCTTCCTAAGTAAATATGGTGTTGTAAAACATGCAGCTCCACTACCACAGTCTAAAATTACTTTCAATTTTGCTTTTTTAATAACCTCTGAATCTACACGGTTGAATACATTTTCCACATATTCATCTATAACTCCAGGGTTCTCAAAAACTTCACCAATCTCATTCCATGAAACTCTATCAGGATTTTCATCGAAAAACATTTGTTCAATCTTTTCTTCCATTTCATCATGGATCCCAATACCATACTCATCAACAAATTTTAAACCATTATATTTTGGAGGATTATGAGATGCTGTTATCATTACTCCACCATCATAATAATTTCTTACCGCAAATTGAACTGTAGGTGTAGGTAAAATTCCAAGATCAATAACTTGGCATCCTGAAGATAAAAGTCCTGCTATAACAGAATGTTTTATCATCTCTGTTGATGTTCTTGGATCACCACCTACAGCAACTGTCCCCTTGACAAGACTACCGTAAGCTGCTGCTAGCTTTGATGCAAATTCAGGTGTTAATTCCTGATTTGCTATTCTTCTAACTCCGAATGTTCCAAATAATCGTTTCATTGTCATAAAATAACTCCAATTTTTTATAATTTATTTATTTTTATATGTTAAAGGTATGAAACATAATATATTAAAATTTATAGTTAAAAAATAATCTTTCCACACCCACAAATTTGAAGGGCGTATAACTGCGTTTTTATTATTTCATGAATGATACATGTGCTAGGCAATAATTTTCAATGACTTCGAATCCTTTAATATCAATTCTAAATTTCCATTATACTCTATAACTATTCCTAAAATCTTAATTCGCCTATTAAGTAAATTATAAATATTGATATTATTTCTTTCAATGTCTTCGGCTTCTTTTCCAAAAATAACCAAATTAATTTTACCAGTATTATCCATTATCTCCAGAAAGTATGTGTGTTTGTCTGGTGATTCCTTGATGTTATCAACAACTCCCTCTACAGAAATTTTTTCATCAAGCATTTCTAAATTTATCTCATTTATTTGATAGTTGTTTGGTGTTATTTGTCCTGAAAAGATAGTCATAGCAATTATTCCGAAAATTGAAACAATAAATACTATTTTTAATATGTAGCGATCTTCCATAATTTCACCACTTTCTTAAAAAGTTAGAATGTTTTGTTTAATATTTATAATAATAATCTTATAAAAATTAATACTATTGAGATTTTAGTAGTTAAAAAAAGAGAATAGGAAATATAAAAAAAATTGGGTTTTTTTGTTTTAATTGCCCTTAAACATTGAATTAATCCTTTCAACTGTATCTATGTCTTCAATACTTAGATCATCGCGTATTCTCTTAACCACTGGGAAACGTAGAGAATAACCACTTTCATATTCAGGACTCTTAACTATTTCACTGTAAGCTATTTCGAGGATAATATGTGGGGCAATTTCTACTTGTCTTCCATTTTTACTAATGATTATAGGTTCTACCAGATTATGAAGTTCTAAAAGAGTTTTATCATCAAGTCCTGTTGCTGCATATGCCAATGTTTTGAGTTCATTATTTTCATCCTTGGCAGCTAATAAATATGAACCAATTAAATGGGCCCTTTTACCTCGGCCATAACTTCCACCAACCACTACAAGGTCCAATGTTTCAGGCTCTGCCTTCAATTTTAACATTTTTTTACCTCTTATACCTGGCATATATGGAGCATGTGGATCCTTTATCATTATACCCTCATTTCCACCTTTAATAGATTCATTAAAAAGATTTTCAGCATCTTGTAATGAATCAGGGGTGACTTTTACTTGTGTGCTGAGCTGTATCTTATCACTAATCGTTACTAAAGATTCTAGAACTTCTCTTCTTTTCTCAAAGGGAGAATCTATTAAAGACCCATTATAATAAAGAACATCGAAGAGGAATAGTTTGAGTGGTACTTCTTCCCTCATTCTTTCTATATCATACTTTCTTCTGACTCTTTGAAGGATGTATTGAAATGATATGGGTTTTCCATCACGAGTTACTATTATCTCTCCTTCAACAATGAAATTTTCAGCTGGCAGGGATTTTCTAATATATTCAACTATTTCTGGAACTGCTTTACTGATGTTCTCAAGCCTTCTAGTAAAAATATTAACTTCGTTACCTAATCTATGAATTTGAACCCTAATCCCATCATATTTAGTTTCACATAATGCCCAACCCATTTCCAAGATGCTTATAGATATACCGGGAGAAAGCTGAGCAAGCATTGGTTTCACAGGTTTTCCCGGATTTAAAGTGAGATTTTTAAGTCCTACAGTCCCTTCTTCTTTAGAAACTTCGGCTACTAAACCTAAATCATTTGTAAGCATATGTGCTCTCTCAACAACAGACTTTTCGACTCCAAAAGCTTGTGCAAGAGCATCTCTAATAGTTCCTTCACCAACACCTACCCGAAGCTCTTCTATAACAGTACGTGTAATATATTTTGCATCAATAGGTGAAGAGGACGATAAAAGTTCCCTGAGTATTTCCAGCTTCTTTGACTGTGCTTTACTACCAGATATAGTTGCAATCTTGATCAGATTGCTGTGAACTTTCTCTATCGTCAATGATCTTGTAAATAATGTTGCCTGCTTCTTTTTCCTGAAGAGATTCTCAGCAGCCTGACCTATATCACCCGCATCTCTCTGCATATCCTCAACATCTTGTGGTTTAACTCCAACCACATAAGCTATAGCCTTCATAAGGGTTTTAGTCCCTATTCCAAGCTCTTCCTCACTCCAAGTAGGAAATACTCTGCCTAATGATAATAATGTAACTACTGGAAGTAATTTAGGATTTTTTTCACCTATATCACTAAAAAATTTCGCTAGAATGGAAGTCTTTTCCAGCCTTTTAGTAGTAGAATCTAATGCCTCGTAAACATCTACCATTTTACTATAACTCATTCCAACTTCTGAAACACTCATAATTCTTACCAACCCTTAAATTTTAATGAAACTAATAAATTTGATATTAAATTCTAGTTACCGAATAACTAAATACAAATATAATTTTATTATTTAAACCCAATCTTAGTTCTATAATATATTCTTAACAAGTTAGAATTTAATAGTTTTTGTTCTGGATGGTTTAACTAAAATTTCAAGTTTTTAAGGAACTAAAAAAAATAAAATATTAACTAGAATCATGAGTATTAATAAATAAAAAAAAATATATTCAATTTTCAATAGTAATAATAAGGTGATAATCTACAAAAAAATAAAAAATAACTCCTATATGAACTTCTCAAATCTGTCACCTGAAACCTTACATATTGGACAAATTTCTGGAGGTTTATCCCTTGCACATAAATATCCGCAAACTTTACAACGCCATACTGGTTTTGAAAGTTCGTTTGAAATTTTAAATCCCATATTAACCTTCATTTTCTCCCTTTCATCCGGTGATGGTCTCCTCTCAGGTATTGGCTGTAATTTTTTCTCACCACTTAAAATTTCGCCTGAGATGTACAATCCACAATAACATGCATCGTAATCCACAAGGTCAGGATCACGGTAATCACAAGGGCATATTAAATCCAGATCATCCTGCTTATCTCCTGAAGCGAGTCTGCAGGGACATGCTCCATACCCATAACGTTCCATATTAATTAATATACTTTTTAAAAGTTCTTTAATAAACTCTGTATCAGGACTTAGATGATATCCGGAAGATTCTGCATCTTTTTTTACCTTCAAGTAGTATGTATCGACTTCGGTGGCTGTGGGCTCATCAAAGTCGCTCATCCAATTTCCTCCCTTATTTCATCCTCTTTGAAACCTACTATAGTTTTTTCATCATTAATGACTAGAGTTGGGAATGATACTTGTGGATTCCATTTTTTAACCATTTCAATAACTTCTTCCCTTTCTTTACCCTTCTCGAGATCTACATATACATAATCATAACTTGCACCAATATCTTCTATTAATGCCCTAGTTTTTTTACACCATCCACATGTGCTTAATGCAAAAAGAACTAATTTACCTTTATCTTGACCTTCTACGTGCTGCATTACCATAACTCTCACCCTCCCTGAGCAAAAATTTTTTTCAATGTTCTCATGTTATGTACAATCTGGTATTTAATAATTTTTTTTAAACAGTTTGAAATGAATTAAAAAAGTTTAAAACATCATTTTCTTGTTTAAAATTTGAGAATATGGATTTTAAAATAATTATTAATGAATATTGAAAAAATTTATTTTTTCTTGTCTAAACTAATTTTTTTAATATCAACAAGACACTCTTCATTGGTACAATATTCGAATAGATGTCCACATTGACTGCAACGTATAACTCCTATTGTTCCTTGAGGAATATGTGGTATGTAGAATGCTTCATCATTGGTTCCTGTGTCTCTTTTTCTTGATATATCCTTATCGGTACATCCACATTCAGGACATTTTTGATTTAATTTTTCTGCTTTCATGAGATTTACTCCTGCTTATTTTAAAATATTTTTTTGATTTTCCCAAGTTTATGTATTTTAAATTATTGTTGTATGAAACAATATAAATAGTTTGGCATGTTACAAACTAGTTATATGTTTAATAAAAAAATTAGAAATTTTTATTAAAATTAAATATTTAGATATTGTCCCTTACAAGTCTAAGTGCACAAAATTCGCCGCACATAGTACACATATCTTGCTCTGAGACATGTTTACGCTCTCTACACTTAACTGGTTTTTCTTGGTCAAATGCAAGTTCGAACTGTTTTTGCCAGTCAAAATTCTTTCTAGCGATAGCCATTTCAACTTCACGTTCCCATGCACCATTCACACCCTTAGCAATATCGCCTGCTTCTGCTGCAATTTTTGAAGCTATTACACCTTCTTTAACATCATCAATGTTTGGTATTGCAAGGTGTTCAGCTGGTGTAACATAACAAAGGAAATCAGCACCGGATGCCGCTGCAATTGCCCCTCCAATCGCAGAAGTAATATGATCATAACCTGGTGCAAGATCAGTCACAAGAGGACCTAAAACATAAAAAGGAGCATCTTTACAGATGGTTTTCTGGATATCAATATTGGCCTTTATCTGGTTTATTGGAACGTGACCAGGCCCTTCAACCATAACTTGAACTCCTTTATCCCTTGCCTTAACAACTAATTCACCCAAAGTAACAAGTTCCTGAATTTGAGGTACATCAGATGCATCATGTAAACATCCCGGTCTAAGACCATCGCCTAAACTTAGTGTGACATCATATTCCTCTGCAATTTCGAGTATGTAATCATAATTTTTGAATAAGGGATTTTCTTCCTGGTGTTTTAGTATCCATGCAGCTAAAAAGGATCCTCCCCTACTTACTATGCCCATTATCCTGTTAGAATTCTTTACTTTATTAATAAGATCCATTGTAATGCCACAGTGGACAGTTACAAAATCTACCCCTGCCTTTGCTTGATTTTCAATTGCACGGAGCATATCATCCCCATCCATATTTACGACTGCACCCTTAGTATTTGAAGCTGTGATACCTGCTTCATAAATTGGTACTGTCCCTATTGGAACATTGACAGTTTCCATAATAGCTTTCAATACCCTTTCATATTCTGGACCGGTACTTAAATCCATTATAGTATCTGCACCATACTTCACGGCTACTTTGGCCTTTTCAACTTCCCATTCAACTTTCTCAAGCTCTGAAGAAGATCCTATGTTGGCGTTGATCTTAGTTTTCAGACATTTACCAATACCCACAGGTCTGCTTTTACCATTAATATTTTTAGGAATAACTATTCGACCATTTGCTAAACCTTTAATAATTTTGTGGACATCAATACCTTCTGTTTCAGCTACTGATTTAATTTCATCTGTTATATTGCCCCTTAGGGCTTCTTTCATCTGGGTCACTTTTGATACCTCATATAAATGGAATATATTCAAAATTCAATAATTTTAAAACATTAATATATATTATTCTAGACATAAATACAATTAAATAGGGTAATAAATTTGTGTTAATATAGTTAATGATATACTCAAATTCCTTTATCTATTTATTCCAATATTTATGATAATAAAAGAATTTATACATCCAGTTTAAATCATAACAAATTATTTTAAATAAATTATATCCCAAGTTAATCTTTCTTTTATTAAATTAACAAGTTGAATTCCCAATTTCCCGTTTAAATCTCAATATATTACCTTTTTTTAAAATATCTCATTATATGTAGCATATTTGATCAGAATAGGTTTAATTTTTTAGAAAATAAATATTTAAATATTGGGAAAGATAATGTATCAATATGATAAACAAGCTCGTTGCAGAGGACATTATGATCAAAGATTTATATGTAACATCACGTAATGACGTGGTTGCAGCAGCAAAATTAAAAATGATGCGCTGTAACGTTGGAGGATTACCTGTTGTAGACAAAGGAAAGCTTGTTGGCATAATAACACATCGAGATATACTCTTAGCTGGTGGTGAGGCACTCGGACTTAAAGTAGACGACTTGATGAGCAAAGATCTCATGGTTGCTGAGAGAAGTACACCAATATTAGACATTACCAAAATAATGGCAGATAAAGGGTATCAGAGAATACCGGTAGTAGATAACGGAATTTTAATAGGTCTTATTACCCAAAGCAGTTTAATAAGGGCACTTGCAGGTATTTAAATTGACAACTTGCAAAAATAACCCTCTTTTTATATTAATGGATTAGGCAATTTTGGATCCTTTTTCTCCTTCAAACCACCTATTTTATCTATTCGCATTTTAAGGAATTTTTTACCCGATTCTGTAACACCATATATGGGAATAGAATCTCCTGCCCTGAAACAACCTTCTTCACTTCCTATCTCTCTTATATATTTCGATGCACAGCCAGTTACAACATCAGCATTATCAAATATGGTTTTTGCATTCTCCCTTGAAATTTGAGTTACATGTGCTGCGAAAATAAATATCTTAATATCATCCTTCTCCATTTCCCTGAGTTTTTTTGCATCTTCTGCAACAACAATTGTGACTGCTATTTTTTTGTACCCCATTTCAATTGCTTTATATGTTCCTTTTATCTGGTCTATTAAAGCATTTTCTGGATCAAGAACATTTTCTCGTCCCATTTCATCAATAATATTTCCATATGGGGATGTGCATAGAAGTCCTGAAACACGACCACCAGTACCCTGAATAATTTCAGGATCTGTTAATATTACCGTTCCACAACCCTCACAAACACTAACAACACAATCAATTTCTCCCTCTGTAATAAGGGTACTCAATATTTCTGAAACTCCAAAGGATAAAAAATCCTTCATTCTCACTGTTCTATCCTTAGTACACATTCCAAAGTCTTTCATTCGAAACTCTATGTTTTCTTTAACAGTTTCGGGTGTAAACTTTTTAATTCCTCTATACTTATCGAATATTGGACAATAATCAATTTTAGGTTCACCAACCTCGACAACCTTACCATTTTTTACCCTGACCCTTGTTTTTCCAAGGGCTTCAATTACATGTTCATCCATATTATCACCAAAATCATCAACTGTTAATCATTTATAATCTATTAGATTTCACATTTAATCAATATTATTATTGAAAAACTTCTAATAATATATGCATCTATATAACTATAGGTTTCAAATTAAAAGATTTTTTGCATCAATTATTTAAACGAAATAAGATACGAATTTTATCCATAGAAAGGTTTAAGTGACATGATGCCTAACAGCATATAAGCCATGCCGGGGTGGCTCAGCTGGTTAGAGCGCACGGCTCATAGGGTATTAAGCACGTGCTCTGACTTTTTCCTGGGATACCGTGAGGCCGCGGGTTCGAATCCCGCCCCCGGCACTTCACAATAATTTTAAGGCCTCCACAATGTATCTCAGAAACTTTAAATATTTTTATTTTTAATTATTTTTACTTTTGAAAAGTCAAAACAAAAAATTCTAAATGTTCATTAAAATTGGATCCGAATGTCTATATCTATATTATATTAATGTTCAAAATATTATATTACCAATAAAACCAAATTTGGTGTTCTCTTATTCAAATTAAAGGTAAATAAAATGTCAAAAAAATATGACGAAACAACTTATTGGGAAATAATAAATCGTCAAAAGGAAATTCTCAATAAGAAAGAGCAGTTAAAAGTTAAAAACTCTGAAATAACGGTTATTGGTTGTGGAGGAATAGGTGGCGCTGTCATTGAGATGTTAACACGGATGGGTGTAGATCATCTTAAAATCGTTGATAAAGACAAATTTGATGTTTCAAATATTAATAGACAGTTAATGAGTAGTATGGATCGAGTCGGGCAGTCAAAAACAGAGGTTACCAAGGAAATAATCAGTTCAATTAACCCTTTTGTGGAAGTAGAAACCTTCAATACAGAATTAAACGAAGTAAATGTGGATGAGATTATCGGGAACAGTACAGTAGTTGTTGATGCCCTCGACAATCTAAAAGCCAGGATCATAACGAGTAGAAGTGCATTAAAACATAGAATACCATTTGTACATGGTGCAATTCACGGTACAATGGGTCAAGTAACTACTTTCACATCAGAAACACCTAACTATGAAGAATTATTCAAATTATCATCATTAGGTCATGATCTAAGCGAAAAAGTATTAAGGGATTTAAATAAATTAACAAAAGCAACTCCACCAGTTATAGGTCCTATTCCAAATATTGTAGGTTGTCTACAAGCTTTTGAGATTGTTAAAATTTTAACAGGGCGAGGAAATATAATAACCTCACCTGAAGTATTGGTTTTTGATCTTATGAAAAAAAACCCATTTTCAGTAGTAGAATTTTAATAGAATCCTTTGGACTTACATATTTATTAATAATTTCAGATAATTAACTGTTATAAGTAGTTTTTATAGATTTATCAATTACTTATTTCTTAATTCATTATTTATAAGAGATTTATCCAATAATCTTGATAAATGATCATCAGTTGTGCTTCAAAACATTTATATACCAGTAAAAGGAAACTACTTTCCGGTATAAAGATCATGTATTTTATGGAGGTATTAGATCTATGCAAGATAAAATAGAAAAGGTTATTCGAGACATCGAAGCATGCGACACAAAATTTGTAAGGTTGCAGTTTGTTGACATACACGGAACCCCTAAAAATATGGCAGTTCCACTGGCTAAACCCGGAGACATTGAAGATATACTTAAAGATGGATTATTATTCGATGGTTCATCAATAGAAGGATTCGTAGACATCAATGAAAGTGACTTGGTAATAAAACCAGACCCTGATACTTTTTCAACTCTGCCATGGAGGCCAGAGGAGAAAGGTGTTAGCAGATTCATATGTGACATATTCTGGCCTGACGGAACTCCATTCGAAGGAGATCCACGACATGTTCTCAAAAAATCACTTGAAAAGGTTGAAAAACTTGGATATGAATACAACGTAGGCCCTGAACCTGAATTTTTCATTATAGGTGAAGATGAAAATGGTAACATAATCCCACACGACGATGGAGTCTATTTTGATGTAGAACCTGTTGATCAGGGGACAGATGTAAGAAGAGAACTTGTATTAGGATTAGAAGAACTTCATTTTGATGTTGAAGTAAGCCATCACGAGGTTGGTCCAGGTCAACATGAAATAGATTTCAAATTTGACAACGCAATGAAAACAGCAGACGCTGTTATAACATTTAAGCAGGCTATTAAAGCCATAGTTGACAATCTCGGCTATATGGTTACATTTATGCCTAAACCATTCTTCGGTGTAAACGGTAGCGGTATGCACGTACATCAGAGCCTCTTCAAAAATGGGAAAAATATCTTTTTTGACCCAGATACTCAAGATCAACTATCTCAAGAAGCCCGATACTTTATTGGCGGTCTACTAAAACACTCAAAAGCACTTTCTGCAATTGTTGCTCCTACTGTCAACTCTTATAAAAGACTTGTCCCAGGATATGAAGCACCTTGTTACATAGCATACGGACTTCAAAACAGATCTACACTTGTTAGAATTCCTGCATCACGTGGAAATGGTACTAGAGTAGAATTCAGATGCCCTGATCCCTCATGTAATCCATACCTTGCATTTGCAGCTATGTTGGATGCTGGAATGGACGGTATCAATAACAAGGTCGATCCCGGAGCAGCAACAGATATAGATGTATTTAAACTGGATGCAGCAGGACTTGCAAACAAAGGAATTGAAACACTACCATCAAGCCTATGGGAAGCATATCACGCCCTTGAAAATGACCAAATTGTTAAATCATCACTTGGCGACCATGTTTATAACCAATTCATGGACATCAAGAAAAAAGAATGGGACGATTACAGGATACAAGTATTCCCATACGAAGTTAATAGATACTTGATGATTTAAATACTTCCTAAATTTCTTTTTTTTATTTTTAAATCCTAAATTAGAACAGGATTTCTTAAAAAAATTATTATGATAAGTTTTTAAAATAATTAGTACAATAACTAAACATAAAAAATTAATCATATTTAACCATAATAGATAATAGGGAATTAAACTTATCTGGTGAATAAATGCCACAAGAGACCGATCGTAAAATGATGGAGATTCTGCGAATTCTTGCTGATCGAGAAGAAGTGCTCGGTGCAAAAACGATTGCAGAAGAACTTAAAAAAAAGGGTTATGACCTCGGAGAGAGGGCAGTAAGATATCATATGCGAATCCTAGATGAAAAAGGGTTTACAGAACGTATTGGTTATGCAGGAAGGCAAATAACTGATAAAGGTCATAAAGAGCTGGAAAAAGGTCTTATTTATGATCAAGTAGATTTCATTTTTTCAAAGTTTGAGGATATGATATATCAAACCACATTGAATCCTTCAGATGGAACTGGAAAGGTCATTGTGAATACTTCATCATTCGTTAACGAAAAAAATATCATGGAAATACTCAAATCGGTCTTTAAAAAAGGTATAGCAGTCAGTCCATATGTAAAATTTTTAGATCCCGCCCCAGAGGTAGGGAACGAAATTAGACTAGATACAGTGTGCGGAACAACTATCGATGGGATGCTTCTCCGTGAGGGAATTCCTGTAATACCTAAGTATGGTGGAATAGTAAAAGTCGAGGATTATGTACCTACTAGGTTCACAGAACTTATATCATACAAAAAAACTTCAATGACTCCTCTTGAAGCGTTCACAGATAAAAATATGACATCAATATTGGAAGTAATAGAAAATGGAAATGGATCCATTCCTGCTAATTTCCGCCTCATACCTAAAACAGCTCGAGAAAATGCTGTAAAAATATTCAACAATCTTCAAAAGATAGGAATAACAGGATTACTCAAAATAGGCAATGAAGGAGAATCTGTACTTGGAATACCAATTGATGATAATATGGTTGGAATAGCAGTTATTGGAGGTATAGCCCCATTATGCGCTGCTAAAGAAGCTGGTTTTGATGTTAATATCAAGTTAGCAGAGAATACTATAGAATTTAGTGAAATGCAAAGTTTGGTTAAACCTAAACCCATAATTAAAACCACAGGACCGGAAATACCTGATAAGGTTAAGTTTTTACTCTCAAAGGCCTGGAATCTGATATATCAAGTTGATTTTGATATAGAAACACATCAAGGAAATGTTATCACAAATATTTCCTATGTAAAAACTGAAGAACTTGACGATGCAATTGATATTTTTGAGGATGTAATGAAAAGGGGTCCACAGTACTGTACCAGTAAATATTTCAAAATTATTCCGGGGAAAGAACCAAATAAAACTGGGATAGCAACTGTATGCAGTCTAACCCTCGATGGCATCCTAGTTAAAAATGGTGTGTCCACAACTCCCCAATATGGAGGAATTCTAGAAACTGATAGTAAACAACCCCGGTTCATAGAACTTACTGCATACAGTGGATCTTCATTAGATCCCCATGAAATATATATTGCAAAGGATATGACTTCTGTTTCAGATGCTATTAAAAGTGGTGGGCGAGTATTGGCGAGTTTAAGAGAGATCCCATATATAGCAAGACCTGCTGCAGTAGATGTTCTAGAAGAAGTTCAAGACGCTGGTTTTTCAATTTTAAAGATTGGAAAACCGAGTGAATTAGTTTATAACGCTAAAGTTGAAAGATACCATGTTGGAATTGTCGCCCCTGGAGGTTTAAATCCTATTGCTGCTTTAAAAGAACATGGTATGGATGTTGAACCCAAAGCTGTGGAAAACATGACAAATGTATCTGAAATGGAAGAATTTAAGTAGATATTATTGACATCCACTTTTTTCAACAATTTATTATATTCTTCCTCTTTCTCTCTTTTTGTATCTTATTTTTCTAATCCTCTCTTAAAAAACGTCTGTCAGATTTTTTGTCTACAGCATCTTGATATTTATCTTCAAACCATCCAATTGTTATTTCATCATCTTCGTGTTTATCAAAGTGTGGAATGTATGGTTTTATATCAAGTAACGGAGTCCCGTCAACAATATCTACATTTGAAACATATACTGTTGATCCATCAATTTTATCTAGTTGTACAACAGAAACACCTATGGGATTTGGCCGTTTTGGAGCTCTAGTGGCAAAAATTCCATGTTTTTGATTATCAAGAAATGGTTTAACTTGGAGAGCATGACCTCTGGACAAATGTAAATGATAAATAAGTATAATATGGGAAAACCCTTCAAGATCTTTTAAACCATCTTTATATTCATTATTTAACTGTATTTGGCCTTTTATTCCTCTGGCTCCAATCGGTTGTATTGGCATTCCTTCAAGATTTTTAAATGGACTATGAATTGTTCCTATAGATTTAAATTCTATCAATGTCATGTTTTTCACCTAATTTAGTAATTTATTAAATCGAAAAGCCCGTTTGGACATAAGATAATTTTTTAAACTAATACATATATAATAGTTGTAGTAAAAACTGAGGTGAAATTATTATGAAGATTAGCGCAAGAAATGTTTTTGAAGGTAAAATTGAAAATGTTGAAGTTGGAGCTGTAATGGCAAATATTAAAATTGAATCACCTGAGCTTATCACAGCAATAATCACCAAAGAATCCGTTGAAAAACTTGACCTCAAAAAAGGTGACACAGTTTCAGCAATAATAAAATCCACAGAAATAATGGTTGGGAAAGACTAATACTTTTATAAATAATATATTCTTTGTTTTTTTTATGATTTGATTATTAAGATGCATATCTTTAAGTAATTTTTTGAATTAACGAGAAAAGCTCATGATTTCTTTCAAACTTATAAACAGAATGAAAACGATATGTTTATATGTACTTATCGTAGAATTGGATATTATACATAAAAATTTAATAAATTTTAGAGGTGAGATTTATGCCAGTAATTATAGATACAGAGAAATGTGGAAAGATAGAAAACTGCCCCGGTGAAGGGCTCTGCATAAAATTATGCGAAGAAGATGCCCTTATTGAAGAAGATGGAGATGTAGTTATTATATCTGAAAATTGCAACGATTGCGAGTTATGTATCATGAATTGTCCCAACCAAGCAATATCTAAGGTAGATTAAATTTGTGCACTACAATGACAGAGGAGATAAAATGAAGTCAATAACAAGGGAAGGGGATGAAAATCGTTCTCTAACCCACAATAATGAAAAATGTATTGGTTGTGGAATATGTACTAGTATATGTCCTACAAAATCCATTAAAAATGGTCCAATACTTCCAATAGCACGTGGACTTGTAGATATGGATTACATCAACATCAATAAAAATAGTTGTTGTTTATGTGGACTTTGTGCAAGTGCCTGTCCAGTTGATGCCCTTGAATTTAAGATAGACAATAGAAACATCAAAGAAATGGACAATTACCCAAAATGGGATAAAGATGCCAAAATTGACACAGAAGCTTGTGTACATTGTAAAGCTTGTGAAACAGCATGTCCACAAGATGCAATAAAAGTTGCAAGAACGTTACCTAAAAGGGAAGATCTAGTTCTAGGAGAAATAGAAGTTGATCAAGATAAATGTATCAACTGTAAGATCTGTGAGGAATTATGCCCTGGAGATGCCATTACAGTTAAACATACCGGCCGTGAAACTTACGAAACAGTAGTAGATGAAGACAAATGTGTTTACTGCCTGGTATGTAAACGTGCCTGCCCAACAGATGCAATAAAAGCTGTCTGTAGTTCATGTGCATATCAGGATACGAAATTAGATTCTGAAAAATTCAAAACAAGTGGAAATATTATTCTAAACCCTGATTCATGTGTGAACTGTGGTTGGTGTGAGGAGATATGCCCAGTTGATGCAGCTAAGGTTACCAAACCATTTGAAGGGGAAGTTGTATTAGATGAAGAAATGGTATGCAAAGGAGATTCTTGCCATGCTTGTCAAGATGTATGTCCATGCAATGCTGTAAGTATAACAGAAGGACGATCAGAGATTGATCCAAGATTTTGTATCCTCTGCGGTGCCTGTGCAAATGTTTGTCCACAAAAGGGAATACAAATTAAACGTACAAAAATGAACTTAAACAATATACGTTCTAAATCCTGGCAAAACACGTTATCTGGTTTGACTACTGGAAAATAGTCAACTTTTTTTTATTTCTTTTTTAGTTCTAATATTTAACAAAAATAATATGATGAACCCATTTTATCATACCAAATGAATTTTAGGGGGATTAGGATTATAAAGTTCATTGGAAACGATCCTAATTGGTTTTAATATTAATATTAGATTAAGTCATATTTATTAATATTTTACAATTTGTGGAAACTTATATTTTTAGAATAAAACAATAAGTTATATAGAAATAATTCAAAATTATCTGATAACTCTTAAATTAGTTAAATTGAATATTTAGTTAGATATAAAAAAATAAGTCTTAATATAATTAATTTAATGATAATTATATAATGTTTGATATCACTAAAATATTCTAGGAGGTCTAAAATGGATAAAATAAAAGATGGACCACAATACAGATTGAAATTTGATGATAAGATCATATTATTGAATAATAAAAAATTCAAGTTGTTAGAATATATTGATGAATGTGGTTCTATAATGAAAGCCTCTAAAAAAGGGAATATCCCTTATCGTAGTGCTCTCAAATATATTGAAGAACTTGAAAGGGAAAGTAATAGGAGCATGGTATCAACTCAACGAGGAGGTAAAGGTGGAGGCGGTGAAAGTAAGCTTACAAGTAGTGGAAAGTTAATTTTAAAAGAATATAGGAAAGTAGAAAGTATTTTGAATATGCATGATGATGTAAATGAAATTGAAAGTAACATTTTACATATTGATGAAAAAAATAAGATAGCAAACATAAAATTAAATAATGAAAATGTCATTCTTCCACTTAGAGGTAATTTTAGAATAGGTGACCGTGTTTTAGTTTTAATAAGTCCAGAAGACATATTTGTGATGCTCGAACCTCAAGAATCAAGTGTACGGAATATTTTTGGTGGAAAAATTATTGGAATGGAACTTAAAGATCATCTTGTACGTTTAAATGTAAAAATAGGTGATATTACTCTTTTTGTAGATGTAACTGAATATGCACGGGAACAACTTGATCTAACATTAGGTAAAGATATTTATATAGGATTTAAAGCAGCAGCTATCGCAATGGTCAAGATATAATAATCAAAAATGCTTAAATTATATCTAATTTTTTTTAAGATAAATAGAGATATTTTTTTCATTAGAAAAGTTCCTATATAAAAATATAACATTTTTTAGAATATCAATTATTATTCCACTCTTTCTTGTCTTAATATCCAAATTTAGATATTATCTATCTAATTTTTGATATCATATCTTTATAAATTCATTACCTAATCTAAAAACTGAAAAAGAATTATTTTAAGAACTATAATACAAACCATTGAAAATTTCATAAATTTATTCATCACACGATAATTGAATGAATTGTAAATGAAAATAAAACTGATTAATACAATATTTAGACAAAAATTATTTATCTACGAAGTGAATATATATGCCTATTGAAAAATGAATATTAATATAGGAGGCATAAAATGGATAAAAAAATAATTATTGCAGTTATAGCGATAATCATTATTATCGGAGTAGGAGTATATGGCTATAGTATATATAACAACTCACAAAATGGGGGTACTGTAACAATAGTTGCAGCTGATAGTCTTGCTACACAATTGAACGCCACAGCAACAAAATTCGAATCCGAACACCCTAACACAAAGGTAAATATAGAATATATGGGCAGTAGTGCTGCTATTAAACAAGTCACTAGCCTTAATAAGACTCCAGACATAGTTGTTTCAGCAGATTATGGTCTCATAGACAATCAATTAATACCTAAATACACCAGTTATAATTTACAGTATGCTCGTAACGAGATGGTAATAGCTTACACCAATAAAAGCAAAAACAGCACCCAAATAAACAGCAATAATTGGTATCAAATATTAAGTACACCCGGCGTTAAATTCGGTTTCAGCGATCCAAACTCTGATCCTGCAGGATATCGTGCAGTAATGATGATGCAATTAGCAAATACTTATTATAATAATAGTACAATATTTAGTAATTTAATTGAAAAAAATTCCGCCATAACATCAACGGCGAATGGAACTGGATACATTATCACTGTACCAGAAAATGAAAATCCAAGTGTTAATGTCACTATAAGACCTGATGCATCACAGCTAATGCCTTTATTACAGACTGGCTCGATCGATTATGTGATAACATACAAAAGTTTAGCAGCACAACAGAATTTATCATACGTAACACTTCCGGATGAATTAAAAATCTCAAACACATCCTACGATACAGATTACAATAAAATTGCACTTGTACAAGCCAGTGGTTCAACTAATAGCACTACAATAACATTAACACCTATAATATACGGTATCACCGTATTGAACAACGCACCTGAAAAACAGCTTGCAACAGAATTCTTGCAGCTTCTCATAAGCCCTACAGGTACCCAAATAATCAATAACAGTTTTCAGGAAGTTATAACACCAGCGATAGCAACAAACAAATCTACTAACATACCAAGTACACTACAACCATATGTAACAAATTCCTAAATAAAATTGGAGATATATTTCTCCCATTTTTTTAGGTTATAATTTTATAATATTGTTCTAATTCGGATACTCTTTTATTTAGTTAGTTGTTTAAGAAATAAAAATTATTAAAATCAACATAATAACCAAAAAAATAATATGGAAGTAAAAAAGAGTTTATTTACAATAAAATTATTAATTATTATTTGGAAGTTTAAAATGAGAAAACTGGATTATACAACTATCTTTTTCGCGATTATGGGATCTTTTTTGGTTCTTTTCATTTTTATTCCTATAATTAATTTGATCACTTCCTCCGATGCGGGTTCTATCATATCAAATCTGCAGGATAGTCAAGTAATTTCATCAATATTCGTTAGTGTATACTCAGCTTTGTTTGCAACGGTAATAGCCCTTTTATTTGGTGTACCATTAGCATATATTCTCGCAAGACATGATTTCAAAGGAAAGGGGTTTATAGAATCAATTATTGATGTACCTATAGTAATCCCACATACTGTGGTTGGTATAGCACTTTTGTTAGTTTTTACTTCCAACGGGATAATTGGGGCACCATTAAGTAAGTTAGGATTAACATTTACAGATGCAATCCCTGGAATTGTAATAGCAATGCTTTTTGTAAGTTCTTCATTTGTTGTTAATTCTTCTAGAGAAGGTTTTGAAAGTATAGATCCTCGAATGGAAAAGGTTGCTAGGACTCTTGGTGCGGGAACTTTAAGAACATTTTATTCCATAAGTTTACCTCTAGCATTGCGTAGCATTGTTGTAGGATCTGTGATGTGTTGGGCTAGGTCTGTAAGTGAATTTGGTGCCGTAATAATTTTAGCATATTATCCACTAGTCGCACCAACATTAATTTATCAAAAATTTGTGAATTATGGATTAGATAACGCTACTCCCGTAGCTGTGATTCTTATATCAATATGCTTAGCAATTTTTATATTGGTCAGAGTATTAATGAGAGGATGGAGGACCTATGATAAAAATTGAAAATCTTTCAAAAGATTGGAAAAAGTTTAAAATAGATAATATAAGCTTAGAAATCAATGACAATGAATATTTTGTTTTTTTAGGTCCAAGCGGATCTGGTAAAACAATGCTTTTAGAGTTAATTGCAGGAATGTGGTCACCTGATTCTGGAAAAGTATATATGAACAATACAAATGTTACGTATCTTCCCCCAGAAAAAAGAGGTGTAGGCTTTGTATATCAAAATTATATGCTCTTCCCACATAAAACTGTGTTTGAAAATATTGCCTTTGGATTAACTTTAAGGAAAAAAGAAAAACAACAAATAAAGATTGAAGTTGAAGAACTAATGAATCTTTTTGGTATTTCAGAGTTATCTGATCGTTTACCCAGAACATTAAGTGGAGGAGAACAACAGAGAACTGCATTAGCTCGTGCTTTGATAATACATCCTAAAGTTCTGCTTATGGATGAACCTTTAAGTGCATTAGATAGGAAAACTAGAGAAGAATTAATCCAAGAATTTAGGAGAATTCATAAAAAATTTGATATCACAATCATCCAAGTAACACATAATTTTGATGAAGCATTGCAACTTGCAGATCGTATTGCAATATTGAAAAAAGGTAAAATTTCCCAAGTGGGAACAACTGATGAAATTTTCAGACATCCGAAAGATAAATTCGTTGCAGATTTTGTGGGCTCTGAGAATATTATTAATGGTATTGCAAAAGAGGGAATTGATGGCCTTACAATTGTAGATACAGGTAATATAAAGATAGAATCTTCCCAAAAGAAAATAGGAGATGTTCACTTAACAATAAGACCAGAAGACATTACTCTATCTAATGAGAATATTGTAACAAGTGCCAGGAACGTTTTCAAGGGATATATTAAAGAAATATATGATTTAGGAACTATAATAAAATTAACAGTAGATGTTGGAGAACAATTAATACTTGTTTTGACTCGTAAGTCATTTTCGGATCTAGAGTTAAATATAGGAAAAGAAATTTATATATATTTCAAAGCAACTGCTGTAAATTTGTTTTAAGTCCTATATTATTATAAAAACTCCATATTGTTTAGTTGTGTCTTTATAATTATGCTAGAAGAAGATGTCAATAAGAAAAATTCCATGAACAATTCTGATTTAAAATGATTGTATTTAAAAAAGTTGATGCTCACACCTATCATTATACATTAGGTCCATATACAAAATAATTGTATCTAACATTTAAATAATCAACTTACATCAGGAACAACTAATTTATAATTCTTTTAGGATAGATGTATCAATATATCCTTATGATATTGCCAACTTTTGCTAGATCATATATCATAGAATATTATTTTATCAAAGAAAATTTCTTTCAATGGGAGAATCCAGCTAAAAAAAATTACAAATATCAAATGGAATTATTATTTGTAAAGATCTAAAATAATTCATTAAAAAAATTGTAAAAAATTTAAATTTCAGTATCGCACTTCTCAATTATTATTATAATTGTATTATCGCTACCTTGAGGTGTATGTTTAACTTCTACAAGATCATCTTTTATCTCTTGCAAGTCCACATCCACAGTTGTGCCAATATCTGAGGATACTTGTACCATTAATTTGCAAGCCGGTGCACCAGATGGCTCTTCAGTATGAATACCTATAACTTCTCCGGGAGTAAAAACACGATTGTATGACAGTTCAAGATCATCATATTCCTTTACATTATTTCTCACATAATCTATGGCTTCATCACAATCCATTTTAATTGTTTTAATCATTAAAACCACCTAGTCCTCCTCAATCACTAGTACTGTAGATTCTTCATCGGTAATGTGTCTTATTTCCACAAGATCATCTTTCATTTCTACAAGATCCATTTCTACAGTTTGTTTTATAGTTTTGCCATTCATCTTAATAAGAAGTCTGAGACTTTTAATGCCATTAGTTTCTACAGCACTTACATCTAAAACTTCACCGGGAACAAAAACTCTGTTGTATGATATTTCGAGTACATCATAATTTTTAACATTACTTTTTACATACTCAATAGCTGCTTCAGCATTTAAATTAATTTCTTTTTCCATAAGATTCACCTATTAAGATTTGGGTTTTAAAGCATAAATAAGTTTAAAATTTAGAATTATTAAACAATACAAAAAAAATAGAAAATAAAGAAGTAAAAAAAATAGGACTTATAATAAGTTCCTATTTTTCTCTGCGTTTAACCACAAACTTCCCTTTCCGTTAACTCCAATGTCACCCTTATATTTAATGTATTTACCAGTGAGCTGTTTTCCTTCGATATCAGGATCAACAAAAATTCCTTCGTTTTTGAAACCCTCAAGAAGGCTGCTCAGCTTTCCTTTGATAACAATGGTACCATTTTTCATTTGTCCACCAGGCCATCGGGTGACATCTCCACCAATTTCAATGTATCCCTTTGTCATGTGGATACCTGCGAGTATGTCACAGCTACCACCAATATATATTTCTCCACCTGACATACAGTCTGCAAGTTGTTTACCTGCATTTCCATGAACCTTAATGACTCCGCCACTCATTCCTCTCCATTCACCGATGTATGAGGTACCACAGTATTCTCTGACGTTTCCCATGACTTCAATGCTTCCGCCTCTCATTTCCCTACCGACGTAGCTTTCTGCGTTCCCGTTTATTTTTAATGAACCACCAATCATTTCTGCGCCAGCTTGTAGATCTGCATCACCGTTTACAATTATTTCTCCGGCTGTCATTCTGTATCCTATGTATTTAACTCTGCTCATGTCACCGTCAAGTATCATTTTGACATCTTCAGGACCTTCTGCATCTCCTTCAACTTCTATATCGAAGTAATTAGTTAAAGGGAATCGGGTATTACCTATAGGTACCTGATAGTTTTCAAAATCTTCTTTACTCCAATTATATACGGTATCTGGTATAAGTTCTTCAAATTCCAGGGCTATACTGGAAAACTTCTTTAAAGTTAATGTTATTGTTTTCAATCTAAACACCCCTTATTTACCTGCGTCAATTTTAAATTCGATTGCAGGATCTATGTAGTGATCAAATACTTTGTAGTTCTCGAACTTAACTGTGTAATACCTGTTGAACATTGGCATGATATCTTCAAGCACCTTTTTCTCTTGCTCTTCAAATCCAGTGACATTTGTCCACATGTGCCGACTCGGTACTACTTTTACGATCTTACCATCTTTAACTACAATTTCACCATCTTTAATCGTATAAGCAGCTCTGCCCATTACATCCTCTATAACTGAGGCATTTGATGCTTTGGTCGCGTCAAAATTTTCAGGTTCAATGTCGTAGACTGCTACATCAGCATTTGCTCCAACACCAAGGTGTCCTCTCTGTTCAAGACCTAATATCTTAGCAGGTGCAGATCTTGTAACTGTAGCTATATCACTCCAATCATAAACCCTGTCAAGCGAAGCAAGATCAGTTCGTTTAGTTGCCCATTTATGTACCTCATTTTCGAGCATTTCTGTTCTTCTGTCGCTGCTCATTAACCATGACATGATTCTAGGGTATCTTATGAAAGGACCTGCATTAGGACTGTCTGTAGTAAGAACTACTTGCCATGGGTCATTTATCAATAAGAACAATTCTAAACCTATTGCCCATTGTAATGCATTAACTGGAGCTTTTGGAGAGTAGATAATAGGAATTAGTCCTGATGCTGTTTCAAGTTCAATATCCTTATTAGCCCATTTTAATCCACTTAATTTATACAGATCATATTCCATAGGTGCATCTGCAGTCATGGTGGTTGTTTCATCAAATGTTACTTGTCCAACATCACATGTAACATGTTTATTTTTGTTTATGTAATCTGCAACTGGTGCTGCACCAGACTTTGCATCTCTCCAACTTGTTCCACCGTAACAGTGAAACTGAAGATGAGTGCAGTGTATGGTCTGATCCCTAATAACGTTAGGATTTTTCTTTACATCTTTAACAGCATCGAGTGTACCAATTGTGGTTGGATAGTTTCCTGGATGTCCAAGATCGTTAGGGTGGACATGCATGGAATGTGGTAATCCTAACATTTCATTCACTTGTGTTAATGCCCTTACTACTTCCCTACCTGTTACATCCCAGTGTGGTGCAGGATCATCAATTCCGTGTACGTTCATTCCCCAGCCCCATGCTTCACTTCCACATGGATTAACAACTTTCATACCGTAACATTTACTTAATTTAAGCCATGCAGACACAAATGCTGCAAGACCCTCGAGGTCGTTCTTTTTTACGAATTGTAGTACAAACCAGTTGTTTCCGAAGAGTGCTAATGGTGAAACATCTATGTTTGGTATGGCCATTATCTCTTCATGAGTGTGTTTTGCTTCTAGTGGTGGTACTGCTGCTTCAGTTACAGTTCCGTAACCCATTCGAGAGTATCTGTATCCTGTTGCTGAACAACTTGGAATTGAAAATCCTGTTTCTGCCCTTGTAATATCAGTCTTAGGTACTACTCCAGCCCTACTGTCTTCTGGCCTGTAAAGTCTTCCAACACATAGTTTTGGACCTGCAATATGGGCGTGAACATCTACTCCTGCAGCCATAACCAATTTATCTGTTACATCAAGTACTTTGGCATCGGAAGAAACATTATCAACGATTTTTCCATCCTTGATCATCACATCTTTCCTATCACCAGTAACATTATGAGTTGGATCATATACTATTCCATTCTTTAATATATATTCCATGAGATCACCTATTTTGCCTCTTCTTTAATCTTTTTAACTCGTTCATATAGTTCATTTACGATCCATTCATCTTCTCTGCAAGTTTCAGGTGGATCTATAGCACTTTTCATATGAATTGGAACTGAATCCATTCTATAGCTTGTTCCTGCTGTTTCAACACCTATGAATGTTCCAGGAAGAACTATATCTGCAAGTTCAGTTGATGGTCCCCAGTGTATGTCTATTTGAATAACTGGTATGTTTGCAAGGTGCATGTTTGCCCCTCCAGGGAAATGAGCACCTGGATCTGCAGCTATTACTAAAAATACGTCTGGTTCTTTTCTGTTAAGAAGATCCACAGTAGTTGTTTCTCCAATCATATAACGTGGGTATCCTCTGCAAAAATCAACACCATAAGGGAATCCCATTTCATAGGCCATGTAAATGTTAAATCCATTTACATTGAAGTGGCCCCTCATTGGGAGGAGAACCCATTTAGTGTAGGCGTTAAGATCCTGAACAAGTTGTATAGCTATATCTATGTTCCTTTGTTTGGATAGCGTATGAGTTAGTCCTAGTCCAAAGAAGAGAGCCCCGAATTCAACATTTTTCATGGATTCAGTTAGATCAATGATGTCCTGTTTAGGTATTCCAGAAATTACATCTTCTTTAAGTTCTTTACCCTTTAAAACAGCCCTTATTGCATTACAAAATCCGTAATCTCCATTTTCTTCGAATGGTACCCATATATCAGACATCTTTGCTGTATCTGAGAACTTTGGATCCCATGTAACTAGGGTTCTGTCAAATCTTCCTCTCTGTCTGAACCATCCTCGTGGGAACACAGAATATCTTGCAAGGTGTCTTGGATGAGCATTCATTGGGTTACTTCCTGTGTAAACAACCATATCTGCTCTGTTTTTAACTTCTCCGAGTGTCATGAGAGGATATCCTACATTCTGCACAGCTTGTACAGTTGGCCCGTGACAAATTGTAGCTTGGTTATCTATAACTGCCCCTACATATTCTGTAAGTTTTAATCCCTTTTTCATACATTCTATGGATGTTTCACTCCAACCGTAGAATAATGGTCTTACAGAGTTTGCTATAAGTTCTGCTGCTGCATCGAGTGCTGTGTCCCAGTCAACTTCTTGGAGTTCACCGTTTTCATCCCTCATCATTGGAACTTTTAATCTTTGGTCCTCGTCTTCCATGATCTTACTTGCACCTAATCTGCAAGCATGTCTTACACCGACTACATGGTTTCCCTTAACCAGAAAATCTAAATCATCACAGTTACTTCCACAAAATGCACATGTACAATTTTCTACAATGTGATCGTAATCAGTAATGGGTTCTTCGTATGCCATATTATTACCTCCTTATTTTTTCCTGTAAACTGGCATTTCTCCAAGAGAAGGAAGCTCGTCCACATTCTTTTCGTTTTTGGTGTATTTCCTGTAAACTGACCTCATTAGATCAGCCATTAAAAGAACTTCTTTATCTGATTTTTCTACTGTTGCTTCAATTCCTTTGTAAGTTGGGTCGTTACAGCAGTAAGTTTCTGGACTAACAATCACATTTGCCCATGGTCCTTTTGGTATGAAGATCATTTCTTCGTGTGGTGCGTCCCTTGAGTGGGCTGCGTAAACGACTACTTCTCCCCAATCAGACTTTACTAGTACACTTTCCCAGTTTGCTACTCCGAGTCGGGCCATGTCCTTTGGGTCCATGTATGCAATTCCTGCAACTTTCCTGTATTCATCTTTAAGGGTTGAACCCCTCTTTTTACAGGCTCCCTGGTAAATATCAGTTCCAGTGTTGAGCATTACTTTTATTTTCTGAACTTTTTTCACATTTGGATCATCAAATTTTACCACATTTGAAACAGTGGGTTTGTCTACATAAGTCATTAAAACACCTCACTCCAGCCATATTGCATCTGTAGGACAGAACAACTGGCAAGTTCCACATTTTGTGCATTTTTCAGGGCTGAACAGCTTAATAAAACCGTTTTCAACCATCATGATCGTTTCTGTGGTTTTAGATCCATGGCCGCCTGCTACTTCATTGCTTATGGATGCATTTACAGGGCATGCAACAACACATACTCCGCATCCAAGACAGTTATCTTGATTTACTTTTAATTCCATCTCCATAATATCGCCTCAAATCTAAGTTTTAAGAGATTCAATCTGTTTCTCCCATGATTTTGACTTCGTTGGTGTGTGCTTAATACCTGTTCTTTTAACATCAATAGCTTTTACAGGGCATACGCTTTCACATGCACCACAATATATACAGTAATTTTCATCTGACATGACCTTTTCAGGCCTTTTACCAGCTTTAATGGATTCTGGGAATGATAAAACATTACATGGACAGATATCTACACAAGCACCACATGCCTGACATGTATCTTGATCAATAGATAATTCGCCGTCAAATGTTTTTACTACAGTTGCTGCATCTACAGGACATATTTCCTGGCACCATCCACATTTAACACAGGTCTCATGATCAATAAATGAACTTCCAGTGGTCTTATAATCTTCTGGATTTAAATCGTATTCTCCATATGAACAAGTTCTGCATGCAGCCTTTATTGCGCTAACAGGACATGATTTTTTACATATGAGACAGTAAACACATTTATCTTTGTCAACTATTATGTCAGAAGACACAGTTGGATCGTCTGGTGTTGGTAGTTTGTGTTCCATGGTAATAGCGTCTGCTGGACACATCTCTTCACAAATTCCGCAGTCAATGCATGTTTCCTTATCGATTTCAATTTCTCCTGTTACCAGTTTAGATCTATCAGGTAGATCTCTTGCTATGGTAATAGAATCTCTAGGACATGCTGTTTCACATGCTTTGCAATATATACAAGTATCATCATTTATTTCAGCTGAGTTTATTAGTTGAGGATATTCATCCATGTCTTTGATGGATTCATCATCAATTTTAAATTCTAAAGCATCTACAGGACATACCACACTGCACATACCGCAAAGTACACATTTATCTTCATCGCATACTATTTTGGGCACGTCAGCGCCTGTTCTTACAATTGCACCTATTGAGCCAAGTTCTATAGCATCTACAGGACAAGTTTTTTCACATATGCCGCAGCCTATGCAAATATCGTCTTTGTAAAGAAGCTCTCTCTTTTCTTCTGCTGACCTTGATATTTCAAAGTCTAGAGCTTTGACTTCTTTCGTGTTAGAAATCATTTTTTACCTCCAAAATTTCTATTGAATTTGTGGGACAAGATTCACCACATATAAGACACCCACAGCACCAATCTGAATCTATTTGTGCCTTGAGATCATTCAACACAATGGCTTTCATGAGACAAATATCTGCACAAAGTCCACAACCAATACAAGATTCCTTTATTATTCCTTTGTAATCTCTGATTGAACAAGTTTTAACTACAATCCTTGCCTTATCTTGCATTAGGGCATAGGCCAATATTAAAAAGTCTTTTGGACAAACCTCTGTAATTTTCTTTGCAATTTCAATAGAATTCCATGATAAATTACGACCATTTAAATAGTGTGAAACTGTTGATCTATCCATTTCTAAAATTTTAGCAACTTCTTTTTGACTATATCCCTCTCTAATGAGTTCTACTGCTGTTAAATATTTCAATCCTGATACTATATGTTTCGGCATGTGGACACCATGTGTGTTGAATACACATTTCTTTTAGTATAATATATAAATTGCTACTAATATCAAAACACAAAATTTATATATTGAAGTGTTGTAATCGCACATGATGAATATATTTTAAAGCTATTTAAAGTATTATAAATGGATTAAATTGGTTTAAATCTATAAAATAGATATTTTTTGGGTAGTAATTTATTAAATAATGATAATTTTTAGTTTATTATGAATTAAAAAGGAATATTTAAGGTTTCACATTTGATTAATTTATCTTGAACTTTACTGAATATTTCCAGTTTTAAGTTAGAAATACATTAAATTCTATTTTTAAAAAAATTTACAAAATTATTTTAATAGATTTAATAATAATTAACATAAATTTCACTTAATTTTCATTAATATTGAAAAAATTGGGACGGTGTATCCATGTATCATTCTAATATATTAAACGTACAAAAAACACGCAAATTAATTGATGATATTAAAATTGCAGTTGAAACAGAAATAATTGATCTTTATGATGGAAATTCCAGAGTACTTGCTCAAGAAATAATGGTTATGATAGATGTGCCACCATTCAATAGATCTGCCATGGATGGTTATGCGGTAATTGCCAATGATGTATCCACCGCATCAGAATCAAACCCAAAATATCTGAAAGTAATAGACGAGGTGGGTGCAGGAAGCATATCAAACCATCATCTAAAATTCGGTGAAGCAATACAAATAGCTACAGGTGCTCAGATGCCTTCAGGTGCTGATGCAATTATTATGGAAGAAGATGTAGAAAGTTCTAAAGGAAAAATAAAAGTTGTATCTCCAGTAAGTTACAACAACGATGTAGCACTCTTGGGAGAAGATCTTAAAAAAGGTGAGGTAATTCTATCAGAAGGCCAAATTCTTGGACCCCACCACCTTTCAGTTATAGCATCTGCAGGATATAAAGAAATAGCCGTCTATAAAAAACCACAAATAGGAGTTATAATTACGGGAAATGAATTAGTTGAACCTTCAATTGATATTAAGCCCGGTATGATTATTAATTCTAATAAGTATGCTTTGAATGGAGTTATTAAAGATTCGAAGGCAGTTTCATATATTGAACAATGTCAAGATAACAAGGAAAAACTTAGGGATAGTGTTACTGAAGCTGTAAAAAAATATGATGCTGTTATAACAACTGGTGGAACCGCCATAAGCAAAGGAGATTTGATAGTAGGAATAATTGAAGAACTTGGAGAAGTTCCAGTCCATGGTGTTTCAATGAAACCTGGCAAACCATTTGGATTTGGAATTATAAATGAAACACCTGTTTTCATGCTGTCAGGTTATCCTGTGGCTGTGGCCGTCCAGTATGATATGTTTGTAAGAAATTTCATTTTGAAATTACAAAATATTAATAAAGAAATTAATATGATCACTGCCATTGCAGGTGAAAATGTAAGATCGTCACCAGACAAATATAATGTTATACGAGCAGACTTTAAAGAGGATGATGGTGTTGTTTATCCCATAAGAACAAAAGCTGGGATAAATAAGTCTGTTTTAATGTCTAACTGTTATATTATTGTTGAGGAAGGTGTTGGGAAGATTAAAAAAGGAGAAGAATGTAGTATCTTGAAATACAGCTCTCTTAAAGTTTGTTGAATTTTATTTCATTTTTTAAATAAGATTTGTAAAATAAGTTAAAAATTAATTTTTATTAGAAATTATTGAGCTATATTCACTATATTTTCTCCACTCTTACTGCACAAACCTTGAACTCAGGAGTTTTAGATATTGGATCCAGTGCTGAGTTTGTTAAGATGTTTGTTGCTGATTCACTGAAATGGAATGTCATAAAAACAACTCCAGTTAAGCAACTTTCGGTGATCCTGACTTTAGGTTCAATTTCTCCTCTTCTAGATATAACTTTAACCTTTTCATTATCTTTAACACCGATGCTTGAAGCATCTTCTTGACACATATCAATATAATCCTCACCATATAATGTTTTAAGTCCTTCGACAGCCCCAGTCATGGTACTAGTCTGGTAATGATAAATACTTCGGCCAGTAGTGAGTATTAATGGATATTCTTTGTCAGGAAGTTCTGCTGATGGCCTGTATTTAAGGGGTATGAACCGCCCCTTTCCGCTTTCGGTTTTAAATGTCTGGGTGTGTAGGATGGGTGTGCCTTTATCCTTTTCATCGATACAAGGCCATTGGATACCCTCTTCATTAATTCGATTGTAGTTTATACCTCCAAAAATAGGTGCAACTTCAGCTATTTCATTGTATATCTCGCTTGCATCATTGAATTCAAATCCTTCTGCACCCATTTTTTGAGCTATTTGACAAGTTATAAGCCAGTCTGGCCTAGATTCTCCAACAGGTTCTATTGCTTTTCTAACTCTCTGAACCCTGCGTTCTGAATTTGTAAATGTTCCATCCTTTTCAGCAAAACTGCATCCTGGTAAAACCACATCCGCCATCATGGCTGTCTCACTCATGAATATATCCTGGACAATTAGGAAATCAAGATTTTTTAAAGATTTTTTAATATTTTCAGTATTGGGTTCACTAGTTACAGGATTTTCGCCTACAATGTACATTGCCTTAATATTTCCAATACGGGCAACTTCAAGCATCTCTGGAAACATTAACCCATTGGAATTGTTAAGTTTAACTTTGTATGCTTCTTCAAATCTGTGGATAGCCTCTGGATCTTCCAGTTTCTGGTAGCCTGGAAATACATCAGGCAAACATCCCATATCACATGCTCCCTGAACATTATTTTGTCCCCTTATAGGATTAACACCAGTTGATGGTTTCCCCATATTTCCTGTTAAGAGTGCTAGGTTACCTAATGCAAAAACATTTTCAGTTCCATGAGTATGCTCGGTTATACCTAAAGAATAGAGAATAGAAGCTGGCTTTGTGGAACCATACATCCTTGCGGCTTTTACAATTAATTCTTTATTAACTCCAGTTATAGCCTTTACTGTTCTTAGATCGTATTCTTTAAGAGATTCTTTGAATTCGTTATAATTTTCACATCGTTCTTCAATGAATTTTTCGTCAATAAGCTCATCATCAACTATAATCTTCATCATTCCCATTAAAAGAGCCACATCTGTACCAGGAATCTGGTTTAAAACAATATCTGCATGTTTGCAAATATCTATATTCCTTGGATCGGCTACTATGAGTTTTGCACCGTTTTTTACAGCTTCAACTATTCGAAGACCAATTACTGGATAACTTGCTGTTGGATTAGTCCCTATTACAAATAAACATGCTGAATCTTTAATTTCATCAATAGAGTTGCTCATTGCACCACTACCGAATATTTTTGCTAAACCTGCTACTGATGGTGCATGACACGATCGTGCACAGTTATCAACATTGTTAGTGCCCATAACAACCCTTGTAAATTTTTGAACAGCATAATTATCTTCATTAGTGCAACGTGCAGAAGATATAGCGGCAAATTTCTCTGATTTAATTTTTGAGAGTTTGTGTGCAACATAATCCAATGCTTCATCCCATTCAACCTCTTCAAATATATTATTACGTTTAATTAATGGCTTTGTTAATCTATTAGGGTGATTTATGAATTTAAATCCATATCTGCCTTTAACACAAAGATTACCCTTGTTGATTGAATTTTCAGCATCACCTCTTGCATTGATTACTTGATTACCCCGGATTCCTAGATAAATATTACATCCTACACCACAGAAGGGACAAACAGTTTTAACTTCTCTTGCAGGTTTTACAGGTTCTTTAGGCACTAAAGCACCAACGGGACATGCCACTACACATTCCCCGCAGGAAACACAGTTAGAGTCTACAATAGACCTATCACCAAATGTGGTTATTTTGGTATCGTATCCCCTGAAACCAAAATCAATGGCTTTAACCCCTAGAAGTTCGTTACATGTTCTTACGCAAACCCCACAAAGTATACATTTTTTAAGATCTCGGTCAAAGAAAGGGTTTGAATCATCCATGGAAATATTGTTGATTTGACGTCTTAAACTTCCTAGATCTTCCCTGTTAATTCCAAGGTAAGATGATACCTCTTGAAGTTTACAATCATCATTTTTTCTGCAGGTTAAACAGTCAACTTCATGATTAGCAATTAAAAGTTCAGCAGAAAGTTTACGTACTCTATTTATCCTGTCATTTTCTGTTATTATATTCATTCCATCTTGTACTAAGGTTTCGCATGCTGTTACAAGGCGACCATCATCATTTTCGACCATACAAAGTCTACATGATCCCCATGGTTTTAAATCCGGGTAATAACATAGGTTTGGTATGTAAATATTGTTAGAAAGAGCAGTTTCAAGGATTGTGCTACCTTCTTCTGCATTAACCTTTAAACCGTCTATTTTGAGCGTAATTTGATTTTCATTCATATTAATCAGGTTGATAATCTTGATAGGTCCTAAATTTTTCAAATAATTTATAAATACAATCATAAAAAAATGAGTATTCTACAATCAAATATATCCTAACATCATATATATTTAAGTAATATCTAGAAAATCTAAAGAAGTATCTAATATCTATGTTTAAGATTATTGTATTCAAAGGGTGTAACATGAAGATCATAGCAGTTGTCGGGACAAAAAATACAGGAAAAACTACTTTAGTTACTAAAATCGTCGGAGAACTAGTAGAAAGAGGATTTGAAGTTGGAACAATAAAATATTCTCACCACAGCTTTGACATGTCTGATAGAGATACTGGAAAACATAAGAAGGCAGGGGCCACCATAGTAGCAGGAACGGGCAAGGAAACATTCTTCACCATGAATGGAGGTAAGGAGTTAGAAAATGTTTTAAGCATGATGGAATTTATTAAAAACCTTGATTTTGTAGTTTTAGAGGGATTTAAAACTTCTAAATATGCTAAAATATCTACATCTGATTTTAAAGATGAGTTTACAATTGCAAACGTAAATGTTTTTGAAATGGAGTCAAATGAATTAAAATCATTGGTGGATTTAATATCTGAAAGAAGTTTCGGTATGATTAAATATCTTAACTGTAAAAAATGTGGTTTTGATAATTGTAATGACTTTGTGAACCAAAAGATCAGAGGAAATAATAGTGCATCCATTTGTAAATCTGAATCAGATGAAGTTTTATTGAAGATTGACAACCAAATGATACCTCTAAATCCGTTTGTACGGAGTTTTGTAAAGGAAACTATTCTAGGGATGGTTAAATCACTCAAAACTGATGAATTCGGAGCCAGTGATTTCGAGAAGATTGAACTTTTAATAAGAGATGACCATGACACACATTAAAATCGAAGAAAAAGTAAAGGACAAATTTGAAAGGCCTTTAATCTCCCTGAGAATTTCAATTACTAACCGTTGCAATGTGAAATGTTTTTACTGCCATCATGATGGCATAGTTCCTCAGAACTATGAAATGACATCCAATGAAATGCAAAGAATAGTGAAGGTAGCAAAGGAAATTGGAATAGAAAAGATAAGACTTTCAGGAGGAGAACCATTAATACGTGATGATATAGTAGATATTGTGTCTAGAATATCATCAGTTGGTTTCCGTGACATATCACTAACAACTAATGGGGTCCTTCTAGGCAAATATGCAGAACAACTCTATAATGCCGGGCTTACACGTGTTAATGTGAGCTTTGACACGTTGAATCCTGAGACATATAAACAAATAACTAAACGAGATTATATGGAACTTGCAAAGAAGGGTATTGAAAGGGCGGTTAAAGCTGGATTAAATCCTGTTAAAGTTAACATGGTAGTTATGAAAGGGATTAATGACAGTGAAATATGGCATATGTTCCAGTTTTGTAAAGATACAGGCGCAATATTGCAGCTTATAGAACTTTTAAAGACTGAAAACTGTCAAGAATCGGAATTTTTTGATGAATATCACTATGATATGAGTGAACTGGAAGATGAATTGACTAAAATATCAAATCGTGTGAAAACTCGTAGGTTCATGCAAGATAGAAAAAAATATTTTGTTAATGGTGGGGAGATCGAAATTGTCAGACCAATGGACAACACAGAGTTTTGTAAAAACTGCACTCGACTTAGAATAACACCAGATGGGAAGATAAAACCATGCTTGCTTAGAAATGACAATTTATTAGATCTTATAGAACCTATGCGCATGGGATTTTCAGATGAAAAACTGAAAAAAGTATTTTTAAAAGCAATTGGAAATAGAGAGCCTTATTTTACGGATAAATGTTAATTTAATTATCTTAATTCTTGTAATTAAAATAATTAGTATTTATGCACCCGTTCAATTGCATTGTACATACCAGAACAGAGTTCAATACATGTACCACATTTTATGCACTTATCGATATTAATGCTGTGCACTTCTTTTTTACTACCTGATATTGCCCCTACAGGGCATGATCTAAAACAGAGCATACATCCTTTACACTTCTCATCAATAACTTGGTAATTTATCAGTTCTTTGCATAGTAATGCAGGACATCTTTTTTCATTGATATGTGCATTGTATTCATCTTTAAAATATTTAATTGTAGTTAATATTGGATTTGGAGATGTTTGTCCAAGTCCACAGAGTGATCCATCTTTAACTCCACCAGCCAACTCTAAAAGAAGTTCTATATCTCCAGCTTTACCTTTTCCAGTAGTTATATCTGTTAAAATGTCTAGCATTTGTTTGGTGCCGAGTCTACATGGCACACATTTACCGCATGATTCATTCTGAATAAATTCCAAGAAATAATGAGCAACATCAACCATACAACTGTTCTGATCCATTACAACCAATCCTCCAGAACCCATTATAGCTCCTGCCATTGTCAAAGAATCATAATCGATCTTGGTATCCAAGTAGGATTCAGGTATACAACCTCCAGATGGCCCTCCTATTTGTACAGCTTTAAACATACCATCATTGATTATTCCTCCACCAATTTCATTAATAACTTGTTTAAGAGTTGTTCCTAGAGGAACTTCTATTAGACCGGTGTTTTTTACATTTCCAACCAATGAAAATGTTTTAGTGCCCTTACTATCCTGTGTACCATGTTCTACAAACGCATCATGCCCTGCTTGCATAATTAATGATACACTAGCCATGGTTTCCACATTGTTTATAACCGTAGGTTTTCCCCAGAGACCAGAAGTTGTTGGAAAAGGAGGTCTTGTACGCGGCATTCCTCTTTTTCCTTCAATAGAAGCTATTAAAGCCGTTTCCTCCCCACATACAAATGCTCCTGCACCTTCTTTTATTTTTATATCAAAATTAAATCCAGAACCTAAAATATTTTCACCTAAAAATCCGAGTTTCTTCATTTCAGATATCGCATGTTTCAATCTTTCTAAAGCAAGTGGATACTCTGCTCTGCAGTATATGTATCCTTCCTTAGCACCAATAGCATATGCAGCGATTACAATCCCTTCAAGAACAGAATGAGGATCACTTTCCAAGAGTGATCTATTCATAAATGCACCAGGATCTCCTTCATCAGCATTACAGATTAGATAGTTTTCATCTTCTTTAGAGTCAACACAAAACTGCCATTTCATCCAAGTAGGAAAACCTGCTCCGCCTCTACCCCTCAATCCTGACAACTTAATCTTCTCCATAACTTCTCCAGGTTTTAAGTCGAGCGCATTGTTCAATCCTTTATACCCATCCATAGCAATATAATGTTTGATGTTATCAGGGTCTATGAATCCACAGTTACGGAGTATCCTACGAATTTGTGGTTTCATAACCGGAATATCAAAAAGATTAGGAATTCCTTCAACTTGTTTATCACCAAAAGTTCCCAAAGCAGACTCTATCATAGGATTATTATCGATAATATAATCATTTACCAATTGTTTAGCTTGTTTAGATGTTACATCCCCATAGAAAATAGCTGGCATTCCTTCTTTAATGATAGTAACTATTGGTTCTAAATAACAGAGACCTATACATCCAACTTCAATGACTTCAGCCATTACATTCTGTTCTTCCAGTTCAGCCTTAAAAGCTGCTGATATTTCTTGGGCTCCAGCAGATTTTCCACAAGTAGCAGAACCCACTAATATTACAGGAATAACGCCTGAAATTAATGAGTCATACTCTTCCACAGATTCTTTAAATAATTCGTTGAAATTCATTTATTATTACCTTTTGATGATTTTATATTTTTAATAAATAGGTATAAAAAAAATTAGATTTGATATCTTTAACTTTCTTTATCATTAGAATTATTTTTCATTCTTGAGAATATCTTTTTAACATCCTTTAATGTAAGATTAGATTCTACTTCCTCATTTATCATTGCACAAGGAGCCAATGCACAGCAACCTAAACATCCAACAGATTCCAAAGAGTACTCCAAATCAAAGGTAACTTCTCCCTCTTTTATATCTAGATGCCTTTCTATCCCTTCTATAATTTGAGGGGCTCCTTTAACATGACATGCTGTTCCCTTGCAAACCATTATATGTTTTTTACCAACTGGTAAAAAACGGAACTGTGTGTAAAATGTTGCTACCCCATATATCTCACTTTCTGGTACTTGGGTAAATTTTGATACTTCTATAATAGCATCTTCGGGTAGATAACCTATACTAGATTGTATATCCTGTAAAATTGGGATTAATTCCGATTTATTCCCATTAAAAGTTGATAAAATTTCATTTAAGCTTTTACTCATTAAAATTCTCCATTTACAAAATTGAATTTATGATTTAAATTTATTGTATGGTTTTTGTATTTTATACAAAAAAACAGGATAATTCATGATCATAGTTGATATTTATCCCTGTGTTTCCTACAGTAGGATATTATTTAAAATGTAATTAATTATTATAGATTTCTATTTTTTCTTTAAAATACCAAGGTCTAGGGTTAAATTTTTCATTTCTTCGAGTATGCCTTTTGCATAATATGAACTGAAAATTATACCTAGTATACTGACAGCCCAAAATGATACCAATCTATCTGTAATAGCTATACTTCCTGCTAATGCACTTGGAACTCCAAAAATAATAAAAAGTCCAGTAAGAGACAATTCAAATGATCCTATTCCCCCTGGAAGTAAAGAGACTATACTTATAATATCTGCAAGGAGTAGAATTATTATGACTGACACAAAGTTTATTTCAACATTAAAAGCATAGAGTACTATATAAAGTCTTATACACTCTAGAAGCCATGAAATCATAGCTAAAACACTTACATAGCTCAAGTTTATACTTGATGTGAATGCATTGGTATATCCAGTCATACCCTTTAACCCTTCGGTGAATTTTTAATAAATATTTTCAAGTATATCCTCATTAATATGGAGTTTTGGAAGGGTAACTATGGATCTTTTTATATATTTTGATGCTCGCGTCTTCTTTCCAATTAATAAAATAGATTATTAAAACACATATTAACGATAAAGAAGCACCTAAAATAGCTAAATATCTAATTTTTTCTATTAATATTGCGGATAAAAGTAGTAATATACCTACAATGAGTAGATCAAAGAATCTTTCAGTTAATCCTGCAGATAGTTCTTCGTGTAAAGTTATTTTATTAAGTTTTTTACCAGCGAGTGCATTCATTACTTCACCTGCTGTTCGCAATGGTGAGAAATTCCCGGCGAAGAGTCCAATTGTCTTAACAATGTAATATTTTTAAATTCTTTTGGTTTATTTATTATGAATCCCCATCTAATAGATTTAACACCTAACAGAAAGAAGATGGATAAACAATGCCACGATGATCCATTTCTAAATTTGCAGTTCTAAAGGAATTTACAATGTTATTAGGCCCTATACCTAGTATTACCAATACAATCAACGATAAACTTATAATAATTAGATAAAATTGTTTCAAAAGTTTACCTCTATTCCTTGATTATTTTGGAATGATAATCCCAATGGTTATGTGGAACATATTTATATCCTAAAAATAAGATATATGAGAAAATTAAGATCGCTTATTCTTAATCTTCATGTTTTTTCTGTTAAATTTTGGCTTGGTAGAATATTGAGTTTATAATGCTGAGTATACTTCCAGAGTGGATGTAATTATAACCATTTTTTAACAAGTAGTGGGCTGGATTAGCTAATCCTTTGAATGATGCTGGATCGTAGTTATCATCATGTGCTCTTGGTAGAAATGCTAAGCCTTTTATATCTGCTGAAGGTGGCCAGAAGACGGAAAATACAGTTCGAACACCTTTCAACTTTTTATACCATGCAGAACCCATTTCTTTAATTAGTCCGGAATCAGCTCCACCGTATAAGTCTACTATTACAGCATTATTAGGTAATTTTCCAGATGTAAGTATTTTATCGTGTTTGTTCGGACCTAATCCCATATTATGTGCTGTTAAACCTAATGTTCTTAAACCTTTAATAATAGTGTTAATTCTAGCATTATCCGTTGCGCGGTTGTTTATATTATCACTTGTAATATAAATGGGTCTATTTGCATTTCCAGTTATTTTTAAGCCTTCAGCTTTCAAAATTGCTTGAAATTGAGCTATAGAAATATGTTTAGATCCATAATTCACATAAGTTGGTAGTCGACCGTTTGCAACAACAAATTTCTGTGCTCTTGTAAGACCGTCCTTAACTTGAGCTATTGTTAAACCATCTACTAATGGTGGAGCTGCAGCTGCTGCTTTTACTGTAGTTGTTTTTGCAACTGCTTTTACAGTGGTTTGTGTAGTTGTAGTTTTTATTGTACTTGCAACTGTTAGATTTCCAGTATTTGGTGTAGATACAGGATTTACAGTACTATTTGTTTGATTGACTGTTGCTGCACTACTAAAATTCATATTTAAAACCAATGCAAATCCGCATATGAATAGCACTGATAAAAGTAATTTTCGCTTAATTTTACCGCCTCCCTGTTTGATATACATCAAATAAAAAAATATTATTTGAATAGATCAAACCTTATCAATTAATGATTTCATGATCACTTATAAACGCTTTGGTTTATTTTCTAAAAAAGGACATCCTTAGAGCTCTTTTAATTATTTAAGACCTCCAAAACACTTATTTAAATTACTCATTATGGATAAGCTTACTCTGTTCTTATTTTCAATAACTAAAGTCATCTAAAACTATATATCTCCATATCAGCTGTATTTATTCATTTTACAAATTAGTATATAACTCTAAAATTGCACCAAGACAGTAAAAATGTCTTTTTATACATTAAAAAAGCGTTAATTCTATTCACAGCTTCATGCATATCTATCCCTTATTGTACATGTTGTTATAATCATCATTGCAAAGTTTGGTAGTTTGGTACTACTAAATCAATCTTTCATCGTTCATATCGTTATTATGATGTCTGCGTTGAAAATAAATGATTTGAATTAAGTATTATGTTAAATATTTAAAATTCAGAAATATAAAAAAAATATTTTTTTTTAATTAAAAATTTTCATTTGATAATTCTAAAGCATTACAGTAGTAATGATGAATGTAATGCGAGGTGTAATATGAAGAATAGTACAACATTTAGGATTGATGAAAATTTAAAGGAAGAATTCAAAAAGTTCTATGAAAAGAAGGATGTATCATGTAGCGATATGTTGAGACGTTTGATACTGATGTGGATAGGAAAGGAATCTGAGAAGGAAGTTATCATTAATGGGGTGAATTAGATGTATAGATGTTAGACGAAGTATGAAAGATTAAAAGCCAGGGAAACTAAATCATTAGAAGAAAGGAAGGTAATAGCGTTAGAAGTTATTTCAGATTCTTTAGATGGTATAATATGGGGAATTAAATTTTATAATTTGTTGCTAATTATTGCAATATAATATTAATACTAAATTATTTTTTTATATGTCAAAATAGGGTCTAAACTTAACACATTTCAAGATATATTTTGTGTAGACTAAACATTCTACATATTACTTTACTTATAAACGAATTCATTTACTCATAGGTGCGTTTATTCATTCATACAATTATAAATTACTATATTATTTACTCACAGGTGACGTTAATTTAAGAAGTAGATTAGTAAGTTAGCTTTGAGGGATTGTGAAGTAGAATGTTGTTCCTTTTCCTAGTTCTGATTCTGCCCATATTTCCCCATTGTGCTGGTGCACAATTTTTTGGGCTATTGCAAGTCCTATACCTGTTCCTTCATACTCTTCATTAGTATGTAGTCGTTGGAATATGGTGAATATTTTTTCTAAATGTTTTTCTGAGATTCCTATGCCATTATCTTTAACACTGAATACCCATTGTTTATCCTCTTTTTTAGCTGAAATATGAATTTTAGGAGATTCATCCCTCCGATATTTGATGGCGTTGCTTATGAGGTTCTGGAAAAGTTGAACCATTAATTGTTCATCTACTTTGAGTGTAGGTAAATGATCATTTGTTATTTGAGCATCATTCTCGTCGATAGATGTTTTTAAGTTTAAATAAGTTTGTTCAAGGATGTTATTAATGTTAACATGGGTTACGTTTCGTTCTTTATTGGTAATTTTTGAGTAAATTAAAATATCTTGTATCATTGCATCTAATCTTTTAGCTCCATCGACAGCATATCCTATAAACTCATTAGCATCTGCATCTAGCTGGTCTTGATATCGTCTTTCTAATAGTTGTAAAAAACTTGTTATCATACGTAATGGTTCTCTAAGGTCATGTGAAGTTATATAAGCAAATTGTTCAAGTTCAGTGTTAGACCTTTGAACATCTAAAAGACTTTCTTGTAATGCTTCTTTCGCCTTTGTATGGGCAATACGTAATCTTAAAGCTGTTAATCCGAAAGAAATATCATCTGCAAGTTCTTGTAATAGTTTTATTTCTTCTTCTGAAAATGGGTTTGTTTCTTTTGAATAAATGGTCAAAGCTCCAATTACTTGGTCATTAAGAAAAATTGGAAGAACTATTGACGATGCATAACCACGTTTTATTGCTTCTTCACGCCATGGTTTGAATTTAGGATCGATCTGCATATTCTCACAGATACTAGGTTTTCCGGTACGAATAGCAGTGCCGGTAGGACCTTGACCACGTTCTGTATCATCACATGTGATATTTAATGTTCTAAGATAATCTTCTTCAAAACCAGAATATGCTACGGGAACAACTTTCTTACTTTCTTCTTCAGTAAAACCTATCCATACCATTGAATGACCACAGTCTTCAATTATAATTCTACAAACTTCATCTAAATAAAAATCTTCATCATCAGCATGCATCATCGCAAAACTACTATCTCTAAGTGCCATAAGGGTGTGATTAAGTTGATCATAGTTTTTCAAGACTTTCCTAAGATTCTCATTAGATATTTGGAGCTCCTCTGTAGTGCATCTTAATTCTTCGTTTGAGGTTTGAAGTTCTTCTGTAAGTTGTTGTTCATTCTCTAAAAGCTTCTGATTACATTCTTCACTTTTTTTAAGTTCTGTAATATCTGTATTAGTACCAAACCATCTTAAAAGTTTACCTTGCTCATCTTTGATTGGAGTAACCCTCGTTAGGAACAAACGATAGTTCCCATCTTTACCTTTCAATGGGAATATATTATCATAGGGTTTTCCCGCTTTGATATTTGATTCCCATTCCTCTGTAATAGACTCTACATAATCTGGATGATGAACTTTTTGCCAACCCCAACCTTGCATCTCCTCTAAAGTTGTACCTGTATAATCAAACCATTGCGTATTATACCAAAAGATCCAACCTGTGGCATCTGCCATCCATGCTAAATTAGGAATATTATCAGCAAGATCATGGAAACGCTCTTCACTTTCCTCCAGCACCTTATTTATTTGTAATAATCTATCTCCTTGATGCATAAGTTCTTCATTGGATATTTGAAGTTCTTGGGTTGTGGATTGTAATTCTTCATTTGAGGTTGTTAGTTCCTCTGTAAGTTTTTGTTCACTCTCTAAGAGCTTCTGAGTAAGTAATTCCGCATGTTTTCGGTCAATGATATCTGTGTTTACACCAAGTACACGAAGGACATTGCCTCGGTTATCATAAATACCTCCACCTTTGGCTGATAACCAATGGATTTCTCCCGAATTGTGAAATATACGGAATTCTAAATCGAATGGCTGGTTTTTTGCAATTTTATTATCTCTTTCGGCTTCAATTTTTTCAATGTCGTCTGGGTGAGTTAACTGTCGCCAATCTTGATATGTTTTTATTGTTCCGGGGGTTAACCCATATAATTGCTCAAGTTCGGGGGTAAAATGAAGTTCATCTGTAATTGTGTTCCAATCCCATATGCCTACATTGCCTAGGGTTTGGGATAGACGTAATCGTTCTTCACTTTCCTTTAAATTTTCTTCAGTTTTTTTCAATTCAGTAATGTCGGTGGAAACAGAACCTATTCCATAAGGTTTACCGTTATTGTCATAGATAGGGAATTTGTTTGCAATAAAAGTATGATGTCCATCAATCAAATCTGCTTCTTCTTCAAAAGTTATCGTCTTTCCTTCTTCAAGCACTTTCTGATCATTAATCCTATAATAATCCGCTAATTCCTTAGTTATGATGTCATAATCTGTTTTACCCTTTAATTCTTCATTTTTAACTCCAAGTAATTCTTCTAATTTGTTATTTACTGTTAAAAACCGACCTTCAATGTCTTTGACAAAAATAGGAGATGGAAAACCATTAATTATATCCTGCAACATTTTTTGACTCTGATTAAGAGCTTCTTCAGCTTTTTTATGCATGGTAATATCCTTTGCAGTTCCGAACCATTCAATGATTTCACCATTTGTATCAAGTGTTGGAATAGCTCGAGAAAATGTCCAGCCCAAAGACCCATCTACTTGCAGGACTCGATGTTCCAACTCAAAAATGCTTTTATTATGAATAGCTTTGTTAATAGCCTCTTGAACGTATTGCTGATCATTTGGGTGTATGTATTTATCCATCCATGTTTCATCCCGGTTGAAAGTGTTGGGAATGAAATTCCGTCCTTGTAATTGGTACATCTCACTCCAATCTGGACTCATACGATATACTACGTCTGAACTGGACTCCAAAAAAGCGCGAAACAGGTCCTCACTCTCTTTTAACTCTTCTTCAGCTTTTTTACGTTCAATAATGTCAGCTACTTGATTTGCGAGTAAATCTAACAGTTGAAGTTCGCGATCGTCAGGTCTATGTGGGTTTTTAAAATGTGTTGAAAACATCCCTAACGGCCTTCCATCTCTACTTATGATAGGTGTAGATTGAACAGCATGCACTCCTACTTTGAGCTGTATGCCAAGAGCAGGTGTACCTATAAAGATAGGGCTCTTCTCAACATCTTCAACTATAACACGTTCACCCGTTTCTAATGCTGTTCCACATACACCTTCTCCTTTATGAACTTCATTCCAGAAGTCCAGCCACCATTTAGGGAATCCGTAATGGGCCATAATTTTGAGTTGAGATGATTTATCGTCCAAAATTTGAATGTTTCCAAAATCAGCACCAGAAATAGCAATTGCAGTCTCAACAATTTTAGTAAGTACCTGGCTCCAGTTATTTTCCTGAATGAATAGTGTACTTATTTTAAGCAATCTATTCATTGCATCTAATTGACTGCTTAAAGTTGTAATATCTAGATTAGAAACAATATCAGATTTCACTTGCTTGGAGCTCATATTTAGACACGCTATTTATAAAATAATTTCATAAATCTTAAATAATAATCTTCTTTTTATGTTGAATCATATTAAAGATATAATTTGTTATATTAATCTAATAGCAAAATTTTTATAATTCAATTTTTATTCTTATAAATAAAATTACATTTTTAACAGGAAAATGTAATTAAAATACTCATGTAGAGAGATTTTCGAACTTTGAAATAAAATAAGCATGTAACTATTGTAATAAACGTTGTCAAGTGAACTTGTAAATTGGTTGATGACCTAATCTACTACTACTAACTATATTATGGGAACTATTGACTTTGAAATAGTATTTTGCCTGCATACTAATATTTCTAAATTTTTTAATTCATTAGTTTTAATACTAAACTACGTTTTTATATGTCAAAATAAGGTCTAGACTTTACACATTCAATTATTTGTTTTGTGAATAAAAGAATGTCTAAATACATATAGATGATAATATTATAGAATTATACTAGCCTGGGATTATACTTAAAACTTTAATAAAATTATCAATTATAAAAAAACCGTTAATTGATGAATTATCTCTTCAAAAGTACATGAAAATGTTATATGATATTATTTTAAAGATCATTTAAAATTTAGGTGATGTATTAAATGGACGAGATTTCCTCTAAGATGGAATCAAAAAAAATTCATTCTTTAACTACTTTATCTCAATTTATATGCCATCGAAAACCTGAAAGAACATTTAATATCCGAGGACATTATTTTCCAGTATGTGCTAGGTGTACAGGATTTTATATAGGTGCATTTTCCTATTTTGTTTATGTTTACTTTTATTTTGTTGATTATATACTTCCTTTAATTATTATAGCATTTTTGATGATTATTCCAACATTTATTGATGGTACAACTCAATTAATTGGTTTTCGTGAGAGTAATAATTTATTAAGGTTTTCTACAGGTTTAATTGGGGGAATTGGGCTTGCTATACTTGTTAAAGCCATTAAAATGTTGATTATAACAACTTGGAGTTTTAAGTGGGTTTTTTAATATAGTTACATTTTTGGGGGGATAATGATGGTAGTTGCTAAGTGTGTAAAATGTGGGAAGGAATACGAATTAGAACATGGTGAAAAACCTTCCAATTTCCAATGTGAGTGTGGGGGAGAATTAAAATCTAAAGAAATAGTATCAGAATCTATAAAAACTAAAAAGATTAAAGATAAATCAGATATTCAAGATGAGTGGAATAAACAAAGTAAAAACAAAAAATTAGGCATAGGAATCCTAGGAATATGTTGTGTAGGACTTATTTTATTAATAGTATTCGGAGGTTTACTTTCTCCTGACAAAACAACTACCACAGCCAACAATAAAACTTTTTCTGGTCAAGGTCTTACTTTTGATTATCCAAGCAGTTGGAAATTTAATGATGCTGGGGCGTTTACAACTCCTAATAGTGTTTCTCAAAATAGTGGTAGTATAGATAATCTTGGCTCTTTAACATCTTATGCTTCTGAAGATCCAGCAATTCCTGCAACATTGGATGCTGCAGCGGCAAATATACGTCAAGATGTAACTAGTGCTGCTAACAAAAAAGATATTACAATTGGGGGTGTGCCCGGTATTGAATATGAACCAACGGGTGGCTCGGGACGTGTAGACGTTGTTTTTGTTAAAGGTGGCACATTATATGATATTTGGTTAAATACCAACAATTATGATGAAGATCAAAATGGAATAAACATGATGATCAACACTATGCAAATACAATAACAAATTAGATTTATAACAAAAAACAGTGCCAAGTCTATTATTAAATTGGACAATAAGGCGCTTAATGGATAAATTATCATTATTATTGAATGTCAAATTTTTATAGCATTAATAATTATTTTTGGGGGAGTTAAATGGGTTATTTAATCTGTGATAAGTGTGGGGGTTGCTACGAATTAAAACCTGGAGAATCACCAGAAAATTTCATAAACGAATGTGAATGTGGGGGAATTAAAAAACATTATTCTGTCAATTAGGTATTGTTTTACGATTAAATCTTTTGTGAATTATTCAATAAATTAGTAAATATTGTTGAAAATAACGGATATGATGAACAAGTGCCGGTATTGGCTATGACTTATGCATTGAAAGTAATGATATTACTATTAGAAGAGCGCGGAGGATTAGGTGATGAAACGCGTAAAAGCTTTGTTGAAAATACTTTAGTTCCTTTTATTATGGATGAATAATAAAATTAAGTCAGATATGGCCATTAGCACAACGATTGGAGGATGCATATAAGAAAATTATCAAGTTGTTAATCTAGAGAGTTGAAAGATTCGATAAGTTCACAAACAACATGTTCCTTCATGGCACGAATGGATAAAGAAAAATAAAAAAATTTACAAAACAGCCTCAGACTTTATATAAAAAATTAACGAATAATTCAATGATTTTTTAAAAAGTATTTTTATATCTGAATTCAATTTTTTCAAAAAAAATTTAAGAGAAAATTAAGATCGCATATTCTTAATCTTCGTATTTTTTCCTGTTTAAAGTTTGTCTAGGTAAAATATTGCATTTATAACGTTAAGTAAAACTCCAGAGTGGATGTAATCGTAACCGTTATCTAGCAAGTATTGGGCTGGATTAGCTATACCTGTGAATGATGTTGGATCGTAGTTATCATCATGTGCTCTTGGTAAAAATGCTAAACCTGTAATATCTGCAGATGGTGGCCAAAAGACTGAAAATACAGTTCTTGCACCTTTTATAGATTTATACCATGCTGAACCCATTTCTTTAATTACTCCTGCGTCAGCACCACCGTATAAGTCTACTACTACAGCATTACTTGGTAAATTTCCAGATGTAAGTACTGAGTCGTGTGTGTTTGGACCTAACCCCATGTTATATGCTGTTAAACCTAATGCTTTTAAACCAGCAATAATACTATTAATTCTAGCATTATCAGCTACTGTGTTGGTTATATTATCACTTGTAATATAAATGGGTCTATTTGCATTTCCAACTATGTTTAAGCCTTCAGATTTCAAAATCTGCTCAAACTGGGCAATAAGAATATGTTTTGATCCATAACTCACATAAGTTGGTAGTCGACCGTTTAAAATAGCAAAGCTTTGAGCCCTTGTGAGACCATCCTTAACCTGAGCTAATGTTAAACCATCTACTGTAGATGGAGTTGCAGCTGCTGCTTTTACTGTTACTGTTTTTGCAACTGTTGCTACACTCTTTGCAGTCCCAGTTACTCCTATTTTCAGTCCTTGAGTTGCAATGATTTTTTTAAATTCTGCTATAGGTATTTTCGTTTTACCGTAACTTACATACTTAGGAAGTCTCTTGTTAGTTGTATCGAACTTTTCTGCTCTAGTAATTCCATCTTTCATTTGAGCTAGTGTAATTGGAGATACTGTAAAGCTTGTTGAAAATACTGATGTACCATCTCCAGACAAATCTTCAATACTGTTGGTGTGTACTGACAATAGATATTTAACACCCGAAACTAAAGCCTTAACAGGTTTTATAGTAAGTGTTTTACCACTTATAACATCTTTAGTGCTTATAACAGTACCTGCACTGTTTGTAAGTACTATCCACATAGATCCAGCTTTTATTGTTTCGTTATAAGTAATTTTAATATTCTGACTTTTCGAAACAATAGCATTGCCAACCGGATTTATTGAAGTTATCTTAGGTTCAGGTTTAGCTACAGTTTTAGTTGTGGCTTTTACTGTACTGTTTGTAATCGCAGTTGTTGTTACTGTATTGTTTGAAGTTGTTATTGTAGTATTGTTTGTTGTTGCTGCTGCTGTAGTGTTCACATTTAAAACCAATGCTAATCCAAATAGCAATAGCACTGATAAAAATAATTTCCGTCTAATTATACCGCCTCCCGTTTGACAAACCAAATAAATTAAATTATTTAATTACGTCAAACCTATTTAATGCATCAATCCAATAACACTTAAATAGGTTTTGGTTTAATTTCATAAAAAACACTGTTAAAGAGCTGTTTTAAAGATTTAAAACACGCTATGAACTTATTGATATGACTAACTATAGATAAGACCATTCAGTTATTATCTTTAACAAATACCCCCAATTAAAACACTATACCCCTAAATTAGATGTATCCATACACTTTATCAATTATTAAGTTGCCCTACATTTATTAAAAAACCCATATTAAAGACCAGTATTAAAAAACAAAGTTGTACTGTAACTGTTTAAACTATCAAATAACTTTAACTAAGTTTTGAGCAAATAATATAGAATTTAAATAATTAACACAATAACTCAAAAAAAAGTAGATTTATGATGTTTTAAACTTTTGTAACTGAATCAATAGAATAAATCAAAGTTTTATTTTAGTAAATTAAGTTATTAAGCGAAGTTAAATTCATTAAAAATAATATTAAATTCAAAAAACATCTACTATTCCTAAAATTTGTTAGATAGAATTTATTAATAATTAATTGAATAATTTTAAGATAAGATACAAGGATGAATCAGTATAGAAATGAGTGAATTATGTTTTATTCTTAAATTTCTTTTCACAAAATTCATAACCATACTTTATATTGCATCATGATATCTATTTAATAAGATTAACCGATCGATAATGTTTTTTCTACGACATTACTCATTGATTTGATAAAGTCACTCACGAAAGTTCCTGTTTTAAGTTTATATATATATAATATCTAAACAGAATCTATCTTATTTAAAATAATTTACATAATTGAAAATTTCTTTAATATTATGTTTAGTTTATATGTCAAAAGAAGTCTGATTAACACATTTGAAAATATGTGTTGAGAATCAATTAATTTCAAATTTATCTAAATATAATATTATGAGTATAAATAAATATATTAAACC
>Ga0224559_1000075_pt1 | contig 55737 bp, 54 predicted proteins | sample 714S33034metaG_FD_180676 | JGI IMG/M metagenome (GOLD analysis project Ga0224559, IMG submission 180676) | Peat soil microbial communities from Stordalen Mire, Sweden - 717 S3 30-34 | ecosystem: Environmental > Terrestrial > Soil > Wetlands > Peat | place: Sweden: Norrbotten County, Stordalen... | reverse complement strand
CCTGTGTCAGGTCGTTGATGGCGAAGCTGAACTGCGTATTGCTGCCAGCCATGATGTCTTCCTTTCTTCGTAGCAGTCAGACGGCTCGCGTCGTTCGCCGACGCGAGCAACGTCGCTCATGGTTTCGGGTGACCAGAGTCGAGCCGGTCAGGAGACCAATCCGTTACCTGAAGCAGTGTTGCTGCCTGCGCCGTTGGGCTTGGCGTTTTCGAGCCGGGTGATGGCCCGGCTGGCGTCGGCACGCGAAAGCGCGCTTAGGTCTTTGATCCCCAGTTGGGCTAGCAGCCACGCAAGCGCGGCATCCGGAGCAATACCGCGATCACCAGCGATGCGAAAGAGCCGCCCGCGCTGTGCCCCGCTCATTTCCACGAATGCCGATTGGGGGCACGTGGGCAGGTCCGATTTCGGCGTGCCCGCGCCGTTGTCGTTTGCCGAATGCGATTCGCTTGGCGCATTGGCTTGCGGCCTCGGGCGAGCCGGCGGTCGTTCTGGCGGAACCAAGGGCTCGGACGAGAGTTCGTCGTCGACGAGTTCGCCAAGTTCTTCGAGCGAAACGATCCCGATGTTGACGGCGTCGCGCAACGCCCTGGCCTTGGCCCGCGTCTCGGCCATTCTAATGATATGGGCCGCGATCTTGCGGTTCACGTTTCCAGGATTGGCATCGCCGATGCCGGTGAATACCCCCTTGTTGGTGCGGACCACGGCCGTGACGATGGCGACCGAGCCGTTCTCCTTGGTGGCGCTTGCACCAGCTTGGTACGAACAGACCTGAGTCCTTCGTCGTGGGCGAGCGCCAGGATGCCGGCGTAGGTGGCGACCTCCTTCTCGCCGATCTTCTGTTGATCCTTGTTGTGAATGTCGATCTTGGTCGTGAGAGACGCGTGACTACCGTTACCTCGCATTTGAAAGAACCTTTCTCGCAGCCCCGAACACCAGGCTCAGGGAAGCGGGACCGCAGCCGACCGAGGTGGTCAGCAGCGAACCCGCTGGGAGAAAATGCGTTGCCCAGAGCGAATCTCGCGGCGCCATGCCGGCGAGGGCAAGCGAGCGTTGACCAATTGCGTTGCAACGCGTATGCTATGAATAGTATGAGAACGATAACCCCAACCAAGGAGACAGCCATGCCAGCCGTGAAAGTCGGTGCGCATCGGGAAGTTCAACTCCCTGATGTCGTGACCAAGCGCCTGCGAATCCGCCAGGGCGCCAAGCTTGAAGTGCTCGTCTCCGGCGATGGGATCTTTCTCATCCCGAGCAAGCGCATCCCCAAAGAACAGCGCTACTTCTACACCGAGGAGTGGCAGGCAAAGGAGCGCGAGGCGGACGAGTCGATTGCGCGCGGTGAGGTCACGGGTCCGTTCTCCGATGCCACGGCGGCCATCCGGGCACTCCGGACCGCCAAGGTATGAGACAGGTTCTTTTCTCGAACGATTTCGTCCGCGACTACCAAGGTCTGCCCGAAGCGATCCGGAAGAAGGCAGACGAGGCCGTCCAACGAATACTTGAGAATCCTCGGCATCCATCGCTGCAAATGAAGAAAATGCAGCCCAAGCAGCGTGGCATCTGGGAAGCTCGCGTCACCCAAGGGTATAGGCTCACGTTTCGAGTCGATGGTGAAGTGGTCACCCTGCGACGCGTGGGTACCCACGATTTGCTGCGGACTCCGTAGCCACCCCGACCGGCACTCCACACGAGTGGCCGGTTTTCTAATTGGGAAAGGTCACGCCGAGCGCCTCGCTGATCTCCCGGTCCACCAGCTTGGCCGGCCGACCGTACCGCTCGGCGCTGATCCGCAGAAGCGTTTCCGGTTTCTCGTCAGCGATTGGAGCCGGTGGCAAGGTTCGCACGATCATGGGCCGCGTCGCTTCCCCGTTATGCAAGAGCCGCAGGGCCAGATGGTGGCGGCGTAGTCGGATCAGATCGGCGGCCACAAGTTCAGGCTCGAATTCCGGTGCGATGGTTTCAGCATCCTCGGCCGAAAGCGTGAAGGCAGCGAGCGTGCCGGCGTTGCCAAGGATAGCGGCTCGAACCTCGGGATCGAGCTGGGCCGCGTGCTGATGGGCGAGGGCGGCGCAAACACCGAACTTCCGGCCTTCGGAAAGAAGGGAGACAAACGAGCGGGTAAGGTAGGTGTGAAACTCGTCGGCCACGACCAGGAATGGCGGTCTTTCTGAGGCTGGCTTTCCGGCGCGGGCGTGAGCCGCGAGGTCCAGCCCGGTCATGACCAGCGCGCCGATGAAGTGAGCGGCGTCGCGGCCGATGCCGGAAAGGTCGACAATCAAGATCCGACTTTCGTCCATGAGTTCGCGGAAATCCATTCGCGGCGCGGCCTGCCCCACGAGCCGGCGCACAACTGGCGAGGCGAGCGCGCCCAGCTTGTTAAGAACTGGAGCGGTGACTTCGGCTGCAAACTGCTTACTCAAGGCCGGGAACTCCTTGGCCCAGAAGACGCGCACCACCGGATCGGTGACTCGCGAGAGCGCGCGCGCTCGGTATGGGGCATCGACGAGGAAGCGCAGCAGGCCGAGGAGGGTCGGGCTTGGGGTTTCAAGGACGGCCAACGCTGCGTGTCGCAGCACATGCTCGGAGCGCGGACCAAAAAGGGTCGATCCCCAGAGAGTTTGGAAAACTTCGATGACCCCAGACGCAACCAGCGTGCGCGAGCCCCAGGCCAAAGCGCCGAGGAGGTTCACGCCCACCGGACGGCCGGCATCAGCCGGACGAAGAATGGCGACGCGATTCCAGTGACGTGAAGGCAGGTTTTCGAGCACGCGAGAAAAGAGATCGCCGTGCGGATCGATGAGCGCGCCGCCGAAGCCGGCGTCGGCCGAGCGCAAGAGAAGATTTTCAAGGAACGTCGACTTGCCGGTACCAGTCTTGCCGACGACGTACACAGACCGAAGCAAGTCAGCTGGCCGAATACCCACCACTGCTCGCGGTGAGCGCGGGTCATGCGTGGCGATAGGAATGAGGGAATGCTTCAGATTCACAGAAGAATGGCCGATATATGATTCGTGATTCCCTCGAGCAGAGGGCTGGTGACGGCCGATTCGAAGAGCGCGCAGATGTATTTCGAAACCGTGGTTCGCTCTGGCGCCGTCGAACACATTGCCCAGCATTGGATGCGCCAATCCTTCACGCCCGACTCGCTCTCGTACCAAGGTCCGCCCTATGCCTTCATCGTCGATGAGGTGATGCTCGACCGAGAGGTCATTGCCCAGGGGATTCCTGCCGAGCACCTCTCCAAACTCGTTTCTTTGATTCCCCTCGTCGACTCGGCAACCCGATTGTCGTTCAAGGTGCGGACGCTCGGATCAACCCCGCAGCAGTTCCGACTCACGCTTGCCGGCAAGTACATCGAGTAGCGATCGCGAAAGCGCTTTCCCGCGCGCCCGCAGCGCGGCCACCCCCACGGCGGGAGCACCGAAACGCCCAGGTGGGGTTCGTTTCGCACGACCGGGCCAAGGTTGCGGCCCGGGCGCGGGGAAAGAGAGGGTGAGCCGATGGCCCCGTCCCTCACCCCAAGTGTCCGGAGATTCCACAAAAGTATGACTTTTGGTGCAGCCATCGACACATGGCCGATGAATGCCGCACGCGCTGTGGTTGTCTCCGGGCAACTGAGGTGAGCTCAGGTCCAAAGCGGCAGACGCTCGACTTTGGCGGTCGACCAGATGGACGCCATGATTCCGTGCTTCGCGATCACATCCTCGGCGCCAAACCAGAACAAGCCACCGGCTTTTCTCTGGGTCGATTCCAAGCAAGCATCGCGCAATCGCGCCGTTCGCCGCTCGTCAGGCGCTACGGTGAGAATGCGAACCGTATCCACGTCAAACCGTCGCGCGTGTCCACCCTGGCGCCACCAGTCGAGATAGCCGGCATACTTGCGGCCGAGGTACCCGACGGGCTCTGTACCGCGGTCGACTTCGATAAGCATCCCCTCGATGCCGCGCGGTCCGCGACAGACCGCAAACCCATCGGCTTCGAGTGGCTGGCGGCAAAGCTGGCTGGTACTAGCCATCATCGTCACCGAGTCGGCGAGCCGGTCGCGGTCGTGTTCCCACGAAAGAAGAATGGGGCTTCCGTCGGCCTCGCACTTCATGCCGGCAAGAGACAGGGCCAGGCTGTTTCGCGCGAGCGTGTGGTCGAGGAACATCACCGAGCGCGAAGAGTTGGAACGAGTCGAGTGCGGCACCGTGCCCGGTTCCACCTCCATGACTCGCGCCAGTTCAAGCGCACCGGCGCGCGAGAGCGCAAGCACCTGGGTCGCGGCCTGGTCGGTCATCCGCCGCTGGAGCTGAAAGCGCAGGATGGAACGGACGGCCTCAGCTGCTTCCACTTCGCCGTTGTCGATGCCGGAGAGGGCGAGATCCGACACGGTGAGAAACCGGAAGGCGGCGAGGAGCGCTAGCATGCGCATCGGCGCGGGCAGGGCCAGAAGTCGAACGAGATCGGTTTTCGGAAATGATTTGGTCATGTAGGGCTTGGGTGAGGATTTGATCGGCGAGGGCCAAGGCGCGGCGGAGCAGGGGTTCGTGTTTCATGCCGGCGAAGCGCCGCAGTTCTGCTTGTTCGGGAAGGATCGGGTCTTCGGCCGCCGGATCCGGAAGAACGACTTCGGGTCCTGCTCTCCGCAGCCATGGCCAATGTTGGTTGGTGGCGATCGCGGTCGGATGCTCGCGAAGGAGCGCCAGCCGGACGGTGGCAACCGGCGCAACCATCGCCACGCGAATTTCCCACGGGTCCAGCACGACGAGTGCGGCGGTCTGCCGGCGCGCCACGATGGCGGCCACGCGCGGCGTTCTCTTGGGTGGTGTTCGGTACATAGGCTTGGTGGTCAGTCTTTCGGTTCGCAGCGACGCAGATGCGGCATGATGATACTTGTGAAGTAGGCGGCGCGGGAGCGGCGGACGTCCGAGGGTCGCAGGTCGAGTGCTTTCACAAGCGCATCGCGAATCACTTCGGGCGGCAGGATCTCGGTCACGCGACGGAAGAAGGCCAAGCTCTTCCGGTCGCCGAGTTTGTCGGCCAGATAACTGGCGGTTCGCCCGGCGGCTTGGGCACGGACCGAAACCCCATCTCCTCTGGGCTTCTCGTCCCAGCTGAACGAACGCTGACCAAGAATACTTTCTTTCCGGGTCTCTTCGTCGCTTTCTTCCTGCCTAACCGTCTCTTCCTTCCCCGTGACGGGGCGGGTCCGGGAGTACAGCACAGCAGCGAGGCGGATCACCATACCCGGCGAGTCGACGAGCTTGGCAAGTTCAGCGCCAGTGAGCGAGCATGTGCGGCCAGCGCGTGAGAGGGTAATCTGAAGATCCCCGAGTTTCGATAGGGTCGGGTTGGTCATAGGTTGTCTGGAAAATGTCGTCTCGTGGAAGCCACGAGCGCGGCATTGAACGTGCCCATGGTAAAGGCGGCGTCATTCGCGATGACTGCGGCCGATAGCGGTGCGCGCTCCACGAGCGCGAGTATCGCCAAGGCCACGGCATCGAAAGCGTGACTTCGGTATCGGCGAGGCATCGTCTGCTTGTCGCTTCGAAATTGCCCGAGTTCGGGAAAGAATCCTTTGGCGAGGTGGGCGGCCATGGCGTCGTCCGTGGAGCCGCGCCGGCATCCGAGCAGAAGGTCGCGAGCTTCAGCAACCGATCTCTCGATTACTGGAACGCCGAGGATGACGGTCAAATGGTGAAGCCTTTCCCGAAGGATGCGCGAAGGCGGGTCGTCCAACCTGGGAACACCAAGCACGACGAAGTCCGGCCGGTACAGCCTGAGCGAATGGAGCAGATGATGATTGAAAGAGCGCCTTTGAACCTCGCTGTTATCGGATGGTCTGAGCTTCCAAGTGGCAAAGCTCCCAGGAGCCAGTCCTTGGCAGTCGACGACCGCCTGGCCTGGAAACTGCGGAGCAGAAACCACCGCGAGAACGCGGCCGGGATGAGCCGGCTCGATTCGGGCGAACATGATGGAACATATCCACCCGTGCCCTTGACCGGTTGCGCCGCGTTTCGTAAGGTGCGGACGCCGCCCCCAAGGGAGGGTGGGTGGCAAAGTAAGCCGGGATCTTCGGGGGCGCTGGCCAGCATCACCCGTCGATTCCGAGGACCCAAACAGTCCATGCTCATCATTCCATACGGGGGCGGCTAAGTAAGTGATACCGATTTGTTCGGGAAAGGTGGGTTGTCCACAGGGCAATTGACGGCCAATTACAAACCAGAGAGCCTTCATGGCTCTCTTTGCGTTTCTTGTTGTGGATAAACAGCGGGTTAGCTTCAACTCGGTATCACTTACCGTTCGCGGCGCGTATGGGACGATGACGATGAACGCATCCCTGTCGCTACCACTTTGTCGTCGACGGGTTTGCCTGATCACAATTCTCAGGTGTACGGTGACGATGGTTGCCCAGGGCGGTCCATGACTGACGTGTCCCGGCCGCCTCCCGACCATTGTCCACTGACAACCTAATCCACTATGCCCATCGATCCGTCGGCAGCCAGCCTGCCATCGAATTTGCTCACCCCTGATGAGGTCGCAGAGGTACTCCGCGTCTCAAAGACTAGCGTCTACCGTCTGGTCGAGCGCCGAGAGATCCGCTTCTACCGCGTCTGCGGTCTACTTCGCTTCGACCGCAACGACGTCGCGCGCTTTCTCAGCACTGGCTCCGTCGAACCGATGGGCAAATAGCAACAACACCTATGAGCACCAGAAAAGTTCGGAACTGGTGGTGGGTGGACTTTCGCATGCACGGCCTTCGTTATCGCGTCCGCTGTCCCGAGAACTCGCAGGTAGGCGCGAGAAACTACGAAGTTGTCTTGCGTGGCCGCCTGGCCGCTGGCGAACCACTCAAGCCCCTGCCACTTCCCACCACCTCACCAACCTTCGCGGAGTTCTCCGCCGAGTGGTTCATCACGCACGTGAAGACAAACTGCAAGCCGTCTTCGCAGCGGTCTCGCGAGCAAATCCTGCGCAACCATCTTGTCCCATTCTTCGGGAAAGACCACCTCACCGACATGAGCACGAGCAGCATCGAGCGATATAAAGCGCTGAAGGTTCGCGCTGGCCTTTCGGCCAAGACGGTAAACGAGCATTTGGGTGTCCTTCAGAAGTGCCTGGGCGACGCTCGCGACTGGGAGAAACCGGTCGCCAGTCCCAAGTTCACCAAGCTACGTGCCCAGAAGCCGAAATTCGAATGCCTCACCCACGGGGAGGCGGGGCACCTTATCGACGCCATGAACTCAGCCCGCTGGCGGGCCATGGTCATATTCGCGATTCATACCGGCCTTCGCAGAGGAGAGATCTTTGGCCTTCGGTGGGAAGATATCGACATCGAGAACGCGGTTCTCACCGTGAGGCAATCCATCGTCGAAGGCATCGCCGGTTCCCCAAAGAACGATCGCGAACGAATCATTCCTCTCGACGAAGAGGCGTTCAAGGCCCTCGCCGCGATGCCACGCAATCATGACCTTGTCTTCCATCGTGGAGACGGCCTTCCGCTTACCTGCAGCACGGCCCAAAACGCGCTGTACCGCGCGTGCAAGCGAGCGTCGTTGCGGCCTATCGGCTGGCACACGTTCCGTCACACCTTCGCCTCCTGGCTCGCCGCCTCGGGGGTGCCGATTCCCGTCGTCCAGGCTCTACTCGGACACTCCACCATCGTGATGACCATGCGCTACACACACATCGTCCCCGCGGCCCTTCGCCAGGCCGTTTCCACGCTCGCGTCTCATCGACCGGAGCCCATCGAAAAACTTTGGGCACCCGGCGGTCAACAGTGGGTCTTTCCCACTGCGGCCAGCCTCCCAGCCGGTGTCGTATGATGACTATTTTCCGCACAACCAAAACAAAAACGACCTCGGAAAATCGAGATCGTTCTTGGTGCGGGTAGAGAGAGTCGAACTCTGGATAGTCGTGATCGAGAAACCGCTCAACCCTGCCGATCTTGGCTCGGTTGAGCCAAGACATCGAGTTGCTGCCGTCATCAGCAACGGACTCGTTTCATCTACTTTCATCTCCTCGTGGGCAACTGGCGGTCAACGGCCGGTTGGGGAGGAGGCGGATAGGTGGGCGAGCACTCGAGCCGATGCTATGCTACTCACGCTATGACCCTTGGATTGGCGACCGGCGATCAGCACTGGCTCTACCTCGCCATCGAAAGCGCGGGGATACCAATGCCCTCTCTTCCTGGGTATCCGCGGCCGTTAGGATCAAAGTTGATCGAGATTCAGGCGGATCCAGTCATCGCCGTTCTCGTGTCCGGCGGCCTCTGGAATTGGCGCGAGGTAGCGGAGTCATATGCCAGCCAACCGCCCCAGCATCAGCCTCTTCGAGAAACAGCCGATGCAATTGATACCCGTCTGAAGCAATGTCCAAAACCAGACATCTGCGATCGCCCACCATCCTTCGGTCTGGTCTGTGGCTTTGAAGAAGAGACTGCCATCTGTTATCGCGTTTCGTCGCTTGACTGTGAATCCCCTAGCCGACTTGAGTTGAGGAGGGGTACCGTCGTTCCTATAGGGATAACCGATGGCGGTGTCGCCGAAGATGCCGCCGAGGAGGCCCGGCGAGCCATCGTTGATTCTGGGGTCAGTCCACCGGAGGCGATAGAGGCCGCGATCCGTAATCGTCTTCATCTGCCAACTCTGAAAGATCCTGTGGAGCCGCGGGCCTACGCTATAAAACGCAGAGACGCGGCCCGCTCCAAGTCTGGCTAACTGTTCGGATTTGGAACCAATCTCGAAAAAGCGCGGGGCAGCGATCATGCCAAGCGCAGTGGCATCTTCGTCGAAGTGTTCAAGATCCTTGCATTCATCACGAGGCGCCGGCCGCGCTGAGCGCGGTCGAGAAACCGCGCCAGTGCCTGATCTCCAAAGATAGTTGGGCGCGCTCGCGTGATCAGTTCTGCATCTCGTGCCGGATCTGTCTGAATTGACTATCCAAGGTACTGAACGCAGTTACGACGTCGGGGTCGAAATGGGTCCCGCTGGATTCCCGGATCATCGCGCACGTATCCACGTGGGTGTGCGCACGCCGGTAGCAACGATTCGACGTTAGCGCGTCGTAGAAATCGGCAAGAGCGACAATGCGTGCGGCGAGAGGGATTGTCGCGCCCTTGAGGTTGTCTGGGTAGCCGCTGCCGTCCCATTTCTCGTGATGCGAGCGCGCCACATCAACACCCATGCGCAAGAACTGGTTATCAGGGTGTCTCTTGAGTACCGTGGCGAGCGTACTGGCGCCAATCGCACAGTGCTTCTTCATCTCCACGAACTCCTCCGTGGTCAGCTTTCCAGGTTTGAGCAAGATGGCGTCGGGAATGCCGACCTTCCCGACGTCGTGGAGAGCGGCCGTCTGGTACAGATTGTCGATGAATGTGGCGGTGAGGTACGCCCCATGCAATCCCATTTCTCGCATCTGCTCGGCCAGCATTTTGCCGAAGGTGCGGACCCGCTCGACGTGCTTGCCCGTATCGTCGTCGCGAGCCTCGGCCAGCTTCGCGAGGGCGAAGATGGTCGCCATTTGGGAGGCCGATATCGCCTTGACTTGCTCCGCGACTCGCTGCTCAAGCTGCGCGTTGTGCGACGTCAGTTCCGCTTGAAGCTCTCTCAAGCGGAGGTGGGTTTTGACCCGTACAAGGACTTCCAGTTCCTGGAACGGCTTGGAGACGTAGTCGATGCCGCCCGCTCGGAACGCATCGACCTTGTCGTCGGTTCCCTGGAGCCCGCTGATGAAGATAATCGGGATGCTCCGCAGTCGCTCGTCCTGCTTGAACCATCGGCAAACGTCGAATCCAGACATTTCAGGCATGCTGATGTCCAGGAGGACGAGATCGGGGGGATCGATGACTGCCGCCTCGATAGCAAGCCTGCCGCTCGTGACCGGTCGTGGCACGAGACCACCGCGTTTCAAAACCGCGGCAAGAAGACGAAGGTTCTCGGGTGAATCGTCCACGATAAGGACGCCGCTGCCTCCGACGTCGTCTGACAGCTCATCCATCATTTTCCTCACCGCCCCAGGAGGTCTCGCATACCGGCGTAGTCGAAGTTCTCCACCATCCGTCGAAGCTTGGTGGCTATATCCGGTTCCGTGTTTCGAATGGCCTCGACGATCTCAACCATCTTGTCGTAGTGTGCGGTGGCCACTGCCACGCGGAGACTACCCAGAACATCCTCAGGAAGCGTTTGGAGCGCAGCCCTATCGAGTGGTTGTTCATTCACCACAACTTCAGGCGTGGGTGTCTGTTCTCGCCCGCCAGGAATGTTCTGGCTATCGCAGTCCAACACCATCCTGATCTTCTGCACTATATCGGTCGCGGTGAACGGTTTGCCGATGAAGTGCGTTCCTTCATCGACCACGCCATGGTGGACGAATGCATTGTCGGCGTAGCCAGACATGTAGAGAACCTTGGTTGTTGGCCGCGTTTTCAGAAGTGCGTGCGCGAGCACTCTGCCGCTCATCCGCGGCATGACCACGTCGGTCAGAAGGAGATGAATTGTTCCCGCGTGCTGCGCTGAAATCAGCAATGCCTCGTCCCCGGCATTTGCGCTCAGCACTGTGTAGCCGGAGACCTCAAGCGATCGCCTCGCAACTTTGCGGAGCGCCTCCTCGTCCTCGACCAAAAGGATGGTCTCGGTTCCCGTAGCTGGCTTCGGGATCGCTCGGCGCCGCGTGGACGTCACTCTGGCCGAAAGCTCGCGCGGGAGATGAATCTTGAAGGTGGTGCCCAGGCCCAGCTCGCTGTAGACCCAGATGTTACCACCGCTCTGTTTGACGATGCCGTACACCGTGGACAGGCCGAGTCCGGTCCCCTTGCCTTGCTCCTTGGTGGTGAAGAAGGGCTCGAAAAGTTGTGTCTTGGTTTGCTCGTCCATTCCGCAACCCGTGTCCGTGACCGCGAGCCGGACGTAGGGGCCAGGCTCTATGCCCATGTGGTGTGCTGCATATTCCTCGTCGAGATCTACGTTAGATGTCTCGATGGTAAGCTTGCCACCCTCGGGCATGGCGTCGCGGGCGTTGACCACCAGGTTCATCAGGACTTGTTCTATCTGGCCCGGATCGGCTCGCACCACGCCGAGGTCTGGCGCAAGAACCTGGACATAATCGATGTCCTCACCGAGGATCCGCCGAAGCATCTTCTCGACCCCCTCGGCGACCTGGTTCAGGTTCAGCGGCACGGGTTGCAGCACCTGTTTACGGCCGAAGGCCAGAAGTTGCCGGGTCAACATAGCGGCGCGTTCGCCAGCTTTCTTCACCTCGAGGAGATCGTCCTTGAGCGGGTCGCCCTCTCGGAGAAGCTGCATCGCGAACTCGGTGTAGCTTAGCATCACGGAGAGCAGGTTGTTGAAGTCGTGAGCTACGCCACCAGCGAGGATGCCGATGGCTTCCATTTTTTGAGACACCTGGAACTGCCGTTCAAGCTTCTTGTGTTCTGCCTCGGTGCGCTTACGCTCCGTGATGTCACGGATATTGCATTGGATCACTTTCGTTTGGCCCACCCAATACACGTTACTGACGAATTCAACATTGACGAGCCGCCCGTCGCGGGTCTCAAGCGGCAAGTCCTCGTAGCGGACATAGTCCTTCTCTTGCAGCTCCCTGAAGACGTCCCTCGAAAGAGCGACGTCCTTGAACGGACCGAGATCCCATACAAATTTCCCGAGAAAATCCGCATGGGAATAGCCAAGCAAGGAAATCAGAAAGGGATTGACATCGACCACCTGTCCGGTACCGGCGTCGAGGATCAAGATGCCATCCTTAGCCGATTCGAATAGCCGCCGATAGCGCGCCTCGGAGACTAGGAGATCACCTGTCGCCTTCGTGCGCTCGATGACCGTCGCCGCGGGATCCATGACTTGTCCGTTCTTTCCTTGGTCATCCCTGACCGTGTCGGCAATGCCCATGGACCAGATGGTCTCGCCCTGCGCGTCCTTCCACCTTGCTCGTGGACCGCACCCGCGGAAACCTGCCCAAGGACAGTTTAGCCCCGCGGTTCGGACATCCCGTATCGCGTTGGTGGCACGTCAGCCGGTAGGACGTGCCATTGACCTCTGTCTCCCGCGCCGCAAGCTCGGGCTGAAGTGCCTCGATCTCCCGCGCACAAACACCGACACTTCTGATTTCAGCGCTCATCGTTCCATCTCTCGGACCACAGACGCCGCTCACCAATCCTACAATGTAGTGTACATGATCCTGGGGTTTGTCAACTACAATTGTGCTACACAATAATGTCGGCGTTTGACTGGCCCTTTGCATTTCGAGGAAGGCGAACAGCTGAAGGGGCGATGTACCAGCAGATCCAAAACGCGCGAGCCAGTCGTACCTATCCACCTGTGGGGCAAGTGCCCGAGGAGAAATTCCAGTTCCGACACCGGAAAATATTTTCGATTCTAGGAAAGGTTCCGATGACGTCGATGGAGTTGAGCAAAAAGTATTCCCAGTTCTGCGAGTGGCACGATGGTTTCAAGCAGGGAAATCTTGCGAATGAAACAGTTGAGCCCTATATGCAGGCGAGACGTGACATTTGCGGAGTACTCCTCGTGGGACAACGTTTGGCCATTGAGTCCTCCAGTGTCACGCGCGGTTCACTTCGCGTCGCGCGCGCATACCCGATCGAATTTGGCTTCCCTTCAGGCGTCGTAACCTCCGTCACTCACGACATCAGTACCAGCGGACTCTCCGCCCTTGTTTCGGAAGCACCGCCAGTGGGCTCGGTGATCACGATGCGTCTCAAGGTTGGCGACGGGGCCACAATCATCGGGCGCTGCCAGGTGGTCAAGATCATTCCCATGCAGGGAATCATCCTGATGGGCGTCGCGTTCGAAGGTCTGCCGGCAGAGGCACGCGAGGAAATAGAAACTGCAGTTTGCGATGTCGTCGTGACTGAACTCCGATCCGCGCTGCAGCCAAGACAGATAGTCTTGAGCCAGAATCGCGGGGGCATAGATTCTTGCTTCGCGACTTCTTCGTCTTTCGCGAAGATGTTGCCCGTCAACAAAGTGGCCACGAGGAGGTTGGGGTAAATCGACAATCGGCTTCTCTGATGAGTGTGAGCAAAGTAGTCATGCTTCGTCGGCCGCAAGAGACACACGTCAGCGCGTAAGGCCAGGGAAAGCCGCACTCATGCAAAGACCACTATGGATCCACAACACGGCAGAATGGTCGTGTTTGGGTTTGCCTGCGGTCTGACTGGCGCCCGCGGGAATCGAAGCTAGATCGTTCCGCTCTCCTTGACGCCGGGACTGGCGTGCGTACATTTATAGGCAGCCCGAAGGCGCCAGCACATCAGCCAGCAAGTAGTGGGAGCGGCGACTACGGTGTCGCTGTCTCTTCGGTGGCGTGGTCAGTGGTCAGGAGACCGACGATGATTGGGCTAGAGCGTCATGAGCAGATCAAGGGCTTTGGGGCAGTGCCGGAAAAGGAACCGGGCGGCCGAGGATCGAAGTCTTCCCTGCTGGCCGAAAGCATCGCCCCGCGAACCGAGGAGCAGCCACGCGCACCACGCGTCCCGATAGTGGCACAAGTCAAGCTCCGGTACGACAGCATCCTCGATTTTCATGCCAGCCAAGCGCTCAACATCAGTCGAACGGGGATGTTCGTGGCGTCCGACAAGCCGGGGCCGGTTGGCTCCATCGTTGAATTCGAGTTTGCGCTGGCGGACGGGCTATCCTTGCTCAAAGGTAAGGGCGAAGTGGTGCGGGTTGCGAGCAGTCCCGTGCCGGGCATGGGGGTGCGCTTCCGTGATGTCGACGAGAACAGTCGCAAGTGTCTGGAACATATCGTGGCTACCAACGAGCTAGAAGGTCGCATTCCTGACATGCCGATCGACTTCACCAACGAGGCATCGATTCTCGATACGCTAGGTTCCACTCCCCTACCACCCGGGATACGCTCCGCCAATCCGCTTCAAGGTGCTACGCGAGTGCAGCCCGGGCTCTCGGTGAATGGGCGCAATCTGGAGATACGGCTGACGCCACTGACCGTTGGCTACTTCAGCAACAACCCGCTCATCAATATTCGTCTGGGAGGGTTCGTGATTCCGATTGATGAGAACGTCTCTCTGGGTGGCGGCTTCGATGTGACAATTACGGACATGGACGGAGTTTCGCTGTTTCATGGAAAAGGCAAGGTCGTAGCCAAGCACGAACATCGCATCGGTATTCGCCTGGCTGATGGCCACAAAGGCGTGCTCGCACGGTTGCAAGCGGAAGTCGGCAAATTGAGCCTGGGTACCCTTGATGTCAAGGGACTCGCTGCCGAGGCTCAGGCGACATCGCGACAACAATAGTTCAGCATGCCATCAAGGCGTGAGCGATAAGCAACCTTGCCAGTTGCCCCGTTGTCATTCGTCGGATCAACCTGTTTCCTGATGAGCTGGCCACCAAGGCCCTGGTGGAACCGGATGGCCGATCACCGCGCCATTCCGTCCGGCTTGGGATCGTGGCATTACCCCAGGCCAACTCTGCGCTGCGAAATCTGCCCCGCAGTTCCCTCTCCGGTGCGTACCGGAGAGGGCTTCGAAACGAGATACGCAAGAAGCTGGCGGAACAAGGTAGCCTTGGGCGACCGGATGATGACTTCACGACCGGCGGCATCCACCTGTTCGCAAGTGCCCGCGTCCAGCGTAAGTTCGTCGTTCACCCGAACCCGAAGTACGCCAGGCTCTGGCGAGTTGGCGTCTGTCCCATTGAGACCGGACGGATGGAAGGACATGGAGAGCGAATTGATGGATTACATAGCCATGCTAGCCGTTCGCTCTGGATTCGGTCAAGACTGGCCATGAGCCGCAGGAATAGCCTGCCTGGCGTGGATAGGGTATACGGGTTCAAATCCGGTTGGGGCTACTTCGAGAATCGCCAGCGAACACTGAAAAGGTGGCGTAACCGTCGCGAGAAATCGGATTCCATCTGTTGCCAGCTTTGGCCATCGATCTTCAGGTCTTTCCACCGTTATGGCAACCCGCTGGCAACTGCGCGAACTGAATTCACCGCCGAGAGGAACACCGTGGACTAAGCTGTCGACGGTGTTCTTGCGTTTGTGTTGAAGCGGTCGCCTCGAACGGCGCCATAACGATCGAGTGAAGAGCGGCCCCGAAGGCCTCACTTGCCGGAATTTTCGAGCTGATGTCGAGAACAGCGATCGCGGTCAATGCGGTCGTTTCCGCCGTTCCGCCGGATCGTCACCATCGATGATGACCAGGCACCGGTGACGCCGGTGGAAGGACAGGAGATCGATCCGGTACCACTCGTCCCCGACGCGTGGCTGCCGTTGCCGGCCGACGAAGGCGGTCTACGCCGAACGACCCCCTCTGGGCCGTGTCCCGGTACGCGAGGAAGAACGCCTTCATCTGGAAGAGATTGGCGCGGCCGAAGCCCCGCCCGAACCGAGACTGCAGGTCGCGCAACAGATTGATGACGAGCTGCTCGCCGTAGCCTGCGCGCCGAGCCTCTCTGGTCCCCTTGGACGATGTTAGACCCGCGTCAGATCAACTATTGGGAGCTTCCAAGTGGCATGATTGGGGATTCTCGGCGGAAGGTTGAGTCTTTTGCGCTTGCACAGAAGAGTTAGCTCTGAGCTGAGGGGTTCCTTACGCCCGATCGCCCAGTAGGTGGCCGTCTTGACCGCGTTCACCGCGCGCGGCGGCACTGCGAGCGGCCTCGACGACGTGGACGACATCGACCAGCACGGCGTTGTAGCCGGGTCCCGCTGACCGAGCGATCGTCTCCTTCTTCGTCTTCATATGCGATCAGAGTGCCGCGGCGCCGTGTGCGGGACAAGCACCATTTGCCCGGTTCTCCGATGCGAGCGTCGTAGAGAATTGGAGCGAGCGGTGCTCATCGACTGGTTGCTCCCGTGCGCGATCTACGGCAGAAACGGCACGTAGGGCATACCGAACGTATCGGCGACCGCAAGATTCGTCACCTGTCCGCGATGGACGTTGATCGCGCTGACCAGGTCGGGATTGTGCTTCACCGCTTCGCCAAGGCCACGGTTCGCAAGCTGCAGGACATAGGGCAAGGTCGCGTTGCACAGCGCATAGGTGCTGGTCCGACCGACGGCGCCAGGCATGTTCGCCACGGCGTAGTGGACAATCTCGTCGACAAGGTAGGTCGGCTCCGCGTGCGTGGTCGCGTGCGTGGTTTCGAAGCAGCCTCCCTGATCCACGGCAACATCGACAACCACCGCGCCCGGTTTCATGAGTTTGAGATCTTCTCGTCTGACCAGGCGAGGCGCGCGTGCCCCGCGAATGAGGACCGCGCCGACGACCAAGTCAGCTTTGGCAATTTGCTCCAGAATCGTATGACGGTCGCTGAAGAGCGTCGTCACATTGTGGGGCATGATGTCGTCGAGATAGCGCAACCGATCGAGATTTGAATCGAGCACAGCCACCGAGGCACCAAAGCCCGCAGCGATCTTCGCGGCTTGCGAGCCCACCACGCCTCCCCCAAGCACGGTGATATGCGCCGGCTCGACGCCCGGCACACCACCGAGCAGGATGCCCCGGCCTTCCTGGGGCCGTTCGAGGAACTTCGCGCCCTGCTGGATGCTCATCCGTCCCGCGACTTCGCTCATGGGCGTGAGCAGGCAGAGGTTCCCCCGCCGGTCTTGCAGCGTCTCGTAGGCGATGGCGGTGGCGCCGGATGCCAGTACACCTCGGGTCAGCGCCTCGTTTGCGGCGAAGTGAAAATAAGTGAAGACGAGCTGTCCCTCGCGCAGCAGCGCAATTTCGGAAGGCTGGGGCTCCTTCACCTTCACCACGAGATCTGCCGTCGAGAAGATCTCCTCCGCGCGCTCCACCGCGACGGCCCCGCTGCGCTCGTAGTCGGCATCGCGAATGCCGCTGCCAAGTCCGAGTCCCTTTTGCACGAGGATTCGATGGCCCGACCGAGAAAGCTCTTCGACCCCGACGGGGAGAATGCCGGCCCGGTACTCGTGCGCTTTGATCTCTTTGGGAATCCCGACAATCATCGAGTCAATCGTAGCCTTGGCGATGCCGAGGCGCGAGCGCTATTTCCCGGAGAAACCAGCGCGAACCGCACGGGGAAGACTGGAAACCTGCATGTTCTCAAAAACATCGCCTTGTCTTTTATACCAGAATGCACGACACTGTCGATCTCTAAAGCATGGGAAAGGACCATCACCAGCACAAGCATCCGCATGGCCATGATGCCGGTGTACTTAGCGTCTACCGCGCGACCTTCCCATCCAAGGCCGACGTCATCGCCGAGACCAGCGATCCAGCCACCAGCTCCATGCTGGAGCACCTGGCTGAACTGGGATGCGACACCTGCTTCGATCGATTCGACGCGCAGAAACCCCACTGCGCCTTTGGCCTTGCGGGCAGTTGCTGCCGCATGTGCAACATGGGCCCCTGCCGGATCACCGCGAAGAGCCCGGTCGGCGTGTGTGGCGCCGATGCCGACGTGATCGTTGCCCGCAACCTCCTGCGCTGGGTGGCCGCGGGTGTGGCGGCTCATGCGGCCCGCGGGCGCGAAGTCATGCTGGCGCTCAAAGCCGCCGCGGAAGGAAGATTGGATCTCCCTATCCTGGGCGAAACGAAGATCCGCAAGACCGCGTCCGCTCTTGGACTGGCCGACGAGCCCGATCTGCGCAAGCTCGCAGGCGCGCTGGCGGATGTCCTTCTGGAAGATCTGGGAAGGGTGGTTCCGGGTAGCCATCGGACCCTGCATGCCCTGGCGCCGGCCGAACGCATCGAGACCTGGCGCAAACTGGGCATCCTGCCCATTGGCGCCTATCAAGAAGTGGCCGAAGCGCTTCACCGCACCAGCACGGGCACCGATGGGAATTGGCGCACCATCATGGACCAGATGCTGCGCTGTGGACTGGCGTTCGCCTGGAGCAGCGTCGTCGGGTCGTCCATTGCAATGGACGCGCTCTATGGACCACCCAAGCGTTCCCGCGTCGAGGCCAACCTTGGATCGCTTCGCGATGGCTACGTGAACATCGCCCTGCATGGTCATTCCCCGGTGCTGGTGGACGCCATCGTCAGCGCCAGCCGGGAAGGCGAAATGGAAGCTCTGGCCACGCAAATTGGCGCCAAGGGCTTGCGCCTTTACGGGATCTGCTGTTCGGGCCTGTCCGCCATGTACCGGCGAGGCAACGTGCAGCCTCTGGCCAACGCCATGGGGGCCGAGCTTGCGCTGGGCACCGGGGCGCTCGACCTGTGGGTGGCCGACATGCAGGACGTCTATCCAGCCATCATGGACGTGGCGGCCTGCGTACAAACCCCGGTCATCACCACCAGCGATTCCTGCCACCTACCGGGCGCGGAACACATCGCCTTCGACCATGACCACGGCAACTTCGCCGAAGCGAAAGAGCTGGGACGGCGGATCGTCCGCGAGGCCGTGAAGAGCCATGGGCTGCGTCGCCACATCCCGCGCCATGTGCCCGACGTTTCCATCACCGCCGAGGTCGGGTTCTCCCTGGAAAACATCTTGGAGACCTTTCACGGATTGAATCCACTCGTCGATGCCCTGAAGCAGGGAGTCCTGCGCGGCATTGTCAACCTCGTGGGGTGCAGCAACCCCAAGGTGATGTACGAGCGCGCGGTGACCACTGTAGCCGACGCGCTCATTGCCGAGGATATCCTGGTTCTCACCAACGGGTGCGCTTCCTTTCCCCTGCTCAAGCTTGGCTATTGCCACTCGGACTACCTGGCCCGCTCGGGACCAGGTCTGCGCCACCTCTTGGCCGGATCGGATCCGTTGCCTCCGGTTTGGCACATGGGCGAGTGCCTGGACAACGCACGGGCCTCGGGCCTGTTCAGGGCGCTGTCCGATGCACTTGCGATTCCTTTGCGGCAATTGCCCTTCGCCTTCGCCAGCCCCGAGTGGTCGAACGAAAAGGGCGTGGGCGCGGCCCTGAGCTTCCGCCTTCTTGGCCTGGATTCCTACCACTGCGTGCACGCCCCGATCTTGGGTTCGGAGAATGTCCAGCGCTACCTCGGCGAGGAAACCCGCGCGACGCTCGGAAGCGTCATGGTCGTGGATCCAGACCCTGTGGCTTTGTCACGCAAGATTCTGTCCGATCTCAAATCGCGTCGAAGCTCTTTGGGATGGATCGAAAACAACCACCCGTCGGACCTTGGAGGAACTTCGTGAAGAGCCACCGCCGCAGCCACATTCTCGCCTGGATTGCAGTGATCTTGGCATGCCTTTGCATCACGCCCGCCTTGCACGCGGAGAGCGCCACTGGAAAGCCAACCCTGACCATCGGTTACCTTCCCATCACCGACCACCTAACAATCATCGCCAAGGAGAGGAAGACCTTCACCCAATCCGAGTTCAAACCCGTCAAATTCGGCTCTTGGCCCGAGCTCGCCGAGGCACTGAAGGCCGGCGCCGTCGATGGCGCCTTCGTGCTCAGTCCCATCGCCATCAACCTGCGCCAGAAGGGTGCGCCGCTGCGGGCGGTCCTGCTCGGCCACCGCAATGGCTCGGTCATCACCGTGCGTGCCGACGGCGACATTCACACGCCTGCCGATCTCAAGGGGCACACCATCGCCATCCCCAGCCGCTTTTCCACGCACAACATTTTGCTCCACCGGCTGCTGGCCAAGTTCAACCTGGATCCCGACAAGGATCTGAAGATCATCGAGCTTGCGCCACCTGAAATGGTGAATGCACTGGCCACCAAGCGGATCGACGCCTTCATCGTCGCCGAGCCCTTCGGGGCCCAGGCCGAGCTGCAAAAGGTGGGACGGGTGCTGATCCTTTCCAAGGACATCTGGCCCGACCACATCTGCTGCGTGCTCAATCTACAGCAGAAGGTGATCGACGAAAGACCCGAGGCCGTGCAGGAGCTCATCTCGGCCCTGGTTGCCACCGGCCACGAAATCACGCAGGATCCGGGCGCGGCCGCCAAGAGCTCGAAGGCGCTGCTGGGGCAAAAGCCCGAGGTCATCGAACATGTTCTGACCACGCCCAAGGACCGGGTCACCTATGAAAGACTCGTGCCCGAACTCGCCGATTTCGTGGCAACCCAAGATGCGCTGATCAAGCTCGGCGTGCTCAAGGAGCGCATCGATCTCACGGCATACCTCGACGATCGCTTCGCCAGGAAGGCCACAGCCGGGAAATCGCGGTGAACCGAGCCATTGCCTGGAGGATCGGGCTTGGCATTCTGGGGCCGGCCCTTGTCGTGTTCCTGTGGTGGCGAGTCTCGCGTCTGTACACCCCCGACCAGTTTCCCGGGCCGGCCGAGGTCGTCGCTGCCTGGCGGGAAATCCTCGCCGACGGTTCGCTTGCAACGCATCTCAAGGTCAGCCTACTGCGCTTCTTCACCGCCTACTTGCTGGCGCTGGTGACCGCCCTGCCCTTGGGCTTCTCGCTGGGATGGTGGACGCGCGGATTGGATCTCTTCGATCCGGTCATCCAGATTCTCCGCCCCATATCGCCTATCGCCTGGTTCCCGCTGGCGGTTCTGTGGTTCGGAGTCGGCAACGCCCCCGCCATCTTCATCATCACGCTATCGGCCTTCTTTCCCATCCTGCTTTCGACCATCAGCGCCGTGCGGGCCATTCCGCCCGCCTATCTGCGCGTGGCGGACAATTTCGGCGCGAAGCACCTCTTGCTCCTGCGCGCCGTCTTGTTGCCGGCCGCCTTCCCCACCATTGTCGTCGGCCTGCGTATCGCCACCGGCGCCGCATGGATTCATTTGGTCGCCGGCGAAATGCTGGGGGCACAGTCGGGTCTCGGGTTCCTGATTGTGGATTCTCGCAATTTTCTGCGCACCGACCTCATTGTGGCTGGCATGCTCACGGTCGGTATCCTGGGCTTGGGCATTGATCGGCTTGTTGCCTTCGCCGAGCGGCGCGTTCGCCTCGCCTGGGGATTCGAGCCATGAGCGTCGAGCTGCGCGGGGTCGGTAAGCACTTTCGAGATCCACGCGGAGGAGAGCGTGTTGTTCTGAAGGACGTGAACCTCGCACTGCCAGAGAAGTCGTTCACCTGTCTGCTCGGCCCGAGCGGTTGCGGCAAGACCACGCTCATGAATCTCGTGGCCGGTTTCGACAAGCCTTGCTCGGGCAGCGTGGCCATCGACGGTGTCCCGGTCGAGGGCCCTCATCCCAGCCGCAGCGTCATCTTTCAGGACTATGGCCTGTTCCCCTGGCGAACGGCACTCGGCAACGTGCTCTTCGCTCTCGAAGCCAAGGGCGAGCGTGGCAAGAAAGCCCGTACCACGGCGATGCACTACCTGGAGCTGGTCGGACTTGGGCAAGCGGCCCACCAACATCCACAACAGCTATCCGGTGGCATGCGGCAACGCGTGGCCCTGGCCCGCGCCCTGGCGGTTCAGCCTGATATGCTTCTCATGGATGAGCCGTTCGCGGCACTCGACACCTTCACCCGCTTTCGGCTACAGGATGAGCTTCTGCGGCTGTGGGCCGAACGTCGCCCGACGGTGATCTTCGTGACCCACGACATCGACGAAGCCGTCTACCTTGCCGAGCGCGTCCTGGTCATGGCGCCGGAACCGGGCCGCATCACCCATGACTTCGCCATCGATTTGCAACGCCCTTGCGACCGCACGCATCCACTCTTTCTCGAAGCCAGAGGGAAGATCTTCCAGGCGCTCTCCCTAGCGCAAAAGGACACGGCCGAATACTCGATCTAGAGATGAGAGCCAAAGTTCCCCCGCGTGCTCCTGGCAGACATTCCGATCAGCGTCCGAAGAGCATTGACACTCTAGAAGACAGTCGTATGCTTTAGTAGACATGGCATTGATCTTGGTTGAAATCGCCCCGGAGGGGCCACTCCCCGATGTGAAGGCGCTGATCGCATGCGTTCATGGGTCCGTCAACGACCTCGGGGGCACGCTGGTCGAGTCGGCCTGGGCTGCGGACTCGGCGCGGTTGTATCTGATTGTCGAAGGCGGCGCGCGAGATTCTGCGGCAGCACAGGAGGAATTGGCCGCACATCTGCGAGCCGAGGCGCTGCCCGTGAAGGACGTGGCGGCGGTACGCCTGGTGGGCACGCCAGCGGGAGAGGCACCAGCGACTCCATCGCACATCGTCGAGTGGGATCTCCCTGCGGATCTGGGAATGGAGCGCTACCTAAAGCGCAAGGCCGAGAAGTCCCCCCTCTACGCGCAAGTGCCCGAGGTGCGCTTCCTGCGCACGTATGTTCGCGAGGACACGATCAAATGTGTGTGCCTCTACCATGCGCCAGATGACGACGCCGTCCGGCGGGCGCGAGCAGCGGTCGGCGCCCCCATTTCGCGGATGGCACAGGTGAAATCGCTGGAGGTGGCCGCGCGGACATCGGGCCCCTCCAAGACAGATGTCGAGCACGCCAAAGGTGCCTGATCTTGTCCGCGGCCTTGCTTGATCACGTGTTGGCCGCGACGTTCGAGGACTTTCTACGGACGCGTCGAGGGTCGGACGGTTCCTTCGTCAGGGACGGGCTTCGCTGGCTGCACACGCCATCGGGCGCGCTCGCTCCTGGCAGTCCTGCCACGCGCGATGCCTGCGCGATCGCGCGGACGCTGGCCACTGCGGCATGGTCGGACATGAGCCTGGCGTTTTCACTGTGGTGCCACCGGATGGTGATCGAATATCTGAGAGCGGCGAATGGCGACCAAGATGGCTGCCCGCACGGCGGCGGCCGCGACGACGAACAGAGAGAATGGTTGGGGCGGTTGGAGCGTGCTTATGCCGTTGGTTCGAGCGGTCTGGCGGCGGCCATGGCCCACTACGTTGGGGGTGGGCCGTTGCCAATTAGGGCGGCTCTTCGAGCGCGGGAGCGGTTCGAGCTGACCGGTACCCTTCGCTGGGCGTCGAACCTGTTCCCGGACGAGTTCGTGTTGATCACCGCCGCCGACGCCGGCCCAAACGGGAAGGTGATCGTCATCCTGCCCGCGGGGCGTGCCGGCCTTGAAGTCGAAAAGCACCCTGTGCTGCTGGATCTGCAAGCCACCGCCAGCTCATCCGTCAATCTTAGGGCGACGCTGGTCGAGTCAACGGAGATCCTGGCGACAGACTTCGACCGGTTCGTCCGCACGGTGCGTCCGGCCTTCCTGTTGTATCAGGCGAGTTTCTGCTGGGGCCTGGCGGCCCGCGCGCTGTGCGAGGCGAACGCGCTGATCGGCAAGGGGACGAACGAGGTCTTCGCGTCCGAGTTGCGCGCGAACAACAGCGAGCGCGATCGCATCGAGGAGGGGATCCTCGAGAACCTGGCCGCTCCCGTGACCACCGGCGCCGGCCGGGAGATCGTCGAGCTTCGGCTCAGCGCTGCCCGCCTGGCCGGCGCGGCCAGCCGGCTCGAGTCCAAGCTGGCGGGTGGCGCTGGTTACACATCCTGCAGCGCCACGGCCCGCCGATTCCGCGAGGCGGCGTTTTTGCCCATTCAATCACCGACTGAAGGGCAGCTGTTGTGGGAACTCTCGAGCCACGCTCGCAGCGAGCTGAGCCGATGAGTCAGGTTGGCACAGACACTCCGCAACGTCGCCATCTCCACGTGATGGGCAAGCCGGTCGGGCCGATCTGCAACCTGGACTGCAAGTACTGTTTCTATCTCGACAAAGAGAAGCTCTATCCGTCCCCGCGCAAGTTCGTCATGAGCGACGAGGTCCTGGACAACTATGTCCGCCAGTACATCGCCTCGCAGCCAGGTGCCGAGGTGAGCTTTGCCTGGCAGGGCGGTGAGCCGACCTTGCTCGGTGTTGGCTACTTCCGAAAGGTTGTCGAGCTCCAGGCTCGCTACGCCAATGGCAAGACGATTGGCAATTCGATCCAGACGAATGGCACCTTGCTCGACGACGAGTGGTGCACATTCTTCAAGGAGAACCGGTTTCTCGTTGGCATCAGCATCGACGGACCACGCGAGCTGCACGAGCTCTACCGCGTCGACAAACTCCAGCGCTCGACCTTCGACAAAGTGATGGCTGGGATAGAGTTGCTCAAGCGGCACAGGGTCGACTTCAACACGCTTACAGTTGTGCACCGCGAGAGCGCGCGCCACCCGCTTGAGGTGTATCGCTTCCTAAAGGAGATAGGGTCGACGTACATCCAGTTCATTCCCTTGGTCGAGCGCAGCACCGGTACCGGGTTGGCCGCGCCGCCCTTGCTGTCGCCTACGACCGACGATCCTGCCTTATCCGCGACAGTCACCCCGTGGAGCGTCGATGCGCGCGACTACGGGAACTTCCTGGTGGACATCTTCCAGGAATGGGTTCGTCATGACGTGGGGCGAATCTTCGTGCAGGTCTTTGAAACGGCGTTGAGCAATTGGATGGGGCTTGGCTCCACCCTCTGCATCTTCGCCGAGACCTGCGGGCGTGCGCTCGCACTCGAACACAATGGCGATGTGTATTCCTGCGACCACTACGTTTACCCCCATTACAAGCTTGGCAACCTACTGAACCAGCAACTTGAGGAGCTGGCCGACCTGCCGTCGCAGCAGAGTTTTGGCAATGCCAAGCGGGATGCGTTGCCGGACTATTGCCGGCAATGCGAGGTGCGTTTCGCTTGCAATGGGGAATGCCCAAGGAATCGATTCCTGGTTACCCCAGATGGGCAGCCCGGGCTGAACTACCTATGCGCGGGCTATCGCCACTTCTTTCGCACCATCGATCCGACCATGAAAGAGCTGGCCCGCCTACTCCGTGCCGGGCGTCCCGCCGCGGACATCATGAATCCTCGCGTGGCGGCTTCGCCAGCCAGCGTTCGCACTCAACCCGATTCCGCGAAGGTAGCCCGAAACGCCCCGTGTCCCTGTGGCAGCGGAAGCAAATACAAGCGCTGCCACGGCATGAGCCCCTAAAGCAGGCCGACGGCAAAGTGTCAGTCGGCACGGGCCTCGATCACAGACACAATAGAAAGTGGAATCTCATTTTCAAAGGTCATCTCGATGGTGCCGCTGGCAGCCAGATCCTTGACGTGTTGGAGCAGCCGAGGGCTCGCGCTGCCTTCTTTGACGGGAAAGAACTCGACCTGTTTCCGCGCCAGCTCGGTGACAGTTCGATAATGCCTCTTCAGCTCGCGTCTGGCCGCCGGCACGTTGGACCAGTGCGGAAGCAGGAGCAGTAGACGGCCCCCCTTGCGCAGGTGTGGCTTGGCCTCGGCGATGGAGCGGACCACCAAGGTCGAGCCGTCGCTGCCGCCATTGGTGGCGACGCGCATCCCGGCCGACAGTCCCCAATCGGCGTCGTCGGGATAGGGCACCGCGGGTGGATGGACCGTGATGAAATCGAAAGCATTGTTGGGGAAGGCGTCGTAAAGGCTGGAGAACACGACTTCGACCTGGACGCCATTGTTGCTAGCATTGCGTCGGGCGGCTGCCAGAGCGGCCTCGTTGATGTCCGAAACGATCACGTGAGCGTGTGGAACCTGGCTGGCAATGGTGATGCCGACCACGCCGCTGCCCGTGCACGCATCCAGTACCCGCGCGCCAGGGGGAATAACCTTGATAGCTTCATCGGCCAGCAAAAGGCTTGCCGGTTTGGGCGCGTAGACATTGTCGTCGGTCTCGAACTTGAGTTCGCTCCAGGACACAGATTGTTTCGCAGTCATGGACAAATCCTTTGCTTGGGTGCAAGTCACTCGGATGAATCAGCGATTCTCTTCTGGTGGGGCGGGCTGAAACGTTTCGCGCAGGCCCTCCGGCACGACCGGATACTTCTTCAGGCTGTCCTGGAATTCCCGGACGACCTTGAGGCAGCGATTGATGGCCCAGGTGTTGCGCAACGTCTCCTCCGGGTACTCTTCCTTGGGATCCGTCGTCAGGTTGAAAAGCTTGGGCAAGGTGAGTTTGGTTGGCGTTCCGAACCAGTCCCGGGTTTCTTCATAGAAGGCGAGCTTCCAGTTGCGCCACTTCACTGCCTCCAGTCGCTCAGCGACGAAGGCCAGGACCGATTCACGGTCGGATTTCGCCTGACCGCCCAGGAAGAAGTTGCTCTGGTCCACACCATCGATGGCTCGGTCCGTGGGCAACGGCACGCCCGCGAGACGAGCAAACGTGGTGAAGGTGTCCACCTGATGGACAATCTCGTTGCTGACGCCGCCGGTGGGGATCTTTCCTGGCCAGCGAATGAGGAACGGGACGCGCAGCGAACCTTCCATGTGGGTGAAGTAGTAGCCACGCCATGGGCCGGAAGAGCCCTGCCAGGGCCACGTCGCCTCGGGCCCGTTGTCGCTGGTGAACACCACGATGGTGTTGTCTTGGATACCCAGCTGGTCGATGGCGTCCAGGATCTCGCCGAGGTGATGATCGGTCTCGACCACCGAATCCGCGAAGTCGCCATGGCCAGTTTTTCCGGCAAAATCTGGGTGAGGCAAGGTCGGCAAGTGGACTTGGGTCAAGGGAACGTAGGCATAGAAGGGTCGGCCTTCGGAGACACTGCGCTTCATGAAGTCGATGGTCCTTCGAGTGATCTCGGTGTCGAGCAGGGGCCGCTGCTTTAGATCATAGAGTGCAACTTTTCGGCTAGGCTGGCCTTGGTAGCCTTCCAGGATGTATTGCGGCTCGACGCCAGAGGCTTCAAAGCCTGGATTGCCGGGCCAGAAGACCTCGTCGGTGGTCCGCGGGATCCCCCACCATTCGTCGAACCCTTGATCGTTGGGGAAGCGTCCGTCCACGCTACCCAGATGCCATTTGCCGTAGTGAGCGGTTTTGTAGCCGACCTGGGAAAGCAGCCGAGCCAGCGTGACCTCCCATGGATTGAGGCCCTGGCTCTCCGGGTCGCCGACCGCGGGATTTCCAATCGGCACGGTGAGTGTGCCGGAACGAAAAGCATAGCGCCCCGTGAGCGTCGCGGAGCGGCTGGGCGTGCATTGCGCCTCGACATTGAAATTGGTCAGGCGCAGACCCTCGTCAGCAAGCTTGTCGGCCCGTGGTGTCGGAGCACCGCGAATGGCGCCACCTCCGTAGCATCCCAATTCGCCGTAGCCGAGATTGTCGGTGAGGATGTAGACGATGTTCGGTCTCGTATCGGCGCTCATGATTCCCCTACCCTTTGTTGTTTGGCGGCTTGGTTGAAGTCATCGTTGCGGACTTGGGCTTGAGTCGTGCCAACGGTCTCTTCACGCAGAAGTGCCATGCAGTTTCGCTTCAGAAGCATGAACTCTGGACTGACCAGGACGTCGAGGTTGCGCGGCCGGGGAAGATCCACGTCGATGATGGTCTTGAGCCGGCCAGGCCGCCGGGTCAGCATGGCCACGCGTGTCCCTAGAAAGACAGCCTCATCGATGTCGTGGGTCACGAAGAGAATGGTCATCCGAAATTCGTTCCACACTTCCAGCAACAGCTCCTGCATCTGCAGCCGCGTCTGTGCGTCGAGCGAGCCGAAGGGTTCGTCCATGAGCATCACCCGCGGCTGGTTGACCAGCACGCGCGCCAGGCCAACCCGTTGTTGCATCCCACCCGACAGCTGCGTGGGGTAGTGACTGACGAACTCGGTCAAGCCGACCTTGTGCAAAATCTCATCCAGGATGGCACTTCGTTCCTGGCGCGGCACTTTTCGCAGGCGAAGACCGAAATCCACGTTCTGGCGCACGGACTTCCACGGAAACAGGGTCGGCTGCTGAAAGACCACACCGCGGTCCGAGCCGGGCCTACTGACGGCGGCACCGTCAACCTGCAGGGTGCCAGCGTGGGGTGGTTGAAAACCCGCGATGGTGCTGATGAGGCTGGATTTTCCACAACCGGATGGGCCGAGGATGGTCAAGAATTCGCTGGGCTCGACATGGAGGGAAAAATTCTCGAGGGCGACGACCGCGTGGCTGCCGCTGCCAAACACCAGCGTCACATCCTTGAGATCGATGGCGCCCTGGCTCATCGGGCGTGCACGAGGTGACGGTGCCATGGCATGAAGCGGCCCCCGAGGAATTTGACCACCAGGCTGGAGCTCATGCCCAAAACGCCGATGACCACCATGCCCACGACGATGTCGGCATAATTCTGCAGGGTGTACGCTTCCCACGTAAAGTAGCCCACGCCAAAACGCCCCGAGATCATCTCGGCGGTCACGACCAGAAACCAGCTGATCCCCATCCCGATGGTGAGGCCGGTGACAATGGAGGGCAATGCGCCGGGAAAGATGACCTCGGTGAAGATGTGCCAGTTGCGCGCGCCCAGCGTCTGGGCCGCGTAGACCAAGCGTCGGTCGAGGTTCTCCACGCCATGGATCGTGCTGAGCAGAATGGGGAACAAGGCGCCGATCAGGCAGATAAAGATCATGCTTTGCTCGGACGTAGGGAACATCAAGATGGCCAGAGGTATCCACGCCACGCCGGGAATGGGGCGCAACACCTCAAGCGGCGTCATGACTATGTCGGCGATGAGCCGGCTGCGCCCGATGGCCAGCCCAAGTGGGATCGCCACCGCGGCCGCGAGGGCAAATCCAATCAGGACCCGGCGCACGCTGCTCAAGACATGCTGGGGAGCTTTGGCAGAGCGGACGAACTCCAGCGCCGCCACCGCCACTGCCGTGGGGGCCGGCACGAAGGCGAAGTTGACCACGAAACGAGCCTTGTGGGTGGATGCCACCTGCCAAAGGGCAACGAACACGACCAAGGCCAGGATGCGGACCAAGGCGCGTCGCAAGAACGCGAGGCCCCGTCGAGACGTTGACGTGGTGAAGACCCGCGAGAGTGCCTCCGCATTGTCGACACCACTTGCGTTTCGCGGGAGATCGATTGACGGAGAATTCCTGTCGGTTTCCACGCCCGCATCCGACCCGGACGGAAGCACCAAGCTGGTGACACGTGGTTGGACTTCGCCTCTTGTGGTCATGGAAGTACCTTCCGTGGGCTGCTCTCCTACCGCTTGCGTGCAGCCGCGTAGCTCAAAGCCGAGCCCTGGTGACGCTCGGCCCACTGGTCCGCCTTGGACTTCTCAAGAAAAGCGACGACCTCGCCCTTGTTCGAGACGTACCAAGCCTTGTCGGCAAACAGTTTGAGGCCGCTGTCGCGGTCGTGAACGAAACTGACACGGACCTTCGAGCCTTTCTTTTCCAATTGATTGAGCGCGGTGAACGTATCGCCAATGCTCTTGTAGAGGCGGACCTTCTTTTCCCCATCGACCCAGATTTGCCCTGCCAGCTTGGGCTCTTTCACTGCCCCGCCGCCAAGGTAGTCCTTGCCGGTGAAAGGCAGGGGTGCATAGTCCTTGAGGCGCGTGTCGTAGTCGTACCCGAACTCCTTCGCCGCCTGGCGGATGAACTTGTCGTCGACGAAACTCGCGATATCCAAGTCGCGTTTGATCTTCTTGAGGACTTTGGCGGTCTGGAACGCCTGGCGGATGGCTTCCACAAACTCTGGCTTCAGGCTGTAGTCGCGCGTTTGAATACCCTGCGGTCCGTGGAACGCGTAATACACCTCCGCCTCGACACCCGTCCACTTGGCCAGCTTCTCGCTGTATTCCTCCGGCTCCTTGCGCAGCAGCCGATCGGCTTCAAGCGTCGCCTTGAGATAGGCCACCACCAGTTCGGGGTATTTTGCCGCAAAGTCCGACCGGGTCTGGATGCCGTGCGTGGTCGTCACCTTGGTGGAGCTGCCATCGAAGATTTTTCTGGCAAAGCCGCGAAACGGGAACAGCTCGCCGAATGGCACGAAGTCAGCGTGAGCGTCGATCTGCCCAGACCTCAGGGCCGAGCCGGCAACCTCGGGGGTTTGCGTGATGATGGTGACGTCTTTGGCGGGATCCCATCCGAGGTCGAGGATTGCTCGCAGCAACATGGCATGGGCGGTGGAGACGAAGGGCACGGAGATGGTCTTGCCCTTCAATTCTGAAAGGGACTGCACCGGCGAATTGGTCGGCACGAGGATGGCGTTGCCAGCGCCGCTGATTCCGCCAGAAAGCGTGGCGATGTAGAGCGAGTGGACCTCGCCTCCCGCCTCCGCGAAGGCGGTGGCTCCGATGATGGCCGGGAAGTCGGCCATTTGCACGATGTCGAGCTGGTTATTGAGGAACTTGCTGTTCAGCTGTCCCCCGGTCGGCTGGCTTTCCCATTGAATGTCGTAGGTAACATCCTTGTACTTACCGTCATGCGGCAGGTACTTCTCGAGCAGCTTGAGCTCTCGCACCAAGGGACCGCCAGCGGCGCAGTTGATGGTGGTGTCTTGCGTGCCAATGGCGATACGGACACGCTCCGAAGCCTGAACGCTGGAAGGGTTCATCATCATCCCCAGCACGGCCAGCACGAAACACATGAGTCTATTCCTAGCCGCGCACAGGCCAAACGCCTGACCCTCGTCACAAAGCTGATTCATCGACATTCCCTATCGTCTGCTTGATGCGGACATATGTTCTGTATACGAGACACTAACCTTACGCAAGGGCTATTCGCATGCGCGACCCTATCCCCGGGGCTTTCCGATCTGCGTCGCCTCACGAACCTCGACCAGCTTGCCTGTCTCGACCTGGTAGATGAAGCCGTAGATGGGAATCCCCTCTGGAACCAGAGGATGGTTGCGAATTCGCTCGACATCCAGCGCAACACTCTTCGCCTGGTCGGAAATGGTCAGCCAGTCGATGAATTCGCCGTGGCGCGAGCCAGGACCCTTGCCGTTGTCCTTCCACGCAGAGCCGTCATAGCTCGACGTACTCAGGCTCGATGCTAGCAACGACCGGATCACCTCATCGGTAAAGAGCTCCATGCCGCAGTTGCTATGGTGAATGACGAACCACTCGGCGGTGCCAAGCAGCTTGTAGGAAATCACCAAAGAACGAATCGCGTCGTCGCTGGCGCGCCCGCCAGCATTGCGAATGACATGTGCGTCGCCTTCGCGCAGGCCCGCAAGCTTCGCCGGATCGATGCGCGCATCCATGCAAGTCAGGATCGCGAATCGTCGGGCAGGCGGTAGGGCAAGCTTTCCCTTGTCGCCAAAATCCGCCACGTAGGCGGCGTTCGCATTCAGAACTTCGTCTCGAACGTAGCTCATAGCCACACCTCACAGCCAATGGTTGCAATCGTTGAATGAAGACGAGGACGGTCTACAATGGAGGTATGTCCATCGTTATGGACATTGTCAAGGGCACGGATAGGCGCATCGACCGCACTCGGGGCAGGCCACCCGACTTCCCCTGTAATTGGCTTCGTGCGGCTTCACGTGGCCAACCTAGCAACCGCACGGCGTTTCTGCTTGACAGACTTGTGTCTTGTACTATAGACACCTCAATGGTCGTCTACCTTGGCGCACCGTCGGCAACGAAAGCTGTTCCCCTGGCAGCGGGAGCCGGCAGTGCCTCGTAGCAGTCGACAGTGGGACGAGCCGCCGAGCTTTCCCAGCACCCATTTCGTTGACACGCGTGTCTACACCGATCCGACTCTCTTCCGCGACGAGCAGGTCAACATCTTCGCCAAGACGTGGATTATCGCTTGTCATGAAAGCGAGCTGCCGAGCCCGTTCGACTACCGGACTTTTCGGCATCCCGCCGGGCCGGAGTTGGTCGTACTTCGGGGCGACGATGGCGCGGTACGATCTTTCTATAACATCTGCCCCCACCGCGGGAACGTGCTGGTCCACGAGCCGGCCGGAAATGCGCACAAATTGCTGTGCATCTTTCATGGATGGTCCTTTGACTGTCAGGGCAACTGCGCCGGCATCACGCGCGGAAAGGAAGGGTACCAAGAACGCTTCGGGACTACCGATGCGGGACTGCGTGGAGTCCGCACCGAGGTCGGTTATGGCGGCTTCGTTTGGGTGAACATGGATGACGACGCCCCACCCTTGCGGGCCTTCATCGGCGATGCACTAGAGCTGATCGAGCCACACATCCAAGAGCCCTTGGAAGTTTTCCATTTTCACAAGGTCGTCGTGAACACCAACTTCAAGCTCTGGCACGACACCAACAGCGAGTTCTATCACGACTACATGCACTACTTTAACCGCGTGACCGGCATGCTCCAGCCGGGCTACTTCGACCGCAAGTACAAGCCGTACCCGAATGGACACGCGTCCGTGGGCTCCATGCAGGTGCGGTATGACAAGTACGACGGCAGCCAGGAGCGCAGGGTCGGATGGCCGGGCCTCGCGCCCGGCGGGTGGATCCTGATCGATCTCTTTCCTGGCATGACCTACAACCTGCGCACGTCGGTCATTCGGCTGGACACGATCATTCCGCTCTCGCCCAATCAGACCCTGATCGAGTTTCGCGGGCTCGGCCTGAAGAGCGATACCCCCGAACAGAGGGCCAGCCGTGTTCGCGACCACAACTCGATCTGGGGACCCTTCGGGCGCAACCTGCACGAGGATCTGCTGGGCGTTCGTGGTCAGGGAAGCGCCATGCGCGACGCGACCACCGGAAGCCGCTGGGTGCTGCACGGACGCGAAGAGGACAGCAGCATCCACGATGAGGTGGGCATGCGGCACTACTACGCGGAATGGAGCCGCCGCATGGGCCGATTGGCCTCGGATCCTTTCTCGGGAGCGGCATGAACAGACGAGCCCTCGTCGAGGAGACAATCTACGCCAGCCTGTTGCGCCTCGACGCACACGACTTCGCCGGGTTTCTCGATATCTGCGACCCAGAGTTTCGCTACACCATCGGCGCCCACAGCCCAGAGATTCGGCAAGACATGACCTGGCTTGACCACGACAAGGCCGGGCTGCGCACACTCTTCGAGAATCTCCCTCGCCACAAGAGCGACCGCGCCCTTTTGAGCAGACATGCGACCGTGTATTCTGTTTTCTCGCCCCCCGATGCAGCCGAGGCAAAGGCTGTCACGGCTTTGCAGGTCTTCCGAACAACCCTGGACGGCGGCGAAACCCAGCTGTTCGCGGTTGGGAAAATCCACGATTTGCTTCGCCTGGCGGATGGGCAGGCTCGGCTGTTGCGCAGGGACGTCAAGTTGACGACCCGCCTCCTAGGGATAGGCAGTCACATTCCATTCTAGACATGCAAACGGACTGACATGACCTCGTGGCAACAGACTCGACAAGTCTCCAGTTCGAGATTCAGCGCTCGCCTGCTCGAAGCCGTAGCCATAGGCTTGGTGCTCCTCGCCGCCGTGGCCATCGTTGCCAAGAACCACCAACCGCATGCCGAGATCCAACTGCTCAACGTATCCTACGATCCTACGCGCGAACTCTATCGCGAGCTTAATCAGCGTTTTGTCGAGCGCTACGAGAAAGAAGCTGGCCATCACGTAGTGGTCCGACAATCGCACGGCGGCTCCTCTCGTCAGGCACGAGCCGTCATCAGCGGCGAACAAACGGCGGACGTCGTCACGCTTGGCCTTCGTTCGGATATCGAGGCTTTGCGCAAGCGGGGGCTGGTGCATGACGGCTGGGGGAGTCGGCTGCCCAACAATTCCCAGCCCTACTACTCCACCATCGTCTTCGTCGTCCGGCGGGGCAACCCCTTGGGTATCCATGATTGGCCTGACCTCGTGCGCTTGCCCACGCTGGAAATCATCACGCCCGATCCAAAGTCGTCGGGGAACGGCAAATTGGCCGCTCTGGCAGCCTGGGGCGCCATCGTCTCCCGGGGTGGCAGCGAAGCTGAGGCACGAACCTATCTCAAGGCCCTGTACGACCACACGTCCTTTCTGGAACCAGGTGCGCGGGGCGCGGCAACGGCCTTTGCGGTGGAGAAGCTGGGCGACGTCCACTTGACCTGGGAGAACGAGGCTCTGCGTGAAGTCGCCGAATCAAAGGGCGACCTTGAGATCGTCTATCCCAAGGTGAGCATCTTGGCCGAGCCGGTGGTCGCCTGGGTCGATGCCAATGTGGTGAGGAACAAAACCGAAGCGCCGGCCAGGGCCTATCTCGAATTTCTATTCACCGATGCGGCCCAGGAAATTGTCGCGAAGTACGGCTATCGCCCGTACAAGCCCGAGATTCTGAAGCTTCACCGCGACCGCTTCCCCGAGCTGAACCTGTTTCCCATCGCCGCCATTGCCAAGGACTGGGAAGATGCCCAACAACGCTTTTTCGCAGACAACGGCATCATCGAAACCGTCTACCGGCCCAAACCTCGTTGATTCCGCTCAGTGAAACCAATGAGCCAAGCCAAGCCAAACCGATTGTTCGCAGTTCGCAGTGACCTACAAGCGGCCATCACCGTCGCCGTCATCTCGCTACCGCAAAGCATCGCCTACGCGCAAATTGCGGGGGTCGATCCCCGCTTTGGGCTCTATACCGCCATCGTCTTCGGCGCCATCGCGTCGCTGCTCGGGTCGTCATCGCACCTCATCAACGGCCCCACCGGCGCGGTTTCGCTCGTCGTCTTCAGCGCCCTATCCTTCATCGACCCCGAGGCGAGGTTGGACGCCTACGAGGCCATGTTCCTGCTCGGAGCCATGATCGGGGTTGTCCAAATCGCCATCGCGGTGTTGAGGCTGGGCGACCTGACCCGCTACATCTCCGAATCGGTCGTCACCGGCTTCCTGGTCGGCGCCGCCACCTTGACCATCGTGGGGCAGGTTGGTGCCGCGCTTGGTCTGAAAAATCTCGGCACGGGACATCAGCACGTCTTCTATCGCCTATGGTTGACCCTTACCCAGTCGGCGCATCTCAACCTCAAGGCTTTCGCCATCAGTGGTGGGGCGATCTTGTTGGCCATCGGGGGGCGCAAGTTCGTCCGCCGCTACCGACTGCCTCAAATCGACATGTTTGTCGTTCTCCTGCTCGTCGCGGTGCCGGCCTATCTCGCCGGCTGGACCTCCACGGCGGCAGGGGCCAAGCCGGCCGTCTCGCTCATCGAAGCCGTGCCATCGAACCTCCCCGGCTTTCACGTTCCCACGGTCCAGTGGGGCTGGATTGGACATATGTCGTCGAGCGCACTCGCCATCGGCATCCTGGGCTTGCTGGAGACGCTAGCCATTGCCAAGGCCATCGCTTACAAGACCGGGCAGACACTCGACTACAATCGGCAATGCCTCGGCACGGGCATGGCCAACCTGGTTGGCTCGTTCTTCCGAGGCATGCCGGGCGCAGGCTCCCTCTCCCGCTCGGCCATCAACTATCAGTCGGGTGCGGTGTCGCGGGTTTCCGGCATTTTCGCCGCGGTCATTGTCGGCATCATGGTGCTGCTCCTCGGCCCGCTGACCCGCTACATCCCCAAGGCCGCGCTCGCCGGGCTCTTGATTGTCGCAGCGGCCCGCCTCATCGACCTCGATCGCATCCGTTACGTTGCCCGCGCCTCGCGCTACGACGCCGCTTTGCTGGCGGCGACTGCCTTGGCCGCGCTGGTGATTGGGGTGGAATTTGCGATCTTAATCGGCGTGGCCGTGTCGATCTTGCTCTTCGTCCCGCGCGCCGCAAAGCTCCGCGTGGCCGAGCTGGTGGTCAGCGACGAGCGCATTGTGCGCGAACGCCTGCCGAACGATGCTCCATGCACTGCGGTCAGCATTTGCGATCTGGAGGGCGAGCTTTTCTTCGGGGCTGCGCCTGCCCTGGAAGCCGAGCTCGACGCCGTCGCACGTCGTGCGCGCGAACAGGGCATAAAGTACGTGGTATTCCGACTCAAACGTTTACGCAACCCCGACGCCGTCTGCCTGGAGAAGTTCGATCACTTTCTCCGCGCCACGCAAAAGGAGGGTTTGGTGGTGCTGTTGGCAGGTGTCCGCGAGGATCTGTTGGCCGGCATTCGACGCCTGCGTTTCACCGACTGGTTCCCAGAGGAGCACATCTTCATCGAAGTCGACACGGAAGACTCGGCAACCCTACAAGCCGTGCGCTTGGCCTACAGTCTTCTAGGCAACGAGAACACCTGCAACCACTGCTCGACCCGACTTCCTCAACCCGGACAGTCCAAGGCCGCGTACTACCTGGTCTGAGGGGCGGGTGTTCTTCCCAACGGGCGTCTTGACGGGGTCAGCTGGCGCGCGAACGACGACCCTTGGACTCAACCGACCTTGCTGCTCTTGCTGTGTTTGTAAATGATCTTTTGTTTAGGAACGATGTCGACCTTCTTGACCTGTTCGTCCCATGCGTCCTTCGCCACCTCTTCGATGGCGATGGAAATGACTTCGTCCGGGACCTTGAGGCTGTCGATCACGGCTTGATTGATTCTGGTGGCAAGGGCCCTTTTCACGTCTTCCGACCTTCCAGGGTACAGCTTGATGATGACGTGTGGCATGGGAACTCTTAACTCAGGTGGACTGCGGGTAGCGCTATGGCTTGCGGCTCGCGGAGCGCTCAGTCTTTGAGCGCCTCTTCCAAGAAGCTCGCATCCGCCCACTCTGCGATATCGAAGTCGTTGCGGATGTATCCTTGCTCAAGGAGAAACTGCTTCTCAACCCCTACGCCGGCCAGATTCTTTGGCGACAGATTGGGCACAAAGTGGTGCTTCGCGACTTCCGCCTTCAGCGCGCACTTCGCTGACCAGTGCGAAGTGACCGGGCCGAATATCTCCGCGGCTTCTTCCTGATTGCCATCGATCCAGTGGCCGGCCTTGATGGCGGCACGCAGGTAGGCGACGACAATCTCCGGATGGTCCTTCGCGAGCTCCTCGCTCACGGTGATCGTATAGGGCGAGTTCGCGACCTGCAGAGTCCAGTCGGGATACCGAGACAGGTCTTCAATAGCCTTGACCTTGCCACCATGTTGAAAGGATTGGGCGCGGCCACGATTTGCATAGATCGCGTCCACCTTTCCGTTCAACAGAGCATCGAGCTCCGTACCGTAGTGCGAACCGGGCCCGGCAGGGGCGTTCCTAAACCGCTCCGCAGGATTGGCCACGGGCTTGCTCGACGGATAGTCTGGGCCGTCGACTGTCAAGTCAACGATCTCCACGTCGCTCCGATTCAGACCGGCCAAGTCGAGAGCAAGCAATATTCCGCGCTCCGCCGTCGCACGCCAAAAATCGACTCGTTCCGTCTTCTCGCGCTTGTACAGGCCAATCTTCCGCCCCCGCAAATCCGCGACCTTGTTGATCCGGGAATCTACTCGACTCAGAATTTGGCCGCCGTCAGCCGAAAAGGTCAGGCCGATCAGCCGACTGCGCTTCCCTTGCGAGCGGGCATGGATGGCCGGGATATTGCCGCCGTCACGAAATTGGTTTGCCAGCGTGTGGTTGAAATGCGAAAGCCAATTCTCTTCGGGCAAAGACCACAGGTACTTCAACGATCCCCCCACCCTCTTCAGCTCGGTTTCGAGCCAGCCCTTGTGGACCGCGATATGCGAAGCAACCAGTACCGGGCAGATGGTGTAGTGCGCCTCGGTGGCAGCCACGGAGTTCTTCCGGCTTTTCGATTCGGCATCTACGACGGCCGTGCTCACGTTCTTCATCCTTTCTTGGTGGTCCAACAGCAGCAGAAAGACGTCAAGGACTTCGCCCACTCGACTAGCAAAGTTTGTGCCAGCATTGGCCAGCCCCGTTTGAACCGGGTGTTGTGACATCACCGCCAGACCGGTGTGTCCGCCTCGCAACAGGGAAGCAACAAGGCTGCTGTGCGGGCAACATTCGCCAGGAATGACGAGAAAGGCACCGCGCTCCACGCAACCGCCTTCCCCAGCTATCGCGCGTTTACCGCCCTTGACCTGAGCTTGATGTCGCGCCTCTTATATGGCAGACATCTGTCTACCCACCAATGTCAGTCGTCGATCCATCGAATGAGGAGAGCCCATGAACCGTGCCGCTATTGTTGCGTTCGTCTTGCTGATGCTCGCTGGGAGTGGTGCCAGCTTTGCGCAATCGGCGTCTGCTTCCGGTCAACCTTTCGTGGTCGAGTACTACTACAAGGCAAAGTGGGGGCACGCCGACGAGTTCCTCGCCCTCTTCAAGAAGAACCACTATCCCGTCTTGAAAAAGGAAATCGAGCTCGGCCGGTTCCTCAAGGTTTGGTTGGATCAGGCCCGCTACCACACAACCGAGGATGGCCGGTGGGACTATCGCGTGACCATCGTGTTCAAAGATGCCACCGTTGCCAACGAACCCTTCGACGAGGAAGCGCTCAAGAAGAAGCTATTCCCAGACCAGACGTCGTATAAGAAGGAAGAACAGCGTCGCTTCGAGATCTTGGATGCACACTGGGACTTGCCCATCAAAAGCGTGGATCTGGAAGATACGGACAAACGCCCCAAGAAGTGACATCGGAGCGCCGTGCCGCCGGATCTCATTCTTCACAACGCGAATGTCGTCACGCTTGATTCCAAGCGTCCCAGGGCCCGCGCCCTGTCGGTGACCCGGGAGCGCATTGTTGCGTTAGGAGACGACGAGACGATCCTGGGCACGGCGGGGCCACGCACTGTCACCGTGGATGCCCGCGGCCTGACCGTGCTGCCAGGCTTCAACGACAACCATTTACATGCCTTGGGCATGGGTCTCTTCTTCAGGCATCCCAATCTCTTTGGCAAGAATGCCGACGAGATCGTGGCAGCGCTGAAGCAGCACTATGCAGATAGCAAGCCAGGGCAGCGCCTGACGGGATATGCCTGGGACTATTCCGCCTGCCCGCATCCCAACAAGGCACTTCTGGACCAGGCCTTTCCGAACAACCCGGTGGTCCTACGCCAGTATTCAGGCCACGCGCAGTGGTTGAACACACGTGCGCTCAAGGAGCTACTCGATGCCGCCACGAAACAGGGCAAGGCGGGCACGGGGGCCATCGTTCGGGACGAGCAAGGCGAGCCCACCGGCATCGTGCTTGGCACCGTGGTTCATAGCAGTCATCGCCGAGACCTTTTGAAGCGAGCACTGACGCCTGGCCTGCATTGGGACCTTCTCCATGCCGCCTTGGACCGTTTCCGCAAATCGGGAATCACTTCCGTCCAGGACAATACCTGGCAGCCCTTCACCATCTGGCTGCTTCATCTTCTGAGGCGACTAGGCCGGCTGACGGCCCGCTTCTCGTGCTGGTCGTCCGGTCAATTTCCATTGCTTGCGCGAGGCATGGATTTGAGCCCCTACAATCCACTGTGGATTCGGCGCGGCCCCGAGAAATACATCGTCGACGGTGCCTTTTCACCCCACACTGCATGGATGCTCGCGCCGTATGAAAGCGAGCCCGGCAACACCGGTCGGTCGGTCATCCAGCCGCAAGCGCTGGAAGCGATCGTTCGGCGCGGGGCAAGGCGTCGGCGACAGCTGGCGTTTCACACCATCGGGGATGGAGCAGCCAAGGCGGTGCTTGACGCCATCGAGAAAGTGTCCCGAGATCTGCCGGTGGTCACGCAGCTGCGCATCCGGATGGAGCATGTGCAAATCATCGACCCCGCCGACATCGAGCGCATGCGGAACCTCGGGGTTCTGGCTTCGGTACAGCCAGTGGCCTTGGCATTACCCGAGCGCGATCGAGCCTTGGTCGGCGCCGAACGCTTTGCCCGTCTCTATCCCTACCGCTCGCTCCTCGACGCTGGCGTGAACCTCTCCTTCGGTTCGGACATCCCCGGTGAGATCGAATACGACCCATTTCAGGTCATCTACCGCGCAGTCAGCCGACGAGGCATCGCCCCGAAGGGTATTGCCTACGATCTCTCCGAGGCCCTGACCGTCGCGCAAGCCGTGATGGCCTACTGCCGTGGATCGGCCTATGCCGAGCACATGGAAGAGCACAAAGGCGCCCTTGCCCCAGGCAAACTTGCCGATTTCATCGCGCTTTCGCAGGATATCTTCGCGACCGAGATCGAGCGAATTCCAGAAACCAAGGTCCTGCTGACGGTGGTGGGCGGAAAGGTTGTGCACTCGCTTCTGTGAAGCAACATTCCTGTGCCGTCGCAATTTGTGGCGGCCACCTCACGTGGGATCGTGGTAACGATCCTGTCAAAACTAGGAGTTTCCCGATGTCGATCTCGAAGGACGAAGACTGGAGAAGCGAAGGCCGTGCATTCCTCAAGTCCGACCGCTGGGAGGAATGGCGAAACGGTGCGAACGACCAGAAGAGCGGCGTTCCTGTTCCTGCTTTGCAAAAACCCGTACCGCAAGGAACGACGATCGTCTCTCTGCCGGATCCAAAGGCGGGCGGGCTCGGCAACCTCTCCCTGACCGAGGCCATCGCCCGGCGCCGCACCGAACGACAATGCGCCACGGGCCCTCTCAGTCTCGGGGAACTCTCGTTTCTTCTGTGGGCCACGCAAGGTGTGCACGAAATCGTCCGCGAAGGCTCGGCTCTCCGCCGAACAGTACCGTCGGGTGGCGCTCGTCATCCCTTCGAAACCTACCTCTTTGTGGACCGCGTTTCCTCGCTGGAAGTTGGGCTCTATCGCTATCTTTCGATCGAGCACCAGTTGGCGCTCATCGCTGCCTCCACCGACTTGGGCGCGCGCATCGACGCTGGCATCAACAACCAGAAGCGCGGCGCCGCCGTGGTGTTCGTCTGGTCCGCCATTCCCTACCGCACGGAATGGCGCTACGGCTTTCTGTCCCACAAGCTCATCGGCTTGGATGCCGGTCACGTCTGCCAGAACCTCTATTTGGCGGCCACCGCCATCGGTGCCGGCGTTTGCGCCATCGACGCCTACGACCAGACAAAGATTGACGCTGTGATCGGCGTCGACGGTCGCGACGAGCTGACCGTGTATTGCGCGACAGTGGGCAAGCTACCCTGACGCCTAAAGCATGCTGGCGACGACCGGCTTCCGCATCGAACGGGCCAGCGGACACTCGATGGCCGGCTGGCCGCCTTCATTGTTCGGTTGGCCGGCATCCGGCACGATGGTGCGGTCGGTTTCGGAGGCAGCAGCTCCCGCGAGAACAAGCAGGCCTTGGCGGCCGTGAGCCATGAAGATCCGGCTCATGATAGTGCCAAGTTTTCCACGTTGCGGCACATGCTATCGTCGGTCCCCGGATAGCGACGAGGAGTAGACAACCGATAGGCTGGGTTGCTCGTTCACTTCCAGGCGAAAAATATCCGGTCGCGCATAGTGCCCGACCACGTCGAGATCGAACTTACCCCGGACAATTAGATCCAGATCGATATCGGCGGTCACGATGCCGGACTGACTATACAGTGGGCCCGCGAGCACTTCGCCCATCGGTGACACGATGGACGTACCGCCGCGGATCAGGACTGTGTCAGGGGCCGCTCCCTGCATGGGAAGAAAGTGATCGGGAAAATCCTGGCGTCTTGCGAATTGACAGGCGCTTAGCACGAAGCAGCGACCCTCGACGGCGATGTGGCGCATGGTCGACTGCCACACCTCGCGGTCGTCGACGGTCGGCGCACAGTAGAGCTGAATATTCTTGCCGTACATGGCGGCACGCAGGAGCGGCATGTAATTCTCCCAGCAGATCACGGCACCCACCCGCCCCACCTCGGTCTGGAACACAGGCAGCGTCGAACCATCGCCTGCGCCCCAGATGATCCGCTCCATCGCCGTGGGCATCAGTTTGCGGTGTTTCCCCAAGTGCGTTCCGTCCTGGTCGAAGAACAAGACGGTGCAATAAAGTGTGCCGCCTTCGCGCTCGATCACCCCGATCACCAACAAGACTGCGTGCTCGCGGGCGATGGCCGCCAGCTCGTCGCAAGCCGGTCCTGGTACGTTGACGGCACTGTCCCAGTAGGCCTGAAACAGCCGTCGCCCTTCGTCACTGCGGCTGCCGACGTGCACTCCGAAGGTAACACCCTTCGGGTAGGCCGAAAGAAATGCTTCCGGAAACAGCACCAGCTTCGCGCCCGTGCGTGCCGCCTCCGCGGTCAGGGTGCGAACCTTTGCCAGGGTGGCGTCGCGGTCAAACGCGACGGGGGCATCTTGGATAGCAGCAACACGAAAGACGGTCATGGCAATTGAGCCTAGCAGCACCGAACACCTCAACTCGTATCGTGTCTTCCTGGAAGGGATCGAGGTTACGGCCGCGGCAATGACACAGCGCTGACCCCAGGAGGGAAGAGAAACGCGGCCGAAGTGTTGGAATTGCAGCATTCCGCCAACATCCGTGCGCGAGCAGCAACAAGGCGGAGGCCAAGAGCCGCATTTCCATCCTATCTTTCCTCCGCCGACGACGGCCCCCAAACAGTTGCCGAAGGCACAAAAATTGCAGCTTCCGTTGCAATGCCCATCCGGGCGAATCGCCTTATTGGCGGGAAGGAATGTTCCATGACCGAATACCACCTCGACCGGCCCGACCTCGCGACGACCTACGACGAGCTCAGCGACAGCCAATTCGCCAAGGGAAGCGAATTGGTCGAGGCATTGGAGATAGAACCCAAGCACGTGGTGCTGGACATCGGCGCCGGCACCGGGCGGCTGGGACGGAAAGTCCTCGGGACCAAATTGGATCCCGGTGGGAAGCTCATCGGCATCGACCCGCTCCCAGAGCGCATCAAGGTGGCCAACGCAAAGAACGACTTTGCCAACGGGCACTACCAAGTGGGTTCGGCGGAGGATCTCGGATTCCAGCCGGACGCGAGCGTGGACGTGGTCTACCTCAGTTCTGTGTTCCACTGGGTACAGGACAAGAAGAAGGCCCTCAACGAAATCCACCGCGTCCTCAAACCGAAAGGCAAGATCGGCATCACCACAGGGGCGAAGGAACTGGCCGAAACCACGCCCATACGCCAAATCCTCAAGCGCATCCTCTCGGCGCCCAAGTACGACGGCTTGGTGGATCCGGACGCTACCGTGTCCACCCGGCAGGGGACCACGTCGACCGAGCTCATCAAGCTGCTGACCGAAGGCGGGTTCGAGCTCGAAAGATTGCAGGTGCGCCGGAACGTCATCCGACACCGCAACGCCGCAGTTTACGTGAGCTTCTCCGAGGCCAGCAGCTTCGGCAATTACCTGGCGCACGTCCCCGAGGATTTGCGGCCGGAAGTGCGTGCCGCGTATGTGAAAGCCCTGGAAGCGCTTGACGACGGTCACGGGATTGAAGGCGTGACTTTCGGCATCTCCGCCATCGCGCGGAAGAACGACGAGCTGGCCACCCTGCTGGCGAAGCTGCTGGGCCATGCCGCGGGAAAATCCGCCAACCGCGCGCGCGGCTAAGGCGGGTTCGAGATGCACACCCGAGATGCACACCGAAGATAGGCACCATCGAAATAAAGTCCGGGTCCCGCTACCTCGGACCATCGACGAATCCTACGACATCGAAATCGGGGAGGATCTCTTCGATCAAATCCCGAGAGATCTCCGCGCGAACATCCTCCACGGGGCGAGCCGGATCGCCATCATCACCGATGGTGCGGTCCGCCTTCGTTATGGCGAGCGGATCCTTGTCCGCCTGCGGAGCGAGGGCATCGACGCGGCGATCTTCGACTTCGCGCCCGGGGAGAAGCACAAGACCCGCGAGACCAAGGCCGCATTGGAAGATGCGCTGATCGCCTCGCGCTTCGGGCGGGACAGCGGGGTCATCGCCCTCGGCGGTGGAGTCGTCTCAGATTTGGCGGGATTCGTAGCCGGCACGTTCGCGCGCGGAATTCCCTTCCTGATCTATTCCACCACCGTGCTTGGAGCGGCGGACGCCTCTGTTGGCGGCAAGACCGCGGTGGACACGCCCGTCGCCACGAACCTGATTGGCCTTTTCCACCAACCCAGGAAAGTCTACATCGACACCGCCACCTGGGGCACTTTGCCGCCGGCCGAGATCCGCAATGGCCTGGCGGAAACCGTCAAGCATGCCTGCCTGGGGGATCACGGCTTCTTCGAATACCTAGAACAACACCTTGACCAACTGTTACCGGCAGTGACCAACGGCGGCGCCATCGATCCGGCCGTGGCGACGCACATCGCGGTGAAAAACTGCGAGATCAAATCCTGCATCGTGGCCGCGGACGTGCACGAAACCAATTTCCGACAAGTCCTGAACCTGGGCCACACCCTGGGGCGAGCGCTGGAGCCCCTGGCCAATTTCTCGCTTTCCCACGGCGAGGCGGTGGCCATCGGCCTTGTATTCCAGTTGCGCCTCGGAAGACGATTCGGTTACGTCACCGGCGAAGAAGTGGCCCGCGTGGAACGACTGATTGCACGTATTGGGCTACCCACCAAGATCCCCGCCGAGATCCCCGCCGCGCGGATCGTCGAAAAAAATGCACACCGACAAGAAGGCCCGGCGCGACGCCATCCGTTTCGTGTTCCAGCAATCCATCGGAAAGATGGTGCGCTTCCCCGACGGCAACTGGTCGCGCGCCGTCGCCGAGGACGAGCTGGCAGCGGCCCTGGCGGAATCGTACGGCTAGATCCGTACCGGGCGCGCCCCTTGCAGCGATATACTTGCGCTATTTGCCGCATCCCCTCCCGTTTGCTACTACAAGCGATGGAATCTCCGCCCGCCCTGATTGTTCTCGACCTCGACGGAACGCTCCTTTCTAGCGTGGGCGAGGTCTCGCCCCGGAACCTGGCGGCGCTGCGCACTTGTCGCGAGGCAAACATCGACCTTTGCATTGCCACCGCCCGCGGGCCTGCCACCATTGCCATGACCGTCCCGCCAATACTGCGCGACGCCCTTTGGATCACCCACAACGGAGCCGAAGCCGTGCAGGAGGGGCGCAGAGTCCATTTCCGTCCGCTGCTCCCGGAAGCATTTCGTGTAGCCGTGGACTTCGCGTATGAGCACACCGCCCTACCCTTCTTGTTCGCTGAGATCGACGGCATCCCTTGCGCCTCCGTGGATGTCTCTGGTTTTTGGGGTCCGGGTTTCCAGGTCGTCGACTTTCGGCAGCTTGGCGGCGCAGGGGTAGCGAAATTGCTCCTGCGCTTGCCGGACGGAAGCGATCTCTCATCGCTCCCTTTGCCGCCCGAGACGGAGATGGTGATCGACCGCACTGGCCACGCCCTCTTGCAACGGGTGGGCGTCTCGAAACACGAGGCACTCGAGGCCTGCTGCGAACACTTTGGAATCGGATGGAACCGCATATGCGCTTTTGGCGACGACATCACCGACGCGGGAACCCTCGCCCGGGCCCGCTGGGGCGTGGCCATGGGGAATGCCGTTCCCGAAGCCAAAGCGTCCGCGCGATACCACACCTCCACCAACGACCAGGACGGCGTCGCGGAATTCTTGGAGCGGTTCTTGCTTTAACCCGTTGAAGGGCACCTGCCGCCAAAAGACGTGCGTGAACCGTCACACGAAAGGGAACGATTTTTCCCAAGCTACGTTGGTCGGAGCGTGCGCTGCAGATCCTTCGCGACGTTGGCCTTACCAACGCCCTGCCAGATTCCCCGGACCCCATCGGCCTCGTCGACCGTGCCCTCAGCGTTTCCTCGTCAGTTGCTCACCGCTTCGCATCCGGCGCTGGTATGGATTTTCCCATTATCGATCCGCGAACCGGCGAGCCCGTCACACGTTCACTGACCGCAGCGGTCCTCCATGAAGACGGCCTGGTCGCCGAGGCTATTTCCACCGCACTCATCGTCCTCGGTCCCGCCAGCGTGGAGTTGGTCCGGCGCGCTTTTCCATCGGCCACGGTGGTCCACCTGGCACCCGCGGTTAGGCGCCGCTCAACTCCTTGATGACGAGGTTTTCAATGTCAAGGCGGCCGAGCCCTGCGCTGACTGCCATGTTGAGCAGCAAGATGTCCTTGGGATTGCGTTGGTGCAGCCTCGCGCAGTAGGCATCGACCGCGACCGCATCGGTGCCGACCACAATCTTCTGTGGCTTCAGAAGATCGCCCGGCCCTGCCGGGCCGTTGGTTGCTAGTACCACCGTGGCGTCCGCGACGCAGAGGCTTGGCTTGCGTACGATGTTCAAGTCGGCGATGCACCGGCAAAGCAGGTCCAGGTCGCCGTAGCCATCCGATCCCGCGTGGAAGGTTCGGTTGGTTTCGCGATCCGCGCCGCCCATCATGTTCTTGAGATTGCCCGAAAGAATTGTTCCCACGTGGTGCTTGGCAACGGGGATATTCACCAGGACGTCGACATCGAGCAGCTCAACCCTGAGCTTGGCTGATTTGAGGCGTACGCCATCCGGGATTTTAGTTTCGACCGTTCTGCCCGAACAAGACCTGATCGAGCTCACCACGCTGGCGTGGGCTTTGGCCAAGGGCGAATCGTTCCAGAACTTGGGCGACAGCACGGGAAGGCTGACAACCTCCTTGGCGCCGGCGTCGAAGCACAGCTTCGCCACGGCGAGCGGAACTTCCATACGCGTGTGACTGCCTTCGAGCCACCAATTCACCGGTGCGTTGATCAGCAGTCCCACGCGACTGCCCTTGCTCACGAATCGCCCGATGCCGCCCAGGGCTTGCAGGGCTTTGTTCGTGCTGGCGAACGCGTCGGCTCCCTTGACCGCAACGATATCTGGACGCACCGCTGCAACTGCCAGAGCACGCCCGATGGCGGTACTTCCCATCATCCCGACCGCACCGGTGGCCAGGCCTGTCTTTACAAAGCTTCGACGATCCATGTTGACGATGACCTTTCAGGACGACGGCGCAAGCATACCTCCGAGGTCATTTGTTGCCACCCACGGAATCCCAGCCGCACCGTGATGGTTGCAAGCACCGAGGGGCCATGCCAAGACACTCGCTCCATGGACCTCGGATCCTACTTCGCACGCATCGGCTACCAAGGATCTCGCACGGTGTCGCTCGAAACGCTCAATGTGATCGTGTCCGCCCACGTGCGGACCATTCCGTTCGAGAACCTGGCGGTGCTGCTCGGCGAGCCGATTTCCCTCGCGATTGCCGACGTCACGGAGAAGCTGGTGTACCGGCGATACGGCGGCTACTGCTTCGAGCACAACACGCTGCTGCTGCACGTGCTCGAGGAGCTTGGTTTCAATGTCACGGCCTTGAGCGCGCGTTCGCGCTATCAATGGCCCGAGCGCTACAGCTTGCCGCGCACGCACATGTGCCTTCGCGTGGATCTCGGCCGACGAACCTTCCTCGTCGACGGCGGCTTCGGGGGACTGTCTCCCACTGCCGCGCTAGAAATCGTGGCCGACGTGGAACAGCAAACCCCGCACGAACCCCGGCGATTCGTACGCGAGGGACACTGGGAGGCCCTGGCATTGCGGGGGCCAGATGCAGTGATCATCCATCAGGCTCACTTGGGCGACGCTTGGCACGACCTGTACGAGCTTACGCTCGAGCCCATGCCTCCTGTCGACCGCGAAATGGGCAACTGGTACACCAGCTGCCACCCAAATTCCCATTTTCGAAACAAGTTGATGGTAGCCCGCGCGACCGAGCATGGGCGCCTCACACTCGGGAACCGCGAGCTCACACGTCGCTGCCGGAACAGTTCGACAGAAACGCGCATCCTCACGACGCACGACGAGCTGTCCGAGGTTCTGTGGCAAGAATTCGGGATCCGACTCGCCCAAGGAACAAGACTCGCATGTGCCGGACTGGCCGGGCTCGAATAGTTTCGGCCGTTCCAGACCCGAACCTCGGGCGCTCGGTGACATGCGGCCCGCCCTCGACGTGACCGTTGCGGATATAGGAGCAGTGTTGTCCATTCGATGTTGCTGGGGCAACAATCCGTGGGCCAAGAGGACCACTTGGGTCTGGTATTGAGACCTCGGGACCGCTGGCACGAACCATGCTGTACCGTCCGGCAAAGGCGACTCGATGGCCACGCGCTGGATCAGATTGGGCGCCCTCCCGCATAAGCCGCGCCCGCATCTTCCCTTATAGAAACCATACGTCCTGTAAATGCGCACACAACACGACAACCATGGAGGAATACCATGCATCACTCAATCAGCAGAATACGAACCCGTCTAAACCGACATTCACGACACGGCGTCATCGCCGCGCTCGTGGCTGTCTCCATCGCAACCTTCGCCTACGCGGACTCGGTGGCGCCGGCCACCGAGATTGCCCCACCGAACCTGCAGCCGCCGACGATCACAGTATTGCAGGCCAAAGCAGGGCTCGAACGGGGACTCATCTTCGTCGCGCCCAAGATTACGCCCGCTCCGAACCTCCAGCAAGGTCCGGAAATCATCGACAACCAAGGGCGCCCCATCTGGTTCCACCCCGCCGCCGAGGGCAACCAAGCCGCCGATTTCCGCGTTCAGACCTACCGCGGTGAATCCGTCCTTACCTGGTGGGAGGGGCAAAGCCATACTGGACCGGGCCATGGCGAAGGCGTCGATTACATCTACGACCGCTCCTACCACCTGGTCGCGACGGTCAGTGCCGGTCACGGGTACGCCGCGGACACTCACGAATTTCGCCTAACCCCTTATGGCACTGCACTCATCACGATTTACAGCCAGGTCAGCCGCGACCTGTCCTCCGTTGGAGGCCCGGCGGACGGATCGGTCTTCGACGGTATCATCCAGGAAATTGACGTCGCCACAGGAGCAGTCCTTTTCGAGTGGCATAGCCTGGACCATGTGGGGCTTGACGAAAGCCACGCGCCGGTTCCGACCACAGCGACCACGCCCTACGACTACTTCCACATCAACGCCGTGAGCTTGGATGTCGACGGCAATCTCATCATCAATTCGCGCCATACCTGGGCGTTGTACAAGGTCGACCACCATTCTGGGCGCGTGCTCTCGCGCCTTGGCGGTACGAAGACCGACTTTACCCTAGGGCCGGATGTCGCGTTCGCCTGGCAACACGATCCGGATGCGGTCGACAACGAGACCATTCGCCTCTTCGATAATGAGGCTTCACCCGCCGTATTGCCCGCGTCCCGCGTAATCTGGATCCGCCGAGATCCCTGGCGCCACACGGCCACGCTGATTCGGTCGATCGTGCATCCCGATGCACTATCGGCGGGGTCGCAGGGGAATGCGCAAGGTCTCGCCAACGGCGACACGTTCGTTGGTTGGGGGGCGACCGGACGCTTTTCCGAATTCGACCGCGATGGGAAGTTGCTCTTCGACGCCAACGTACCGAAAGCTTGGGACACGTATCGTGCCTACCGTCATGCCTGGCATGGCCATCCCGACACCCAACCGGCTGCGACCGCGCAACGGAATAGCGACGGATCTGTCACGGTCCATGCGATCTGGAACGGTGCAACCGACGTCGCGCGCTGGCTGGTGATTGGAGGGTCGCACCCGAGATCGCTGTGGCCTATTGGATCGGGCGATTGGAACGGGCTCGACACGGCGATCACGCTCACCACGGACGCGCAAGATATCTCGGTGGTGGCGCAAAACGCCGAGGGCCACTTGATCGGTCGATCGGCGTCCGTGGCCGTCAGCAACTGATGCAAGCGTAAGCCGGTCGACGTCAGGCCCCGGCGACCGAATCGAGGTCGAGGATCGTTGACCGGCTTTAACCGAACAGTGCTATTCGGTCACGACAATCTCGCCTGTCATCTCCTCGTGCCCGTCGCCACAAAACACGCTGCAGTGAAATGGAAAACGTCCGACTTTGTCTGGCTTAAACTGGACTCTGGTTGGGGCGCCAGCCTTGATTTCAGCATGGATACTGAGCTCCGGCGCATCAAACCCGTGACGCCGATCGGACGTTGAAAGCTCAAGCTCCACGAGCTCGCCCTTCTTGACGGTGATGACGGACGGCTTGAACTCGAATTTCTTAGCGGTCACCTTGATAACCCGAGCTGCCGCAACGGCGGCTTGGGGCGCGGCCGATTGCTGTTCGGCGGCCGACGCCGATCTCTCAGGCGCAAAACTCGATCCGGGGCAGCCGTACACGAGTAGCCCCGCAGCCCAGGCGACAAGGCCGGCGAGATTCGATTGACGGAGGCGCATGGTCATGTCTCCGAGAGGCCGAGTTCTTCGATCTTCACATTCTTGTCCTTCTCCTCCACCTGGCGGTAGCCGAGCCCTTTGAACGGGTGGGCAGGGTCCCATGGGATGGGCTGTTTCTTGGCCACGCTCCCAGGCGCCGGAAGCGGGAACACCAGCGACTTGGCCGAGTGATGTGCAATGTGGTCGGTCATGTGGTGGTTCTCTTGATGGATGTGCCCGTAGAAAACCGTGACATTGCGATAGGGCAGCAGGATATCCACGACCTTGGCGCCGTCTTGCGTCGCCCAATCCCAGGTGGGATAGAGATCGAAGAGCGGCCGGTGGGTGAAGACGACGATAGGGGCGTCCTTTCCGACCTTCTTCAAATCCGCAGCCAACCAGTCGCGTTGTGCATCGCCCACCACACCTTTCGGATCGGATACATTGTCGACGGTTACGAAATGAATTCCCTTGTGATCGAAGGCGTAGGTGGGGGCGCCAAAGTGTTCCTTGTAAGCGTCGCCCGCATCGAGAGAAGCATCGTGCTCTCCTGGGATGAAGCGCAAATCCTTGACCCGCAGATCCGATACGATCTTGCGAAACTCTACCATGCGCGTGTGGCGCACCTCTTTGTTCTCGGTGGTGTGGGTCAGATCGCCCGTGAACACGATGAAGTCCGGCTGCAGGTCCACTTGGTTGATGGCCGCAACCGTTTGCCTGAGGGTCTTATCCGCTTGCGGATTGGGTGGCCCCTGAAAGCCCCAGTGCGTATCCGAGAGTTGGAGGAAGAAAAAGTCCCCCTTGTTCCCGGACGGCTGACCGCGACCTTTGCGCTTGCCCGAGTCACCTGCGCCCGCTAGGCCCGACGCAAACACGACCCCGCCCACGCCCAGGAGTTGTAGAATTTGTCTTCGGCTGTGTTGAAATAGCATTCCGTACCTCCTGCAGTAGCAACGAAGCACGCGGCCGATTGGTTCCCATAGAATTCAGGGCGCGATGAGCCTTGAAGCGAGCTTGGCAAGGTCCGCGTGGCTCACGTCCGAAATGAGAGCGAATCCCAAATCCGCGCGCCGCCACAGGAGGAGGTTGAAACCACGCGATTCCTGCTCGACGACGTCGGTGGTCCCCAAACGCACAGGACGGCTCTTGGGCCAAGGCAGTCTGTCATGGGGAAAAACCAACAAGGTGATGGTGTGCAGCCGACACTTGAAGACGAACACAGCGGCCTTGCGGTCAAGCAGGTACCCAACGCTCCCACCGACAAGCGGAAACTCGTCGTCGCCAGAGAAGGCCACGCGGGGAGCAAAATCGACACGGCCGGTAAACCAGGGTTTGACCTGGTGGATACCACCACTTTCGATTTCGACGGGATGGGAGCTTAGGACCACCCGAAGATGGTCGTTCACGGCCTCTGACACGAGCGTTGCGTCGTCACGGCGATCTATGCCGGATGGGATGTGGACCACGGCCAACACGACAGCGGCGGAAACGGCCGCACTCAGCAAGGGAACGACCCATCCCTTGCCAAACTTGCTAAATCTCGGGCGATGGCCGGGGGCAATCGGAGGTTGGCCGAGACTTGCGAGCAGACGTTGCTTCAAGAGCGGAGGCGCTTCAAAGCGTGGCAAGCGCAGGGATAGAAGACTATCCAATTCTTTCTCGATCGCCTGATGGTCTCTGCAACTCTCACACGACCGGAGGTGTTCCAGGACGGCATTTTCAAGTGAAGGTTCAATCGATGTATTCATGCCGGCCAGTTGTTCATGAACGGTGCTGCAATCCATGGCTACCTCGCGTAGTCCTTCAATTTCTGGCGCAGGAGCCGGCGCGCCCGTGCGAGCCTGGACTTGACCGTTCCCGCGGCACACCCAAGCGCTTCTGCCATCTCGATTTCCCGCAGGCCTTCCACGTCGAGCAAGATCGTATTCCGTGCGTCTTCCGAAAGGGAACGAAGTGCGGCCTCCAGATCCATGGCTACGAGTGCGCGCATCTGACCCAAGGCTAAGCCCGATTCGAGTGGTCCTGAATCGGTACCGCCTTTCTCCCAAACCTCCAACTCAGTGACAGCATGAATTTTTCCTTTGCGGTAGGAGTCGATGAAGGCGTTGCGCAGAATGCGGCACAACCATGCCTTGAGGCTGCCACCGCGAAATGAATGGTCGGTTGCGAAGGCACGGGCGTAGGTTTCCTGAACCAAATCCTCGGCTTCCGCGGGATTCGTGGTCAGGTAACGAGCGAGATTGTAGAGGGCATCTGCGTGTTCCAGGGCTTCTTTTCTCAGGGTCTCGTCCTGAAAAGTGATTCCCCTATCCGTCTCGGTACCCCGGGACTGCTCGCTACCTGCTCGATCGCTATGGCCGCGCCAGAATGCATACCTCGTCACGCATCCACTAAGACGAATAGAACCACGGGTTGGTTCCGTGGTTTGGAGACTATTTCTTTGTTTGTTCGTGGGCCTGCACGATGCCCTGCATCCACGACAGCAGGGCCGCCTTCGTCTCCGGTGTCAGCTTGGCCCCTCGGTGCAGCCGCAGATACCGTGACGGGGGCATCGCGCCCTCTTCGATTTCGCCCTGCGCGTCGGCCAGAATCTCGGCCTGCCTATCGGGGCCAAGGCGATCCCAATCGGAAAAGTTGAGAATTTTGCGCGCCCGATATACGTCGCTTGCCACCAGCCAAGAAATGGGCGCAAGGTGGCTGTACCAAGGCCAGACCGTTTCGTTGGAGTGGCAGTCGAAGCAACTCGCCCGCAAGACCCGGCTCACCGTTGAGGGAGACGATGGATATGACGCCACTGTCGGGTTGTCTCGCCCAACTGGAACGAGCTGTGCACACACGAGGCATGCAAGTCCGACTAAGGCTGCCACGCGAAGCCTTCTTAGCACGCAACACCTACAACTTTCGCGTTCGCGTGCTATGCGTCCGCCTTTGCTCACCGCTCCACAATGCCCGCCGTGTCGATCTGCTCTTCATATCGTGACTCCTTTCATAGTCGCGCGACCGATCGCATTCGGTCTTGGACCTTGCAAACTTGCAAACGGCCAAGCCGGGCAATCGGTTCCGTCGATTTCGCAAAACCTGGTTTGGCCGGGGCCACGCCAGCAAGGGTGCTTCAGCGCGTCTTCACCGAGGTTCTCCCCGTCGGGCAGGAAAGCATGCATTCACTGCATGCCGAGTAGCCGTACAGGCCGTTGTGCGGCTTGATGACACTGTTGCACTTGGCCCAATCGAGGCCGTCGCGTGAAATGGCCTCGCCCGGGCAGGCGCGCAGACAGGCTTCGCACGACGGGGGACACAGCCGTTCGGCTTCTTCCACGCTGATAGGGGCATCCGGCTCCAAAACCGCGTCGGTGACCACGGCGGCAAGCCGCTGCCGAGGTCCAAAGCGCCGGGTCAACAGCAGCCGGCTTTTCCCGAAGATGCCGAGTCCGGCCTCAACGGCGGCATGGCGCGTGGACAGCGTGAATAGCCGCGGATAGGTGTTCATGTAGTCGGCGCTGCTGCGCATTTCGGCATCAATGTTTCCGATCCGATGCGGGACGATGGCAGCGCCAAAGCCGCGATCATCAAGCAGGCGACCAACGTCGTAGGCGATCTGGTTGTGGTACAGATTCAAGGTGATGTGGTGCAAGGCCGACAGCAGGAGGTTGGGCCTTACCGAATCCGCCAGAACACGGACACCAACAACGATGACGGATTTCGCCCCGGCTAGCAGATGCTCAGGGCGCCGATCCTCGGGATAGCCAGCAAAGCGTTCGACCGATGCGATTCCAACCAGGTCAGCGCCCCGGCTAGCGGCAAAGGCTTTGATCTCCGAGGACTGCAATGATTCCAAAGTCCCTCCTTGGTTTTCAGGAGCGCATGCCCCAGCGGTGCAGTGTCCTGCGCTCCAGCGGATAGAACACACATCGCTCGAACAGGATTCCAATGATGATCACGGTGCAGAATCCCGCGAATACCGCGTCGGTTTCGAGTTGGTTCTTCTTCTCGTAAATGAACCAACCGAGTCCGCCCGACCCGGAGCTGACACCAAAGACCAGCTCGGCAGCAATGAGCGTGCGCCAAGCGAACGCCCAGCCGTTTTTCAAGCCCGCCACCACGCTGGGAAAGGCCGCGGGAATGAGGATGCGAGCGGCGAAGCGCGGACCCGAAAGTCCGTAGTTCCGCCCCACCAGTTTCACGGTGGGACTGATGGAGCCGAAACCAGCCAGCACGTTCAAGGTGATTGGCCACAGCACAGCATGGATGATCACGAAGATGATGCTGAAGGTACCAATGCCGAACCAAAGCAACGCCAACGGCAAGAGCGCAATGGCAGGCAAGGGATTGAGCATTGTAGTCAGGGTTTCCAGCAGGTCGCCGGCCAACCGGCTGGTCATGGCGGCAATCGACAGTAGGGCCGCGCACGCCACACCGATGAAATAGCCGGCGAACAGAATCTTCAGCGACATCAGGATTCGCAAAGGCAATTCCCCCGAACGGAACTCTTGCCAAAAGGCCCGCGCCGTTGCCACCACGTTGGGCAAGGCCAGCGGATTGCTCAAATGCCGGGCATAAAGGTGCCAGGCCGTCGCCAGGAGCAAGAGCAGCACCGCCTTGCGAACGGTACTCACCTCCCACAGGCGCCGCCACCAGGACAGCGGACGACCGGCATACTCGAGCACCGCCTGATCCGGCGCCGTGGTCTCGGCCTCGCCAACCAGGCGGAAGAACGCCGACAGGTCCAGCATGTCGCCCGATTTTGCCCCTTCGTCAGATGGTGTAGTCGAGTGCGCCGGCAAAGAGCATCTCCTGAATCTTGTCGTGAAGCGAACGATGGACCGCCTTGCGCTCACCGCTTTGCCAGGCGTCTTCTACCCGCACCTCGGCAGTGATGCGGCCGGGGTGGCTGGAAAGCAGTGCGATCCGGTTTCCCAGCACCAGCGCCTCGGGAATCGAGTGGGTGACGAAGAGCATGGTGAACCGAATCTCATCCCACAGTGCCAACAGCTCACGCTGCATCTCTTGCCGGGTGAGCGCATCGAGGGCCGCGAAGGGTTCATCCATCAGCAACACGGCGGGCTTCATGGCCAGGCAGCGCGCGATGGCCCCTCGCTGTTTCATGCCACCCGACAGTGCGTGAGGATAGGTGTGGGCGAAAGGCGCGAGATTGACCTTGCCAAGATAGGCCATCGCTATTTCTCCAGCCTCGCGCCGACGCGCTCGTCCGGTGGAGGTGAGCGCGAACACGACGTTCTCGTGCAACGTCTTCCACGGCAACAGCTGATCGAATTCTTGGAACACCATCAGGCGCTCCGGGGACGGCCCCTGGATAGGCTTGCCATCAAGAAGAATGCGGCCCCGCGACGGCTTGAGAAAACCAGCCACCGCCTTCAGCAAGGTGGATTTTCCGCAACCCGAGGGCCCCAATAGCACAAGTCGATCCGCCGGCTGCACCTCGAAGCTGATGTTGCTTACCGCTGTCACCAACTTGTTGCCCGCACAATAGGTAATGCTGACACCCTCCGCGGCCAGAAGAGGATGGCTCGCAGCCAGGTTCATGGATGGCGCTACCTGGCCTCGTGGCCGGGGAAGAAGATGTCCTTCCACGATGCTGGCTTCTCCTTGATGGAACCACTGCGGTGCATGAAGTCGCCGAAACTCGCGATGCGGAGCGGCTCGGTGGCGTAACCAATCCCAGGACGATTGATTTCGCCCAGTATCTCGTCCAGGGATTGCTTGCCCTTGGTCGATCGAAGATACAGCTCGGCGGCGGCTCGCCGGTTCTTGGCGATGAAAGAGGATGCCTCTTCCAGCGCTGCCCGTACGGCGGCAAAGGCGCGCGGGTTCTTCTTCCAGAACGCCGTCGAGGACAGGAGAACGATCTGCGTATGCGGACCGCCAAGGACATCGTAGCTATCCAGCACCGTATGCACGCGTTTGTCGGCCAGTTCCTCGAACATGAACGGGGGGGTGGTGAGATGGCCCGTGATCTCCGAGTGCGGCGACAGCAGCGCCGCCAGACCATCAGGATGTTTCATGGTCACCGTCAGCGGATCGAGCTTGGCGAAATTGCCGTCGCCGAAAGCCTGGGCCGCCGCCATCTGCAACACTACCGCCTGAATTGAAACCTTGACGGCGGGCAAAGCGATACGGTCCTTTTCGGTGAAGTCCTTGATGGATTTCACCGCGGGATTCGTCGTGTTGAGATACATGGGCGTATTACTGACGGCCGCTACGCCCTTGTACTCGCCATGCGACTTCGCCCACAGCATGATGAGCGGCGTGACGCCAGAGGTTGCATAGTCTACCGCACCCGAGATCAGGGCGTCGTT
>Ga0224559_1000074_pt1 | contig 55841 bp, 45 predicted proteins | sample 714S33034metaG_FD_180676 | JGI IMG/M metagenome (GOLD analysis project Ga0224559, IMG submission 180676) | Peat soil microbial communities from Stordalen Mire, Sweden - 717 S3 30-34 | ecosystem: Environmental > Terrestrial > Soil > Wetlands > Peat | place: Sweden: Norrbotten County, Stordalen... | reverse complement strand
GGTGATTTCGGCGAGGGAGTGTTCGGGAATGAAGCGGAGAGGTCGTGGCATACCGGACTATCGGCAACGGATGGCGAGAAGTTGCTTCGTCCGAAATCCGGACAGAGGCGCCCCGGACGTGCGAACGCTTGGACCTTCTGGTGCTGCTTCACCTCGCGGCTTCAAAACTCTGGCACCATCCTGGGGACGTGCGAACGCTTGGACCTTCTGGTGCTGCTTCACCTCGCGGCTTCAAAACTCTGGCACCATCCTGGGCAGCACCATCCTGGTGCAGGGAATGCGAACTCCGCCTCCAGCTCCGCTCGACTCCCGCAAATCGCCATTTCTTACGTAAACCACAGTGGCCTACACGTCGATTTTACCCAAGTTGCCCCTATATCCAGCACTACTCCCGGGAGCGAACCGGCGGGGTTCTCCGACGCTCAAGAAGCCGCTTCGAATCGCCTATGGACACTTCGGCAGGAGCGATGCCGACAAACTCGCTCCGGACACAATCATCCCGTCGCCACCATCGGGAAACCGGACAGAGAATGTGAGCGTGTTGGTGCCGGGCAAGAACCCGGAAGTCAGGTTGAAGGAAGTGAGATTGTTGTTCCAGTTCTGGTCTGGCAAAGTGGCCACAAGATTTCCATTGAGATAGATAGTCCCGTATTGGTCAAGTGCCCATTTGCCAGCAAGGACGGCTGTGGTCGAGTCATAGCCTGTGAGATCGAACGTTGTCATAAACTCGTAGGTTCCCCAGTCTTGGCCAAGATTGGCCGCATCCGCGACGTAAATCCAGCGGGCATCACTGGGCGTATTCCATTGACTCCAAGTAATGGAGGTATCCATGGCGACTGCGCTAGTCCAGTTGGAATTGCCGGTGTAAGCGCCGCCTGACACTTGTCGCATCTGGTAGTGGGGGTCGAGGCTGCCGCCGCTCAACTGCTGATTGTTTCTATCAACCCCCGTGTTGTAGAAAGAGAGACCTGCCGCAACGGAACCAACTTCGCCCTCTACGCACGCGAGGCCGCCGTCTCCGGTGGCTTTTGCGCCGGAGTCGATCTGGGCAGTATCGAGGGTGATCGGCGCGTCCTGTCCGATCGGGGCATCGGCCACGCCAGCGTCGATGACCACGGGAAGGAGGTCGATGGAAACCGACGCGTCCGGGGTCACTTTGCTGTCCACTCCCACCGCTACATCGACCGAGTTCCCATCAATCTTCGCCCCTCCCGTCCCGCCACCTGTCCCACCGCCGTCCAACTTCGCCGTGCCTCCAGCGCCACCCGTACCGCCTCCGCTGCCACCAGTGCCATTCTTGTTCTCGCTGTTACCGCAACCAATCAGAAGCAGCGGCGATACCACGAGCGCGATGAAGATTGAATAGGCAGCACGTCTTCTCATTTTGGGGCCCTCTTTTCCTATTGGTAGACTCGTCAAAGAAAATCCGAAGACGCTTATAGAGCCTGGTTGCGAGGTTTGGCAAGTGGATGGCCCATTCAGGGCGCACGTCAGGAAAGTGCGGCGAGCAGAGGCGCTTGACCCCCGCGGGCTGGCGTGGTCGGATCCCTGGCCGCCAATCGAACGGGGCGCGCGGCCGGCCGCGGTGAGCAGGTAGCCGTGCGGCTCGACAACACCGTCGAAGTCGAAACTCCCGAGCACGTGCGCTTCCGTTTCCACGTGGCCGGCCCCACCCGGCGCGCTTGGACGCTCTCCCCGGGATCGTGGGGCAAATCAGCCAAGGAGCAATTTCCTCTGCAATTTCGCGCTTGTTGCATTTGCGACGCCATAACTCCAGGATGTCCTGGATCGTAGCTGCGCGAGAACGCCAGAAGGGGTCAGCGCGGTGAAACGCCAGCCCCTCCGGGCAATTCTCATAGCGCGCTAGACTTGCGCGGTTTGCCGTCACTGAATGGTGATGGACTCGATGCAGACGTCGTACCAGAGCGCAGCCGCGTTGTTTCCGTATACTTGCACAAGGGCCTGCTGAATCGCCGTGCCAGCAGGAAGTGAGGTTCCTCCCGTCTGCCAGCAGTCGAGGACGAAGGAGCTCCAAGGAATCGGCTTGCCGCTCGTGAGCGGTGCGCACCACGAATGACCATTGGCATCCGCAACTTCGAAACGCATGGGGGTCACGTTGCTCGTGAAGTTCACGGTTACACTTCCGGTCGCCGGGACGGTCCATGTTCCCGTCGTGCCGTTGACGGACCATCCCATCTGCGCGTAGCCCGAGGAATTCCCGGATTGAGCAACGACGCCTGACATCGAACCGTCGAACGCTGGCGTGCACCCGGTGGCCGTACATGTCGGAGAAATCGTGCTCCCAGTGCAAGACGGGGTCCCAATCAAACTGCCCCAGTCCGCAGTGCACGGCACCGCCCCAAACCCCGGGAACGCCGATGCGTCTGCGTCATAGCACTTACTACTACTACACGACGTCGATCCCAACGAGGTCCCAGTAGTCGGCGATACGCTCCCCGAGGTGTCGTGTCCGGTGAATGCGAACCCCGACCACGTCGTTCCGACCGTCACCGAGTTGCCCCCGTCGGGGGTGACGAGGGTCGAGTTACAGGCCGCAGGTGTTGTACCACCATCGGAGCCCGAGGAGTCAGAGAACGAGATCGAATTCACGCAGAACGAGAACGACCCCGGAGCAGCAACGGCGGGCACCTGAAACTGGACCTCCGAAATTCCGCTGCTCGGTTGGAATGTGCCAACCGGAACTTGGGAGGTGTCACCACCCGGAACATAGGCCGAGCAGTCTGCCACGAAGCTCGTCCAGGGAATGGTCCCGCTCGCTGCCGCGACGTTTGCGCATAAGCCCGAAGGCATGAGCTCGATGAGCAAGCCCTGTGTCGGAACAGAAGAAACCGAGTATGTGAGCCCGGTACCTGCCGGGATCACAGTGGCCGCTGTACCCCCTCCCCCCCCGTTCGGTTGATTCAGCGCGATGCCGATGCCGGCACCCCAGATGGTGGTATCGCCGATGACTTGAGCCTGCGTCGTTCCTGTGATGCATGCCGCCCCTTGGTCGATACATACATTGTTCCCGCTCTTGAGGTCGCCATATGCGTAGACCATCCCACCCTTGGCGATTGTGCTCTGATAATCACATGAAAGAGCAAGAGCACCGGGGGTCGGAGGTATGCACGACGTAGTTGAACACTCCGGCGGTATCGCTTTTGTACCGGTGGATCCCCCCTTGCTCCCCGCAGCGCCCCCAGAACTCGTGACGGCGGCGTCCGCGCCACCGGTCGAGCTATCGGACGCGCCGACATCCAGTTTCGCTCCACCTGCGCCGCCGCCGTCGTAGTTCATGGCCCCTCCCGTCGCGCCAGCTGTCCCAGCGCCGTCCAAATTCGCCATGCCACCAGTGCCATTCTTGCTCTCGCTGTCACCACAGCCAATCAGCAGCAGCGGCGATACCACGAGCGTGATGAAGATTGAATATGCAGCACGTCTTCTCATTTCTTTGGCCCTCTTTTCCTATTGGTAGACTCGTCAAAGCATTGGAACAACGTTGGTCACGTCCATCTGTATGAACTGGCCGTTATACGCGGTTGGCGCGGGTGAGATCTCTGGCACGACGATCGGATTCCCATTCCCATCTTGATTGGTTATCTCGATGCCATCTACGGTGTCGGCTGACAGCCTCACGCTGGCATTGGACTGCATGGGCAGGGTTACGGTGTAGTCAATCGGCCAACAGTGTCCAATGTAGGACGTTCCCGAATTCAAGTAAGCCGTCTGGGCAGGCGCGGAGATTGTGAGACTGTACAAGTTGTAGCCGTCGCCTGCGGGCGTGGCGCCTTCGACAAAGAAGCTGGCGTTCGTCCCGGTTGCGGCCAGGCCACCATCCGACCTACCACTGTATGTCTTTTGCTCGACTACGCCACGGAAACGGAGCGTGACAGCGTAGGTGACCCCCGCCGTTCCTTGCACCGTGGTTGATTGCGGGGCTGGACTGGTCGCATCGCATTCGGCCGGGTCCATAGCTGCTGTGCAGGGAATGCTCCACCGCAGACCTTGGAGAGATCCAACGACGTCTTGGCAACGGCCCGAAGCACACGCAGCTCCTGCCTTACACGAGACTCCGGCACCGCTTGCGCCGCAGCCACCGCAGTTCATTGGATCGACTTGGGTGTCGACACACACTCCGCTGCAGAGAGTCCCCGATCCGCCGTCACCAATCACGCAGACGGCGCCATCGTTGCCCGCGCTGGCGCTATCAACGACGTCGATCCGAGCCGTATCGAAGGCAATTGGCGCGCCCTGTCTAATCGGGGCATCGGCCACGCCAGTGTCGATGACCACGTAAAGGAGGTCGATGGCAACCGAGGCGTCTGGGGTCACGCTGCTATCGACAGCCACTGTCGCATCGACCCCCCCACCATCAATCTCCGCCCCTCCCGTCCCGCCACCTGTCCCACCGCCGTCCAAATTCGCCATGCCTCCAGCGACACCCGTACCGCCCCCGCTGCCACCAGCGCCATTCTTGCTCTCGCTGTTACCGCAGCCAATCAGCAACAGCGGCGATACCACGAGCGCGATGAAGATTGAATACGTAGCGTGTTTTCTCATCATTTTTGCTATCCTTTTCTATTGGTCGACTTGTTAAGGAAAATCCGAAGGCCCTTATAGACCCTGGTTGCGAGGCGTGGCAAGTGGATAGCCCATTCAGGGCGCACGTCAGGAAAGCATGGCGAGCAGAGGCGCTTGACCCCCGCGGGCTGGCGTGGTCGGATCGCTCGACGCTGATGAATCAACACCGACCGGCCAAACCCTATCTTCCGCATCTTCCGCCCACGAGCGCGCCCAACCAAGGCCCGCGGATGGCTGTGCGTGGAGTTGCGCTGGCCGAACCGGGCGCGCGGCTGGCCACGGTGGGCATGTAGCCGTGCAGCTCGACAACACCGTCGAAGTCGAAACTCCCGAGCACGTGCGCTTCCGCTTCCACGTGGCCGGCCCCACCCGGCGCGCCTGGGCGTATCTCCTCGACCTCTTCGTCCGCGCGGCCATCTTGCTGCTCTTGGAAATCGTGCTCGTCCTCGCCACCGGCGAGCACCTGCGTGTTTCCAAGGCCGTTGTGAGCGGCGGCACCTTGCTGGCCCTCTTTCTCATCGAGTGGGGCTATTACGTCTTGTGTGAGACGATGTGGAATGGCACCACTCCGGGCAAGCGCGCGCTCAAGCTTCGCGTGGTCAAGGCAGAGGGATCTCCGCTTTCCATCATGGACTCGGTCTTGCGCAACCTGCTGCGTACCGTGGATTTTCTGCCCGCCGGCTACCTCCTCGGCCTCGTGGCCATGAGCTGGGATGGACGCTTCGCCCGCCTCGGCGACCGCGCCGCCGGCACCATGGTGGTCATCGAAGATCCGGTGCGCGTGGCACCTGCCATCGTGCTCGATCCACCGCCCAGCCCGACTGAACTTGAGGCCTTTCCGTCGCGCGTGACGCTCTCCCTGGCGGAGCGCGAAGCCATCGAGCTGCTGCTTCGCCGACGCGATATCGCGCCGGCCCGGCGGACCGAGCTGGCGGAAACCATCGCGCCGCTCCTCGGACACCGCATGAGCCTCAAGGCCGGCGATCCGGTGCGCTTCCTGGCGCTCCTCTATCACGTGGCCCTGGGCGGTCAATCCAAGAAGGTGGGCTCGTGAACCGCCCGCAAGATGAATTCGTGGCCGCCCGCAAACCCGCCTGGGACGAGCTCGACAGCTTGCTGGCCAAGAAGCACCTCCTCTACAAATTGCCTGCTGCCTCCATTTCACGCGCAGCGAGCCTCTATCGCGAAGTCTGCTCCGATCTCATGCGCGCCCGTGGCGCCGGCTATTCCTCCGACGTCGTCGACCTGCTCGATTCGCTGTCGGCGCGCGCTTGCTCCGCCATGTACAGCGCGCCACCCTACCGGCTGGCGGGGCTGCGCGAACTGGTGGTGGCCGGGTTCCCGCGCAGCGTGCGCCGAAACGCGCGCTTCCTCGCCCTTGCCGTCGCGCTCTTCATATTGCCCGGCCTGCTCGGCTTCGCGGGCGCGCTTCGCTCGCGCGGCTTCGCCGTGCAAATCATGTCCGAATCCATGGTGGCCCAGATGGAAAAGTCGTACGCCGACTTCGGTCAGGGACGCGGCGAGGGCGGCGACACCATGATGGCCAGTTTCTACGTCTACAACAACATCGGCATTGCCTTTCGCTGCTTCGCCACGGGCATCCTCTTCGGCCTGGGCAGCATTTTCTTCCTGGTCTACAATGGCCTCTCGATTGGCGTGGTGGCAGGCGCCGTCACCGCGGCCGGACACGGCAGAAACCTCTTCACCTTCATGGCCGGGCATGGCGCCTTCGAGCTGACTGCCATCGTGATCTCCGGCGCGGCTGGCATCGCCATGGGCTACGCCCTCGTCGACGCTGGACCGCGCACGCGCTGGGCCTCGCTGCGCGCGAAGTCGGGTGACCTCTTCTGCATGATCGCGGGCGCCGCGCTCATGCTGCTGGTCGCGGCGGGCATCGAAGGATTCTGGTCGCCCTCGGCAGTTCCGGCGCGCGTGAAATGGGGTGTCGCCGCGTTTCTGTACATCCTGGTCTTGGCCTACCTCGTCTTCGCTGGCCGCTCGCCAACGGCGGGAAAACGCGCATGAACCTGCTCGAAGCAAGGGTAGCCCTGCGCCCCCGCGGCATGTCCGACGTCGTCGATCTGGCTGCCCCGTTCTGCATCGCCAACCGGCGCCTGCTGGCTCCGCTCGCGCTGCTCACGACGGCGGTGGGCGGCGGCATCTGCCTGGCTTGCCGCTTGAGATTCGGCTGGTCGTGGACCTCGGTGTGGCTGCTGGTGGCCGCCTACTGGTTGCTCGCCAACGGCCTTTTCACCCTGGCGGCCGGCGAATTGCTCTTCCGCCGCCCCGAGGACATCCGCGTGCGCGCCGTCCTGGGCCGTTTCCTACGCCGGCTGCCTGTCCTCGTCGGGGCCAAGCTCGTGCATGTCATCGTGCTCGGCCTGTGCGCGGCCTTTCTCGTACCGTTGCCCATCCTCGGCGCGCGACTGTTCTTCGTCAGCGAGGCCGTGTTGCTCGAAACTGGCTCCCCTTTGGCGAGCCTCGCGCGCAGTAGCCGTCTGGTGCTCTTTCGCAGCCTGCCCTGTTTGGGCCTTTCCCTTGCTTGTTTGTGCGCACCCTGCCTGTTCGCGGTCGCGGCCGATCTCCTCGGCGAAACCCTGGTCAATTTCGTGTTCGAAATGGGCCGGCCATTCGGTTCGCTGTGGTCCGACGGCGGCTCGGCCTATGCCGTGGCGGGCGCCCTGCTCTCGGCGCCCTTCGTGGCCAGCGCCAGCTTCCTCGGCTACATCGACATGCGCACGCGCAAGGAAGGCTGGGACATTCAACTGCGCTTCATGGCCCTCGCCGACGCCGAAGCCAATCATCGCAGGATCGCTTCGTGAGCTTGCGCGCGCTGCCTCTCGCACTCGCTATGGCTGCGCTGGCGCCGACGGCACGCGCCGAGGCGCCGCAGCCACCTGCGCCCGAGCCAGCGCGGGCCGTGCACGACGTCCTGGCCAACCGCAAATTCCAGTTCTGTCATGATGGCAACTACCCTCTGACCCCGAGCGAAAAGCAGTGGTGCGAGGTGGGTGCCGGCGCGGGCGAGAACGCGCAAGCCTGCCCGAAGTTGCGCGAGGCCTGCAAGAACGACGCTTTGGCCAACCAGCTCGACTTGCACGAACCGTTCTCCTTCCACCTGCCCGAGCTGGGCCTGCCCGTGCGCTTGCTCTTGTGGCTTCTGCTCGGGCTCGGCGTGGGATTGCTGATCTTTGCCCTGGTTCGCCACTTCCTCGACCGCAAGGCCAAGGAAGATCTGGTCACCACCAACGCGCCCGAGGCCGCCCCGGATGACTCGGCCGCGGCGTTGGCGCGCCAAGTGGAGACCGACGTGCAGCGCCTGCTTGAACGCGCGCGCATCCAGGCCGCGGCCGGAAATTTTCGCGAAGCCATCGGCGACGTCTACGCCGCGCTCCTGCGTCGCTTGGAAGGCGCCGGCGTGGTGCGCGTCGAGCCCGACCAAACCAATGGCGACTATCTGCGCAAGGTGAAAGTCGAACGGCCCACCATCGCCCGGCGCATGGAAGAAGTGGTCGACGTCGTCGAGAGCGCGCAGTTCGGAGAGAAGGCCATCACACGTGAAGGATTCGACGGGGCCTTTTCGCGCGTCCTCGGAATCCTCGCCGAGCGCATCGGCATCATGCTGCTGGCCGGCGGCCTGCTCGCGCTCGCCAGCGCCTGCGGCCAGCCGCGCGACGACTGGGAGCATTCACCCTCGGGCCGCGCCGGCGTCATCGACTATCTCGGCAAGCGCGGATTCAAGGTCCACGAGCGACTGCTTTCCGTCGCGAAGATCGCCGATGCCAAGGCCGAACAGCTGGTGTTGCTCCCAGACGCACAACTCGGCGAGGACGACTGGAAGGCGGTCATGGCGTGGGTCTTGGCGGATGGGCATTCGCTTGTCGTGGCCGGCAGCAGGCGCGAACTGCCGGCGTGGATCGGCGTGCGCATCATCGGAAAGCAGGCGGCGCAGCCCCTGCCCTTGGCCCTCGCCGACGCGCCGGCCAAGCGGTGGGGGGCCCTGCGGGCCACGGTACCGGAAGCCAACTACCTTGAAGACAAGACCAGCGGCGCGGCCGTGCTGACCCGAAACCAGGCGACCTACGCCGCCGAGCGCTGGCTTGGTCCGGTCGCGGGGGATAACGACGATAGCGAAAGCGGTCGCGTGCTCGTGCTCGCCGACGACTTTCTCTTCCGCAATGCCAGCCTGCTTGTCGGCGACAACGCCGCCCTGCTGGACAATCTCTTGCGCGATGGTGGCACCAACATCGAGTTGGCGGGCGACCTGACCGGCCTGGTCGCGACCAACCCCGTGCAATCGGTAGAGCGCGGACGCCTGGGACCGGCGCTTTTGCAGCTCGCGGCCTTCCTGCTGGTGCTTTTCGTATGCAAAGGGGCGCGCTTCGGTCGTCCGGTGCAAAGCGAGCGCGGCCAGCGACGCGCGTTCATCGAACATGTGCGTGCCTTGGGATTGCACTACGCGCGGGCGCGGGCCGAACGCCACGCGCTCGCCTTCATGGGACCGTACGCGGTCGAGCGCCTGCGCGAACGCACGGGCGCGCACGCGGATCGCGGCTTGTCCGGTTTGGCCGAGGCCGTGGCGACGCGCACGGGACGGCCGCTGGGCGAAGTCATGCGCGTCCTGCTGGAGGCGCGCGACGCCAGCAAGGACGTGCCCGCGGACAAGGGCGCGCGCGATTTGGAAACCGTCGCGGAACTATGCAAGCTGCTCGAAGAAACAGGAGGATCCGGTGGACACAAGCGAGTTTCAAGTCACGTTTGACAAGATCCGTGGCGAGGTCGAACGGGCCTTGGTCGGACAAACCGATTTGGTGGAGCACGCCCTCATCGCGCTCCTGGCGCGCGGCCACGTGCTCATCGAGGGCGCGCCTGGCCTGGGCAAGACGCTGCTCGTGCGCGTGCTCGGCCAGGTGCTAGCGTGCGACTACCGCCGCATCCAGTTCACGCCCGATCTCATGCCCTCGGACGTGACCGGCGGCAATGTGTTCAACCAGCAGAAGGGCGCCTTCGATTTTCTCAAGGGCCCGGTATTCACGCAACTGCTCTTGGCCGACGAGATCAATCGCGCTCCGGCCAAGACGCAGTCGGCGCTGCTCGAGGCCATGCAGGAACGGCAAGTCACCGTCGACGGCGTCACGCGGCCCCTGCCCGAGCCCTTCCTGGTCATGGCCACGCAGAATCCCATCGAATCCCAGGGCACCTATCCTTTGCCCGAGGCGCAGCTCGATCGCTTCATGTTCAAGCTCAGCGTCCTCGCGCCCACGCAGGAGATCGAGACCGCGATCCTGCGCAACCATTTGGCCGGCTTCGACGCGCAAGCCCTGCACAGCCTGAACCTGGCCCGCGTGATCGCGCCGGCCGGACTTCTTGCGATGCAAGCCCACGCGCGCACGGTGCGCGTCGACGACGGCGTGGTCGCGTACATCGCCGACATCGTGTGCCGCACACGCGCGCACCGATCACTTTTCTACGGCGCTTCGCCTCGCGCCTCCATCGCGCTTCTGCACGGATCGCAAACGCGCGCCGCCAGTCGTGGCCGCGATTTCACGATCCCCGACGACGTCAAGTCGCTGGCGCCGGCCATCCTGCGCCACCGCGTGGGTCTGCAACCCGATGCCGAGATCGAGGGCATGTCGACCGACGACTGCGTGGCCGAAATCCTGCGCGATGTCCGCGTGCCCGAAACCATCGCCGCCTGACCGCCCATGCCCTTCGTCCCTTCCACACGGCTCGTGCTGCTCGCCGTGCTGCCGCTGCTCCTCGGAGCCGTGACCGCGCTTGAGCCGGGCCTGTTGTGGCCCATGCTACTTTGCGACCTCGCCCTTGTGGTGCTGGCCGCGACCGACGCATGGCTGGGACGACGGGTTGTTGCCCGCGTGGAGCGCGAACCGCCGCGCATCTTTTCGGTGGGGCGCGCGAACGCGGTACGGCTGCATGTCTATTCGACGGCCGGCCGACGGCTGTGGCTGAACGACGATTGCGCAAGCCAACTGCCCAGCACGGGCTTGCCCATGTGCGTGGAGATCCCGGCCACGGGCCACAGCACCGTCACCTACCATGTGACGCCGAGCCGGCGCGGGCTTTACGAACTTGGCGATCACCACCTGCGCTGGACCACCCCTCTTGGACTGTGGTGGCGGCAGATCCGCATCGCCGCCCGCCACCCCGTGCGCGTCTATCCCGACGTGCAGGCCGTGCGCGCCTACGAAATGCTGGCCCGCCAGAGCCTGGAAAACCGCATGGTGCGTACCGTGCGCCTGCGCGGTGGCGAGAACGAATTCGAGGCCCTGCGCGACTACCAGCGCGACGACGACTACCGCGCCATCGATTGGAAGGCGACCGCGCGGCGACAGAAGCTCATCGCGCGCGAATACCAGCAAGAGCGCAACCAGTCGGTACTGTGCATGCTCGACTGTGGGCGCCTGATGACCGCCGAGACGCAAGGACTGTCGCAACTCGACCACGCCCTCAATGCCGTGCTCATGCTCGCGCATGTGGCGACGCGGGCCGGGGATCAAGTGGGCCTTCTCGCCTTCGACACGCGCGTGCGCGCCTTCCTGCCCCCGCAAGGCGGGCGGCGCGCCGCCCAGCGGGTGATCGCCGCGTCCTACGACATTCACGCGCAAATCGTCGAGACCGACTTCGAGGCCGCCTACGGCTATCTTTCGCAGCGCCTGCGCAAGCGCTCGCTGGTCGTGCTCTTCACCGAGGTCATCGACGATGTTTCAGCCCGCTCGGTGGTCCGCACCGTGCGCGGCCTCGGGCCACGCCACCTCGCCTTGTGCGTCCTCTTTCGCGACGAAGCCCTCGACGCCACGGTCGAGCCGCACCATCGCGCACGCGAACCGACCGCCGCGGATCTCTACCAGCGCGCCGCCGCGGCCGAGGCCATCCTGTGGCGCGACCGCCTGGTGCGCGACCTGCAAGAAGCGGGCGCCCTGGTCCTGCACATTTCGCCGAGCAAGCTGACCCCCGCCCTTATCAACCGCTACCTGCGCATCAAGGCGCAAAGGTTGCTGTAGGCGATTCGACACCCTTTAACGCGCAAGAATCTGCTTCGAATCGACTAGGCACAAGTCCACAGGAAATTGCCCGGATGGATTAAGATGCGCGGAAGCGCGGCATGCTCGACCTCACCCCTGAACAACGTGCCCGGCAGCAGATAGATGCCCAGCTCGTGGCGTGTGGCTGGGCGGTGCAGAACTTCAAGGAGGTGGACTTCTCGACTTGTCGCGGTATCGCGCTGCGCGAGGTCGCCCTCAAATCCGGCCCGTGCGACTACTTGCTGCTGGTCGACCGCAAACCCGTCGGCGTCGTCGAGGCCAAAAAGGAAGGAACAACCCTCTCCGGCGTCGCCGATCAGTCGGTCCGCTACGCCAGCTCCGTGCCGGATTTCCTGGCGGCGGGTCTTGATGGCCCGCTGCCCTTCCATTACGAATCCACCGGCGTCGAAACGCAGTTCCGCGATCAGCGCGATCCCGACTCGCGCTCGCGCCAGGTCTTCGCCTTCCACCGCCCTGAAACCCTTGCCGCTTGGGCGGGTGAGCCCGACACCCTCCGCAGCCGACTGAAGGCGATGCCGACCGCGCATCCCCTTGCCACCCATGGCATGCGCGACTGCCAAGTCGAGGCCATCACCGGCCTTGAAACCTCTCTCGCTGAAAACCGCCCGCGAGCCCTGATCCACATGGCCACGGGAGCAGGCAAGACCTACACCGCCTGCGCTTTCACCCACCGCCTCATCAAGTACGGGGGCGCTCGCCGGGTTCTCTTTCTCGTGGACCGCTCGAACCTCGGAAGGCAAGCCCGCGACGAGTTCCATCGCTTCCATACCCCCGACACCGGCCGCCTCTTCACCGAGCTCTACAACGTCCAGCACCTGACCTCGCCCAACGTCGATGATGTCTGCCGGGTCACCATCTGCACCATCCAGCGCCTGTATTCGATCTTGCGCGGCGAAGACCTTGCCGAAGGCGCGGACGACCTTTCCGGCGCTCAGTTTGCCGCCTCCCTGGGCAGCACGCGCACCCAGGATGTCGCCTACAACCCCATCGTCCCCATCGAGAAGTTCGACTTCATCGTCACCGACGAATGCCATCGCTCGATCTACAACCTTTGGCGGCAGGTGCTCGAATACTTCGACGCCTTCATGATCGGACTGACCGCGACGCCTGCGCCGCAAACCATCGCGTATTTCCATCAGAACCGCGTGGCCGAATACAACCACGAGCGCGCCGTCGCCGACGGTGTGAACGTCGGGTACGACGTGTACAGAATCAAGACCCGCGTAACCGAACAAGGCGGCAAGGTTGAAAAAGGCTTCCTCATCGACCACCGCTCCAAAGCCTCGCGCGCCGTTCGCCAGCAGGTGCTCGCCGACGATCTCGATTTCACCCCGCAAGATCTCGACCGATCCGTCGTCGTCCCTGACCAGATCCGCACAGTTCTGAGCACCTACCGCGACGCCGTCTCCACCGAGCTCTTTCCCAACCGCGTGCTCCTGCCCAAGACGCTCATCTTTGCCAAGGACGATTCCCACGCCGAGGACATCGTCCACATCTGCCGCGAGGTCTTCGGGAAGGGCAACGACTTCTGCAAGAAGATCACCTACCAGGCCAAGCACCCCGTCACCGGCAAACCCGCCAAGTCCGAGGAGCTGATCAAGGAATTCCAGGTCACACCCGCACTGCGCGTCGCCGTGACCGTGGACATGATCGCCACCGGCACCGACATCAAACCGCTAGAGGTTCTCATCTTCCTGCGCGATGTCCGCAGTCGCGTCTACTTCGAACAGATGAAGGGCCGAGGCACCCGCGTTCTCTCGCCCACCGACCTGCAATCCGTGTCCGGGGAAGATGCCCGCGCCAAGACCCGCTTCATCATCGTGGACGCCGTGGGCGTCTGCGAAAGCGACAAGACCGAATCCCGGCCGCTCGACCGTCAGCCCACCGTGCCGCTCAAGACCTTGCTCCAGCGCGCGCTTTTCCCGGCTGGCCGTGACGAGGACACACTGACCACCCTGGCTGCTCGCCTGGCCCGCCTCGACCGCGAGCTGGAACCGGCCCAGCGCCAGCAGATCGCCGCCACCTCTGGTGGCAGCACGCCTGCCACGCTCGCCGGTGCCCTCCTTCGCGCGTTCGATCCCGATGCCATCGCCGAGCACGCCGCTGGCCGCCCCGGAGCCGAAGCGCAAGAGATCGCGCCCGCACGATTCGAAGCCGCCCGCCAAGAGCTCATCGCAACGGCCTGCGCCCCCTTCGACAAGCCCGCGCTTCGCGAGACGCTGGAAACCCTGAAGCGTGAAACCGAGCAAGTCCTCGATATCTACACGCCCGACGAAGTCCTTAGCCAGGGCTTCGACGAAGCCGCCAAGGCCAAGGCCGCCGGGCTGGTGCAAGAGTTTCGCGATTACCTGGCCGCCCACCAGGCCGAGATCGACGCTCTGCAAATCCTCTACAGCCGTCCGTTCAAGCAGCGCCTGACCGAGGCGATGCTCAAGGAGCTGGAAAAGAAGCTCCGCGACCAGCACGCCGCCTGGACCGAGGATCGCCTGTGGGACGCCTTCGCCGTCACCGCGCCCGACAAGGTCAAGGGCCGCACCCAGGCCGGACGCTTCGCCGACCTTGTCGCCCTAGTCCGCTTCGCCCTGAAGCAGCAGCCCGTGCTCGCGCCCTTCGCCGATTCCGTGGCCCAACGCTTCGACGAATGGCTCGCGGGCAAAAAACAAACCGGCACCGTCTTCACGCCCGAGCAGGTCGCCTGGCTCCACCTCATCCGCGACCACATCGCCACCAGCCTGACCATCGAGCCCGACGACTTCGACTTTGCCCCCTTCAGCCAGCGCGGCGGCCTGGGCAAGGTGTACCAGCTCTTCGGCGAGCAACTACCGACGCTGCTGGATGAACTCAACGAGGTGCTTGCAGCATGAAGAAATCCACCTCGAAGAGAAAGACCACCGCGCCCACCCCTGTCCGCGACTACTCCAACCTGCTCGGTGGTGTCAGCGAACTGCTGGAATCCGCACGCCGGGCCAGTGCTCGCGCCGTCAACGCCCTCATGACGGCGACCTATTGGGAGGTCGGCCGCCGGATCGTCGAGTTCGAGCAGGGCGGCGAAAAACGCGCCGAATATGGCGAGGAGGTTCTCAAGCGCTTGGCCGACGACCTGACCGCTCGCTTTGGCCGTGGCTTCTCGCGTTTCAACCTCGGTCGGTTCCGCCAGTTCTACCTGGCAGCGCCAGCAGACCAGATTCGAGCGACACTGTCGCTCAAATCTTCTGGCAGTCCAATTCGAGCGACAGCGTCGCTCATATCTCGGCCATCAGACCTCGGCCTGTCACTTTCCGATCTGGCCCGCGCCTTCCCGCTGCCCTGGTCGCACTACGTCCTGCTCATCAGCCGCAGCCGCTCGCCCGAAGCATTCGCCTTCTACCAGACCGAAGCCCTACGCGGCGGCTGGTCGGTCCGCCAGCTCCAGCGCCAGATGGATAGCCAGTTCTATGAACGCACGGCCATGTCGCGCAACAAAGCCGCCATGCTCGCCAAGGGTGACAAAGCGCTGCCCGGCGATGCCGTCAGCGCCGCCGAAGAAATCCGAGATCCCCTCGTCCTCGAATTCCTTGGCCTGCGCGACGAGTATTCCGAGAGCGATCTTGAAGACGCCCTCATCCGTCACCTGGAAACCTTTCTCCTCGAACTGGGCAATGACTTCGCCTTTGTCGGCCGCCAGCGCCGCCTGCGCATCGACGACGAATGGTATCGCGTGGATCTGCTCTTCTTCCACCGCCGCCTGCGCTGCCTGGTCATCTTCGATCTGAAGCTAGGCCGCTTCACCCACGCCGATTCCGGACAAATGCACCTGTACCTGAACTACGCCAGCGAGCACTGGGTCGCGCCAGGCGAGAACCCGCCCGTCGGCATCATTTTGTGCAGCGGAAAGAGCGAAGCCCTCGTCCGATACGCCACCGGGGCTTTGCCCAACAAACTGCTCGTCCGCGAGTACCTCACCGCTTTACCGAATGAGAAGCTCCTGTCCGCCGAGTTGGAGAAGACCCGCAGAGAGATCGAGGGGCGGAAGTGAAGGCGACAGGCAGCGCCCCTGCAAAGCCAGAGTCGGAAACGGCGGAAGCCCTACTCGCACGCATTCTCACCAAGCGACGAGAGAATTGGCCGGGCCGCGGCAAATACCAAGAGCCAGCCGAACCCGACACCACCAATCTCCCAAAGCTCCCCAACACTTGGACGTGGGCAACGGTTGCGCGACTCGGGCAAACAACGACAGGCTTCACGCCTCCCAAACAGGACGCGTCCCTATTTGGCGGGGACATTCCGTTCTTCAAGCCCTCTGACTTGGACGTGGGGTACAACGTCCGCGACTTTCGCGATTCTTTGACCGAGGCTGGAGCAAAACACGGCCGTGTTCTGCCACCTCTATCAATCCTGGTTACGTGCATCGGCGCGACAATCGGAAAGACTGGCCTCGCCCGAGTTCGTTGCACCACGAATCAGCAGATCAATGCGCTGACTCTGCCAACCGATCTGGTATCGCCACATTTTGTCTTCTGGTATTTCAACAGTTCATTCGGGCAGAGACAGATCACCGACAACGCATCAGCTACCACACTCCCGATCTTGAACAAGAGTCGATTCGAAGCCCTGCCGATTCCCCTGGCACCACTCGGGGAACAACTGCGGATTGTCGCAGAGATTGAGAAGCAATTCACTCGCTTGGATGCTGCCGTGGCGGCGTTGCGGCGGGTGCAGGCCAACCTCAAACGCTACCGCTTCTCCGTACTCAAGGCAGCATGCGAAGGCTGCCTCGTCCCTACCGAAGCCGAACTCGCCAAAACCGGCAAACGTAAGTACCCCTTTGAAACCGGCGAAGCCCTCCTCGCCCGCATCCTCACGGACCGCCTCAAGAATTGGGATGGCCGAGGCGGCTACAATGAACCGGCAGCCCCGCACCTCGCCGATCTTCCTTCACTCCCCGATGGCTGGACATGGGCGCGCCTTGAACAACTGGGGCTAACCTTTGGCGGTCTGACCAAGAACCCCAAACGGCAAAAGCTGCCCAGGCAGCTTCCATATCTTCGCGTCGCCAACGTCTATGCGAATGAACTCCGACTTCAGGAGATCGAATACATCGGTGTCGAGGAGTCCGAACTCAAGAAGCTTCTCGTTCACGCTGGCGATCTGCTCATCGTCGAAGGCAACGGCAGCAAGGACCAAATCGGCCGGTTGGCGATTTGGGACGGATCTATCGATCCATGCGTTCACCAGAACCACCTCATCAAAGTTCGCGCTGTTGAGGCCCGCATGCAGAAATGGCTTCTCCACTGGCTGCAATCACCGACTGGACGGCACTACGTGGAACTCGTGGCGAGTTCCACGTCGGGACTCTACACTCTCAGCGTAAGCAAGGTTGGCGATTTGGCTATCGCCCTCCCACCTCTCGCCGAACAGAAGCGAATCGTTGCCGAGGTTGAGCGGCGGCTAAGCGTGGTGGACGAACTGGAAGCGGTAATCTCTGCCAACCTAAAGCGCGCCGCCCGTCTTCGCCTGTCCATCCTGCACAAGGCGTTCACCGGAGAACTCACGGCATGATTACAGCCATATCGATTCGCAACTTTCGTTCCATCGTGTCGCTGGCCGAGGATGTCGCGGACCTGAATATCTTTGTCGGCCAGAACGATGAGGGGAAGTCGAATATCCTTCGGGCGCTCGATCTCTTTTTCAACAACAGGGACGACGGTTACCAGTTCGACTGGGCACGCGACTACTGCTGCTTTGCCCCTAAACGAGTCCGGAAGGCGGAAGAGATCGAGATCGGACTCGTCATTACGCCGCCACCCTCATTCTCCAATCGCAACCCCGTCAGTTGGAAGAGGACCTGGCGACGCGATGGCCTCCACCACGAGGCCCTGACGTACGCTGATGGCACTGACATCGATCCAAAATCGAAGGTGGCGTCATTCCTCAAGGCGATGCGGTTTGACTATGTGCCAGCCATCAAGGGGCCCCAGTATTTCCAGACCCTGATGTCGAAGCTTCACGACATGCTCGAAGCAACCGTCGAAGAGAAGGTGCGCCAGGCATCGTCATCGTTCACGAACACGATCAACGACAACACCAAGCCGATTCTCGACGAGGTTCTCGCCCGTCTGGGACTCCAGACTACGATTCAGCTTCCCACCAATCTGCGGAGTCTATTCGCTCAACTAGAATTCACCTCAATATCCTCCGACAAGTCCTTTTCGCTCAACCAACGTGGTGATGGCGTGAAGGTCCGCCACATCCCCATTGTGCTCCGTTGGCTGGCAAATCAAGCGAACCACCTCTCAGCGCCTGGCCGCCCGAAAACGGTGACGGTCTGGGGTTACGAAGAGCCGGAGAACAACCTCGAATTACGCCGCTGCTTTGACCTGGCGAAGGAGTTCGTCGAGGGCGGTTCAGACATCCAAGCGTTTGTTACCACGCACTCGCCTGCCTTCTATTCTGTCTTCAGGGAGAGCGACCAGACCAAGGTACGACTCTTCCTGGTGACCAAGCAAGACTCGCCCCCGACTACAAGTGTGCAGCGTTTGGAAGCTCAGACTGAGGTTTCTTCCTTAGACTCATCCATGGGACTTCTCACTTTGCTTGAACCTCATTTCAAGGAGGCGCGCCAAGAGCTTACACGGTTGCGCGAAGTTGTTGGGGCTTTGCACAATACAACCCGACCAACCATCTTCTGTGAGGGACCGACTGACAGAATCCTACTGAGCGAGGCCATTCGCCTCGAATTCCCACAAGCGGCAAGTCAAGTCGAAGTCCGATGCGCCTCCACCAAGGGCGGTGGTTACAATTGGGTCAGCGACATGCTGATCGCGTGGTCGTTCAGCCGTCCCACGGCATCCGCCGTCGGCATCTTTGATCGTGACGAGGGGGCCAAACGCTGCAAGAAGGAACTGGAATCCAGATTGAATCCGACATCCGCAGAGAAGCGAGCGTTCGGCATTGCACTTCAGCCTGGACCTGAATTGAAGGAATGCTACCAGCGAAAGCTATCCGTTCCGTTCGGCCCTGAGGAATTGTTTCCCGAGAGCATCTGGGACCACGCCGAAAGTCGCGGTTGGCTCGAAGACCGCCCTAATCCACTGCTGCTTTACCGTTTTGACCGACGCGACGTCGCCTTCGACGACCATTTCAAACAAGTCCTACCAGAGAAGCATCTTCTGCGCTTGGTTCTCAAAGCGGTCCGAATGGAAAGTAAGGAAGCCTTTGCCAAGCACGTTGTGAATCTCAAAGACGAAGGCGAGCGCCGCCAGGCCCTGCTGGGATTGAAACCTACCCTTGAAATTTGTCTCAAGCGCCTGGGTGTAATCTAACAATGACCAACCCCACCGCCCTGGTCCAGAAGCTTTGGAACTACTGCAACATCCTCCGCGACGATGGCCTCTCCTATGGCGACTACGTCGAGCAGCTGACGTTCCTGCTCTTCCTGAAGATGGCGGACGAGCAATCGCAGCCGCCGTTCAACAAGCCTTCGCCCGTCCCCAAGGCTTTCTCCTGGCCCGCTCTTCTCAAGCTTGACGGCGATGACCTGGAAGTCCACTACCGAAAGACCCTCGAAGAACTGGGCAAGCGCCCCGGCATGCTTGGGGTCATCTTCCGCAAGGCGCAGAACAAGATCCAAGATCCGGCCAAGCTTCGGCGTCTCATCGCTGACCTGATCGACAAGGAACAGTGGACCAGCCTTTCCGCTGACGTGAAGGGTGACGCCTACGAAGGGTTGCTGCAAAAGAACGCCGAGGACGTGAAAGGCGGAGCGGGCCAATACTTCACGCCACGCGCGCTGATCGCCGCCATGGTGGACGTGGTCGCGCCGCAGCCTGGGCAGGCCATCTGCGATCCGGCGTGCGGAACGGGTGGCTTCCTGCTTGCTGCGCATGACTACATCGCCCGCATTCCCGGCCTGGACAAGGCGCAGAAGAAGAAGCTCAAGATCGGCACCTTCTTCGGCATCGAGCTGGTGGACAGCGTCACCCGGTTGTGCGCGATGAACCTGCTGCTGCACGGGATCGGTGGCGAATCCGAGGACGATTTGCCCGTGGTCACGAAGGACGCACTGGCCGGAAAGCACGGCGAGTACGAGCTGGTCTTGGCCAATCCGCCCTTTGGCAAGAAGAGCAGCGTCACCATCGTCAACGAGGCAGGCGAGTCGTCCAAGGAATCGCTGGTCATCAACCGCGACGATTTCTGGGCCAGCACCAGCAACAAGCAACTCAACTTCCTTCAGCATATCTTCACCATTTTGAAGCAGCACGGCCGCGCAGCGGTGGTCCTGCCGGACAACGTCCTTTTCGAAGGCGGCGCAGGCGAAACCATCCGCCGCGAGCTGCTCAAACAGGCCGATGTCCACACCCTGCTGCGCCTTCCCACCGGCATCTTCTACGCCCAAGGCGTCAAGGCGAACGTCCTCTTCTTCGACCGCAAGCCCGCGCAGGAAAAGCCATGGACGAAGAAGCTGTGGATCTACGACCTGCGCACCAACATGCACTTCACCCTCAAGGAAAACACCCTCAAGCGCAGCGACCTCGACGACTTCGTCGCCTGCTTCAACCGCAAGAACCGCGACGCCCGCAAGGAAACCGAACGCTTCAAGCCCTTCACCTACGAGGAGCTGGTCAAGCGCGACAAGCTCAACCTCGACATCTTCTGGCTCAAAGACGAAGCCCTCGAAGAATCCGCCAACCTGCCCGCCCCCGAGGTCATCGCAGCCGACATCACCGCCGACCTTGAAGCCGCGCTGGAGCAGTTTGCGACCATCGCGGAGGATCTGAAGACCGAAGGGTATCCCCGCGCAAGCTGACCCCCGCCCTCATCAACCGCTACCTGCGCATCAAGGCGCAGAGGTTGCTGTAGGAATCGGGCGCGTCGCCCGCCGTATGTTCAGAAAGTCGACGTTATCGCCGATGCGCGTATTCTGGAGTCTCACCGCCGAATTGGGGCGATGCGAGAGAGCCCTATGTCACTGACACATCCATGCCGTTTGGGAGCCACATGACAGCCACTGTCCTGTGCGTGATGGGAACCCGTCCCGAGGTCATCAAGATGGCGCCGGTGGTAAAGGCGTTGGAGGCGATCGGCTTTCGCGTGCCTGTCCTGGTCACCGCCCAACACCGCGGCATGCTGGACCAGATGATGGCTAGCTTCGGCCTGCATGCGACCTGGGATTTGGATGCCATGCGAACCAATCAGACCCTGGCCGAGCTGACCGGCCGTCTCATTCCCGAGCTCGACGCCGTGGTGGCGGAATGTCGTGCCTCCGCCGTGCTGGCCCAAGGCGATACCAGCACCGTGTTCTGCGCCGCCCTCGCCGCCTTCTACAGCAAGATCCCCTTCGGCCACGTCGAGGCCGGTCTGCGCAGCGGTTTCTTGCGTTCGCCATTTCCAGAAGAAGCGCTCCGCCGCATGACCGCGGTGGTGACCACCTGGCACTTCGCCCCCACCGAACGAGCCAAGCAGGCCTTGCTGCACGAAGGTCACCTCGAATCGAGCATCAGCGTGGTGGGCAACACGGTCATCGATTCCCTGCTGGCCACGGCCACGCGGCGCGATCTGCCCTGGCCCGACCGATTGGCGCCGCTCGGGCGCGATGAGCGCCTGGTGCTCGTCACGCTCCACCGACGGGAGAACTTCGGACCGCCCATCAAGCGCATTTTGCAGTCGGTGCGCGAGTTCGCCCAGCGCCACCGCGAGGCTCGCGTGGTCTATCCCGTGCACCCCAATCCCAACGTGAAGGGCCCGGCCTACGACACCCTCCGCGACCTGCCCAACGTGGCGCTCGTGCACCCGACGGACTATCCCGAGATGGTGGCCTTGATGAGGAAGGCCTATCTGGTCTTCACCGACAGCGGCGGCGTGCAGGAGGAAGCGCCCGCGCTGGGCAAGCCGGTGCTGGTATTCCGCGATGTCACCGAACGCCCCGAGGCCGTGGAAGCGGGCGGCGTGATCTTGGTGGGCAGCGATCCCGACAAGTTCCACCTCGAAGCCGAGCGCTTGTGGAACGATGCCGCGGTCTACGCGAGCATGGCGCGGCCGCGTTTCCCCTACGGCGACGGCCGCGCCGCCGAACGCATCGCCCGGGTGCTCGAACGCGATCTGCAAGAAGATGACTTGCTCACACCCAAGCCGACCTTCGTGACCCCGCCGCCGGATCTCACGCCCGTCCCCATTCTCCTGCCACCTGCAAAACTGCCTCGGAATCGCTGAGCTACCGCCCGTGCTCGCTGGCCAGGGCGCGCAGGACGAAGCCGGCCAGGTTGGAACTGATGGCGCCTTGCCCGTCTTCTTGGGCGCGCGGATAGTTGAACTTGCGCAGATGGGCTTGCAGGCGCTTGCTCGCCTTGGCTTCGCCCGAAAACGCGTGCGCGGCGAGCGCGAAGACCGACGTCTTGCCAGCCGAGAGTAGGGGCAGATGCGTGCGAGCCTCGCGACGCCAGGCGGGCGGCCCGTCAAAAGCCAGCACCGCCCACGCGCCGAGGGCGTTCTCTTCGTCGACCGGAATGGCCTGGTTGGTCTCGTTCATGGCCAGCGTCCCGAGCGCGAAGGCCGCGAAGGGATCCCAGGAGCGCGGTTCGATCCCCAGCGCCATCGCGCCTTGGATGCCCGCGCACAAGTCGGCTTGGTCCGCGGCGTAGCGAATCTCGCGCCGGCGCCAGTTTCCGTTGGGTAGGATTTCCCAGGCATTCCAGATGGCGCCATCCGCGCCCAAGTTGTGGTGCCGCAGCGAAGCCCAGGCCAGGCGTGCGGAATTCAGCAAGTCCGCGGGCGGATGTGGCAGTCGGGCCACCAGGGCGACAAAACGCGCCGACGTCGCGCCAACCGCCGCGACCGCCGGTTTGCCCTGCGGAATTCCCGGTCCCTTGAGCGGCAGCGCGTCCGGAAATGCGCCAGGCAGGGGATCGTTTTCGCGCCACTGACGCTGCGCCAGCCAGCGCAAGCCGGACTCCACGGTTGGCCACAAGTCAGCTCGACCGCCCAAGGCGGCCTGATCCGCCAGCCCGGTCAGGAGATAGAGAAAGTTGCTATCGGCGTTGACGACCTTACCGTTGGGTTGGTCGGGAATCGCGCCATCGGCGGAGCGCAGGGCGAGCACCGCGTCGAGCGCCAACGCCACCGGCTCGGGGGCCCGATGGGCCTGAGGACTAGCCGAGATCGCCGAGATCGCCGAAATCGCAACGACAGCCGCTATGCGGGTAAGATGGACCATGAAAAAACCAAGCCTGTCGCGGAGTGTCTCCCGCGAAAAGGCGCGACCATCTTACCGGAGGTATTGGGTCGGTGACGGGATATCGGGTTGTGGAAGAAGCTCCAGCTCCGTTTGACAAGGCCGCGCGTGCACAACGGTCCGCGTAAACGAATTACCACCATCCCGCTGCACCGGAGCGTGCGCATGGTCCACTACAAGACCTGGCGGCTGGTCTTCTGGATTCTGTTTTCGCTTGCGGGCTCGTTGAGCGTGGCGTGGACCGGCCCCGTCTGGAGCGCGTGGTACGCCAAGCTGGATTGGCTGCTCTTGTCGTGGGCGCGGGTTCCCTTCGCCGCGGTCACGGCGCAAACCCACCTCATGTTTCCGGTGACTGCCTGGAAGATCCCCATCTTCAACCCCGTGGCCAATCTGCGCGGCGCCTTGACCTATGGATGCGTGTCGCTGGTACTGCTCGCTATTTCGATCAAAGCGCGTCGCCTGTCCATGCCCGCGCGAGCCTGGATTGGCGTGCCGGCATGTCTGCTGCTTCTGTCGACCATCGTGCTCTACATCATGCCGATTCCGCGCCTCGACCCGGTCAACTTCTCCTCGCTATGGAGCCAAGTCACGCTCGGCACGCTGCTGCTCTTGCCATGGGCCTGGGCGCTCATCGTCGGCATCTTGCCGTTGCCCATCTGGCGATCGATGGCGTTCCTGGCGGCGAGCATGGTTGTGGTCTTCTGCTGGAGCGCCACCCGCCTGGCCCTAGTTCTGACCCTCGCCTACTGGGCGGGCGCCGTGTGGCTACCGCCGGCCTTTGTCCTTGGATGTGCGATTCCCGACATTCTGGTGGTGGTCGTGGCCTATGGCTACGCGCTCGAACCCGCGGGCACGCTGTGGGGTGGGCGGCGATGATGATCTTCATCTGGTCGCTACGGGTGATCCTCTACATCACGGTGGCCATCCTGCTGGTGTACATGATCCGGCATTACGCCTTCACCCTGGCCCGCGTGTTCACGCCGGCGCGCGAGGCCTACCAGGAATGGACCGGCATGGTCTCCCCCAAGGTCACGGTGCTGGTGCCCATGCACAATGAAGAGCGCGTGTGCCTGGGCGCGCTGCAAGCGCTGGAACGATCGAGCTTCGACAAGAGCAAGCTGCAGGTCATCCCGGTCAACGACCGATCCACCGATCGCACGCGCGAGTTGGTCGACGAATTCGCCAAGGACCATCCTTGGTGCCAGCCGTTCCACCGCACCGAAGGCGTGGGTGGCAAACCGGCCGCGCTGGCCGACGCCATGAAATTCGTCACCGGCGATATCATCCTCATCTTCGACGCCGACTACACGCCGGGCCTGGGCCTCCTCGAATACCTCATCGCCCCCTTCGGCGATCCGGAAATCGGCCTGGTCATGGGCCGCGTGGTGCCTTCCAACGTGGGCGCCAACATTCTCACGCGCACCCTCGACCTTGAGCGCTCGGGCGGTTACCAGGTCAACCAGCAGGCGCGTTGGCGCCTGGGGCTGGTGCCTCAATTCGGTGGCACGGTCGGCGGGATCCGCCGTTCCGCGCTCGACGCCGCGGGCGGCTGGGATCGCTTCATCCTGGCCGAAGACACCGACCTGACCTTCCGCCTGCTCGCTCTTGGTTGGAAGGTGGCCTACGTCAACCGCGCCGAATGTTACGAGGAAGTCGTGGAAACCTGGGCGGCTCGCCACAAGCAGGTCAAGCGCTGGGCCATGGGCCACATGCAGGCCGCGCTTCGCCACACCGGCACCCTCTTCCACAATCCGCACCTGTCGCTGTGGGAGAAGGTCGATGCCTTTCTCTTGCTCTTCATCTATTTCGTGCCGGTGGTGACGCTGGTGGGTTGGCTGTCCTCGATTCTCATCGTGATGTTAAGGCCTGACGACTTTCTGGCTTCGGCCACGCGCCTGTTGGCGGCGCTCGCCTTCAGCGCCATCGGCAGCCTGGCTACCTTTTTCGAAATTGGCATCGCCGTGGCGCTCGACGGCGGCCACCGACGTATGCGCCTCTTGCCCTTCTGCCTGGCCAACTTCATGGCCAGCCTGCTCATCGTCAATCAGGCCTTCTTTCAGGTGATGTGGTCGATCATTCGCCGACGCCAGCACATCGCATGGGACAAAACACCGCGCTTCCGAAAGGCGCAGTCATGAGTGCCTTCTTCCTGCTCTTGCTGCCCGTGCTCGGCCTCGGCCTTCTGGTGGTGCTGGGCGCGGTATGGGAATGGCTGCGTCCGCTGGATTGTCAGCCATTGCGCATCGATCCCTTTTTCGCCCGCAACGACGAATACTTCGCCCGCCGCTTTCGCGTCATCGCGGCCGACTGGTGGGCTGGCAACGACGAAGCGCGGGTGCACGGCGAGGCCAGCTTCCCGGCCGAGCACAACGAAAAGAACACCTTGTTCTGCGAATCGCTTCGCGCTGAGCCGGGGTCGGTCTTCGAATCCGAGATCTGGTGTCGGCAAGACCTGCAATTGGCCGGCAACTGCCGCGCGCGGGCGGTCCTCTCCGACGAGTCGGCCACCTTGGGCGAGTTCTGCCACATCGAGCGCTGGGCCCACGCCGAGCGCGCCCTGACCTTGGCCCGTGGCTCGTGCGTGGCCGCGCGCACGACCTGCGCCGGGCTTTTGACCATGACCTCGGGCTGCAAAACGCGGCTGCTGTCCGCGCGTGAACTGCGGTGGCAAGGCGAACGCCGACCCGAAGCCTTTTCGCCGCCTCCGAACAGCGCGCGCTGGAAGCTGCTCGCCGCCGCGCCGGCCTCGCGCGCGCCCGACGGAACCCTGTTCGTGGACGGCAATGTGGTCATCGACGAAAACGCGCACATCGACGTTCCGCTCGTCGTGCGCGGCAGTCTGCTGGTGCGGCGAGGAGCGGTGCTAGCGCGCGACGTGAAGGCGCACGATGATGCAATCCTCGAAGGTGTGGAATTGATCGGCAACCTGACGGCGCTCGGCAGCTTGCGTGTGGGTGATGGCTCGCGCGTGCGCGGCTGCCTACGTGGCGACCGCGAGGTGTGGATCGGCGATGGCGTGAACATCGGCGAGGCCAGCGCCGCCGTGGCCGTGGTCGGAGGACGTGTCGTGCTCACCGGTTCCGGGTCCTGCTCTGGCCGTATCAAGGCCCTCAAGGATTGGGTGGAAGTGGCATGATGGAGAAACGGTATCCGATGCGCTTGTTGCGCCTGCTTGTCATGGCCCTGCTCTTTTCTCCCGGCTGCAGACGTGCGCCCGAGCCCGGCCTTTGGGTCTGGGTTCCCCACCGCGGCGCCGAAGAAGAGCGCATCAAGACCCTGGCCCAGGAACTTGGCCTACAGGCACGCTTCGTAACCGGCCGCGATTTGCTGGCCGCGGCCCCGCGAACCGTGCGCGCAGTGAAGGCCCTGGTGGTCTTCGAGGGTTCAGGCCCGGAGATGCTGGGATCCACAGCGGTCAACGAAATCTTGGACACAGGTGGCGCACTTCTTTTGGTGGGCGACGCGGCCTCGTTCCTGGAACCCCGGCTTGGCTTCAGGGTTCACACCGTGGCGCCGGGACCCTTGCTTTGGCAAGCACCGGCGCGGCAGCGGCTGCAACCGGGATCCTTCTCGGCCGCGGACGGCACGGCCCAGGTCTACGGCTACGCCACGCGCATCATCGGCGGCTGGGGCTACGCCAGTCTCACGGGAGATCTGTGGGCAAAGAACTCCAACGAGGTGCCGCGCTGGCTGGAGCGTCCCCTGGCCAATGGCCACCTGGTCTTTGCCGGGCTGCCCCTGGCGCAGCTGTCAGTCCAGGGCGAAAGTCAGGGCGCGCGCCTGCTGCTCGAACGCGCCGCCGAACTGGGACGCCTGCCGCGGCTGTGGCCCACGCCGGGTGGCAAGGGCGGCATGGCCATCAACATCCACCTCGATTCGCGCATCCATCTGTCCTACCTGAACGACATTCTGGCCCGCTGGCCGAGCGAGGTGCGCCCCACCTGGCATGTCACCGCCGGCCCCGACTGCGACCAGGAAGGCGACGGCAAGGGCGTGGCTGCCGGCGACCCCGGCCGCGGCCGGCCTTTCGTGGCCAAACTGCGAGCCGTCGGTGAAGTCGGCTCGCACGGCGGCTGGATTCACAACCTGTGGGGCAACCAGGCCGGCACCTGGCCGCTCGATCGATTGGAACACTATCTCGACCTCAACGAGCAAGCCCTGGCTGAATTCGGCCCCCTCACCAGCTTCTCCGCGCCGGTCGGATTGCACCCGGAGATCATCAATCCGTGGCTCATCCGCCACGGCGTTCGCGCCTTCTACTTGATTGGCGAAAGCGGCAGTCCGCCCACGCGGCCATGGATCGGCGGCCACGCCTGGGGATACCCCATGTGGGCCTTTCCCGTCTCCACCGACGGCGCCTACGCCTCGGTCTATGAATTCCGCGCCGCGGGACTTTCAGTCGCCGACGCCGATCGCTGGCTACGCGACTTGCTGGACTTCTGCGGCCGCACGCACAGTTTGCGCTTGATGTACGGCCACCCCGTGGAATGGAAGGACTATCGCGCCGCCTACTTTGGCCTGGTCGACAGTTTGGCCAAGCAGGTGCAAGAGGACCACATGACCGCACTCACCTTGACCGAGTACGCCGACTTCCTCGACCGCCACGAAAAAGTCCGCTGGTCCTTTGCCCCAACCGGCAACGGGGCCCGCCTCAACGCCGAGGCGCCGTCGCTGAGAGACATGGCCTTCCGCCTGCCTGGCGCGTGGAAAACCGGCGAGGCCGGCGTGCGCGTGTGGCGCGAAGACGACTGGACATGGGTGCGCGTGGAAGGCGAGCGCACAAGCCTGGATGTGAGGTTGTTGCCATGACAACGAAACGGGTTGTTTTGATTTGTGGCATCTGCCTGGCCGCGAGCCTGCTTCCCGCCGCAACTCGCGCCCAGCAAGACGAACCCCCGCGCCCGCGCGCGCCGACCTGGGCCAGCTTGCTCGCCGTCGGCGGGTACGAGCAGCATTTATTCAATAGCTCAGGCGGCGAGGATTGGTCTGGCTTCATGGTCGAGGGTTCCTTCAAACCGGCCGGCGGCGGCCCCTGGCTCGCCTCGGTAACCAGTTTCTTCCGTCCCCGTGCCGAAGGCAACGGCGCGGTCCTCGCCGTCGGCAAGTACCTGGAGCTCGGCTGGGGCTACGCCTACCTGGGCGGTGCTGCCGGATGGGGTGCGAGCTATCTGCCCCTTGCCCAAGGCACCGGCGATCTGGATGTCGCCATAGGCAACAGCGGCCTGGTGTTTGGCGGCGGCGTGGTGTTCACCGAGGTGAACGATCACCAACACCAAGACATCTTGGGCCAGCTTGGCCCCACGCTTTACGCCCTGGGGAGCGTCTTCACTTGCCGGTTTCTCCTCAACAACAGCAACCCCGGGTCAAATCTCAGCTACGGCGTCCTGGCGACCGCTCGCCACGGCACGAGCGACCGCGAACCCTGGCAAAGCGTGACGGTCACCGCAGGAACCGAGGCCTATCAGATCGTGACCAACAATCCGAGTGTCCCTGGCACCGACGTCCACAACACCGGCGTTCATGTCACCGCCGACGTGTTCCAGCCCCTCACGCAACGCCACGCACTCCGCCTCACCGTGGATTGGGGGCGCAAGTTCGATTCCTACTACCTCTTTGGCGGCACCTTGCGCTGGGTGCTCCTGTTCTGATCGCCAGGACACCGCTTGCGCCCGCGCCCCATGCGGGCTATGAATCCTCTCTTACTGGGCACGTAGCTCATCTGGATAGAGCACCGGCCTCCGAAGCCGGGGGTAGTGGGTTCGAGTCCCGCCGCGCCCACCAACCTACTGATTTCCGAGGGTATTTTCCGTCTGGTCCCGTGATGCACGAGCGACTTGACATGCGTGAGGTTCGGCGGGTGGTGATACGGACGCAGCTCTCCCAGCTTGGCCAAGGCTGGGAAACGACCAAGGATGTCGCTATGTCCTCAGCGCGGTCGTTTCCAGTGTGATCTCGCTTTCACCGAATCGCATCCACAAGTGTCCGTCACTGCCGCCCGCAAAGAAACATTACGTCAACCGAATCCAGAAAACATCCTCGAACCGAGCGGCAACGGTCCTTCCAGGCGCCACGTCTCCTCGAATTCGTGCGATAATCGGCGAGATGTACTTTCGAACGAGTTCTCAATCGGTGGCGCTTGCCTTCTCGCTCCTGAATCAAACCCTTTCCAAATTGCGCAGTACTGGGGTAGTCCTCGGCCTTGCTCTTTGCCTTGCTGCTTGCACCCCCCAGGGTGGAGGAGTCACTGTTGGAGGAACGGGCGGAGGTGGTAGCGGCATCGGCGGAAGCGGAGGCGGCGGAGGCGTTGGTGGAAATCGGGACGCCAGCGGGGACACCGCCCCCGGCTTCACGTTGCCTGATGTAGCCTTCCCCGACGATGGCGCGCAGGCTTGTGTGAAGACTGATGCCGGTTCTTGTTGCGGTAACAGCATCCTCGATCCGGGCGAAACGTGTGACGATGGCAACGACATGGGCGGCGACGGCTGCAGCTCCCTGTGTACTGTCGAGACCGACTATGTCTGCCCGGTCGTCGGTCAACTGTGCGTCTCCACTGTACGTTGCGGCGATGGGAGAATCAGCGGGAACGAGCAGTGCGACGACGGCAACACCGTTTCCGGCGACGGTTGCAGCTCGACCTGCCAGCTCGAACCAGGTTGGGCCTGCCCCGTGCTCGCCGCTGCCTGCGTCGCGGCAGCCTGCGGTGACGGCATTGTCGCCGGGGCCGAGCAATGCGATGACGGCAACACCGCTTCCGGCGACGGCTGCTCGGCGACCTGCCAGCTCGAACCGGGATATGCCTGCGGTCCCGACCAGTGGCATCCGACAGCGCTATCGACCCAGTGCTATGCGACGGTTTGCGGCGATGGGCACAAAGAAGGGACCGAGCAGTGCGACGATGGCAACACGATTCCTTTCGATGGTTGCTCGCCGACCTGCACGAACGAGCCGAAGTGTGGATATCCGAACCCGAACAACGATCCCCCACTGCCGTACCAGTGCTTCTCGGTGTGCGGCGACGGCATCAAGATGCCTGATGAAGCGTGTGACGACGGCAATCTTCAAAATGGCGACGGCTGTTCGTCGACTTGCGCCATCGAGTCCGGATACACCTGTACGGCTTCGGCGCCAGCCCTGGGTTCCTCACTGACGGTGCCCATCCTTTATCGCGACTTCAATTGGCACCACCCCCAGTTCGAGGTCAGCCCAGTCACCTATGATCAGCGCCAAGCCGGCATCGCCGCGAGCGCGATTGGTGTCAACGGCAAGCCGGTCTACAACCCGACTTACGTCGGGAACAACAACGGCACGCCGCTTGCGCGTCCGTGGCTCATGGACGGCCCACCCATGGACACCAGTGGCACGATCATGAGCGATGCCACGAGCTCCACGTTTTACACTAAGAGCGCAAGCAATACGCCAGCATCGCTCACCACGGCGGATCAGATCGCGGTAGCCTACGCGCAGTGGTACACCGACGATCCGAACGCCACGGGCGACGCTGTGAAAGATGCGGCCAACTCGAAAGTCCTGCGCATCACCGTCCAGGACACCCTGAAGCTCCAACAAGTCGGGACGAGCAGCACTTCCTACCAATACTACAGTTCCGCCTTCTTCCCGCTCGACGGAAAAGGCTTCGGCAATATCACAGATCCCGATCCTCGCCTCGCGTCGCCCTTGGTCCACAACTTCAGCTTCACCAGCGAGGCTCACTACTGGTTCCAGTACAACGGTGGCGAGCAGCTCGAATTCCGCGGTGATGACGACGTTTGGGTCTTCGTGAACGGCCAGCTCTCGGTCGACCTCGGCGGGGTCCACAGCGAATTGCGCGGCATCGTTACCCTCAACGACGCCGCCACCCAAGTGTGCGTCGACGACACGAAGGCACCGTGCGCGGGCCAGGACGTGTGCGATACACCGGCGCCGGCGGATTGCACCACGGTGGCGAGCGGTTTTGGGCTGGTGAAGGGCAATGTCTACGAGATCGCCGTCTTCCAAGCCGAGCGTCACGTGATCCAATCCAACTACAAACTGACGCTCAACGGGTTCAACGCCCCAAAGAGTACGTGCGCGGGCAAGTGTGGTGACGGGATCGTCACCCGCGGCGAGGCGTGCGACCTCGGCACCGCGAATAACACCGGGGCCTATGGCACCTGCAACCCAGACTGCACGTTGGCGCCACGCTGTGGTGACGGCATCGTCCAAAACCCGCCCGAGCAATGCGACGACGGCGTGAACCTATCGACCTACGGCATGGCGACTGGCTGCGCGCCGGGTTGCAAGATCCCGCCCTACTGCGGGGACGGAAACGTGGATGCCTCTCATGGGGAACAGTGCGATCTGGGCGCCAAGAACGGCCAACCCGGGCAGCTCTGCGATAGCAGGTGTCAGGTCATCCCGATTCTGCCGTAGTCCACAGCCGCGATGCTCGCGGTCGCGGTGCGTGCACTACGGCGCGGCGTCCTCGGCCAACACTTCGACAGTCTTTGCGTAGACCCAGTCCGCTCTGGGGCTCGCGGTGATTGCCCAGATCCGCCCAGTCGTCTTCACCTTGAGACAAAAAAAGAGCCACTCGAAGAGCGACTCCTTTTCTGTCAAGCCCGGATCTCGCCGGGCTCGCCTTTTCAGATATCAGTCTAGGTTGCCATCCAAGCCACCGCCATCGATCTGCACCTCAATCGCGGCCGAATCAACGGCTGGAGGAGCATCAGCGGCCGCATCGACCCCGCTGTCGATGGCCGCATCGATCGTGCCGCCGTCCACGGGGACGACTGCGCCGTCAACGCCAGCGTGATCCACGGAGCCGTCGACAACAATCACAGGAGGAACATCCCGGCCGCCGTCAGCGCCCGTCGCGCCGCCACCGCCCGTCGTGCCACCAGCGCCCGTCCTGCCGCCGGTGCTAACCGCGCCGTCAACGCCGCTGACACCGCCAGCACCCGTCGCGCCGCCAGTGCTCGCCGCGCCGTCAACGCCGCCAGCGCCCGTCGCGCCGCCAGTGCCAGTTACGACGCCGCCGTCCTTGGCACCGCCGGCTCCCGTCGCGCCGCCAGCGCCTGTCGCGCCGCCAGTGCCCTTGACGCCACCGGCTCCGGGCGAGCCGTCAGGATTGCCGGACGAACCGCCCGTGCCGCCGCTCCCGCTATCACCGCAGCCCTGCAACATAAGGCCTACGCTGAAAAGTATTCCCAAGCCGAGTGACAGAATCGAGGTTCGCTTCATTGTTTTCTCCAGAAAAAGGAAAGGATTGCGCGGATTATAGGCATCGACCGCGAATTGGCAACTTCAATCTTGGCCGGTCTCGTACCCCCGGGCAGCCCCCCGTTTTCGCCCGTCCGGCCACGAGAAAAGGCGAAAACTATGGGGATTCCTTGCCCTACGGGCGCGTAACCGGCCCGCCAGACGAAGAACCGGCGGAGTGCTCTGGATCACTTGCATCGCTATTCTCCGGAGTAGCCTCTTCACCCTCGTCGGCTTCCTCCCCGCTTTCGAGGTCTCCGCCCGTGGCGCCTTCCTCAACCGGCAGCGGTCCTGCCGCCTTGCGCGCAAAGCGCATCATGGCATTGACCGCCACGACCTGGGCCGAGCGAACGTTGGTCACGGCGCGCTTGCGATGGCCTTCGACCAAGATTGAAAACACGAGGACGTCCGGCCCATCCCCCACGAACCCAGAGAGACAGGAAACCCCGGTCAAGGTGCCGGTCTTGGCGCGCACCCCATGGGCGGCCGACGAACCGTGGAATCGGTTTCTCGTCGTGCCGTCGACACCCCCGACGGAAAGGGATTGCATGATCTCGGGGCCGAGCCGCGGATCGAAATAGATCCGCCGCAAAAGCTCGGCCATGCCCGCGGCGGTCACGCGATTCTGATGGCCCAGCCCCGACCCATTCGAGGGCACGAATGCCGTGGCCGGCAGTCCCATCTCGGTCAGCGATTCGCGCAAGACGCGCACGCCTTTGGAGGTGGAAGGCGTGCCACCGTAGACCTCGGCGCCTACGGCCTCCAGTACCCGCTCGGCCCATTCATTGTCCGAGTCCTTGTTCACCCGGCGCAGCAGCAGCGGCAAGGGATCCGATTCGTGCAGGGCCAAGATCTCGACGGATTCGACGGACGCATCGGTCTCGGGCTGAGCGAGCGGCGGCGTGACGTCGGCGCCCCCAGGACCTAACGCCATCAGCCGGCCCGCCAGGCTGGCGACGCGCGGACGATGGTCGCCCGTCCAGATGCCCGCCCCGCCTTCGACCGAAACGCCAGCCTGAATGAGCGCCTGGCGCAGCATGATGGCCGCGAAAAGCGCATGGCTAGGCGTAGTCTTGCGAATCACGACCTCGCCCTTGTTCGTCGCGATCCTGCCCCTGACCACCACACTGAAGCGGCTGCCGGCCCGTTCGATCGAAACGTCCAAGCGGCTCTTGCCCTTGGCGCGCGTTTCGGCCTGGTTGACCACGACGAACGCTTCCGAGGCGGGATAGATCGACACCAGCGGGCGGCCACCAGCCTTGTCACCGGGCCGCACGCGCACGTCGACGGAGGCCGAACCCACGCGCAAAGGAGAGCGGCCGATCATCGCATTATCCGCATTGTCCGCGTTGTCCTCGCAGCCGATGCGGCGCGGATCGCCGAGAATGGCGCCAGTCACGCGAGTCACCCCCCGCTGCACCAACACGCTGGCCAGCTCGTCGATGTGGCGCGAGCGCAGCGAAGGATCGCCGCTGCCGCGAATTACCAGGTCGCCGGCAATGCTGCCGTCAAGATTCGGTGGAGCGCCCGTGACCTCGGTGCGGAAGCGAAACGCGCTACCCAGGCGCAAAAGCGCCGCGGTGGTGGACAGGACCTTCTGGTTCGACGCGGGATCCATGAGCACCGAGCTGCGCCAGCCGTAAAGAGCGCGTCCGCTAGTCAAGTCCTCTACCCGCATGCCCACGCGCAGGCGGCCAAGCACAGTACCGTGAACCACCCCGTCCAGCGCCTCTTGCAGGTGCAGGATGCGATCATGGTCGGGATCGTCGAGCGAGGGTTTGACGACTTCGTGACCAGGTGGCGGAGACGGCGCTGGCGCGGGCCGCGCGACGTTGCCTGTCTTCGCCTTGGTCGCGAGAAGCGCCTTCTTGTCGACGCATTTGGCTTTCACCGCGGGCTTGGGCCGCGCCGCCCAGGCCGGAAGCGCGAACGACAACATCAGAACAAAAATGGTGCTCTTCATCGGCTCACACAGCGAAAGCCCAGGTCGCCGTCGCGATAGCTGGGATCCCAGGCATTACGGTTGGCGGCGCGCGGCTCGACGAAGTAGCTACAGCACGAACCGCCGCGCACCACCCGGCGCGAAGGATCGCGGTCATATTTGTCGGCCACCCATTCCCACACATTGCCAGCCATGTCGAGCACGCCGAAGGGGCTCGCCCCCTTGGGATAGCTGCCCACGGCCACCGGCTTGCCGGGGTTTTTCCCGGCGCAAGGCCCTTCGTTTTCGAAATTGCCGTAGTTGGCGCGGGCGCAGTCGAGGTCGTTGCCCCACGGATACTCGCGACCGTCGCCGCCGCGGGCCGCTTTCTCCCACTCGTCCTCGCTCGGCAGGTGACCGCCGGCAAAGGCGCAGAAGGCGCGGGCGTCGTTCCATGACACCTCGGTCACTGGCAGATTCGGCTCCGCGCCGAGGTCGATGGCGAGACGCGGACAGCGACGGGCCGCCACGCAGCGGGCGTACATGGCGCGCGTGACTTCGGTGCGGTCGATGCGAAACGCGGGCAGGGTGCGCTGGGACACCGGGCGTTCGTCCTCCGCGCCAAGGGTCGAGCCGCGCGAGAATGGGCCAGCCGCGACCAGCACGCGATCCCACTCCGCGCCAGCGGCGTGCGCAACGCCAAAAAGAAGCGCGCCGCCAGCCAGCCACCATTTCACTGCCGACCTCCGATGGGAATTCCGATGAGCGCCAGCTTTTCCTGACGCGATAGCGACTTGATGGCCGCCTCTCGGCGCAGGGCCGCCGTGTGGCTGGACTTGCGCTCGCTGTGCACCAGCGCCACGGGAGCGCGCCCCCGCGTGTAGCGGGCGCCCTTGCCTTGGTTGTGCTTGCTCACGCGCGCGGCGACATCACGGCTGATTCCCGTGTACAAGGTGTCGTCGCGACAACGGACGACGTAGACAAACCAAACGTCCATGCCCAAGAAGTCACTATGGCCATACTCGCGTGGCCTGGCAAATTCGCATGCGCGGGCGCGATTTCCGCGCGGGCGCTAGGATCCCGCAGGGCGTTTGCGGCGGAAGACGAGCAGCATCGGATCGATCTCGGGCGGCAAGATCAGACGCGACAGGGCAGGGTCGGCCTGCATCTCGAAAGCGGTCTGCTGCTCGTAGGCCTGCCAGTTGCCCGCGGCGAACTTGTGGCGCGTCGTGATGACGATGTACAGCTCGACGGAGGGCGTGGTGAAGACCACGGCCTCGAAGTCGTTCTTGGGCGGCGGGTACGAACAGAGGACCACCACGGGATTTTCGCGCGCAAGCGCCGCCACCGCGTCGATGCGCTCCACGGATTCGGGAAAGCGAATGTTCTGGCTCCAACTGTGGTCGTCGGTGGCGCGAATCTCGATGCCGGCCTGCTTGAGGAATCCGGACAAGCAGCCGTCGCCGGCCGCAATTTCGAGCGCCGGCCGCCCCGCGATGAGCTGGGCCAGGGCCGCCACCAGCTCTTGCGAATAGAAGATGTACATACCCCGCGGCTGCACCATCGGCATCAGCAGGCGCTTCTGCGTGACGAGCGGCCAGAGCCAGCGAAAGGCGCGCATCGAAACCGGCTTGCGAACCAGGCCATGCGCGAAGAACAAGCGTTGCACCAGAAATCCGCTCCACAAGCCGAAGCGGCGGCGCCCCGAACTCGCGCCGAGCGCCGCTGCTTGCAAGGCGCGCTGTGCAGCCAGCAAGGCCATGCGTCCGCGCACGAGGAACGGCAAGGCATCGGCCATCACCTGCGGATTCTTTCCGCTCTTCTCCACGCGTTGCCGATATGGCCTGGCGCGATCCTGCGCGGCGCGGACGAAGGCCTCGATGGCCTCGGCTCGCCAGGTGCCGGTGGCTTCAACGAGTTCCTGGCCCACGACCTGCCAGTCATCCGGGAAGTTCTCCATCAGCCATTCCAGCGACGCCGTATCGAGCTGGGTCAGGCGTTTGAGATTGCGACTCGGGCGGGCCAAGGATCCTCGCGGAGTTTAATGGAGACTGGCTTGCGAGGGTACTGACGATCTAGTCCGCCGCCCGCGAACCCAGCCGGCCGAGGCGAGCGCGGGCTTCGCCGAGCCACGTGTTCTCGGCATCGGGCTTTTGGCTTTCCAAGTCCACGTAGTGGCGCAGGTGCAGGGCCGCCTGGCGCTTGCTGCCCAACCTTTCCAGTGCGGTGGCCAAATTGTAGTGGGCATCGGCGAACCAGGGGCTTTGCGCGACCACGCGCCGCAATTCCGACGCCGCCTGGTCGACCTCGCCTTGCTGGTAGAGAATGTTCGCCAAGTTGAAGCGCGCCTCGGGCTGCTCGGGGTCGAGCGCCAGGGCGGCTTCAAATCGCGCACGCGCACCGCCCGCATCGCCGCGCCGGTAGGCCAGGCCGCCCAGATTGGTGTGCGCGGCGGCCAGGCCCGGATCGCTGGCCAGCGCCTTGCGATAGCATTCCTCCGCGGCCGCGGTTTCACCAGGCAAGGCTTCCTTTTCCAAGCCGCTGGCAAACCAGTGGTAGGCGCCTTCGTCAGGCGCGGCTTCGCTTTTCGCCGCCTTGGCCTCGGGCCGCGCGCTGGCAAGCGCCAAGACTTCGGCGGCGCGCTCGGCCAGATCGGACAAGCCGAAATCGAAGCAGCGCTGGCCGGACACTTCGTACGTCACTCCGTCCTCGACCAGGGCCAGCGAACTTCCGTCCCAGGCCACGCGCAGCTTTTGCAACGGCCGATTCACCGAGGGAAGCTTGTTGCGCACTTCCGCGAGGGCCTTGCGGATCTCCGCGGGCTGAAAGCCGAGCTCGACCAACTCCTTGGCGGCGCGCGCGCTCACGAGATCCTGAAACGAGTAGACCTGCCGGCCTTCGCGGCGCAGCGACGGGCCCACGAAACCCGACTGCGACCAGTAGCGCAGCTTGGATTCGGGCAAGCCAAGAATGCGGGCGGCGGCGGCAAAACCATATTCGCGTTCGATAGCAGTTGTCACAGCAGGGCCTCCACATCGATATCCAAGAAGAGGCGCGTGCCTTGGGTGCGAATTCCAACTTCGCAGCGCACGCTCTTGGGCTTGGTACAGGTGATACGTTCCACCTCGCGGCGAACGATGTGGTGAATGCGCGGCTCAAGCGTCTTCTCCTCGGCCAGCAGGGCGGCCAGGTGACGGGCCGCACCTTGGTCGGCGGGCTCGCGCAGGATTTGCGCCAGGCCGGACACGTCACAGGTGAGCATGGTCGACCCGACGAAGGTGGACTTGGCCTGGCTGGTGCTGCGTTCGCCCTCGGAGAGCACCTCGCAGTGCTCGAAGACGGCGTCCAGCGCTGCTTGCGAGAGATATTCGCGTATCTCGCGTTCAAAAAGCGCGATGCGCCGCACCTGCACCATGGGCCGCATTTCGTAGGGCGAAGCAGGTCTACGCTCGACGACGGGCTGGAGAGCAGGTTCATCGGGCATGATGATCTTCAGGCGACTATGTGATCCCATGTGTTGATATGTAGGATACACCCCTACTCGAATCTGGCAATAAATTCGGCTAGGGTGCGCCGGGGAGCATGCCAAATCTGTGGGACACCTACGCGCGCTACTACGACGCCATCACCGGACTGGCGCCGTACCAGGACATGCTTGACGATGTCTTGGCCGCGCTGGAGTTGAAACCCGGCATGCGCGTGCTCGACGCCGGCTGCGGCACGGGGGTGCTGGCCGAGCGCATCGCCGCCGCGCACCCCGAGGTCGAGCTGGTCGCGGTGGATTTGTCTCCCGCGATGCTTCGGCGAGCGCGGTCCCGCCGCGCCTGGCCCGCGAAATGCGCCCTCGTTGAATGTGGCATTGACGAGTTCCTGAATGGTGATGCGCGCGGCTTCGACCGCATCGCGAGCGTGAACGTGATTTGGACGCTGCCCGATCCACAAGGCACGTTGACGCGTATGACGGATCGCCTCGGCGAAAACGGCCGCATGGTGCACACCACGCCGAGCTGGCGCCTGCGCCCGATCGTCATTGCCTGGAATCATCTGTGCCGGCAGAAAGGCTGGGGTCTCTTGCGCGCCATCCTCGGCCTACCGAGGCTGGTTTTTGCCGGACTGCTCAATCTCGTTTTGGTCGCGCAGACCTTGTCCCGATCGCACGCCCCACGCGCCAATCGCAAATGGGATCGCCCGGGGTTGGTCGAGTTCATGCGCGCGGCCAACGCGCCCGCGCGAGAAGTACGGCCGTGTTACGCCGGCCAAGGCTTTCTTCTCGTGTGCGAGAAAGCCGACGCAAGCCGGTTGAAAGTGCCGGGAGACCACCTGTAGACTACGCGTCCCCATGGAAGCGCTAGTCGAAATCCGTTACGCGGGTGTGGTCATTGGCCAAGCGCAGGAATCGCGCGGGGCCGAGGGTGATGCCGCTTCGTTTTATATTTCCATGCACGACCCCATGCCGGTGGGCACGCTGCTGCGCCTGCGAGCGGGCGACCGCGAAGCACCGGCGCGCGTATTGCGCACGATCGAGGCGGCCGACGCGCCAGGTATGCTGGTGCGTCTTATCGATGACGCTGATATTGCCGCCTCGGACTGGATTCCGCGCTCGCCTGCCGCGACCGAGAAGGTCAAGTCCGTGGCAAATTCCGAGGCCAAGGTCGCGAGCCCGGCCGAGCCGGCCGCGCCAGCCGTGCCCGCGCAGGTCGAAGCCGCCGCCGTGCCCGCGCAAGTCGAAGCCGTCGCTTTGCCCGCGCAGGTGGAAGCGGCTGTCGCGCCTGCCGCGCAGCCTGAACCGAAGATCGGGAAGACCGGCACGGTGCTAGCCGAGGCGGCACAGACCGAGACCCGTCCCATGCACACCTTGCGCAGCGGCCGGGAGCCAATCAGCGAGTCCGAACTCGCTGCGGTGCCTGAAGCCGTGCCCGTCGCGGTGGGCTCGTCGCTCACCGGAGCGCTGTCAAAGGCCGCGGAAACCAATGGACACGGCCAGTCCGAGAATTCGGTCAACGACTCCGCGGCCGTCGAGAGCGCCCAAGGTGAGAATTCGTCTGCGGCCTTGAGCGAACCGACGCCGACAACCGAAGAATTGCCTCCCGCGCGCCCCATCGCGGGACCGACCGGGCGGCGCAAGAGCAAGCGGCGCAGGTAGCGTCAGGGCTGGATCATGTCGCGACTTATCCGGCCGGCACGCCTTCGCCCCGGCGATGGTGTACGCATCATCGCGCCTTCGGGACCGGTGTTTCCCGACGTATTCGCAACCGGTGTCGCGGTCCTCTCCGCGCGCTACCAAGTCCGCTTCGACCCAGCGAAACTCTTCGCCGCCCAAGGCTACCTGGCCGGCCCGGATGAACAGCGCCTGGCGAGTCTTTGCGAGGCGCTGGCCGATCACGAGGCGCGCGCCATTTTCATGGGCCGTGGCGGCTACGGACTTCTGCGCATCGCCGGCCAAATCCGTCCCGAGCTCTTGCGCGAATGCGCGAAACCCATCGTGGGATTCTCCGACGGCACGGTGCTGCTCGCGTGCGCGTCGCGCGCGGGCGTGGCGTCGGTCCACGGTCCCGTGGTCACGCAACTCGGACGTTTGCCCGAGACCGATCGCGCAGCCCTTTTCGCCCTTCTGGAATCACCCGACCCCGGGCTCTTGCTCGAAGGCATGGAGCCGCTGCGGCCCGGAACCGCCAGCGGCCCGCTCGTGGGCGGCAACCTGGAGGTCTTCTCACGCCTGCTCGGCACCAGCCTTTTGCCCGACCTCGACGGTGCCATCCTCTTTCTCGAAGAGGTGGGCGAGCGCCCCTACCGCCTCGACCGTTTGCTCACGCATTTGGCCCTGGCCGGCGTCTTCGATCGCGTCGCCGGAGTTGTGGTGGGCGATCTCGTCGGCTGCGAAGAGCCCAGCGATTCGCGCGTCGCCTCGCCTTCCGCTCTTGCAGTCATGCGCGAGCGCCTCGGCCGCCTACGCGTGCCGGTTGCCCTTGGCGCGCGCTTTGGCCACGGCGAACGCAATCTGTCCCTGCCCTACGGCGTTCCTGCCCTGCTCGACGCGCAAGCCGGCACGCTGACTGCGCTTTCGGGCGTGGTCACGTAATCGTTGCGTTACGGAATGGGCTTTTCCCGCGCCGCGCGGTTGACGTGGGCCATTTCATCGCGCATCTTCCCGCCCTTGGTGCGTGCCGAGCCGCGACCGCCAACGAACATGGAAGTAGGAAGTAGCAGGAAGCAGAAGGTCCAACCATGAAGCGCGAAGACTGTATTTGTTATAGCGGCGCGGCCAATGGCGCCGAAGCGGAGTTCGGGGCGGCGGCGGAACGCTACGGCATCGACGAGGTGAACTTCACTTTCGAGGGCCACACCAATGCCCGCCAACGCGGTCTGCGCGTGCTCACCAAGGCGGAACTGCGCCACGGCGACGTCAGCCTCGGTTACTTGAGCAAGCTCATGCACCGCAAGTACCCCGAGACGCCGCTCTTCCGCAAGGTCCTGCAAACCATCTGGCACCAGGTCGACAATGGGCAAGAGATCTTCGTGGTCGGCAAGATCAACCCGGACGACACCGTCACCGGCGGCACCGGCATCGCCGCCGAGTACGCTCGTTTGTTCAATCGGCCGGTGTACGTGTTCGATCAGCCGCGCTCCGCATGGTTCCGTTGGAACGGGGATATTTGGGAAAACGCTGGCGAGCCGCAGATTCGCCAGCCGCTCTTCTGCGGCACTGGCACGCGCTTCCTGGAGCCCAACGGGCGCGCCGCCATTGAAGCCCTTTTCGCGCGAAGCTTCGGCTAGCCGATTGTGATGGAAACCCTGAGAGGGTTTCCAAACCTTCCGGAATTCAGCACAGTCGCAGCTGGCGTTCGGCCGGCTTTCCGTCGAGCAGTAGAAAGGGCGAGGCGACTCTCCAAGAAGCACCAGCGGCGCGCAGGGATGCGACGTCGCGCAGACGCTCCTTTTCGCGCATGACCAGCAGGCGCTGGGCCGAGCGCGGGCCGATGCCAGGCACGCGCAGAAGCTCGGCCAGCGGTGCCTGGTTGACCTCGACCGGGAAGCGCTCGGGATGGTGCCGCGCCCACAAGGTCTTGGGATCGGTGTCGAGCGGCAACGCGCCTTGGGTGTCGAAGTGGATCTCGTCGAGTGCGAAGCCGTAGCTGCGCAGAAGAAAGTCGACCTGGTACAGGCGGTGCTCGCGCACGAAGGGAACCGGCTCGCGCTCGGCTACGGGCGTGCCAGGAATAGGTTGCAGGGCCGAAAAGTACACGCGCGCCAGGCGCAACTCGCGGTAGCCCCAGACCGCCGCGCCAGCGATTTCGCGATCCGTTTCGCCCGAGGCGCCCACCACGAGCTGCGTGGTTTGCCCGGCACGGGCGAACTGCCCGCGATCGATGGCCCGCGCCACCTGGCGCATGGGCGCCAGGATCTGCGTTTCGAAGTGCTTGCCTGGAGCAATACGAGAAAGGTGCGCGGCGGTCGGCGCTTCCATGTTCACCGACAGACGCGTGGCCAGGGCCATGGCCCGTTCGATTTGATCCGGCCGGCAACCCGGAATCATCTTGAGGTGGATGTAGCCGCGGAAGGCGTATCGCCCACGTAGAAGCTCGGCCGTGCCCAACATGCGGTCCATCGACGCCACCGCACCGCCGCGAATAGCCGACGACAAGAACAAACCCGCCACCTGCTTGGCGCGCAGGAGATTCATGAACGCGTTGGCGAGCTGGTTGGGCGCGAGACTCACCGCCTGCCCCTGCCCGCCACAGCGCTCGGCGCAGTAGACGCACGACCGCTCGCAGCCCGATGCCTGCAACACCTTGAGCATGGGTACGCGCCGCCCCGACGGCAGGGCCGCCGGATAGATCCACAGGCCGTCGCCGCCGCGCTGCCGCTGCTGGCCCGAACCGCAGGCGCAGGACAAATCGTGCCGCGCTTTCTGAGAAAGCAGAGCCAGCCTAGTGTCGACCGAAGGAGCTACCCTGACCAGGGCCACACGAACCTTATACTGAACATCCGAGCAGCTGACAAGTTCCCGTTAGTCGAGATCGAGCAAAGGCATCGAGATCGTACCTGCTGCGTTCACTTCGGTCCGAACCGGGCAAGCGCTTCCTCAAGGTCGAGGCGCGCGAGGCCCTCGGTGAAGCGTGCGACGCGGGCGGTGTCGGCCCGGCTCGCGGCACTCGCTTGACCGGCGCGGGCCAAAGCGGCGTCGTGGCGCCCGCGCAGGATGGCCAATTCGGCCTCGACATCGACCGCGCTGCGCAGAACGTACGAGGCCGCCTCGCCGCGCGACCCCAGCGCTTCATAGGCCGAGCGAATGCGCTTGAACCCGTCTGGATCGCGGTGAGGTGGGTGTTTGGCCAGAGCGGTAAAGTAGGCCCGTTTGATGGTGGCGAGGTCGAGCGTCGGGGCGATTCCCAGGATCGCGAACGGGCTCTTGTCGAGAACGCCTGGGTTCATGGATCGTTCTCGCGAAGTGGGAGTGCGAGCTGGCTGCCGGGACCATGCGCATCGCGCGGCGCTGTTCTTCGGCGCTTCGTTCGACGCTTGGCGGGAGGCTTCTCGATCTCGCCGCGGAACAGAAGGGCGAGAATGGCTCGCGCGCGCTCGTCTTCACGCATGTTTTCCGTGCCGTCTTCGTTGTCTTGCGCAAGCGCCGCTCGCTGATAGGCGTGCCCCAAGACCTCCGCAAACCCAAGTGGCGCATGGATTCTCATGGTGTAGTCGAGTGCACGCGCCAAGGCGATTCGGTTATCCCGAAAGCGATCCAACATCGTTCGCGTGGTTTCCTCAATCAGCGAAGGCAACATGTCCGACTCGCCCAGGGAGAGCTCGCGAATGACTTCCAGCCAGGCTTCGATGTCGCCGCGACTTCCGACATAGGCTTTCACAACCTCGATGCGATGGCTTGGCTGGCTCGCCTGGGAAAGCGCATAGGGCAAGAGCTGTACGAAGTACGGAAGCGACCGCAATCCGAAACGGCGCCATAGGGTGAGACCACCCGCGGCCAGGAAGGGTAGGGCCGGGTCGGCCTTGTTGGCCGCCACCACGATGCGATCGAGGGTGTCCATGTCGGAGAAGACACGGCTGTTTGCTAGCACGCTCATACTGGCGTCCTCGGCCATTTCCATGAGGTCGGGAAGCAGGCGAGAGAGGGCTCGGCGCAATTCCTCGCTCGCGTGCTTCCAGAGCGCGTCCATGACATCCACCACGATTTCGCCCGGCTGCCCCCACAGAAGGCTGTCGAACAGGTTGTCGCGGGCTTTTGAATCGAGGCTATCGAGGTAGGCGGCGAGGGCCTTGCCCCGTTTGCAAACCTCGCGCGAGGCCGCGTGTAGCCAGGTGGGGCCAGGGAAACAAACCCGATCCGCCGCGTCGGCCTCGGCAGGGGGCGCGTTCAAGTGCAGGGTTCGTACCCAAAGCGGGAACAAGCGTTCGTCCGGAATCGACGCCGCCGAGAGGAGAGCGCTCTGGCAAATCCTGAGAGCCAGTGGCGCAAGTCCTGGCAGGCGTGCGAAATCGCGCGCCAGGGTTTCGACGACGTCGCTCCACTGCTTGGTTCTAACCAGGGCCGCCGCAAGGGCGGGAAGCGACTCGGAATCGCCTCGCTTTTGCGGCTGGGTTAGGACCGCGGTCATCGGCAGCCGCATGGCGAGCAAGAGCTCACTCGCGAGATCGTCTTCCGCTCCTTCGGACAATCGCGCCAGCAACTGCGCGGGCAGGGCGAGAGAAGTCTTGGAACTCGCGTGGACGAAGAGCTCGCGCAGCGCCAGGCTGCCCGCGCGCTTTCGCAGCGCCTTGGCCAGGTCGGCGGGAGAGCGCTCAAGCCAAGTCCGCAGCGTGTCCGCGACGACGGTCAACGGCTGCGTCGCGAACAGGACGTAGACCGCGTCTTCGGCATCGGCCGCCGAGGCGGGCGGCGCCGGAGGCGCGAGGCGGGAATCGGGCGGGGCCGACAGGGGCAGCCCATCGAGGTCCAGATGGGCGACGGCATCGGGGCCGATGTGTCCCTGTCCAGCGAGCCACGCCGCGATGGCGCGCGCCAAGGCTGGCGCCCGCGCGCTCACCTGGTCGCGCAAGCACTTCCATGTGCGGTCGGCTCGCGCGAAATCTCGAGCTCGCATGCAAGCCAGGAAAAGCGGCCAGCGCGCACTTGCCGCCGCCGCATCGTCCGTTCCCTGCGAGAGCAGGCGCGGCTCTTGCTCCGCACGCGCCGCCAGGGTGTGCAAGCGCGCCCACGCGGACGTCTTTTGCAACTCCGACAAACTCCGGCGAAAAGCCGGCGCAACCAACGCGAGAAGCGGCTCGCGCGCGGTCTTGTCCAGCGCCAGCACGGCGTCGACCGCCGATTCCAGATCCCGGCGAGCCAGTGCCTTCTCGATCTGATCTCCTGCCCGCCGCAGGCGCTTGTCTTGATCGCCGCGTCCCATGGCAATCAGGGCGGTGTGGGTTTGTCGGCGGCCTGGGTTTCGTGCTCTAGAAACAGATCGAGCAACTCATCCTCGATGCGTTCCAGGTTTTCCGGGGTCGCCACCGCCAGTTTGGCCAGCAGGGCTTCCATTTTTTGCCGTTCGTCGTCGGGCAGCGAGGCCAGCAAGGCGCGTGCCTTACGCACGAGGGGACTCGTGGACCGACTCGTGGACCCGCCCCGCGCGACGGGTTCCTTTTTCGTCTTCTGGGCTTTCTTGCCCGCGTCCGCCACCTTCAGGGCCACGACCTTGGCGTTGGCTTTCCCCGGCTGGGACACTTCGACCCGGATGACGCCGTTCAGATCGTAGGCGAATTCGACTTTCACCGGGGAGTTCGCGGGCACGGGCGCGAGATCGAAACGAAACGAACCGACGCGCGTATTAAGCGAACAGAGCCGCGCTTCGCCCTGGAAGACTTCCACCTCCAGCCGCTCCTGATCATCGACCATCGTATAAAATTCCTCGGCGCGCTGGGCCGGGAGGACGGTGTTGCGCTTGAGCACCGGGGCGAAGGTGTCGGGCACCTCGCCATAATCATCCTCGTATCCGACCACGCGCATTCCCAAACTGTGCGCCGACACATCGACGAGGATGCGTTCCACCGCCGCGCCCCGCAACAGGCCAGCCTGGATCGACGCGCCCAATCCGACCGCCAAGTCGGGATCCACGTCTTCATGGATGGGGGCCCCGAAGGCCTCCTCGATGAGCGAGCGCACCAGGGGAATGCGCGTCGAGCCACCGACCAGGCAGACGCGGCCGATTTGCGTGGCATCGATCTTGGCATCCTCGAGAGCCTTGCGCGAAAGCTCGATGGTGCTTTCCAGCAGTGGCCGGATGAGTTCCTCGAACTGCCGGCGCGTGATGGTCGTGACGAGGTGAATCGGTTTGCCAGCGACGCTGGTGAGGAATTCCTCGCGGACTTCCACCAAGGTGGCGAGGGAGAGTCCGATCTTGGTCTCCTCGGCCAGGCGGCGCAGCTTGGCCATGGCACGTGCGTCCTCGCGTGGATCCACGCCCTGCTTGGCTTTCAGCTCGTCGAGAAAGACCTGCAAGAGACGATCGTCGAAGTCGTCGCCGCCCAGGGCGGTGTTGCCACTGGTGCTGCGCACCTCGCGGATCTGGCCAGCGACGTCCAGCACGGAAACGTCGAAGGTGCCGCCGCCTAGATCGTAGATGACCACGATTTCGGATTCCGTCGCGGTCTTGGCCTCGCCAACTTGGTCGTAGACCAGCGAGGCGCTGGTCGGCTCGTTGAGCAGACGCAGAACGTGCAACTTGGCCAACTCGCCAGCCTGCAGGGTGGCGCGACGTTGGGCATCGTCGAAGTAGGCGGGGACGGTCACGATGACGTCGGAGATGGGCTGTCCGAGGGCCTTCTCGGCGCCGGTCTTGAGCGCGGATAGCACGGCGGCCGAGATCTCGGCGGGAGAAAATTCTCGGCCATCGATTTCATAGCGGTGGTCGAGGCCCATCTTGCGTTTGACGGATCGGATGGTGCGTGAAGGCTCGGACAGTTGCAGGTTGCGCGCTTCGCGTCCCACGCGAAACCCGCCTTTCTCGTCGACGTACACCACCGAGGGCACGATGGCGTCGCCGTCGATGGCGATGGGCACGGGGCGACCGTCCCGCAAATAGGTGATGACCGAATTGGTGGTTCCCAAGTCGATCCCGATGTGGAGATCCGATGCACGACTCATGTTGACCTCACGCTGACGATGACCTCGCCTTCTCGAACCAGCTTTCCGTGACGACAGATGGCCGCGCGGACGGTACGCAGGGCTTGGCCGGGAGCGAGGGTATCGCTCATCTCGGTGCCCACCACGCGAAAACGACGGCCATCCGGCGTCTCGCCGACGGCCCGCTGGCGCTCGAACCCCGCTCGTTTCAAGAAGCGTTCCAGGCGATCGAGAACGGCGCGCAGCCCCTGCGCGTGGGCTTCGTCGGACGCGAGGCGCGCTACCTCCTCCAGGACATCCATGGCGTCGAAGCATTCATCGAAAGACAGAGAGGACTCGCCGGCAAGATCCAGTTTGTCGATCGCCCCGCGCAGATCCGCGAACCCAGCCTCTAGCTTCGACTCGACTTCCTCCAGAAGCAGCCCCTGTCGCGCCTGGGTCCGGGCTATCTTCTGCGACAGTTCGGCGATGTCGCTCGCGCCCAGACCCGTTTCCGAGGCCATTCCATCGCTTTGAGCGACAGGTGGCCGTTTTCCAAGAAGCCGCGCGAGCCAAGGCATGACGAGTCCCTAGCACAACCGTCTCGCGCAAGGCAACCCACCCGTCACGAGGCGCCCGCGTTGAAAACGTCGTCGCGCTCCATCGACTTGTCAAAGGGTCGGAATGGGTCAAGCGATGCGTCCATGGCCCCATCTTTCAACCCTACTTGCAACCCTACTTCATCGTCTTCCACGTGGGGCGGAAGTCGGTGGCTTTGATGGGCGGCTCTTCTTCAGACAAGAAGTAGTCGACGCGCCGGTTGCGCGGCTCATCCGTGTTGTCTGGAGTGATTATGTAGAGGGCCTGTTCCCCAAAGCCTTCGTAGGCAATGGGAATGCGGAGACCGTTCTTGCGGAACCAGCCCGCGATAGACTGGGCGCGCCGACGCGAAAGCTCCAGGTTGTGCTGAGCCGCACCTACGGTGTCCGTGTGCCCGGCGAGGAACAGTTTCGGCTTGTGGCCTTGCCTCTCGGCCCGCAGGGACGCGGCGTTTATCTTGGCGAGGCTTGCCTGAAGCTTCGGCGTTTCTTCTGCCACAATGACAGCCGAATCCGTGGCGAACTTGACCTCCTCATGGTCTATGTACACCGACCACGGGAAGAGCGAAAAGCTGCTGAACGCGCCCGTCGGGTCGGACACGCGCACGTCCACGCGGCCTACCTCGGCCTCCTTGGCGTGCGGCTTCCACGTCACCACCAGCGGCGTTTCCACGCGATGGTCGCTGAATTCCTGTTCGTGATCGACCAAGGTGGTGCCGTCGGTGGCCGAGAGGATCGTCAGCTCGACCTTGCCGTCGGGAATGGACACTTGCATCTCCATACGCCCGCGCGCAAGGTCCACGTGCGACTTGTCGATGGTGACGTTCACGTTGCCCGACACGATGGTCTGGAACGAGAGCTGGCTGGAACTCGGCCGGCCGTTGATCATGCAAGTGATGCGTCCGCTGTACTGGTGCTTGCCCACGGTACCGTCGAGCATGACGTCGCGCCAGCCGCCCGCGCCGAGGTCGCCGATGGATTCCTCGACCATCTTGCCGTCGTCGCGGTTGAGCAGGACTTCGACCTTGTCCACGGGCTCGTTGGCCGTGATGGTCAGGCGCGGGCGCTGGCCCGCCGGCACCGTGGTGACCATCTTGACGGAGATGGCGTCCGCCAGGGCCGTGCCGGGCAGCGCAAGAGCGAAAAGCAAAACGAGGGCAGCCAGATTTCGAACTCGCGCGTCGTACATGGAGGCAATTTATCACCAAGCCAGGCGCAAAACCGCGTTGCAAATCGCCCGTCGGCGTTTGATTGTGAGTCGCGATGACGAACGCCCCCACGCACGACCGCCCGGCCAGGCAACCGCCTGGCCTCTTTCTGCTCTTCGGCGTCGAAATGTGGGAGCGCTTTTCGTTCTATGGCATGCGCGCCTTTCTGACCTTGTTCCTCATCAGCAAAGCGGGCGGCTTCGGCTGGAGCAAGGAACAGGCGAGCCATCTCTACGGCTGGTACCAGGGGCTAGTCTATCTGACGCCTCTCATGGGTGGCTACCTGGCCGACCGCCTCATCGGCACGCATCGATCGATCATCATCGGCGGCATCGTGATCGCGTTAGGGCATTTCTGCCTGGCCATGCCGGCACAGTGGACGTTTTTTCTCGGCCTTCTCCTCATCATCATCGGCACGGGATTCTTTAAGTCGAACATCTCGACCATGGTCGGGCAGCTGTACTCCGAGAAGGATCGTCGGCGCGACGCCGCCTTCACCATCTTCTACATGGGCATCAACCTGGGCGCGGCCATCGGGCAAATCGTGTGCCCCAAGTTGGCCGACGCCTACAACTGGCACATCGGCTTTTCCGCCGCCGGCTTCGGAATGGTACTCGGGCTGGTGGTGTACCTCTCCTTCAAGCGGCGCTTTCTGGGCACCATCGGCGACGTGCCGGCAAGCCGTGCCTATCGCGTGGAGGCAGCGGCGGCGGGTGGAGAACAGCCGCTCACCACCTTGGAAAAGCACGGCCTCATCGCCATCGCCATTTTGGCTTTTTTCAACATCTTCTTCTGGATGGCGTTCGAGCAGGCCGGCTCGTCCATGACCTTCTTCGCCGAGGAGCACACGCGCCGCATGTTCCTGGGCATCAACTTCCTGGCGCCCTACTTTCAGTCGGTGAATGCCATCGCGGTCATCACCCTGGCGCCAGCGTTCGCGTGGATGTGGACCCGCCTTGAGGCGCGCAACTGGGCGCCGAGCACGCCCGTGCGTTTCGCCCTCGGATTGTTCCTCCTCGGCTCCGGTTTCATTGTGCTGGTCATCGGGGCCCGCATCGCCGACGGCGGTGTGCGCGTCAGTCCCCTGTGGCTCATCGTCACCTACGTGCTGCACACCTGCGGCGAGCTGTGCCTGTCGCCCATCGGGTTGTCCATGGTCACCAAGCTCGCGCCCAAGCGCCTGGCATCGCTCGCCATGGGCGCGTGGTTCTTCTCGATGTTCATCTCGGATCTCGCCGCCGGCTTCGTGGCCGGCGCGGTCGAGAAGGTCGAGAAGGGCCAGGTCTTCCATCTCCTCGGCGGCCAGGCCGACTTCTTCCTGATATTCGTGGTCTCGACCTTCGTGGCCGGCACCGCCATGCTCGCGTTCTCGCCGCTGGTGAAGCGCCTCATGGCCGGCCGTGCGTAGCTGGCGCGCAGGGCTAGCCAAATCCCGCTGCTGGTGTCTTAATGAAGGGGCGCAGCCTGCGCGTCGCGGAGGGACCATGAATCTGAGCGCGAAATGCACGGGATGTTTCTTGGCCGCGTGGGTCGGCTGTTCCTCGTCGACATCGGGGTCAACCGGGCCAGGGCCGAACGCCGTTTTTCCCGACGGAAGCGTAGCGCCGACCGCGACTTGCCTATCGGAAGGCGGGGTCAATCCCGTGGCCAAGCCGGTTCGCGTGCGCACCCTGACGGGCGACAAGTCATGGGCGGAAACCGGGTGGTTTTCGTCGCCTGGGCTGGTGGACCTCAACGGCGATGGCAAGAAGGAGATCGTGGCTCCGTTTTACAGTCTGTTCGTTTTCGACAGCGCGGGCAACACCCTGGCCACCATCAAGCAGGATGCTTACACCAAGGGGCGTATCTACGCGCCAGCCGTGGTGGCTGACCTTGATGGCGACGGCGTCATGGAGATCGTGGCCGCGGGCAACGAGGGAACCGTGGCGGCTTACGAATGGAAAAACGGCACGCTCGCCGTCAAATCGGGCTGGCCGGCGTCGACCACCAGCGGCGGGCAGTCTCCCGAGGGCAGGGGCATGGCGGCGGCCGATCTCGACGGCGACGGTTCGATCGAAGTCGTGGTCACCACCACCAACACCGCTGATACCGGCGCGCAGGTCTTCGTCTTCTCGCCGAGCGGCAAGCTCTACCAGCCGGCAAGCGCCACCTGGCCGGCGTGGCCACGCTACAACCAACTGGCGGGACCGGACGGAGACAAAGACACCAATGGCCAAGGCCAAAGTGGCTATGGTTGTTTCGGGCTCAACGTCGGCATTGGCAACATCGACGACGACGCCCAACAGGAAATCATCGTTACCTACGACAACCACTTCATCGACGCGTTCAAGCCCGACGGCACGTCCATTCTCGCTTCATCCTATTTCACCAACCGCGATTCCAAATATCCGAACGCGCGTCTCGATTGGGGGCAATTCATCCGCTGGCGCGATCCGCAGGTCGAGGAGAATCAATACCATCTGCACGTCGGCGATTGGCCGGACGTCAACAAGACCATGTGGCTCCAGTGGACCGCTTCGCCGCCCTCGGTCGCGGACATCGACGGCGACGGCAAGAACGAGGTCGTTGGCATTCCCAACGCCGAAATGAAGGAGCCCTACGAAACCCAGGGCTATGCCTTTATGGTTTTGCAAGGCGCGTACGGCGACGGCTCGGCAAGCGCCATGCGCCTGCCCGGCTGGGAAACCCTGCCCATGTCGGGCAAGCCAGCCGTGCGCGCCGACGATGACTACTATCCGCCAAGTAGCGTGCCAGCCCCGGCCATCGCCAACATTCTCGGCGACAGCCGCCCTGAAATCATCGCCGCCATCGACGATGGCGCCATCTACGCCATCGGCCCCGATGCGCAGCTCCTCTGGCGCTACGACTACGCCAAAGGCGCGCCCAAGACCTTCGCTTCCGAGCCGGTGGTCGTCGATTTGAACCGCGACGGCGTGCCCGAAATCGTGTTCGGCACCTACTCGCTGCAAACGAACGGCGGCCGGCTTATCGTGCTCGACAACACGGGACGGGAACTCTACGACCTCACGCTCGACAACCAGGGCACGGGTGGCGGCAATGGCATCGGCGTGCCGGCTGCGCCATCGGTGGCCGACATCGACGGCGACGGCAATGTGGAAATCGTGCTGCTCACCTTCGACCACGGCGTCGACGTGTACACGGTTCCTGGCTCGGGCGATAAGTGCCTGCCGTGGCCGACCGGCCGCGGCAACCTTTTACGCAATGGACAGGGACCGGCCTATGCGCGCTGAAACAGCCATGGATCGGGTTGCTCGTTCCCCTCGCCTTGCGCCTGGGGCGAAAAGGTTCGCAAAACATCTCATAGTCGAAAGGGCGTGCTAGGAATTGTTGGCTGTCATGGCACTCACCTTGTTTGCGGGGCCGCCGGCCACACGCACGGAGGAGGTGGTAGAAAACCTCCACGGCACACCCGTGCGCGATCCCTACCGCTGGCTGGAAAAGGGCGACTCGGCCGAAGTGCAGGCCTGGACCGCGGCCCAGAATCGCTTCATGCACGAACGCCTGGACGCGGTGCCGGGACGCGCGTGGCTGGAAGAGCGGTTGTGGCGGTGGCACGAAATCGGCTCGCTCGGCGCGCCGGTCGTGCGTGGCAAGAACAAGCGCATGTTCCACACCCGGCGCATCGGCAAGCAAAACCAGCCCGTGCTGTACGTGCGCGAAGGCAAGCACGGCAGCGACCGCATCCTCGTCGACGTGAACCAGCTCGCCGCCGACGGCACGCAGGCCCTCGATTGGTGGTACCCGTCCGAGGACGGCACCCTGCTCGCCTACGGCATCTCGTCGAGCGGCGATGAGAACTCGGTCTTGCGCGTGCGCGAGGTTTCGACCGGTCGCGATCGGCCGGATGCCATCCCGAACACGCGCGCCTGCTCGCTTGCCTGGCTGCCCGACGGCAGCGGCTTCTACTACACCCGCTATCCGACCAAGGGCACGGTGCCGGCGGGCGAAGAGCACTACCACCGCCACGTTTTCCTCCACCGTCTGGGCTCGGATCCGGCGAACGATGCCAAGGTGTTCGGCGAAGGGCTCGGCCTATCCTCGTGGCCCAATGTCATGCTTTCGCCCGACGGCCGCTGGCTCGGCATCGAAGTCTCCGAGGGCTGGAGCCGTTCGGAGATCTACCTGCTCGATCGGCACAAAGATGGGCCGCCGGTCTCGCTGGTCACCGGCGGCAATGCCATCTTCACCCTGGCCGAGGTGCTCGACCGGCGCATCTACGTCGTGTCGAATGAAAACGCGCCCCGCTACCAGCTCTTCGAAGTCGACCCGGAAAAGCGCGCGCGCGAGCATTGGGAGCTGGTCATTCCCGAGGGCGAAGACACGCTGGAAACCGTCGCCGTGGCCAACGGCAAGTTGGTCGCGCTCTTTCTCAAGAACGCGGCGTCGCGCCTGGCGGTCTATTCGAGCGGCGGCAACCACCTGCGCGACATCGCGCTGCCCACCTTCGGAACCGTTAGCGGCCTGCACGGCCGCCACGACCAGCGCGAAGTGTATTTCGCCTTCACCTCGTTTCTGACCCCAACCCAGGTTTTCCGTCACGACGTGAGCGCGGGCAAAACCAGCCTGTGGCAAGAGCTGAAGTCGCCCATCGACACCAGCCAGTTCACCGTCGAACAGGTGCGCTACCCGTCGAAGGACGGAACGTCGATCCCCATGTTCCTGGCGCACAAGAAGGATCTCCCGCGCGACGGAAAAAACCCCACCCTGCTCTACGGCTACGGCGGCTTCAACGTCAGCCTGACGCCCGGGTTCGCGGCTTGGGTCGGGCCCTTCATCGAGCGCGGCGGCGTATACGCGGTGGCCAACCTGCGCGGCGGCGGCGAATTCGGCGAGGCCTGGCACCGGGCCGGCATGCTGGAAAAGAAGCAGAACGTGTTCGACGACTTCATCGCCGCGGCCGAGTATCTGGTACGCGAGAAGATTACTTCTCCCGAACACCTCGCCATCTCCGGCCGCTCCAACGGTGGACTTTTGGTCGCGGCGACCATCGTGCAACGCCCGGAACTGTTCAAGGCCGCGGTGGTGGGCGTGCCGCTCACCGACATGCTCCGCTACCATCAGCTACAGATCGCGCGCCTGTGGATCCCGGAATATGGCACCGCGGAAGACAAGGACCAGTTCGCCTTTCTCTACGCGTATTCGCCCTACCATCACGTGAAAAGCGGCGTCGCCTACCCGGCCACCCTGGTTTTTTCGGCCGAATCCGACACGCGCGTGGATCCCATGCACGCGCGCAAGTTCGCCGCGCGCCTGCAAGCGTCCACTACGAGCAAAGCGCCCATCCTCCTGCGCATGGAAGGCAAGGCCGGGCATGGCGCGGGCAAGCCGCTGGCCAAGATCATCGCCCAGCACGCCGACGAGTTTTCGTTCTTGTTCGAGGAACTTGGGATAAGCGCACCCTGAAGCACATGGAAGGCAGTCACGTGAACAAGACCCGCGTCATCATTCTTTTCGGCGGCCGCTCGGCGGAGCACGAAGTTTCCCTGCTCTCGGCTCGCAATGTGTTCCTGGCCCTCGATCGCGAGCGCTTCGAGCCCGTGCTGGTGGGCATCGACAAGCAAGGCCACTGGCGCGTCGAACCCGAGAAGACCCTGCTCAACGCCACCGGCGACCCGCGCCTGCTCAAGCTGGTCGCGGCCGGCCGCGAGCTGGCCGTGCCCGTGCACCCGGAAAGCAGAGAATTGTCGACGACGAATGATGCGCGCCCGCTCCTGGGCAGCGACGACGTGGTCTTCCCGGTTTTGCACGGAACCTATGGCGAGGACGGAACCGTGCAGGGCTTGCTCGAACTGGCCGACATCGCCTACGTCGGTCCCGGCCACCTCGGCTCGGCCATCGGCATGGACAAGGACGTGGCCAAGCGCCTGCTCGCACAAGCCGGAATTCCCGTGGTGCCCTGGCGCATGGTCACGGCCCACGCCATGAACCGAGACCCCAAGGCCTGCCTCGCCCGCGCCAGCGAACTCGGTTTCTCAGCGTTCGTCAAGCCCGCCAATGCCGGTTCGTCGGTCGGAGTCAGCAAGGTGAAGAGCGCGGCCGAATTAGAGCCCGCCCTGCGCGCCGCCCTGGCCTTCGACACCAAAGTGCTGGTCGAGACCGGCGTGGACGCGCGCGAGATCGAATGCGCGGTGCTGGGCAACGACGAGCCCGAGGCATCGATGCCAGCCGAGATCGTGGTGCACCACAAAGACGGCTTCTATTCCTACGACGCCAAATATGTCGACGCCGACGGAGCCGACGCCAAGATCCCGGCGGATCTGCCCGCCGAAGCCATTGCGCGCGTGCGCGGCCTGGCCGTCGATACCTTCCGCGCGCTCGAATTGGCCGGCATGGCGCGCGTGGATTTCTTCCTCGACCGCAAGAGCGGCGCGCTCTTCGTCAACGAGGTCAACACCATCCCCGGCTTCACCGCCATCTCGATGTATCCCAAGATGTGGGAAGCCTCGGGCGTGCCCATCAAGCAACTCGTCAGCCGCCTCATCGACCTCGCCATCGAACGCCGCAAGGCCCGCCGTGCGCTGAAGACCGCAATCTAGCACCTATGTTGTCTCAATCTCGGGCGCCGAGAGTTGAACGGTTGTACCGGTGACGGTGCCGCCACAGCCAGTACGCGCCGAGCATGGCCAGCGCCAAGGTAGCGTATTGCACGAGCGTGAGTCCCCAGTAGCGGGCATCCGAACGACGGCCCAAGAGTTCGATGTCGTCGCCGCGCAGAAGCTCGACCACCAAGCGGCCGACCGCGTAGCCGAGACACAGGCTGACCGCGGCCCGACCTGCTATCGCTCGCCAGCGGTTGCCAAAGACGGCATTGGCTAGCACGAGCGCGAAAAGCAGGATCGCTTCGCACAACCCGAGATCGAAGCGGGCGCCTCCCGGATAGAGAACGGCAAGGGGAAAGCTCGTCAGACGGCCGGCGTGGTGGTGCCCGGCGAAGCAGCCGAGGCGCACGATGCCGGCGCCCAGAAGTGCCGCCGGAACCAGCACGTCCAGGTATTCCCAACGAAGCCCGCGCCCCGGCCCCCGGAACGCAATGGGCACGCCCACGGCGACGCCGAGAAATGCGCCAAGCGAATAGAACCCGCCACGCCACGGAAGCAAGAGGCGCGGGTCCGCTCGCATTGCATCCGCGTGGTAGATGGCGACTTCGGCGACGTGGCCGAAAAGCAGGCCACAGAGGACCAAGAAAACCAGCCCGTCGAGCGCACGGCGTGGCGAAAGGTCCGCGCGAGTCGCGCCGTACCGAACCATGGCCATGGCCACCAGCGCGCCACCGATTGCAAGCAGGCTGGGCAAGTCGGCCGACACAATCCACAGGTGGAGCACGGGAACTTCAAACCAAGGAATCATGCTTGACTCGAAAACGCGATCGGCGACCATCCCGCCATGCACGTAGGGGATTGGGCGATTGCCTTCTTGCTCACACTGGCCGTCGAGATGCCGGTGTACGTGCTGGCAACCCGGCGGCGTCTGGGCTTTGCTGCGGCCATCCTCGTGGGACTGGGACTCAACATTGCGACCCATCCCATCGCATGGACGGCCATCATGCTCACCCGCGGGTCGTTTCCGTATGCGTTTCTCGCCATCGAGGGCACGGTCGTCCTTTCCGAGGGCGCGTTGCTTTTCGCCATCGGGCGTTCACGTTTCGCGCGGCAACCCCTGTCTCGGTCGACATGCTTCGCCATCGCGCTCGCGGCGAACGGCTTCTCCGCTGGCCTCGGTCTTCTGCTCTAGAGCACCGAACGGGTTGACTCCCGTCGTGAAATCGCGTATTTGCGTCGCGTCCCTGCGTTGCTCCTCGGTCGAATACGTCTAGAGCGCCGAACGGGTTGAAAGTGCAATAATCACGCGGCCCTCTGCTGCGGCAGGGCTGCGACAATTCGGCGGTCGAGGACCTCCAGGTTCAACAC
>Ga0224559_1000071_pt1 | contig 56533 bp, 54 predicted proteins | sample 714S33034metaG_FD_180676 | JGI IMG/M metagenome (GOLD analysis project Ga0224559, IMG submission 180676) | Peat soil microbial communities from Stordalen Mire, Sweden - 717 S3 30-34 | ecosystem: Environmental > Terrestrial > Soil > Wetlands > Peat | place: Sweden: Norrbotten County, Stordalen... | reverse complement strand
ACTACCGCGTCGGGCGCCGCATTCGCGTACCCGAGGTGCGGGTCATTGGTGCCGACGGCGGTCAAGTCGGTATCATTCCGACCCACGAGGCGCTGCGCATGGCGGAGGAAGCGGGCTTGGACCTGGTCGAGGTCAGCCCGCGCGCCGTGCCGCCTGTGTGCCGCATCATGGACTTCGGCCGCTTCAAGTACCAGGAGTCCAAGAAGGAACAGGCTTCGCGCAAGCACCAGTCGGTGGTCATCATCAAGGAAATCAAGTTCCGGCCCAAGACCGACACCCACGACCTCAACTTCAAGCTCAAACACATTCGCCGCTTCCTCGGCGAGGGCAACAAGGTGCGTTTGATGATCGTCTTTCGCGGGCGCGAAATCGTCCACCCGGAAACCGGTCACGCCATGCTCGACGTGGTCTCCAAGGAAGTCGCCGATGTCTCGGTGATCGAGCAGAAGCCCTTGATGGAAGGGCGACGCATGGTCATGGTTCTGGGACCGCGCGCTGGCGTGGTTCGTCCGGCGGTGACGCCACAAGTTGTAGCCCCAGCCGTTCGTCCGTCCGTGTCACCGGGCGGCGGGGCGGGCACCGAGGAACCAGCCGGTCCCAAAGGGTGACGCTGCTGTAATTGCTTGCGCCTGTGCGCGCCGTGGATATACTGCGCGACTCTCATGCCCAAGCTGAAAATGAAGACCAAGAGCGCGGCGAAGAAGCGCTTCAAGTTGACGGCCAATGGTCGCATCAAGCGCAAACGCGCGTACCTGCGCCACATTCTCACCAACAAGAAGCCTGGCAACAAGCGCAAGCTGCGCCACGGTGCCTACATCGCCAAGACCCAAGAGCACCAGATCAAGGCGATGCTTCCTTATGGGCTCTGATGATAATGGGAACCCTGGGAGGGTTCCCAAACCCTCCCGCGACGGTTCGCCGTCGGCAAAGCCGACGGGCTTCCCACGCGATTGATTAGGAGTTGACCCATGCCCCGCGCTAAAGGTGGATACAAAACAAAACATCGACGCGACCGAATCCGCAAGGCGGCCAAAGGCTTCCGCGGTGGGCGCTCGAAACTGTGGAAGGCAGCCATTGAGGCTGTTCATCGCAAGTGGCGATTCGCATTCTTCCACCGCCGCAAGCGGAAGGGCGATTTCCGCGCCCTGTGGATCGCGCGTATCAACGCCGCGGCCCGCGATGTCGGCATTTCCTATTCGAGGCTGATCGCCGGAATGGCCAAGGCGAACATCGTCATTGATCGCAAGATCCTGGCGGATATCGCCATCAGCGATCCGAACGCCTTCAAGAAGATCGTCGAAGCCGCGCAGGCGGCCTAGCCTTCGCCGGGGCCGTCGTGGCTAGCGAGGGAGCAGGCACCGGCCAGAATCTCGTCAACTCGTTCGAGAGCCTTGGTGCGGAGTTCTCCGCCGAGATCGCCGGTCTGACGACCGAGGCCGAGATTCGCCTCGCGCAGGCCCGCTACCTCGGCAAAAAGGGGAGGGCGACCGAGTTGATGAAACTGCTGGGCCACATTCCGCCGGCGGATCGTCCCGCAGTTGGTGTGGCGGCAAACCGGGCTCGGGAAACCATCGAAGGCCTGGTCGAGTCGAAGCTGGCCGGACTGGCGGAGGCCAGCCTGGCCGCCGAGCTGTCGCGCAGCGTGGACGTGACCTTGCCCGGCCGGGGCCGGCCAGCCGGCACGCTCCACCCGCTGACCCGCGTGCGCATGGAGATCGAGGACATCTTCCACGGCATGGGCTACGAGGTGCGCACCGGGCCGCTCATCGAGACCGAGTGGAACAACTTCGACGCGCTCAACACGCCCGCCGACCACCCCGCGCGCGACATGCAAGACACCTTCTTCGTGGAGGGCGGTCGCATCCTGCGCTCGCATACCTCGCCGGTGCAAGTACGCACCATGCTGGCGGGTCCGCCGCCGGTGAAGATCATCGCGCCCGGCAACGTCTTCCGCCGCGACGACGACGCCACCCATACGCCGATGTTTCCGCAGTGCGAAGGTCTGCACGTGGACAAGAACGTCAGCTTCGAAGATCTGAAGGCCACGCTCATCGCCTTTGTCCAGCGCTTCTTCGGTCCCGAGACCGACATCCGCCTGCGTCCCAGCTTCTTCCCCTTCACCGAGCCCTCGGCCGAGGTCGATGCCTCTTGCTTCCTATGCCAGGGCAAGCAGCCGGCGCGTTCCACCTGCCGTTTGTGCAAGGGCACCGGCTGGCTGGAAATCGGCGGCTCGGGCATGGTTCACCCCAACGTTCTCAAGGCGGTCGGCTACGACAAGTACGACATCACGGGTTTCGCCTTCGGCATGGGCCTCTCGCGCATGGCGATGCTCAAGTACGGGGTCACGGACCTGCGCTTGTTCTACGAAAACGACTTGCGATTTTTGCGTCAGTTTCCAGCTGGATAGGGACTTTTTATGAAGATTTCCTTTAACTGGCTGCGCGAACTTGCCGAGCTTCCACCAGGGGTAGATGCCGAGCGGGCCGCGGCTGCCTTGACCAGCCAAGGACTAGAGGTCGAGGGCATCGAGCAGAAGGGGCGCGAACTCTTGGGCGTGGTGGTCGGCGAGGTGCTGGCCATGCGGCCGCATCCCAAGGCCGACAAGCTGCGCTTGGTGACGGTCTGCACGGGTGGGCGCGAGGAAGAAGTCGTGTGCGGCGCTCCCAACGTGCCGCCACCCGGGAACCGCGTGTGCTGGGCCGAGCCCGGTGCCCGCCTGCCCGGTGGCAAGGTGCTGGAGGCTCGCGAGGTTCGCGGGGTGATGTCGCCTGGCATGTTGTGCAGCGAGGTCGAGCTGGGGTTCTCCGAGGCCGCGGAAGGCATCTTGATCCTGCCGCCTTCAGCAACTCCGGGTGACGACGTCGCCAAACTGGTCGGCGCGGTGGACGACGTGTTCGAGGTCAACGTCACGCCCAACCGGCCGGATGCGCTCTCGCACATCGGCATCGCGCGCGAGCTTTGCGCCCATTTCGGCACCCAGCTACGCTGGCCCGCGATCGACCAAGTTCCCGAGGTCGAGGCCGGCCCAAGCATGGACGTGGAAATCGTCGATGCGCAGGGCTGCCCGCGCTACAGCGCGCGCTTTCTCACCGGTCTGACGGTCGGGCCGAGTCCGATTGCCCTGCGCCTGCGCCTCGGCTACTGCGGGATGCGCGCCATTTCGAATCTAGTCGACGTCACCAACTACGTGTTGCTCGAAACCGGGCACCCTTTGCACGCCTTCGATTTCGACAAGCTCGCGGGCCACATCATCGTCCGCCGGGCCGGGCAGGGCGAACGTATGGAAACCCTCGACAGGCAGAAGCGCGACCTTGTGCCCGAGGATCTGCTCATCACCGATGAGCGCGGTCCGGTGGCCATCGCCGGTGTCATGGGCGGCGCCACCAGCGAGGTTTCGGAGTCCACCCGCCAGGTGCTACTTGAAGCCGCCACCTTCGACCCGCGCAGCATTCGCCGAACCGCCAAGCGCCTTGGCATTCCCTCGGAAGCCTCCTACCGCTTCGAGCGTGGCGTGGATGCCAACGGCATTCCGTTCGCGTCGGCGCGCGCGGCCTCGCTTCTTGCCAAGCTGGGCGGCGGCAGCCTGGTGCGCTCCGCCGTCGATAAGTTCCCTCGGCCGTCTCCGACGGTGAAGGTCAACCTGCCGCTGGCGCGGCTCCAGCGCGTGAGCGGCAACGACTACTCCCTGGCCTTTGCCAAGGACCAGCTTACTCGCCTGGGCATGGCCTGCGAAAGCGCCGGAGAAACCCTGCACGTCACCGTGCCGTCGTACCGGCCGGACATCACCATTGCCGAGGATCTGGTCGAGGAAATCTTGCGCATGGGCGAATACGCCAAGCCGGCGCGCAAGGAGCGCATCGCCAGCAATGCAACCGAGCTGGCGAATCCCGAAGGGCCGGCCGACAAGGCGCGCAGACTGCTTGCCACTGCCGGTCTGTCGGAAATCGTGACGTGGGCTTTCGTTCCCAAGGCCGTGCTAGCCGCCATCAGCGGCGATGACCCGCAACTCGGGCAGGGCATCGTCTTGCGCAACCCGATCTCGGCGGACTACGAAGTCATGCGGACGTCGCTTTTGCCCGGCCTCGCCGACGCGCTCAAGCGCAACCTCGCGCGCGGGGTTGGCGACGCCTGGCTGTTCGAGGTCGGCCCGGTCGTGCACCGGCCAGCCAAAGAGGGCGATGCGCCGCTGGAAAGCACCTCGGCCGCGGGCATTCTTTCCGGCAGCCGAGCGGGTTGGCTCAAGCCAGGGGAGCCGCTCGATTTCTTCGACCTCAAGCAGGTCGCCGAGACGCTCCTCGGCGGCTTCGGCATGGTCGACGTCGCGTTCGAACCACCAGCCCCACGGCCATTTCTGCATCCCGGCGTCTCGGCCCGCATAGTTGGCGCCAAGGGCGAGCAGCTCGGCTGCCTGGGTGAACTTCATCCCGCGGTCGGCCGCAAGCTGGGCATTGAGGCGCCAGCCTTCTACTTCGAGCTGCAGATCGCTGCCTTGGCCTCGGCGAGCGGCAGCGTGCGGACGCTGGCGCCGCCTCGATTCCCTGCGGTCGGTCGCGACGTCTCTTTCTGGATCGATCTGGCCACGCCCGCCGCCGCCCAGCGCGCGGCGTTCCTCGCGGCGAAGGACCCTCTCTTGTGCGATCTGGCCGTGTTGGAGGACTTCCGCGATCCCAAGTACGTCCCCGCCGGCAAGAAGGGCATCCTGTGGTCCATGACTTACCGGGCGCCCGACCGCACCCTCACCGATGCGGAAGCCGACGAAGCCCACAAGCGCGTGGTTGCGGCGCTGGCCGCCGCTTTTTCGATTCAGGTGCGGTAGCCCATGGCAAATCGGGGGCGTTGAATGAGCGACGCGAAGCCGACCTATTCGCAGGCCGAGGTCAACGAAATCATCCGGCGCGCGCTCGACCGGCAGGCCGAGCGCGAAGGTCATTTGAACCACGACGACTTGGTGGCCATCGCGGACGAAGCCGGCATCGATCGCGAGTCGCTCGAGCGCGCCACGACGGAGCTAGCCCAGGCGCGCGACCGCCAGCTGTCCCAGCAGGACCTGGCCAAGGAGATTGGCGCGGAACGAACGATCCAGCTCAAGCGCTTCGGCGCGTCCCTGCTCAGCTACGGCGTCATGAATGCCGTCTTCTACTACATCGACACGCGCTTCTTTGGCGGCGTCTGGTTCAAGTGGCCGCTCCTCGGCAGCGCCATCTTCTTGACCGTGCGGCTGCGCCACGTGCTGGCTCCGCACGACAAACTGCTGCGCCGCCGGCGTAAGGAAGAACGTCGGGAAAAGCGGCGGGCTGCCCGCGAGGCGTGGAAGCAACGCCTTCTCTCGGGGACGCGGAATTCAGCCGACCCTGCCAAGGACTTCGAAAAGGTTGTGCAGTCGGGCGTGTCCGCCTTGCTCGAGATCGCCGCGCGCAAGCTCGACGAGCACAGCTCCCGTCAGCGGGGCAACAAAGAATAGTGTTGCTTGGCTCTGGGCGGGGCTTCGCTTCACGTCGATGCTAGCTTCCGTTGCCCTTGAACGGGCGCTCCGACAAGGCGCTCTTGATGGGCGTTCCGGCATAGGGCTTTTCCGAGGTGGTGCCTCGGCCGGTTAGCGGCAAGATGCCGGCCATCTCGCCGATGATGTTCACCAGCTCCGTGTTCATGGGTACGACGATCTTCGTGTTCGTGGCGAGCGATTTCTCGACCGTAATCAACCGGCGCAGAAGCTGCGCGTTGCCGATGAAGTACTTGTCGGCGGCCTCGTTTACCAATTGGATGGCCTGCGCTTCTCCCTCCGCCTCCAAGATCTTGGCCTGCTTGATTCCTTCCGCCTTCTTGATTTCCGCTCGGCGCGCGCCATCTGCCATGGTTTCCGTTGCCGTTGCGAAATCGACGGCCGCGACCTTCTCGTTCTCCGCCTTCACAACCTTGTTCATCGTTTCCTGGACGTCTTTGGGAGGGTCGATCTCCTTCAATTCCGTCCGCACGATCTCGATGCCCCAATGGTTGGTCTCATCGCGCATGGTCTTTTGCAAATCGCTGTTGATCTTTCCGCGCTCGCTGTTGGCGGATTTCAGAGTCAAGGTGCCGATGATATTGCGCAAGGTAGTCCGCGCCAGGTTGACCATCTGGTATTGATAGTCGAATACGCTGTATTGCGAGTTCTTGACGCTCTCCTCGTCGCTCCTGACCTTGAAATACACCTGCGCGTCGACTCTTGCGTTGAGCTTGTCGCTGGTGATGATTTCCTGGGGCTCGGCGTTCACCATGACCTCGGTGATATTGACCAGGATCAGGCGGTCGATTCCTGGGATAATCCAGTTGAACCCAGGTTGCGCCAGGCGTTTGTACTTTCCAAAGCGCTCGATCAATCCCCTGGATGTCGGGCGGACCAATTTTACCCCCACTGCAAAATACAATCCTACGAAGAAGATCCCAACGGCGATTATGAGCATGCGTTATTCCCAGACCTTTCGAGGCGCGACTCTGCGCCCGCGTTTCTTGGAAGCACTTCTTAGGCCAACTTCCTGTCCCCTGCGGGTAGTGCTAGAGAATGTTGACGGAGATGCGCAAGCCGGGGTGAAAACGGTTATACATATAGTACCCGCCGTCGGTGTATTCGACGTACACATCGTCAGAGTAACCCCAGCCAACTGGCCAGGGCTCGACAAATCCGAATCCGTACCCGCCATACCGAAAGCGCCGATGATCGTAGTCATAGCGGTTGACGTGGAAACTGTGCTCTCTGCCAAAGTGGCGGGCGTAACGGTCGTTGGAGATGCGGCCATGGTCGTGGTCGACGGAATGCATGGACCGTGAGGACGAACGCATGGCCGGCTGCATGCGGTGTTGCTGCATGGGCATGGCACGCTGGGGCTGCTGTCGTGCGGGTTGGGCTTGTCGCTGCTGGGACGGCCGAGCCTGCTGCTGTGCGTGCCGAGACTGCTGTTGCACGGGTTGTGATCCCCGCGAATGTTGACCCTGGCCCCGCCCCGGCTGGGCATCGGCCAAAGGGGAATGTCCGGAAAAGAAGAGAACCATCGCTGCGAAGATTGTGAATTTCATGGAAATCCCTTTGACAGTTGCACAGCACTACAGCACTTTTCGCGCCAGCGATGAGACGCAAGTGAGTCCGGGGACTTGCAGCGCAAAAGGTGCCGGGAGGCTTACGTGGTCGACCAGGATGACGTGGCGGCATCATCAGTTTGGCGGAGTCATGGGACGTGACCTGCGACCGCCAGAAACGAGTTCGAGAACCGGCGAGCGCAGCTCAGCTTCGGTCCGCGCCAACCGTCTTGGAAAGTGGCGGCGGCTCATCGGAGGCGCGCGCGCCGCTCCGTTTGCCACCCCAAGATGCGTCCTCGATGATCGCGTTCATCTCTCCGCCCATGAGGAGGATGAAGCCTATGATGTAGAAACATGTCATAAGGAGATGACGCGCCGATGGAGCCATAGGTGACGTTGTGGCTTGCGAAGTGGGCGACATAGGTACCCAAACCCTAGCTTGCCAAGAACCAAACCAGGGTCCCGATCACCGCGCCGGGAAGAATGAACTTGAACCTCTGTTCGACGTCGGGGAGCAAGTAGTAGGCTAGGGCGGTGACGGCCATGATCGCCGCAGTGGAAGTCGGCCAGCGGATCCAGCGCAGAACGGCGACGTATTCATCGGCGATGGATAGATGCCGAGCCACCCATAGCCCGGCGCCGCTGCCCAATACCAATACGGCCATTCCCACGAGCAGGAGCAGTCCGTCCCCAATGGTTACTCCATACGCGAGAAGCTCGATCTTCTATAGCGGGCGCGACTCGTGACCCGCTCACAAAGCAGTTTTCGAGCCTACGCAAGGGCACTCGCAAGTTGCAAGATTGCGTCGCTCAGATTCTCCCGGGTTTTTCCGAGCAATCAAAATGAAGTAGTTGGTCGATCAATTTGAATGTCGTGTGCAAACCCGACCACGCGAGACGGCATTGGCGTGGCTGTGTCGTCGATGTCCACGTTGGCCGTGGGTGGCGCGGAGATTGCAGTGAGTTCTTGCTTTGGCGAAAGAGAAGGTAACATGTCTGGCGTTCAATCTCGCCTTGCCGGCCTGATCGTGGTTGGCATGGTCGCCGCGCCCGCCCCCGCTATTGCCCGACTTGTCGTCGATCGGGTTGTCGTGCGTGGTGCGACCACGGTTACGACGCAGGTGCTGGCGGCGCGCATGCATCTCTACTCGGGAGATCTCGTGGACTTCGCCGTGCTCGGCAACGCTCAGCAACGCCTGATTGAGAGCGACCTGTTTGCGAGCGTGCGCGTATTCATCGATTTGCCCACCGCCGAGGCGCTTCGCCGCATGTATTTGGATGAAGCCACATTTCCTGTCGAGATTATTGTGGAAGCGGTGGGAAAACAGTCGTGGCTCGTCTTTCCCACGGCCAGCTTGGGTAGCGGCGATTGGGCTGGCGGCGTGGTCTATGCGAATCAGAATCTATTCGGTCGCGACGTGCAACTCGTGAGCGCGGGACAGATCGGCGAGTCCCAGAGCTATGTTTTCGCGGGGTACCGCAACCCTCTTGTCGGACGCACGCCGCTCACCTACTCGACGAGCGCTCTTTACCGGCGGGAAGACATACGCTTGTTCGCGAACCACAGCCTGGTTCTGCAGGTACCAACCACCGTGTTTGGTGGCGATGGGCAGATCGGCTGGGTGCTGTCCCCGCATACGCGCGCATTCCTTGGAGCGTCGGCGCGGTACCAGGCCGTGAACCCGGCCGAAGGGCTCGCGCCGGGCGCGATACCCCTGCCCTACAATTCTCGAAGTGGTCGCATCTTCCTTCTGCAGTTTCAATTTCAATACGACAACACGCGCGCCGAGGAGGGACTTCGACAAGGCATTCTTGTCTTCCTCAAGAACGAGGTCTCCGACCGATACTGGGTCTCGGACTTCGACTATTCCAAGTTCGAGGTGCATTTGGAAATGTACGGCCGCTACGGTTGGAATTACCCATCTCTTATCCTGAAGACGGTCTTTGACTATCCGACCTCCGACCGCGGGGTTCCCGTCACGGAGGAACTTCGTATTGGCGGGCCGACCCTGCGCGGTTATCTTACAAACGAGTTCCACGGCGATACGCTGTTCAGCGCCCAGGCCGAGGATCAGGCGGTTCTGCTGCGACTAAGACTGCCCTGGACGCATGTGCGCTTCAATGTCGCCGGGGCGATCTTCGTCGATGCCGCCACACTTCTCGATCGTCACCCGGGCGGCACCACGGTTCCTCCGCCCGATTCGCTGCCTGCCCCAGTGCGCTCCAAGCTCGACGATATCCACGGAAGCTTCGGCGGAGGCTTGAGGCTTATTCTTCCGGGCGTGGTAGTCCCGGCACTCAAGATCGATGTCGGCTACGGCATCGATGTGCGGGACGTGGCGGTGACGGTTTCAATCGCAGGCGGCGGGCTTCTGTAGCACGGCGGTCTGCGCGACCCGGGGCATCCTCAGGCTTGTCGGCCAGCCGCCTCGGCGGTACCGGACTCGCCCGCCTTGGCCTCGGCGTCTTTGCAATCGCAATGCAGTTTTGTCCGAAGGTCGTGGCGCAGATCGCTTCCGGTCTTTGGCGCCAAAAGCAGGGCCACCCCAGCACCAACCAGCACGCCGATACCAAAGGTCCCCACTGTTCCGAGCAAGCGATTGGTGAGCGAGTGCTTGGTCTCTAGGCCGAGGATGCCCAGGAAATCGTTCTTGTCCAGATTGCTGATGTCTTGCAGTTTCATGTGTCATTTTCTTTCTTTGTGTCCGATGTGGAGCCAGCGATGGCCGCGGCGATTTGTTCTTGGAGGATGGGCATAGCGACCATGCCGGCGATGCGAAGGCCCGTACCGACGACCCGCACCGCGAGGCGAGTGAAAAGTCCGCCACCCAGGACGAAGCCTATGCCGACGGCTCCCGCGAGCATCCCATAGGGGTTGCGCTTCAGTCGGGCACGGATGTCGAAGGCTGGGTGAAACGAGCGCGCACCCCTGTCGACATACACCACGAACTTAGTGCCGGATTTCATCATGACTCTCGACGCTGGTGACGCGCGACGCGTGCCACCAGGTAGCCGGCGGCAAGCGCGCCCAGGAGGCAAGCGGTGGGGTGGTCCTGGACGAAGCCCGTAATCCGGCCATTGATGCGGCCGATATTCTGTTTGGCCTCTTCGATCTTCGGGCGAAGTCGGTCGCTCAATTCGTGGATGCCTTCCTTGCAACTCGTCGTATCCATGGTTCATCTCCTCGTGTCTTTGGGTGCTGTCAGTTGTCGATCCAAGAAACTTTGGTGCTTCCGTCCAAGAAGAAGGCCGAGTCCAAATGCAAAACCTAGCGCCACGCCTGGCCTCCGCCGCACCCACTGGCGCCAGTCGAGTGAGTGGGTGATCTCATGTTCGAGGGCGGTCATCGATACGAGGAAGGCGTCGCGTGCGCGAACGAGATCCTGCGAGGCGCGCATGAGGGCAAGATCTGCATCCCGCTCTCTATCGGCGGACACGGGGCTTCTCCACAATGGGTGAAAGGTCAGAGGGCGTCACTTTATCGAGTACGGCAAGACTGCGGTTCATGGCCGTGGTGGAATCTTCCATCAGGGGCGATCCGTGCGGGCGGAGCGGGGCAAGTGCCAGTCCCACGCCAGCGCCCGCGACGTGGACGAGACCGATGACGATCAAGGGGAGACCGACAGGGGCATGACCGCCGAGCACAACCGCCAGCCCCGCCACGGCCAATCCGTATCCAAGGGCGACGAGAGTCGCAAGCACTGCGATGAGACAGGCGCGCCGGCCCATTGCATGTAGCTCCGCCGAGAGCTCGAGCTGGGCGACCTTGACGTGCTGGCCGACGAGGTGGCCTAGACTCAGAGCCGCTTCACGCGCGAGCGCCGATACGCCTGGGGTCGCCGTCTGATTCATCTACTTCGCGCCTCCAGTGTCTATCTGTGCCTCGGAGGCATGCTTGTCGCCATGAAGGACGGTATCGATGGCGACCTCGCTGCCTGTCTCGGCTGCCTTGGCAAGTGCTTTGTGGTCCGTGAGGACTCGATTTGCGAGGTACCCGCTCAGCCAATGGCGCTCGACAATGGGGTAGGCCGCCACCAGGGGAAGTACCAAGACGATGCCAATAATCCCTTGCAACTTTCCCCCGACCAGAAGCGCCAGAAGAACGGACAGACCGGAAATCTTGAGCTTGTTTCCGTAAATACGTGGCAACAAGAAGTAGGTTTCGAAGAGGTGATAGGACACGTAGGCCACTAGCACTGTCACCGCGGCGCCAGGCGAGACCGCGAACGCCAGAAGAATCGCCGGGATGGTGGCCAGAAAGATGCCCAACACTGGGATGATGTCGCATAGGCCGGCGATGACAGCCAAGGGAGCCACGGCAGGAACCCGAAGAATGCTTAAGAGAACGGCCGTGAAGATCGCAAAGAGCAGCGCAGCCAAGAATTGGCCACTCAGATAGGCGTGAACCACGCCGGAGACCTCGTGCATGGTGGTGCCCAACTTTTCGCGATGGGTACGTGGTACGAAGGCGAAAAGCCAAGCGTATAGGCTCCGGCCGTGGATGAGTAAATAGAGCGTCAGGACCAGGACGACAACGGTCATAGCCAGTCCTGAGACGGCGCTTTCGCCCCAGACAAACAATCGGTCAAGCCTGCCGACCACTTTGGGCGAGGTGGGCGAATCGAACAACTCTTGGATGACCTTGTGAACCGCAGGATAGCGGGCGGGAATCTTGCTCAAGATCCGTGCGCGGAATTCGGGCAGGTTTTGCAGCAAGTGGGTCATCTGCGTGGTGAGTGGCGGCAAAATAAGTGCGACGAAGACGGCCAACAGCCCGACCGCCAAGGTTGCGATGATAAGGACGCCCCAGACCCGTCCGATCCGTTTTCCCTCCATCCATCGGATCGCCGGATGCAGTGTGACCGCCATGAAGAGCGAGATGAGAAACATCAGAAACTCAGGCCACAAGAGAAATACCGCCCACAGGCCAAGCCCGCATCCGACTAGCTTGAGAATCGTCGTCATCGGAATGCGAAGATCCCATCCCTGCCGAGCGGCAGAGGGAGCGATACTTCGGGTTATCGTTGACGGCTCGTTGGGCACGGACTTCCCAGACTTTCTTACGGATGTGAATGAATCCATCGTTGTTGAAAGCTATTTGGAGGCCAGGGTGATCGAGAGCAACCCTGACCCCCATGCTTTAGTGGTAGTCTAGATATTTCAGGTCCGTCAGCGCACGCTTAGGTGCGACGGCTGAATAATGATTTCGACTCGGCGGTTGTTGGCGCGGTTCTCGGCATTGCTGTTGTCGACGATCGGATGGCTCGATCCCATTCCGATGGCGCTGATCTTGTCGCTCTCCACCCCGCGCGAAACCAGATAGTTGCGCACGGCGTCCGCCCGGTTGAGCGAAAGTGGTTGATTGATCCTATCCGTGCCCTGGCTGTCGGTGTGACCTTCGACGATCATTCGCTTGTCCGAGTCCTGCGCCTTGAGCGCCTCGGCGACCTGATCGAGCTTGGTCATCGCGGTGTTGAGTAAGGCGTACTTGTTGGAGGCGAAAAGAACACTTCCGGAAAGGGTAATGACCAACCCGCGGGATTCTTCCTTGATAGCCGCAATCGTGGCCAGATCCTTCATCGCGCCGGCGAGCCTGGCTTCCGCGGACACACGGGCCTGCTTCTCGGCTTCCAATTGCTCGGCAGTCTTCGCGATCTCTATGCTCTTCGCGTTGCTATCTCGACGCTCTTCCTTGAGCTGTTCGCGGGTCGAGGAAAGGGCGGCTCGCGTGCTCTTGACCTGGCTGTCGCGAACGACCACGCCGGCCTTGGCCGCTTCGGCGATCTGTAGGCGATCTTGTTCGGTGCGGGCCTTGACGTCTGCCAGTTGCAGCTTGTTCTGCGCTATATAGGCGTAGTCGCGGCACTGTGTGGTGTCGCCGTGCTCGTCGAACTCCTTGTTCGCCTTGGCCAGGACGATCCAGGCATCGTGCAATTCGGTGGGCGTCAGTTTTGCCGCCAATCCGTTGTTCGACGCGGTATACGCAGTGCGCGCTGCGACCAGTTCGGTGGGAGCGGTGGTGGCACATCCAACCATCAGTCCTGAAATTGCGAGAGTAGCCAATAGACTTGTGTTGTGGGTCTTCATTGTGGAATCCTTCGTGAAAAGTGGTTGGCGGAAACTAGTTGGTGCCGCGTTCGCGAACGGCCTTTAGATCTTCATTCGCCCTTTGCGCGTCGGCGTGTACGGCGACTTCGCGGGCGAGCCCGAGCGCGAGTTCGGCGTCGGATTCGGCGCGGGCAAGCACCAGCACCGCTCGCGTTTCACCGGCAGCCGCCATCTTCTTCGCGGTCTCGGTTTGATCTTTGGCTAGTTGCAGGTGCAGGCGGGCGGCAGGCACCCCGCTCGCTCCAACCTCTTCGGCGCCGCGGATGCTGGCCTCCGAATGCTCGAGCTGATCGGCCGGAAGCTGCACCGAGGCGCAGCCCGCGAGTCCGAGAACCGCTAGCGACATCATCAATTCTTTCATCATGAACAATTCCTTTGTGAACGGGTTGTGGGGCTACTACGGAAGTTCTTGGCCACTTGCTAGGGGGAGGGGGTGACGATGGTATTGGAGTCGAGACTCACACCGGCGATGCGAGCCAATACCCTGCCATTCAGGGTCGCTCCGGTGTCCAGCGTGACGGCTTGGTCCGCCATGATCGTTCCCTGAAAGACCGAGGCTGAACCCAGTGTTGCCGATGTTCCCACTTGCCAGAAGAGATTGCTGGACTTGGCCCCTCCACTCAGAATGACCTGGCGACCGGACGTGGTCGTCAAGGTAGAGGCGATCTGAAAGACGAAGACCGCAGCGGCATCGCCTTGAGCGTCGAGCGTAAGATCGCCTGAGGAGATGCCAAGGGACGATGTGGACTTGTAGAGCCCAGGTGTCAGAGTCTGTCCTCCGATATTTCCCGAAAGCGTGACCGCGCAAAGAGTTCGCCCAGCGGCATCGTTGTACGCGGTGGTCAAGTCGGCTACCGCCTGGGCTGCGGTTGGATCTGCGGCGTGCAGTGCTCCGACGATGGTTCCAGGGGGAAATCCGGTTACGGCGGATCCTGGACTCACGCCAAGATCTCCGGTGACCAAGGTTGGTCCGGTGCTGGTCACGGTGGAGCCAGCCAGCACTGCGAAATTGACGGCGGCGCCAAGGACGACCGATGCCAGCCGGCACATGGAAGCATCAGGGTTGGCGTTTGAAGCGTCCAAGGGCGCGGCTTCGCCGCTCGATGCGTCGATGAACGGTAGGTCCTGCGGACGAGAATCGGCGATTGAGACATCACTGCTGTCGACGCGGACGAGGCCCAGCTCGTCTAGCGGCGCATCGATTCGGTCGCCGTCTCGATTTTCGATGTCCGCAGCCCCGGCATCCATGACTGGAATCTCGGCGCTCAGTGTGTCAGGAGCTTGCGCGTCGGGGATATCTTGGTCACCGCGTGAAGTGTCAGCGCTTCCGAGGTCTGGATTCACATCGGTGGAGCTTGGGCCATCGGCGCCGACGATGTCGGGTTGGGCGCTGTCGGCTTGCGGAAACTCAACCAACTGCTGTCCGCACGCGGGCACCAAGGCGAAGACAAATACGATCGCGCTACGCTTGAGTGGTTTCATATTACCTGTTCACGTCGTTGAGGATGGTGAAGTAGACGACGAACTCCACCCGGCGGTTGTTTTCGCGACCGGCGATGGTTTGGTTGGTGTCGAGCGGCACCGAAGAGCCAAAGCCCTTCGACGCCAGGCGCTCTTTGTCGATACCGTGAGCTACGAGATAGTTGAGTACGGCATCGGCCCGTTGCTCGGAAAGCGTCTGGTTGTGGTCGTCTTCTCCCTCGGACGAGGCATGCCCTTCGACTTGCACGCGAAGCGAGCTGTTATCTTTCAAGGCCTGCACGACCTCATCGAGCACGGGGAACGAGACTTCTTGAAGAACAGCCTGATTCCAGGCAAAGTAGAGCTTTTCCTTCAACTCGAGCTTGTCTCGTGTTACGACGATCTTCTTGTAGGCGGGGCATCCCCAGTTGTCCATTGGACCCGCCACGTCCGGGCAGCGGTCGACATTGTCGGGGACTCCGTCGTGGTCGCGGTCGGGGCAGTTGAAGAGCCTGTTGTCGACGGTGCGGATTTGCGTGACGGCAAGAACGGCGCGTTCGCGCTCCACGCCCAATCCCACTTCAAGACTGACGCCAAGACTGAGTACTTTGGCGTCGTCATTGTCGTAACCGCGTCGATCGGGTTGCATGATTTGCAGGTAGCGAACGAAGGGACCAATCCAGAAGACACGAGCCTTTCCTATGGGCGCCGAGAGTCCCAAGGCAGTGGCGAATCCGAGGCGGTCGAGCCCACCGGTACGGACATAGAGCATGTCCGCATCCGCCCAAGGCGAGATGCTGAGAAATGTGTCGGGAGCGTTGCGCGGACGTCGGATGCGGGCGCTTCCTCCGAATGTCCAGGCCGTTCCGGCCTCGCCACCGGGGGCCTGAGCGGGCAGGGTCAGGAAGGTAGCACTCGGCCCGATATCGACGTATGCGTTCATGACCCATAGGGCCTTGAGGGTTTCTCCTCCGCCGGTGTCGAATCGCTGAGACTGCGGGCGAGTCAACGGTAGCGCAACGCCAGGCTCGATCTTGAGCGCGAAGTCGCCGACTCGCGCCGGTAGCGGGTTGTATTCCAACCGCTCGGTCTCGGCCGCTTGAGCGAACTCGGCGGACAGGCACAATACGAAGCACGCCAATGTGGTCGAACGTACATGCGCCAATGGAAATCTCGCGTTCATTACTGTCTCCGTTCCTCGAAGGCTTCCACATCTCTGGCACACGCACGCTTGATAACGGTCGCTTCTGAAAGACGCTCAAGGATAGCCGACTTGGCGACCGGCTTGCGCGCCTTCCACTTTCTTGTTGCGGGATGCACGTGTCCTCCATTCCTCCTAGGCGGGCTTTCGTGCGTGGAGTCCCGGTAGCTGTTTCCGGATCTTGTCCCAGGTGTCCGCGTGGACGGATCTGCGCAGCAGCACTTGGCCCATCGGTGGTGTTGGCAGAAGCGTAGTTCGGACGCCTTGGTCGAGATTCTCCAAGTCGAGATACTCCTCGCCGTCAAGGGGACGGGCTGTCGTTTCGGCGGTGCTTACCTTGGCGACTTCCTCGTCCGAAAGCAGCATCAAGATGTTCTCTCGGGTTATATGCGCCATTTTGATATCGTTGTTCATGGGTATTCTCCGATCGGGTCAGTTGTTGAAGGTCTTTGGGGACAGCTCACGCACTCATGTGAGGTAGGTCAGGCAGCGTGTTTTGCTAGCAACGAAGCTCCGGTCGTGCCGAGAACCACGTGCGCATGCGTAACCATCTCGGCGGTTCCGCGCGCAAGTACGAGAAACTTGCCGGCTTTCACGTCGAGTTCGTATTTCACAATGCTGTCTTTGGGGATACCGATACTGGTGAGTGCAGCGGCGAAGACTCCGGCGGCACCGCCCACGGCCGCGCCTTCTAGCGCTCCGACAATCCAGCCGACGAGGGGGCCCATGACAACGAGCGGGCCGAAAACAGGGATGAAGAAGAATGCGCCACCAAAGAGGAGACCCCAGAGACTTCCCCAAAACGCCCCGCGAACTCCCCAGAACTTCATCCGGTCGCCCGAGGTATAGAAGCCGAGCGCATGTTCCTCGGTGTGGTAGTCCTTGCCGATGATCGACAGCCGCTTCATGTCGAGCCCTGCCTTCTCTAGGTCCTTGAGAGCGGCCTCGGCGCCGGTGTGTGTATCATAGATTGCAACGACAGATTGTTCCTGGGTGGGGGGAGTCATGGTAGGTACCTGCTTTCTCGGATTCTCAAATGCGTGGCCTAGACGTGAGAATGCTTGGCGATGTGTTCCGCCACTACTGGTATGGCCAGTCCGTGCTCCGCAGTTCTCTGAATGTCCGCCATGCTGAGATCCACGACCACCTTGGTGTCTTTGTAACTGATGAGCTCGACACTGCCGACCGGGATGCGGATCTCCTTGCCGGAGTACCAGTGGCCAGCTTCGACCACGAGATCGCGGATAGCCCAGCTCCTGTCGTCGAAGAGGAATCCGGCGACACGCCCGATCTTTCCGTCCTTGGCTTCGATGGGGTAGCCCATCACTTCGCGGGTACTCTGGAGGTGCTTGTCGTCGCGGTGGTAATAGGTCCGCTGGGCCTCCATTTCAGCCTTTGAAGGTGGCACAATCAACGGGTACCCGCCCATGCCCCACATGGCGTCCCCAGCCCAGTAGGCCGGCCAACCATAATAGCGGAAGTATTCGACCTCGTACTGGCGGGAAACGGGCTTGTGCGACTCAATCGATGGACTATCTTGGACCTGCATCTTGCGCAGATTGATGTGCAGTGTCTTTTCATATTGGTCGAGCTTGCCAAAAGCGTGCGGAGAGAGCAGGACAAGTCGCCCAGACAGCCAGGCCGCCGTATCCGCTATGGCGTAGCGAATGACCCAGATGTTGTCGTCAAAGTAAAAGTCCTTGATGTGGCCGATGTCGCCATCCAAGGCGGCGAGTTTGTCGCCGTACAGATCGTTGGTGTTTTGTAGATGGGAATCGAGGGTAGGAGCGATGGGAACTGCTTGCGAGTACTGAGTCATGATGTCTCCTTGGGAGAGGTTGCGGGGAATTCTGGGGTAGTCGCCAATCTCAAAGTGCGCGGCGACCCTGGATGATGCGGACAAGAACCACGACCACGGCGGCCACGAGGAGAAGGTGGATGAACCCTCCCATGGCGTGTGAGGTCAGAAATCCAAGGCCCCAAAGTACGAGAAGGACGACGGCTAAAGTCCACAACATGACCGTCTCCTCCTAGGAACCGGAACCGGGATGCGTCAGGGAACGCGTCAGCTGTGGCCTGCGCCACAACATGTGCGAGACGGCTTGCGTGGCCAGACGCGAGATCTCTCGCGGGTCGGCGCTGTACTGCGCGGCATTGTCGAACACGGCAAGTATCAACTCGCCGAGCTGCGCGGTCTTTCGATTTTGGTTCTTCATGCTTTCTTGCCCTTCTTGAAAGGCGATTCCGCCCTCTGCTTCACAGAGGCCTTGCGCCGCCTATCTCGATACGCAGCCAAAGCAGAATGTGGGCCACAAATAGACTCCAATGAATTCAGTGGCTTGCGGCAAAGCTCACTCTTTGGACTGGCTTACTCGTTCAAGGTGACGTAGGTTCCCCATCAAATTGGACGTGAGGGATGGTCGATGCGAGCGGGCGATCTGGATCATAAAGAGCTGCTGGAGTTAGATCCGGAAGGTGGCGTAATCCGCTTCGCGGGACAGCGTGCGCTGCTTCTCGACGCCGTGGCGATGGGGCTATTGCGCAAATACCTCGTCGAGAACTTCGGTGTGACGGCTGCCCGTACCGTGCTTACGCAATTCGGATTCGCCCACGGCTGGCGCATGGCCGAGGCCATGCAGTCGGAATTCAAGTGGGATACCAGCGAGGAATGGCAGCACGCGGGCATACGCATCCACACCCTCGAAGGTCTTTTTCGGGTGGAACAAGAGAGTCAGGGCCCCCTTTCAAAAGAGGGCATGACGCTCACGGCAGCCTACGAGGCGGAGCAACACCTCTTACACTTCGGGCGATCGGACTCGCCCGCGTGCTGGACCATCTGTGGCCTGACCAGCGGCTACATCAGCCGGAGCTCGGGCAGCGAGATCTATGTCCTCGAAGATCGCTGCTTGGGCAGGGGCGATGCGGCCTGTCACCTTATCGGGCGGACGCGCGCGGAGTGGGGTGACGAGCGCGCCGAAGAACTGCGCTTCTTCGACGCCAATCGCCTCAAGGACTGCCTCGATGTTTCGCTCCAGCGGGTCACTGAGACGCTCAAGGCGGCCGAGCAGAAGCTGCGCATGCACCGTCGCGCGCTGGTTCGGGTGGCCCGTGACGTCGAGGAGCCATTTGGGATCGTCGCCAAGAGCGTCGCCATGGCTCAGCTCGTGGACTTGGCTCGCCGAGTGGCAAAAGTCGATTCCACGGTGCTGATTACCGGAGAGAGCGGATCCGGCAAAGAGCGGGTCGCTCGGCTCGTCCACGAAGAATCCACGCGGGCGGCGGGACCGTTCGTCGCGGTCAACTGCGGCGCTATCACCGAGACCCTCCTCGAAAGCGAACTTTTCGGCCACGCCCGCGGCGCGTTCACGGGTGCCTCGCAAGACCGGCCTGGGCTCTTCGAGGCGGCCAACAGCGGAACCCTGCTGCTTGACGAGGTCGGCGAAGTCTCGCCGGGCATGCAGGTGAAACTCCTGCGCGCCTTGCAAGAACGGGAGATCCGGCGCGTGGGGGAAAACAAAAGTCGAAAGGTCGACGTGCGCGTCTTGGCGGCCACCAACCGCGACCTCGCCCACGGCGTGGCCGGCGGAGACTTCCGACAAGATCTTTACTACCGGCTCAAGGTGGTCGAGTTGCACGTTCCGCCCTTGCGCGAGCGCCGCGACGATATTCTGCCGCTCGCTCGGGTGTTGCTCGCGGACTCCGCGCTGCGGATGAAACGCAAGATCACCGGACTGGCTCCGGACACAGCCGATCAACTCCTGCGCTTCGCGTGGCCCGGTAACGTGCGCGAACTCGAAAACGCCATGGAGCGCGCGGTTGCGCTCGCACGCGGAACGCGCGTGGAATTCGAGGACCTACCCGAAGAGATCCGCAAAGCACTTACCGCCCCCATAGCCACCGAGGGGAAGGTGCGGCCGCTCGAAGCCGTCGAGAAGGAATATATCCTTGCCGCGTTGGAACTGAATGACGGTAATCAAACTCACACCGCCGAGCAACTTCACATCGGCACGGCGACGCTCTACCGCAAGCTCAAGAGCTACGGCATGATCGGCAAGAATCGCGCGACCGCACGCTGACGTCACAAGTGCGCAAGGAATTCGTTCAGCGCGGTGACGACCACGGCCGGAGTTTCGTGCCCACCGTCGAAAGGGAACCAAGTCACCAAGAGTCCGGCGGCCGTCATCTCGCTCCGCATGCGATCAGCCACCGCGAAGGATAGGGTGGGATCGGCGCGGCCGTGGGATATGAAGACGTGCAGTCCCTTGCGTCGGGCGTAGCTGGCATTCCACATTTTCTCGTCGACAAGGGTGCCCGAAAGCAGAATCAGCGCACGCAGCGGTTCGTCCGATTGAAACGCCACCTGGGCCGCCACCATCGCCCCTTGCGAGAATCCGCCCAGGATGAAGGGCTGCGCCTCCCGGTTGCCTCGTTGGCAGAGCAGGGCGCGCACGGCCTTGGCCGCGTCGTCGATTCCCGACGGCGCCTCCCCGGAAAGATCCGCGCCCAAGGCTCCGCGGTGCATGTCCGTCGACAGATCCAAATGCCACCAGGCGCGCCCAGCCGGAGCCCCGTCCGAGCGTTTCGCCAAGTAGGGTCCTCGCGGAAAAATGAAGCGAGCGCCCGTGGGCAACTGGAGTGTCTTCACGAACGGCGCCCAGTCCTTTTCCGTCGATGCGTACCCGTGAAGCAAGACAATGGTGGGCGGTCCCTTGCCACCCCGGGTGAGCGCGGACAGCCTCGCAACGCGCGGCTGCCGCGACATCGCGGTGGCGACGACGAGCACTCCCGCCAGCACCGGCAACGTTCTCCACCATTTTCTCCGTCGTTGTTTTTCCACGACGGATAGAGATGCAGCATGTTCCGGGCCATCCCGCCAAGGTGAATCATTTTCCACACCTACGGCACGGTCGCTGGTGTCCACGCGGGTCGATCCAACCATAGTGATGTACCCACTTCGCCAAAACGGCGAAGAAGGGAGAGCGCCTATTTGCCGAGCCCTGTGGCTCGCGGCGTGCGCCGGTTGCGCGGGCGGTTGGGACGGTCGCCAAGCGAAACAGGTCAAGCCTTTGACAACATTCGTGTTTGTGGGAACATAGCGCACATGACCAAGGCTGACATCGTCGAGACCGTCTACGAAAAGGTGGGTGGCTTTTCCAAGAAAGAGGCGGCGGAAATCGTCGAGACCGTCTTCGACACGATAAAAACCACGCTGGAGCGAGGGGAGAAGATCAAGATTTCCGGCTTCGGCAACTTCGTGGTCAGGGACAAAAACTCGCGCACCGGCCGCAATCCGCAGACCGGTCAGGAAATCACCATCACCGCCCGACGGGTACTGACGTTCAAGCCCAGCCAGGTCTTGAAGAACACGCTCAACGGCGAGCCGATTTCGTAGGCTTTCCAGCGCCGCGCGAACGTTCGTGATAGACGCGAGGACACGGGAGGACCCTGTTGCCAAAACGAAAGGTCGCGCCGGTCGATCCCAACGCCATTCCGGACAAACCCTTCTTCAAGATCGGCGAGGTGGCGCGGCTGTGCGCGCTCAAGCCTTTCGTTCTGCGCTACTGGGAAACCGAATTTACTTCCATCAAGCCGCAGCGAACGCGCTCGGGCCAACGGCTCTATCGCCGCCAGGATGTCGAGCTGGTTCTGCGTATTCGCGGCCTGCTTTACGATCGGCGCTTCACCATCGAGGGCGCGCGCACGCACTTGCGCCAGCTTGGCCACGAGGAGTCCGCGCCACCGCCCCTGCCGCCGCCCGAGATCGATGTCGAGACCATGCGCAAGATCAAGCGCGCGGTTCTGGATCTGATTGGGCTTGTGGAAGAGCCCTAGGTCCACTACATTTCGCATCCACTTTCAAAACATATCGGGGCGTGGCGCAGCCTGGTTAGCGCACCTGACTGGGGGTCAGGGGGTCGGAGGTTCAAATCCTCTCGCCCCGACAAGTATCTTTTGGGAACTCTCCTAGGGTTTCCATGTGCAAACAGTGAAACCGCTAATTTTGATCAGCAATGACGATGGCGTGCGAGCGCCGGGGATTCAAGCGCTGGCCGCGGCCATGGCGTTGGTGGGCGAGGTGCTGGTCGTGGCCCCCGACGGCGAACGCAGCGCTGCCTCGCACAGCATCAGCCTGGATCGTCCTTTGCGCGCCACGCCGGTCGAGCCTGGCGCGTGGGCCATCGACGGCACGCCCGTGGACTGCGTCTACCTGGCCTTGCACCACCTGGTGCCGCGCAAGCCGGATCTGTGTCTGTCGGGCATCAACAACGGCTTCAACCTGGGCTCGGACGTCTTCTATTCAGGCACCGTCGGTGCCGCGCTGGAAGGCGCCCTGCGCGGAGTGCCGGCCATGGCTTTTTCGCTGGAGAGGCAGAGTCCGCAGGATTTCAGCCATGCCGCCGCGTTCGCCGCCGATCTGGTGCGCGACATCCTCGGGCGTGGTCCGGGCGCCATCGAACCTGGCACCTTGCTCAACGTGAACCTTCCGGCCGGGCCGGTGCGCGGTCTGCGCCCAACCACCCTCGGTCACCGCATTTACCGCGACCAGGTTTCGGTGCGCAAGGATCTGCGTGGCCGCGACTATTATTGGATCGGCGGTCCGGAGGAAAAGGGTCCCGACATTCCCGGCTCCGACTGCACCGCCATCGCGCAAGGACTCGTCTCGGTCACCGCCATCGGGCTAGACCTCACGCACCGACCAACCGTCGACCGCCTGGCGGCGTGGTGGCCCGGCGATCGATTCGGTCGCTGAAGGGACTGGCCACCCGCTTCGCTTTCATCGATAGACTCGACTGCGCGGAGGTTGCTAGGGTGGGAGAACATGGCTCGCGCGCGAAGTGGTATCTGGCTGGCTGTTTGCGCCCTGGCCGCGCTTGGCTGTGCGACCGGCGGCGCCGAGCGGCCCATGCACGAAGATCATCTGCCTGGCGCCTGGCACGTGGTCTTGGCGGGCGAGACTTCGGGCTCGATCGCGAAGCAGGCCGGGATCCCGCTGGAGGATTTTCTGGAAATCAACGGGCTCAAAAGGGGCGAATCGCTGGCGCCAGGTCGGCCGGTATTTCTGCTGGGCACGGGAGCGGCGCAGGCCAATGCCGCCCAGCCGGTCGCTTCGCCCAGCTCATCTGAAGGTCAGTCCTCGGCACCGCTACGCTGGCCGGTGGCGCAACCGCGTCTGACCTCGCGCTTTGGCGCGCGCTGGGGCAAGCCGCACGAAGGAATCGACATGGCGGCGCCCATCGGCACGCCGGTGTTCGCGGCGGCGGCCGGAAGCGTGATCTACGCAGGCGATGAGGTGCGCGGCTACGGCAACATGGTGGTGGTCAAACACGCAGATGACCTGTCGACGGTGTACGCGCACAACTCGGTGCTGCTCGTGCGCACCGGCGACAGCGTTGAGGCCGGGCAAGAGATCGCCCGGGTCGGGGACACCGGCCGTGCGACCGCGCCGCACCTGCATTTCGAGGTCCGGCGTCGCGATACCCCGCAAGACCCCCTGCAGTTCTTGCCGAGTCTGAAGTAGAACTAGCCCATGCCAGCCAGCGACGTTTCCCTCCTCGACCTTCGTGCCCTGATTCGCGACATTCCCGACTTTCCCAAGCCGGGTATCTTGTTTCGCGATGTAACCCCCTTGCTCGGCAACGGGCCGGCCTTGCGCGCCTGCGTCCGGCAGCTTTGCCATCGGCTTGCGCCCGCGCAGCCGCACGCCGTCGCCGGCATCGAGTCGCGCGGGTTCATTTTCGGCGCGCCGGTGGCGGCCGAACTGGGCATCGGCTTCGTGCCTATCCGCAAGCCGGGCAAGCTGCCCTGGAAGACGCGCAAGGAATCCTACGCCCTCGAATACGGCACCGACGCCATTGAGGTGCACGAAGACGCGGTCGCGCGCGGCACGCGCGTGGCCCTGGTCGACGACCTGCTCGCCACCGGAGGCACGGCGGGCGCGGCCATCAAGCTATTGCAAGGCTTGGGTGCCGAGGTCGTGGCAGCGGCCTTCGTCATCGAGCTTTGCTTCCTGCAAGGCCGTGCCCGCCTGGGCAACGTGCCGACGCAAGCCTTGATCGCCTACGAATAGCCGGCCGGCGTCCAGTTCAGGCAGGCAAGGTCGATTCGGCGCTCTCGCACCCCGCGCGGTCTCCGGTTGACGTGCGCGAACGAGACACCTATTGTCAGGCGCGTAGGGCGGTTGGGGCGTCGGGGCCGGCGCGCCTTGGCTTAGGACCTTCTCGCACGGAGAGCATGATGACCAGCGAAGATCCCGGGAATCACACCGACCAGCCCCAGGAGGAGCGCATGACCGCCGAGGAATACCGGCAGGTGGCGGATGCGCTCGCTCGCGAGGGGCGATGGGAGGATCTTGCAGCGCTCCACTTCGATCGAGCCGAGTCCGCCAGCAACGCCGGCAGCCGCGCCCGCCGTCTGATCAATGCCGCGCAAGTGTTCGAGGAGAATCTAGACGACCTCGGGCGGGCCTACCTGACCCTGATCGCCGCATTTCAAGAGGATCCGACGAGTGCGGAGGGGATCGCGTCGCTGGCGCGGGTTACCGAAAAGCTCGGCCGCTTCCCCGACCTTCTGACCGAGTGCATGGCCGTCGCGGCCGAGGCGACTTCGCCCGACAAGCAGGCCGCGATGTACGTTGTCATGGCGTCGTGGTATCGCGACCAAGTGGGCGACGTGGGCTCGTCGCAGCTGGCGCTCGAGGCGGCGCTGGCCGCGGATCCAGCCAACCCGACCGCCCTGCGTGCCTTGGTCGACATCTACAAATCGCGCGGCGAGCTGGCCAGGGCAGCGGGCCGTCTGGCTGCCGCGGCGGCGGCGACCCGCGACGTCGAGGTGCGCGTGGGCTATGGCCTCGATGCGGCCGCCATCTATCGCATGCAGCTTTCCGATCTCGACGCGGCTTGCGAGCAGTATCGACGCGTGCTCGAAGCCGCGCCCGACAACCGCACCGCGAGCGAGTCGTTGGCCGAGATTGCCTGGGAGCGCAAGGATTGGACAACGGCCCTGCCGCTTCTCGAGGGCTTGGCGACGGCGGCCGAGGAGGGTGGGGCGCCGGCGCGCATGTTCCAGCGCGCTGGCTGGGCGGCGCAGATGCTGGGCGATAGCGAGCGCGCGCGGGCCAACTACCGCAGTGCCCATGGGCATGATCCCGCCTACCTTCCTGCCTTGCTTTGCTGGGCGGCGCTGGCCGTTACGGAGAAGTTGTGGCAGGACGCAGTGGTCGTTGTGCCGTTGGTGCTGGCCCGCGCCGACGCCGGCCTCACTTCCGAGGAGCGTGCCGAATACCTGGAGGGGCTTGGACACGCGCACCTGTCGCTCGGCGATGCCGAGGCTGCCTCGAATGCTTTTACCCAGGCGCTGGCCATGGTGCCGGACAACGAAGCGTGCCGCGATGGTCTGGCGCGTGCGCATGCCCGCCTGTCGGGCAAGGGACCCGAGGCGGCCCGCACGGTCATCGCGCAGCAGCGCTTGCTCGTCCAGGGCGCGGCAGCGGACGACGAGAAGCTCGAAATCCTCGCCGGTATCGCGCAAAGCGAGCGCGAGCAGGTCGGCGACGTGCGCGCGGCTCTGCAAACCTACTTCGACATGCTGGCGCTCAGACCCGACGATCCGGTCACCTTGCACGAGGTGTTCGAGATCTACACCAACGCCCGCGAATGGGCGCGTTCGGTGGAGGTCCTGGAGCGCCTGGTGAAGGTGGAAACCGGCAAGACGCGGGCGCGCTATCTCGTGGCCATGGGCAACATCCTCAACTATGAGCTCAAGATCACCGAGCGCGCCGTGGAGGTCTACAACCTCGTGCTCGACGAGGATGCCGACGACGAGCGCACCTTCGGCCGCATCGAACGCATCCTCACCGCGCAGGGCGCCTGGCGCGAGCTGGCGCGCAACTACCGCCGCATGATCAAGCGTCTGGGTAGCGCGCCGCCAGCCGAGAAGCGGGACCAGGTTCTGGCCCTGTGGCGCAAGCTGGGCGACGTGTGTCGCAAGCGCCTGCACGAGCGCGAGGCAGCGCTGGCCGCCTACGAGGTGTGCGTGCAGTTGGCCCCCGAGGATAGTCGCTATCTCGAGGTGCTGGCGGAGACCTACGAGGTGATGGGCGCGGAAAAGCTCAACCAGGCCATCAAAGCGCGCGAGTCGCTGCTCGAAGGCGCGGCGGATTTCGACGAGATGTCGAAGCATGCGCGGGGCCTCGCCCGACTCTTCGCCAAGAACCAGATGTACGACCGGCTCCACTGCACGAGCGCGGCCCTCGTCGCCATGGGGCAGGCCATTCCACAGGAACAGGCTTTCTATGAGCGGACCGTCACCGCCTCCAGCCCGCGTGGGCAGGCCGCTCTGGCCGAAACGATGTGGCAGCGTTACGTGTCGAGTCCGCGCCAAGAACCCTGCGTGTCCCATGTGCTGGCCGCCGTCAGCGCCGGGGTGGCCATGGGGCGCGCGAGGGATGCGGCATCGCTCGGACTCGACCCCGCCCAGCGGGTCGACTTAGCAACTGATCGCTCGTCCGTCGGCCAGATGATGAACCATGCCTGCCACCTCCTCGGCCTGGCCCTGCCCGCCGTTTACGTGGCGGAGGAATTTCCGGGGCAGATCGAGCTGCGCATCGTGCTCGACGGGCAGCAGGTGGTGCCGTCGTTCTTGCTTGGCCGCGATCTCGTGACCGGGCGCTCGGAGAGGGAGCTGGCCTTCTACATCGGACGCAAGCTGGCGTGCTTGCGCGCCGACCAGTTTCTGCTCGCGCCCGAGGTGGTTTCCTCGCTTGGCGAGCTGCGCGTGATCGTGGCCGCGGCGGTGAAGCTGGTCCACCCCAACTTCAATTTGCCTGGCACGGACGCGCGCTCGGTGCAGGATTATGCGAAGTTCCTACATCAGGTCGTGCAGCCGCCGACCTTGGCCTCGGCTTCCTTCGCCGTCGCGCAGATTGTCGCCGACCCGGAACGCGTCAACCTCGAAACCTGGGCCGCGGGTGTCCGCCAAAGCACGGATCGTGCGGGGTTGCTCGTTTGCGGCGACGTGGTGTCTGCGGTACGCGAGATCCTGCGCGCGGCCGATGCCCAGGAAGGTGACGTGGAGGCAGCCATCAAGGATCTCGTGCGCTTTAGCGTGAGCAGCGACTACCTCGACCTGCGCGAACAGCTGGGGCAGATGGCCGAGGTAGCGCTCCCTCCGCCCGGGCGTCCGCCGGGTCCCTTCCCGGTGCGGGCGCAGCAGCCGCGGCAACCGCCGCCGATTCCCACGCAAAAATAGACGCCGTCGCCGCCGACCGCTAACGTCGGTGGGACGTGGCAGGAACCATCCGCTCATCCGCCAATGTCAGCATGGCGATCCTGGTGTCGCGCGTCCTCGGGGTCGCTCGCGATTCGATATTCGCGCGCATCTTCGGCGTCAGCGCGCTGACCGATGCCTACGTGGCGGCGTTTCGCATTCCCAACCTGTTGCGCGACCTGTTCGCCGAAGGCGCCTTGTCGAGCGCCTTCGTGCCCACCTTCAGCGATGCCATGGTCAAGGGCGGGCAGGAGCGGGCGTATCGCCTGGGCAACCTGGTTCTCGGGGGCCTCTTGCTCATCACTGGCGCGTTGATCCTGGCCGGCTTGGTGTGGTCCGAGGCTCTGGTGTCGCTCATCACGCGCGGGTTCGGCGGCAATGCCGCGCAAGTGGCGATGGGCGGGCTTCTGACCCAGATCATGATGCCCATTCTCATGTTCGTCAGCGTGAGCGCGGTGTGGATGGGCATGCTGAATGCGCAACAGCACTACATGGCGCCGGCCTATGCGCCGGCCATGTTCAACGTCACCAGCATCGCCTGCGGCGTGGTCTTGCTCGTCTTGCACGTCTCGGAACGCACGGGGATCATCGTGTGGAGCTCCGGCACCGCGGTGGCGGGATTGGTGCAGGCGGTGGTGCAGCTGCCCAGTTTGCACCGGCTCGGCTACCGCGTGCGGCCGGCCCTGCGCGGGCTTCTGCGTGACCTCGACGTGCGGCGCATCGTGCGCCTGATGGGGCCGGCCACCATCGGGCTGGCGGCGATTCAGATCAACGTCTTCGTCAACACCCAATACGCGGCGGCTCTGGGCAGCGGACCATTGACTTATTTACAGAACGCCTTTCGATTGTTCTATCTCCCGGTTGGGCTTTTTGGCGTGGCCCTGGCCACGGTGACCACGGCGCGCGCTTCGCAAGAGGCGGCGCGCGGCGACCGCGAGGCCCTCATCGCCCGCGTGTCCGATGGCGCGCGCGGGGTGTGGTTGCTCGCCTTGCCTTCGGCGGTGGGGCTGGTGGTGCTGGCCAAGCCGGTGGTGCAGTTGCTCTTTGAGGGCGGCAAGTTCTTGCCCGCGCACACGGCGGCCACGGTACCCATCGTGCAAGCCTACATGCTCGGGGTTTTGCCTTATAGTCTCGTCAAAGTCTTCGCGCCGGCGTTCTTCGCGGTCGATCGGCCGCGCGTTCCCATGATCGCGTCGATGTCCTCGGTGGCGGCGAATCTGATTTTCAACAGCTTGACTTATCGCCGGCTGGGCGCGCCCGGCCTGGCCCTGGGCACCACCGTGGCCGCGCTGGTGAATCTGTCCATTCTCTATCTTTGGTTCGGCCGGGCCATCGGGCGGCGGCGCAGCCCGAGGTGGGCGCGCGACCTCGTGCTCATGGTGCTCGCGAACGGAGTTTTGGCCTTGGTTGCAGCTGGTGCGTGGGCGGGCGCCACGCGCGGCTTGGCCAGCCTCGCCATCGCCTGGCCGCGCGGCGTACTGCGCGCGTTTCACGGCGTGCTCTTGCTCGCCACCATCGCCATCGGCTTTGCAACCTACGTCGCCCTCTTGCGCCTGCTGCGCGTGCGCGGCGCCGAGGAACTATGGGAACTGCCGCGCAAGGTGCTGAGGCGATTTTCGGGACGACGGGCGGAGACCTAGAACCGGTTCGGCGTCTTCGCGGCGGTGTTCGCGATTGCGCGCTATTTTCGCTTGGAGCGGGCGGTGGGACGGGTGAAGAACGCCACACGTTCCAGCGAAACCGTCATGTCGATGTTCTCCACGTGGACGGTTTCCGGCAAGTGCAGGATGACGGGTGCGAAGTTCAGAATGCCGGTCACGCCGGCGGCGACCAGCTCTACCGCGGCGTGCTGGGCTTGTTCGGCCGGCACCGCGATGATGGCGATGTCGATACCCTTTTCGGCCAGAACCTCGGGCATCTGGCGAACCGAGTAGCAGTGGACTTCGCCAAAATCGAGACCGATTTTGTCCAGATCCACGTCGAACGCGGCGGCCAGCCAAAGTTTGTGGGAACGGCTGCCCAAGTAGGCGGTGATGGCGCGGCCCAGGTAGCCCATGCCCACGATGGCCACCGCGCGACCCTCTTGCGAATCCAGAAAGGCGGCAAGGGATGACAGCAGGCGCTTGACGTCGTATCCGCTGTTGGGATTGCCGCTGTAGCCGATGGCCATGAGATCGCGCCGAACCTGCGCCGCCGTCAGCTGGCAGGCGTGCGCAAGTTGGTGCGAATAGACGCTGGGGCCGAAGGCATGCCCAGCGTGAAGAAGCGCTCGGCGGTAGATGCTCAGACGCTCGACGCTGCGGATAGATATCTTTCGTTTCTTCATCGGTTGTGGTGTCTGGAAGGTCGCATCGGCATCGATACCGGCCTTTCCCAGTCGATGATTTGGGGGAAGCGCCTTCTTGCTATATCCTACCTAGCTTATCCGATTTTACCAGTCGGGATGCTTTATCATGTTTCGTGGGATGCTTCGTGGCCGACTTCAGCGGCGCATGCCGAGAAGGCGCGGCAGGTCGGCCAGGGCTTCCTCCCGGCTCGCGGCTTTTTCGCGATCACGGGTGCGCAAGCTCTCGATATCGTCCACCCGGCTGGCCAGCACGCGGGCGCGGTCCGCGGCCTGGCGAACCTGACGGTCGTCAATCCAGGTACTGGGATCCCCGTCGAGGAATGCATCGGCGGCCTGCGGACCGGGAGAGGCCGGTCCGCGTCGCATGACTGGAGGGGAAAGTTCGCTCGGGGCGGCCGGCCGTACGGGCGCGGACTTGTGCGCCAAGAGACGCTCAATCATGGGGCGGCAGCTGGGATCCACTTGAATGAACTGGACGCCCATGCCATGGGCGCGGTGGGGTTCCTGCGGAATGAATTCGCGCACCCATGACACCTTGCCGCTGCCCCACAAAAGCGGCGCGCCTTGGGCGAGCAGGACCTCGAAGTTCACCGTCGACCCCACCGGATGGAGGTGGCGGGTGGCGAGGAAGATACCTCCGCGGGTTACGTTGGAGGCGAATCGCTGGACGAAGGTTTCTTCATCGGGATAGCGAAGTTGGATGCGAACGAGTGGATACTCTGGCGGCGACACGGGCGGGAGTATCGAATGACCGAAGGAAAGGGTCAACCGTCAAGCCGAAGCAATGATCGGTGCGGTGATCGGAGCGACGATCGGTGCGATGGTCAAGTCAAATAGGCGGAAGGCGTTGGCCGTGGTGGCTTCGGCGGCCTGGCTCGGGGTGATTCCCCTCACACGCGCGAGGGAGTCCAACGTCTTGGCCACGAAGGACGGTTCGTTGCGCTGGCCGCGGTGTGGAATGGGCGCCAGGAAAGGAGCGTCGGTTTCGACAAGGATGCGATCCGCCGGGGCGTAGGCCGCTGCCTCGCGCAGGTCATCGGCTTTCTTGAAGGTGATGACGCCCGAGAAGGAGAGGTGGAGCCCCAGGTCGAGGTAGCGTCGGGCGTCTTCGACGTTGCCCGAAAAGCAATGAATGACCCCGCCAGCATCGGGGATGGGACCGGCGCGCAGGACGGCGACGGCGTCATCATGTGCGTCGCGCACGTGGCAGATCACGGGCCGCTTGGCCGCCGTGGCGAGCTTCAAGAAGCGCTCGAAGACTTCGCGTTGCACCTGCCTCGGCGAGTGGTCGTAGAAGTAGTCGAGCCCGGTTTCGCCGATGCCGACCACGCGCGGCTTTTTGGCCAATTCCTCCAGGGCGGGCCAGAGCTCGGGCGTCATCTTGGCGGCATCGTGGGGATGAATGCCGATGGCGGCGAAGACCTCGGGTTCACGGCCGGCCAGCTCGACGGCCCGTTCCGCCGTGCCGAGGTCGCCGCCCGATCCGACGCACACCATGGCCACAAGGCCGGTGGCGCGAGCGCGATCGAGCACCGCCGGCAGATCCTCGCGAAAGTCCTCGAAATCGAGGTGACAATGGGAATCGACGATGGGGAGCATGGACGGTCAGGCACGTTAGCGCGATTCGCCTGAATGGCTAGCCCGCATTATTCATGAGGTGCACCCAGTGGAAGCATCGTGCGGGCTAGGCAAACGCGTGCGGAGCCTGCCAGCTTTGCTGGCAGCGGAGCATCGCGGGAAGGTTTGGAAACCCTTCCGGGGTTTCCATCACAATCCACTAGCCCGCGGCGGTCTCCCTCGGGATCGCGGAGTGTTTGCAGTTCGCCGTCGACAACCGATGGTTGGTGAATAATGCGGGCTAGCGGCCTATTCGTCGATTTCAATGCGGTGGGGGACTTTGTGCGGGGCCAGGCGCTTGGCACAATGGTCAAGCATCGCGTCGATCTTGCAGCGGCTCTTGGGCGAGATTCGAACCACGATGTGAGTCGAGCCCGCGTCGTCGTATTCGACGCGCGCACGGGCCGCCTTCACGCTGGCATAGCTCTCCAGGCAGCTTTCGATTTCGCCCAATGCGACCGGGCGTCGGTCCACCTTGACGATGTCGTCCTCGCGGTGGCTCAGGCACAGGCGGCCGCCGGCGTCGAAGTAGCCTACGTCGCCGGTGCGCAACCAGCCGTCAAGCCGACCGCGTCCGAGAGAAACCTGGCCGCTTCGCACGGGCAGCGCCGGTAAGAAGGTCGTTGCCACACCCGCTCCGCGCACCCAGACCGGCCCGATGGCTCCGGCGGGCAACGTCTCGCCCCGGTGGCTGGCGATGCGGATCTCGACGCCTGGCAAGGGCTGTCCCACGCTCGCGGGCGCCTCGCCGTCGAGGTCGATGGCGCAGGGGCCGGTCTCGCAACTCTGGTAGCAGGACAAGACGGGCGCGCCATACCGCTTGCGGAACGCGCGCGCCACCGGGGCTGGCAGGGGCACTCCAGAGCAGACTAGGCGGGTGCCTTGCACTCGCAGGGGTTTGGCGTTGGTCACGCGCGCAAGCGCGGCGAACTCGCGCGGAGTGGCGGCGAAAAGGGTGATGGATTGGTCCGTGAGGACTTTGGCCAACCGAGGTCCCGCCGTTCCGTCATCAAGGTAGAGCGTGGCGGCATGGGGGAGGGCGGCCAGGAACCCAAGATCGAATCCCTGACAGTCGAAGAGCGGAGCGGCGCAGAGGATGTTTGAACTTGGCTTGAGATCGAAGGTGGCGGCCAGAGTATCGACAATGCCTCGCAGTTGGGATGCGCCGCGAATCACAACCTTGGGGTCGCCTCCGGCATCGAGGGTGAGCAGTGCCACCACTGGCTGGTCCTCGGCGGCAAACCGAGGCCGGTCGCAAGCGTAGAGCGTGCACGAGAGCAGCGTGCCCGAAATGCGATGCCGACTTTCGGCGGCGAAGTGGGCATTCCGCGCCTGCCCGCCAAGGCGGAGCGTCCCCGTGGGCGCGGTCAGCGGATCCATCGCGTTGGGGCGGGTGACGATGGCGCGCAAGGGGGCAGCATCGAGCGTCATGTCCAGATCGCGTCCGCCGGTCGTCGGATCGATGGGAACCACCACGGCGTCGAGTTTGGACAGGGCCAGGGCGTGAACGATGAACTCGGGATCGTTGCCGAGCATGAGGCCGACAAAGTCGCGCGCCTGGATTCCCATGCCCCCGAGTTCGCGCGCCCGGCGCTCTACCCGATGGAGCAGGCCGTGCCACGACAAATAGGTATCACGAAAGACAATAGCACGGCCCGAACCCGCGGCGGCGGTTCGACTTTGGACTGAGTTTTCCAGCCACTCATACAGCAGCGACATGGGTTCCTCTTGCGGCGGAAGGAACCTTCAATCATGCCAGTTCGGCGCGAGAAGAGATAGGGCATTCCCATTTCAACGCCTTGCCAGAAAGTGTCCGCGCTTGGCTACGCCTTCGCCGGCCAGGTAGTCGGCGACCACTTGGCGCGCTACGACATGCGCGCGAAGCTGCCAAGCGGCGGGATTTCCAAGCAGAACCGCGAAGGCAATCTTGGGCCGGACGGCTGGCGCGAAGCCCACGAACCAGCTGTAGCCGAGCTGGCCGCCTTCCGGCTGAACCAGTCCGCCGGGCAGGGCGGGATCGCTGGTGCGGCCGCGCGAATAGAGCGTGCCGGTCTTGCCCGCCACCTCGATGGGCAAGTTGGCGTGGCCTCGTCGGTCGCGGAAACTCTTGCGAGCCGTGCCCATGCTCGTCGTGAGCTGCATCATGCGGCCAACCTGTTCGGCAATCTCGGGCGCGAGCACCCGATGCGATATCGGCTTGGGCAGGGCCAGGGCCGCTCCCTGAGCGTCGACGGCCTTTTCGATGAGCCTGGGCGCGGGCATGACCCCGTGATTTGCCACGGTGGCGGCGAGCAGTGCTCCGTGCAAGGCGGAAAGCGAGGTGTGCCAGAAGCCTGCCGCGGCGCGCGCAAACTCCAGCGGGTCGCGTGGGATGTCGACCTCGGACGGTTCAATCGGCACATCGAAGTCGATTTCCTGCCCGAAGCCAAACGCCTCCGCGACACGCTGAAGCTGTTCAGGCTGCAAGTGTCGCGCGGCCAGCTTGGCAATGATGGCGTTCTGCGATTTGCCGATGCCATAGCCAAGATTGGCACAGGTGCGGTCGATGGCTGGCAGATCGATGAGGTTGTCGCGCAGAACCGCGGAGATACCACCATGGTAGCAAACCTGGGTTTCCGGATCCAAGTGGCCTTCTTGCAGAAGCGCGGAAGCGGTCACGACCTTGAACACCGAGGCCGCGGGTGCCCATGGCCGCAGGGCCAGCGCGGCGGTGTCGAGCGTCGGATCGCTCTTCGAGTAGCCAGCCAGAACTATAACCTTGCCGTCGGGAATCGAGACTACGGCCACGGCGGCGTAGGGCAGTCGATGCGCGGCCAACACCTCCTCGACCGATTCCTGTAGTACAGGATTGAGCGTGAGCTGGGCCAGTCCTCCGCCTTCGAGATCGGCGAAGAAATGCGACCCGCGCAGACTGGCTGTTTCGAGTGCCAAGGTAGGGCGAGGGGCAGGAGGCAATTCGTCTTGCGCAAAGGCTGGGCCGGCGCAAAGGCTGATCAGCAAGAAGGGGAAGCGCGCGGCTTTCGGGTTTCGCGGAAAAAATACGCCCATAACCACACAGTCATACATGTAGGTATATGTGTCAAATAATCCTTCCTCTTTACCGAACCCCGATCCTGCCCTAGTCTGGAGAGGCTCCCTTGGCACGTACACCTTCCAAACGTGAAGACACCACGCCGGACATCGATCGCGTTCGGGCCAAGACCGTTGTCACCAGCATCAACCGCCTGGGCGGGCAGACGCCCACCAAGGAAGCTTGCTTGGTCGTTATCTACGGACCGGATTTGGGACGCAAGCACAGCCTCACGAGCCAATCCCTGACGCTTGGCCGATCGAACAAGTGCGATATCCAAATCGATCAAGAATCGGTGTCGCGTGCCCACTCGAAAATCATCAACGCCGGCCGCTCGGTGCGCATTCGTGATTTGGGCTCGACCAACGGCACCTACGTGAATGACGAGCTGGTCGAGGAACGCACCCTCGTCGACGGAGATTTCATCAAGATCGGGCGAACCATCTTCAAGTTCCTTTCGGGCGGCAACATCGAACGCGCCTACCACGAGGAAATCTACCGTCTGACCACCGTCGACGGTCTGACCCAAATCTTCAACAAGCGCTATTTCACCGAGGCGCTGGCGCGCGAGATCGCACGGGCTTGCCGATACCGGCGCGAAGTCTCCTTGGTCATGTTCGACCTGGATCACTTCAAGGAAGTCAACGACACGCACGGGCACCTGGCCGGCGACGCGGTTCTGCGAACCTTGGCCGCCACCATCAAGGCCAAGATTCGCGCGGAAGACATTTTTGCCCGCTACGGAGGCGAGGAGTTCGCCATCGTTCTGCCCGAAATCGACGGTCACAACGCGCACCAGTTCGCCGAGAAGGTCCGCCGCATCGTCGAGACCACCGAGTTTCGCTTCGAGGAAACGCGCATTCCGGTGACGATCTCCATGGGCGTGGCGACGCTGAATCCGGAGGAGCCATCGCCAGCGGCACTCACCAAGCGCGCCGACGAGCGCCTCTACGAAGCCAAGGCCGCCGGGAGAAATTGCGTTCGAGGCTGAGGGTTGAGGGCAGGAGTTCTTGACGGGCTTTGACCCCGAAGGTGCCAAACGGTAGGCTAGGTCAGCCCGCCGCGTGAGCGGGCCCCAACCCGACCCACCTGGAAGACCCATGAACCCACACAACAAGCGGCAGAGTCTTTTCGTCCTCGCGATGATCGCCTGCTGCGCCTTGATGCCTGCCCGGGCGCGAGCCGAATCCGACAAGAGGCAGCAAGCGAAGGAACACTACGAGAAGGCGACCCGCTTGTACGACGTGGGCAAGTACGGCGACGCCATCAGCGAGTACGAAGAAGCCTATCTGCTCGTCGAGGATGCCGCGCTTCTCTTCAACATCGGCCAGGCCTATCGTTTGTGGGATCGGCCCGAGGAAGCGCTTCGTGCCTACAAGAACTATCTGCGCCGGCGCCCCGACGCGAGCAACCGCGCCGATGTCGAGAAGAAGATCGCCGATCTGGAAAAAGTCATCGACGATCGCCACCATGGCACGACGACGACGCCACCTGCGGTTCCGCCTCCAGTCCAGCCGGTCCAGGCAGCGCAGCCGGAGGCGGTTCCCGCGAGCGTGAGTTCGCCCCCGCCGAGTTCACCACCTCCGAGTTCCTCGCCACCAAGCTCGCCATCGCTGAGTGCGCCGCCGCCGAGTGCGCCGCCTGCCGCCGAGGCGTCCGCCCAGAATGTTGAAGCGCCCCAGCCGCCCGCGGTTTCAAGCGAAACTCCGGCCGCGCTTGTCGCACAACCGGCCGCGCCCATCGAACCCGCGCCTCGGAGCAACTGGCTCGCCTACAGCTTCCTCGGTGTTGGCGGCGCGTGCTTGATTACCGCGGGCATTGCCGCGGGCGTGGGCTACAGCAAGACGCAGAAGATGCAGACCGCGGCCGACAACCACCAGCCCTTCGATCCCGCCGTGCAGGCCAACGGCAAGACGGCCAACGCAATCGCGGTCGTGGCCGGGCTGGCTGGCGTGGCGACGGGCGTGGTCGGCGGGTATTTGCTATGGCGGGGCAAGGGCTCGGCACCCCAAGCCACGGTGGCCGCGGTCGTGACTCCCGGCTTTTCGGGTGGCACGGCACTGATCACTTTCTAGCATGGAGCGGAGAATGAAAAAGACTTTGAGACTCGCGCTCGGGCTGCTTTTGCCGATGCTGGCCGCCTGCTACAGCACCAACGGCCTCAAGAACGGAACCTTGGTGTGCGGTGCGAACAGCAGTTGTCCCGACGGCTTTGCCTGTTTTCCCGACGGACAGCCTGGTCAATCAGGGCATTGCTATCGGCCAGGGAGCGGCCCCGACGCCGCGACGACACCCGGTCCGGACAGCGCCCCTCCTGGACAGGATGTCGCCGGCCCGCCGGTCTGCCCGCCGTACGGCCCATTTGCAATCTGTAGTTCGGGGCTCGTGATCGGCAGCAGCACCTGCGATCCCGTTTGCCAGTCCGGGTGCGGGTGCGGCCATCGCTGCATTCTCGACCAGACAGACTACAATTCGTTTCTCTGCGAGCCCACGGCACAGTCCGCCAACACGACCTTCATCCAACCGTCGAGCGATTGCGCGGGCGCCAATGCGACCCAATGTGCTCCGGGATCCGTGTGTCTCTCGGACGTGGCTTGTCCGAATCTTTGCTACAAGACCTGTCGCAGCGACGTGGACTGCGCCAGTGACTCGCGGTGCACGAAGAGCACGATCGACAATGGCAGCAGCGCGCCGCTCCAAAACGTCTGGCTGTGCTCGCCGCCCATCCGAGCTTGCAACCCGACGGGAACGGCGGATTGCCTGGTCAAGAGAGCCAGTTTCAGCTGCGTCTTCCTGGCCGGACTCACCGGGACGGTCAACGATTCCAGCACGGTTTGCGATTGCGCGACCATGCACAACAAGAAGGTAGGGGACACATGCTCCACCGCGCCCGACGATTGCCGCCCCGGCTCGTCATGCGTGGGTGGAACATGCAAGCTCTTATGCACGACCAAGACCGCCGCGGCACCCTGTCCGACCTCGAATCCGACCTGCGTCGCCATCTACGGCTCCCCGGCCTACGGCTACTGCCGCTAACGACCGCCGTTACCAGCTAGCGTAGATGATGGCCACGATGGCCACCGCGTAGCCGAGCAAGTTGATCATGAAGGGTGCGTCGCGGAGCATGGAATCGGTGGGGCTTTCCGCGTCGATTTTTCCCTGCGTGATGCCGATGAAGCGAAACACGCCGAAGGCCACGAAGGGCACCGTCAGAATCAGCCGCCGGGTTCCGAAAAAGGCCAGCGCGTGGGGGGACAGGGTGTACCCGGCGTAGGCCAGGGTGGTCAGGATGGCCAGCAAATAGCAGAGGAAGCGAAGTACGCGGGGGTTGTAGCGATCTAGGACCTTGCGCTGGGTTCCGCCGCGCATGCCACTTGTGCGCAGTTCGTGCGCGCGCTTGCCGAATCCGAGAAACGAGGCCAGGAGCAGGGTGCACGTGAGCAGCCAGATCGATGGCTCGACCGGAATGGCGGCGGCGCCCGCGAGCACGCGCAGGAGAAACCCGGCCGCGATGCTGGCCACATCGACGAACGGCACGTGTTTCAGGCGAAAGGAATAGGCAAGGTTTTGCAGGAGGTAGACGGCCGCGATCGCCGCGGGCAGAAAGCCGCGCGAAAGTACCGCGGCCAGCCCCACCAGCGCGAAAAGCACGGAGCAGGCGATGGCCGCGCGAACGGACAAGGCGCCAGATGCGATAGGACGAAGACGCTTGAGGGGGTGGGCGCGATCCTTCTCCACGTCGACGACATCGTTAATCAAATAGACCGCGCTGGAAATCAGGCAGAAACCCGCCACCGCGATGGCGGTGTGAAACACGGCCTGGGTGTCGTCGATCTTGCGGGCGAAGACCAGCGGGGCGGCGACGAAGAGGTTCTTCACCCACTGGTGGGGACGCGACGATTTCAGAATTGCTTGAATCATGGCGCGAAGTGCGCGCCAGTGTACCTCAATCCGCTTGAAGGTATAGGCATCGCGGTTCGACGCGCTTACCTGGACGGCCGTCACAACAGGTAGAGACGTCGGGCGCATCTTGTGGTATTCCGCTTGGGGACCCATGAATCACGGAGAGGGGCGCGCCCCATCCCCACGCGAACCAGCGGCTCTCGCCAACCAGGTTTCCGACGAGCTGCTGGTAGCGCGTGCGCGTGCCAAGGACGAGGCCGCCTTCGAGGAACTGGTTTCCCGCTACGAAGACAAGCTGTATCGGCTGGCCATGCGCTTCGTGCGCAACGAAACCGACGCGCAGGAAATCCTGCAAGACGCCTTCCTTTCCGCCTGGCGGAACTTGCCGACCTTCGAGGGTAGGGCGCAGTTTGGCAGCTGGATGTACCGGGTCACGGTCAACGCGGCTCTCATGCTTCTGCGCAGCCGCAATCGCCACCCGGAAGTAACCGTCGACGACATCGAGCCAACGCTGCTCAACCAAGCCGTTTCGGACAACGGCCAGCTCATGCGGGCCAGCGCGGATTGGTCGCAGCGGCCGGATGAACAGCTCCAGTCCGACGAGGTGCGCAGGCACATCCAGGCCTCGGTGGATGCTCTCCCCGATGGATTGCGCACGGTCTTCCTTCTGCGTGACGTGGAAGAGCTATCGACCGAGGACACCGCGGAGCTTCTGGGATTGTCGGTCCCGGCAGTAAAGACTCGGTTGCATCGGGCCCGTTTGGCTTTGCGCGAAGCCATCGGTCGCTACTTCGACAGCTGAATTGCGTGCGCCTTGCCGGCGCGGGCCGTGGCGGCGCCGGTGCGAGACTGCGCGCGACCATGTCTTCCAGACCGGTGCGACGACGATTTGCCGGTATAATTTCGCCATGCTCATCTGGCGGACTTGCCTGCGGGGCCGCTTGTGGGCGGCGTGGGCGGTTGTTCTTGCGTTTCTTTTTGCGTTTCTTGGCGAAGCCAGCGCGCACGGCGAGTATTGGAGCAAGCGGATCGAACGCGAGCGCGGAAGGCTTCTCGCCCAGCGTGCGCATCCTGAATCTATCGCGGCTCTGGCCGGGCTCATGCGCGACGAGGCCTTCGCGCCGCCAGGGCAGATCGAACGGATCCTGCGCGAGGTCGTCGAAGCCAAGCCGACCGGCCGCACCGACCCGCTGGTGTCCGCGCAGGCGGCCTATCTTCTTTCGCTGGAGGAAGATCGTCGCGGAGCCTTCGCCGCGGCGGAGAAGCGGCGCGAGGCGCTGGGACTGGCCGGCGATTTCTGGGTCCTAGGCCCCTTCGATGCGCAGGGGCGCAGCGGGCTTGCACGCGGCTTTCCCGTCGAGGAGGCGGGCGCCGCGCTCGACCCGCGCCAAGGCCCAAGCTATGCCGGCAAAGAGCGGGCGGTGTCCTGGCGGCGCCTGCCGCGCGAAGCATTCGTGCAGGGTTCGGTCGTGGTGGACGCGATCCTGCGCCCCGACAACGATGCCGTCGCCTACCTTCTGACCTACGTGACCAGTGATCGCGACCGATGGGCTGCCTTGCGCATCGGCAGCCCAGGGCCTGTCAAGGTGTGGCTAGGCGGAAAAGAAGTGCTGACCGACGGCGCGGTACGCTTCTCCTATCTCGACCAGAGCGCGGCGCCGGTTCATCTGCGGCGAGGCGCGAATCTTCTTCTGGTCAAAACCCTCATCACGCGCGGAGCTTGGCGGTTGTTCGTGCGCGTGACCGACGCGCAGGGTGGACGGCTTGCGGGCGGGTCCCTGGCGGCGGACGTGCCTGCCCGCCTGGCCGCCGTCACCGACGTCTCATCCAAGAAACCTTCCCAGGTGCGCGAATTGGGCGCGCTTCTCCGCCATCGCGCCGAGCACGTGGCAGCGGTGAACGCGGCGCGCGCCTGGCTGGACCTCGCGCTCTTCTTGTCGCTGGTGGGACCAACGGACAGCGAACTGCGCGCGGTTGAGGAGGCGGCGAAGAAAGCGGTGCCTCCATCCGGTGCTTCACTTGCCGACGCGGCGGTCGAGGCATTGTTGATCCTCGGCGGCGTGGCGCGCGAGGAAGACGACCGGCGGGCCGCGCTCGAGCGCGCCGTGCCGGCGCTCGCGGATGCGGAAACCAAGGCCGTCGTGCTGGCGGAGATCGGCCGTACATGGAGGCGTCAGCATCGCGAGGCCGCGGCGGTTGCGCGCTGGCAGGAAGCCATCGCACTCGACCCGCGCTGCCTGTCGGCTCAACTCGCCCTGGCTCGCGAGGAACAGCAAACGGGCATGGGGGCGGCGGCGCTTGCGCGCCTTTCCACCCTACCCGAGGAGGCCAAGCAGCTCCTTGTCATGCAAGAGGCGCTCGCCGACACCCTGTCCGGGCTCTGGCGGCGGCGAGAATCCGAGGCGATCCGTCGCGCGATGTTGCCGGTGCGCCGGTCGGACATCGGCGTTCTGCGCGATGTGGCCGCGGCGGCGCGTACGCGCGGAGACTTGGCCGAAGCGGCGCGCCTGGACAGCGAGGCCGCGCGCTGGCGGCCTGAACTGACCAGCCTAGTCTACGATCAGTCCAGCGCGCACGAGGGCAGGGGCGACATCGCGGAGGCGCGGGCGGTGCTGCAGGCGGCGATGCAGCGATTGCCCGACGACGCCGGATTGCCGGAGGAACTGGGCCGCTTGGAGGCGCGGGCTGGAAACGCCGCCGCTGCGGTGGCGAACATGCGGCGCTCGCTCGACATCCGGCCGCAAAATCCCAACCTGCGCCGCTACATGGAAACCTTGGCGGCCAAGCAGGAGACGAAGCGGGAAGCCCGCTCGGTCGACGAATTGGTGCGCGAGAACGCCGCGGACGGCGAGGCGCTGGCGCGCGAAGCGCTGTTCGGACCCGCCGCCGCCGACGAGGCTCCCGCGGAGATCCTTCTCCAGCGCGTGGCCGTGCGCGTTCACGCCAACGGGCTCGCCGAGCGTTTCGTGCAGCGGCTGGTGCATCTGCGCAGCGAGCGCGCGGCCCGCGACGGCCAGGAGACCTGGGTTCGCTTTGAGCCCGGACGGCAAGAGGTCGAGATCCGCAAAGCGCGCATCCTACGCAAGGGCAATGATGGGCGTGTCGAGATTTCCGAGGCCACCGGGCGGGACGAACGCGATCTCTCCGAGCCCTGGTACGGGCTCTACTACGACACGCGCGCCGCCATCGTGACCATGGAAAATCTGCGCGCCGGCGACGTGGTCGAGGTCCAGTACACGGTGGCGGACGTCGCCTACGCCAACGATCTTGCCGACTACTTCGGCGATGTGGAACTCATCGCCGATACCTTGCCGGTGCGTCGATGGGACTACACGCTCATCGCACCCGCGGGGCGCGGCTTCTACTTCAACCAGCCGCGCCTTATGGATTTCGGTCCTCGCAAGGAGTCGCGCGGGCAGGAAACCCTGTACCGCTTCGCCACCGAGCATGTTCCGCGCATCGAAAGCGAACCCGCGATGCCGGGATTTGCCGAGGTTGCGCCCTATCTGCACGTTAGCACCTACCAGACTTGGGACGAGGTCGGGCGCTGGTACTGGAATCTGGTGGCGGATCAAATGCAGGACGATGGCACCTTGAAGGATGCGGCCAGCCGCGCGACCGCCGGGCTCACCACCACCCTCGACAAGGTCAAGGCCATCCACCGTTTGGTGGTCCAGAACACCCGCTACGTCGGGCTCGAATTCGGCATTCACGGCTACAAGCCCTACCGATCGACGCAGGTGCTCGAACGTGGTTTCGGCGACTGCAAGGACAAGGCGACGTTGCTGCTCGTGCTTCTGCGCTCACAGGGGATCGATGCCGAGCTGGTTCTCTTGCGAACGCGGCGGGGCGGTCGCATCGATCCGGCGCCGGCCTCGCTGGCCGTGTTCGATCACGCCATCGCCTACGTGCCCGCGCTCGACCTCTACCTCGACGGGACCGCGGAATTCTCCGGGATCGCTGAACTGCCCTCAGAGGACCAGGATGCTATGGCCTTGCGTGTGTCGGCGCAGGGGTCGAAGCTGGTGCGCACGCCCACGCTCTCGGCGGCCGGCAATCTGGCGTCGCGAAACTGGAAGGTCGACGTCGAAAGTGATGGCTCCGCGCACGTGGTCGAGGATCTGACGATCACCGGCCAGGCCGCCCATGAATGGCGCGCCCACTACCAGACCGCGGGCGAACGGCGCGAACGCTACGCCAAGGTTTGGAACGGGCGCTTCGCCGGCGCGGTGCTGGAAGCGGTGGAGATGGAGGTCGGCGATCGGAATCAGCCGGTGGCGGTGCACGCCCGGGTGAAGATTCCGCAATTCGGCGGTCCACGCGACGACGGCGAAGTGCAGTTTCCCGGAAGCTCGCGCGAGGCCGACTTCACCAGCACCTACGCGCGCCTGGGGCGACGGCATTGGCCGCTGGTGCTGGGCTATCCTTGGCGGCATCAGGAAGAACTTGTCTACCGGTTTCCGGCCAACGCGCGTCTACTGCGTGCTCCTAGTGCGCGCAAACTCACCAGCCAGTTTGGCGAGTTCTCGCTTGCTTGCGAGACGGCGCCGGATGGCTTGGGGATCAGCGTGAAGTCGCTGCTCGTGATCGAAACCAACCGCATTGAACCGTCCGACTATCCCGCCTTTCGCGCCTTTCTGCGCGACATCGACGCGGTCCTGGCCGAGCGGGTAGTGGTCGACATGGGGAAGAAGCCATGAGCGCGATGTCGAATTTTTGCCGAGCCTGCGGCCCGCGGCTCGCGTTGGTCTTGCTCGCGCTGGCCGCGGGATGCGCGGGGCGCTGGCACCAGCAGCGGGCGAAGGTCATAGACAGCAAGGACAGCGAAGCGGGGCTGGGTTGGGTTGCCTTGCGCGACGGCGACGCGACCCTTGCCAGCCAGCACTTCGCTCGCGCCCTTGAACGAAATCCGCGCGATGCCGGTGCCCGCTTCGGCGCCGCCAGTCTGGCTTATGAACGCGGCGACGACGAGACGGCTCTTGCGTACAGCTTGGCTCTGCTCGAATCGGCAAGTCGAGACCATGACGCCCTGTCGATGCGTCTCGCGCCGGCCATCTTGTCGCGGCTGCCGCGGCTTCTGTCCGAGATCCCGGATCGCGGTCCCGCCGAGGCGCGCCTCCTCGCGCTGGCGTCCGACAGGTTGCCGTGGCGGGTGCGCTATGCCCTGACCTTAAGCTTGCTCGACATGGCTCGCAAGCGGGCCGATGCGGCGTTGTTGGCCAAGGCTTCGGCGAACTGCGCGCGCGCCATGTCCTTCGTCGGCACGGGCGGGCGCTTGCCCTACCTCGATCTCGAATCGCCCGCTTTCGTGCCCGAGAAGCAGCCGCGCGCCTTGCTGGCCGAGGGGTGCCAGTTCCAGCTCAACGTCGAAAGCGGCCTGCCCGGCATCAAGGTTCTGCGTTCCGAAGTCATGCTGGCGGCCGGGCGGTACGACATCGTGCTCGACTTCGGCGGCCCCGCGCGCCTGCGCGTCGACGGTGGTTCCTGGCACCGGCATGGCGGCGACGAGAACACGTGGGGGGCGCGCACCTCCGCCCAACGCATTGAGGTCGCGGCGGGCGCGCACACCGTCGAGATTCGCATCGGCACCTACGGCCCGACCGCGGAGCTCTCGCTGCTGGCGATTTCGGCCGCGCCGGAGTCGCCCCGTGAAAGCGACGGCGCCAGCGACGGCACCATGGGCGAGGGAAACGCTGTCATGATGGAATTGGCTGCCGCGCTGGTCGCGAGCTTGACGATCGATCTCGATGCTCTGCCTGCGCATGTGGCTCGCCTGTCCGAACATCCTCGTTTTGCCGTCGCCCTCGCCGCGGCCGGGCGGCTCGGGCAAGCGGATCCCACGCGGCCAGCGGACATCATGCGCGACAAGGCCCGCGGCCTGTGGCAGCGCGCGGTGGGGGCGGAGCCCAGCCTGGCCCGGGTCTGGCTGGATCTCTCCAATTTGGACATGCAGAGCGACAAACCACGCGAGGCCATCGACGATGCCCGACGGGCCGTGCAAGCCAACCCCGACTGGTGGCCGGCCCATCTCGGCCTCGCCGCCGCCTTGCGCGCTCAGGGGCTGGAACAGCCCGCGGATGCCGAGCTGGCAAAGGCACTGGCGTTGGTCGAGAGCGGGCGAGGTGGTTGCCAAGCCATCGACAGAGCCTTGCAGCGCGCCGAGGATAGGGAAGAATTCGCCGCGGCCAACCGCCTGGCCAACCTGCTTGGTCGATGCGATGCCCAGAACGATGGGCCGCGCGCGTGGGCGCGCAGGCGAGGGGATCTGGCCGAGGTCGAGAATCTGCTGCGGCGTGCGCTGCCGACCACTTCCGATCCATTGTGGCTGCGTTCGGAACTGGCCGATCTGCGCACGGCTCAGGGCAGGGCGGATGCGGCGCGCTCCGAACTGGCGGAGTTGGTCGTGCTTGCGCCGCGAGATACTCGGCTGCGTGTTCGGCTGGCCGATGCGGAGGTGGCTGTGGGGCATCCCGACCGGGCGCGCGCGCTTTTGGCGGAGACGCTGCGGCTCTTTCCAGGACAAAAGGAGGTTCGACAAGCGGCTCGCCTCGTTGGCTTGCCACTTCCACTCGACGAGTACCGTCTCGACGGCGGGCAAGTGATCCGCGACTTCCTCGCGGCGAAGCACAGCTACCAAGCTCCCGCCGTGGTCGTGCTCGACCGCGCGGTCGAGCGCGTGTTCGCGGATGGCGCGCGCGCGATTCTCACCCATTCCATCACCCAGGTGCTGAGCAAGGACGCCATCGAGACGGTGGGCGAGGTGCAGGTGCCACAAGGGACCGAAGTTCTTGCCCTGCGCACGCGCAAGCCCGACGGCACCTTGCGCGAGGCGGAGGAAATCGCGGGCAAGTCGAGCGTGTCGGCGCCCAATCTGACGGTGGGCGACTTCGTCGAATTGGAAACCATCGAGGTCAATGAGCCGCGCGAGGCATCGGCGCCTGGGTTCATCGGCGAACGCTTCTTCTTCCAGTCCTCCGAGGCGCCGCTCGACCGCAGCGAGTACATCCTCATCGCGCCAGCCGCGCGCGCCCTCGATGTCGATCGACGCGCGGACGCGCCCGTTGCCGCGGAAACACGCGGGCCCGATCGAACGCGCGTCCTGACGTTCGTGGCCCACGCGTGCCCGCAGGTCTTTGCCGAGCGCTCCGCGGTGCCCGCGCAGGAATGGATTCCCTCGGTGCGCGTGTCGAGCGGGATCGACTTGCAGAGCTGGTCGCGCTTCATCTCCGACCGTTTCGTGCGCGTGGGGCGAGGTTCGCCGGAGATCCGCGCGCTGGCGTCCGACATCGCGAAGGGCGTGAAGGGAGATCGTTCCCGCCTTCCCGAGGCCATCGTGGCGTGGGTCAGGGAAAATATCGAACCCGAAAACAACTACGTGGAGCCGGCCACGTCGACCTTGGCGCGGGCACGCGGCAACCGGGCCGGGCTGATCCTAGCGCTTGCGCGCAGTCTCTCTGTGCCGGCCGACTTCGTGCTGGCGCGGTCGCTGCTCTCGGCCGAGGCCAGCGCGCCCTTGCTGCCGGCGGAGCTCGACGAATTTCGCGAGCTCTTGCTGCGTTTTCCCGGTGTGGACGGCGATCGCTATGTGGATCCGCAAATCCGGCGAGCGCCGTTCGATTACCTCTATCCCGGCTACGATGGAGCGCCGGGCGTGGTGCTCGGCACGACCCAGGTGGTGAAGGCCGCGTCGGGGGTGAAGAACGGGCGCAACGTGACCCTGCGCGCGCGCTTGGAAGCGGACGGCGGAGCCAGGGTGGCCGTGACCGAAGAGCTGTCGGGCTGGCCGGCCGTGGAATGGAGCGAGTTGCTCGAACGCACGGGTAAGGATCGCACGAAACTGCGCCAGGAATTCGAGCAGCGCTGGCTGGGGCAGCATTTTCCTGGTGCGCAACTCGATGCCTTGTCGGTCGAGCCAGGTGAAGGCAACCACGGTACGCGCGTCAGCTACACTTTCAAATCGGCGCGCATGGCCGCCCGGCAGGGTTCGGTGCTGCGCTTGCGGCCCCTATTTTTCCAGGCCATGCCCGGTCGCCGCTTTGGCAGCGAACCACAGCGCAAGACCGCGTTGCAATTGGGCTACGACATCCCGCTCGACGTCGACGCCGAAATCGAACTGCCGAGCGGCGCCACGGTGCTCGAATTGGGACGGGGCGGAGACATCGCGGTGGGGCGGGCGCGCTTCACGGAAGACCGGCGGGTCAATGCAGTGGGATTGGAATCGTCGAGCATCCTGCTGCACCGGCAATCACGGCTGCCGATCATGCGCGTACTCCCGTCCGACTACCCGGACGTCGCGGTCAAGTTGCGCGCCGTGGATCCCGTCGAGCAAGGAGAAATCCGCATCGCCGTGCCGGGCAAGTGAGGGCTTCTGCAGGTCGGTGGCGGCATTGGAACATCCCGCGTCGCGATCACGGTGTAATGTGAATAGCCGTGAGGCAAACAACGCAGCCAGACAACCTAGCGCCTCGTCGAGACCGGATGAGGGACGTCGCCAGCCATCAAGAGAAATGGCTGACGGTCTTCGTTTTGCTTGTCGCGCTGACCGTCGATTTCTCGACCGACACGCCGTGGTTGCCGGGCAAGTGGCTAGGTCCCTTCTATCACCTGGTTCCGGCCACCCAGGTTACCTCCGCGGCATGTGCAGCGCTCCTTTGTCTCCTCGCCGCTCTGCCGCTGCTTGGCGTTCGCCGCCGAGACGAGGCCGCTTTTTACCCGGTGGGCCGCCCGGCGGGCCGGGCCAGCACGGTGCTGAGCTTCTTGCCGCTCTCCTCCATGCTCTTCGCGTTCTTCTGGACGAGGCCGCTCGTTCGTCCATGTCTGACGATTCCCTGGAACATCTTCATGGTCGCGGCGGTGCTGTCCTTCGGGTTCGGCGCCGTTCGGCGCTGGCCGGCCGTTCGCCTTTCCGCGCTTGCGGCTCTGGTTGGGATTGCCGTGCGCATGGTGCACTTTTCCCGCTTTTCCATCGACGTGGGCGGGGACATGTTGCCACTTACGCGAAGCGCGCTCGGCAGCTTGATGGCCGGCCGCAGCCCCTACGCGTTCCGCAAGGTCCCCGAACTTCTACCACTGACCTACTACCCGCTGACATGGCTGGCCTATCTGCCGCCGTATTTGGCCCACATCGATCTTCGGTGGACCAATATTCTCGCCGAACTCGCCATCCCCGCCGCCGCGATCTACGCCGGAAGCCGCACCCGTGGGCTGCGGGCCGGTGCACCCGATGACCGTTCGCGATCCGCACTGTTGCTCTGGTCGTTTGTCTTTCTGCTGCCAAGTTCGGTCTTCTTCGACCGCATCACGACTGCTCCTGTGGCCTGGGCGCTCTATGCGTGGACCCTAGCGACTATTGCGTGTGGATCTCGCCGAGACTGGCTCCTCGCCGGTCTTCTGGCGGCGGCGACGCCCCTGGCCGCCTTGCTGGTTCCGTTCTTGGGGCTGACCTGGTGGCGCCAGCTCTCTCGGCGTCAGGCTATCGGGCGCGCCGTCTTGGCGACCGCGGTGGCCTTGGCCTTCATCGTGCCCTTCTACCTTTGGTCTCCGCGCGGTTTTCTCGACGGAGCCGTTTTGTGGTTCAACGATCTGAAACGCTTCCCCGGCACGAAGTGGGCGGCCTACCAGACTTGGCAGCGCTACGTCGGTTTTGGCGGCTTGTTTTGGCGGGCAGGGCTGCAAAAATGGCTGGTCGCCATCCAGTGGTCGCTGGTGCTCGCCATTGCCGCGCTTCACTTGCGTCGCGGCGGCCAGCGCCGTCTTTTGCCCGGCCATGTTGCCAGCGCCTTCATCGCCTTCATGGTCTTCAACAGCGTTCACTGGCCCTATTTCTATCAGCCGGCCCTGGTGTGCGGCCTCGTGGCTCTGGCGGTGGCTGTCCCCGCAAAGGGAACATAGCGGGTCGGCCCCACTTCTAGCTTTGTCCTGGACGCTTTCGGTGAGAGAAATCCTGCAAACATGACTCGCATCGTGGACATAGGGCGCGGAATCTCGCGCTTCGTATTCCGCCGCGGTCCGGGCCTGTACCTGTTCATCGCGGTGGCGTGTTTGAACTTCACTTCCATGAGCCGGGAAGTGTCCTGGGGAGACGCTCGGCCGGTCTACGAAGTCGCCGAGTCGATGCTGCGCGGGCAGGGCGTGGCCGTGCACACGCGCTGGCCATCCGATGCGGCTCCTGGCCCCGACGGCAGGTACTATGCGGCCAATCCTTGGCTGCCGTCCCTGCTGCACATCCCGGGAGCGCTGATACATCTGGCGGCGCTGCATTTCAGGATTGGACCTGAAGTCATGCGTCTTGTCGACTCCTTGTCCTGCCACTTCTCCGGCTCTCTGCTCGGGGCGCTGGTGCCATGGCTGTTCTTCCGGCTTTGTCTTGGGCATGGTGCCTCGCCCAAGGTCGCCTGCTTTGCCGCCATCTCGCTCGCCGTGGGCAGCATGGTGTGGGTCTACGCGCGCTATCCCTTCACCGAGATTGTCCAGGTCGCGTGTTTCACGGGGTTCTTTCTGGAGTTGTCGCGCCTGGTTCGGCGCCTGGATCGCCGAACCGCCCTGGCGGTCGGGCTGTGGGCCGGCATGCTGCTCAACTCGAAGTACATCTACGCGCTCTGCATGCCGGGCGCGTTTCTCGTCGTCGTGCTTTCACACCGCAAGAGCTTGCAGCCCTTGTTGCGCGCGTTCGCCTTCGCGCTGGCCGGCTTCCTGCCCGGCATGGTGATGCTTCTTCTCTACAACTACCTGCGCTTCGGCAGCGTCACCAAGACTGGATACACCAACGTCGCCGGTGTCATGGTCGAGAATGTTCTCATCGGCATATGGGGCTTCTTGTTCTCGCCGGGCAAGAGCATCTTCCTCTACACGCCGCCACTGGTGCTGGCTGCCTTCGGCCTGCCGTGCTTCTGGCGGGCGCACCGCCTAACCGCGCTGCTCATGCTGGCGACCATCCTGCCCGTGATGCTGTTCTACGCGCGCTTTCCGGCTTGGTCGGGCGATTGGGCCTGGGGCCCACGCTACGCCGTCTTCGCAGTCCCGGTCCTGCTTCTTCCCTGTATCGCGTTTTTGTCGACCGTGCGCTGGCCCGGTCGGCTCTTCGCGACGGGGCTCGTGCTCTGTGGCTTCTTCGTGCAATTGCTCGGCAACGCGTTCTATTGGGATCACTACCTGCGTATCGCGCTCGACGTGCGAACCAAGTGGCTAGGGCAAGTCAATCGCACCGCTTCCCTGACCGTGGACAAGGGCGGCTTCTGCGAAGGCTGCTTCGAGGATGTCTACCCCATGGTTTGGCTCGGGCCATTTCAGCCAATTCTCGGGCACTTCTGGCTTCTGCGGCATGTCCCGTTCGGCGACAGCCACCTCGTGGCAGGGCAGGATGCCCCCTGGCGTCGTCACACACAGCTTGCCATCGACATCAAGACCACCTACGAGCGCGTCCGCGTGGACCACTGGTTCTACGACACCACCCAGCACCGGGTGGCCGGCTGGTTCGTGCTGATTTTGCTCTCGGGCGGCGCCGTGGTCGGTGGAGTCATGTTCGTGTGCCGCACCCGCGACACCGGTGCGTGAACACGGGGCGGTTCACCGACAGGCCACGCCGGCGCCGATGATGGCGACAGGGAGGTGGCTCGGGTGGCCGACCTCAGCATCGCCTTTGACGTACGCGTAGACATCGCACCCGCCAGCGCTGGGTGGGAAGGTCGAGGTACTTCCTCCATCGCCGGCGAATAGATAGAAGGTGCCTTGCCAGTCGACCAGGGCGAAGGAAGCGGCCGTGTAGCCGGCTGGAACCTTGACCACGTCGAGCGCTGTAGCCGTGTTCGGATCGATGGTCAGCAGGAGCGAGGGCGGCGTTGGGGCCACCGCGAAGCCATAGAGCTCTCCATTCGGTCCGGCGGTCAGCTCGGCCCAGGGAACGTCGGGCTTTACGAATCCGATGTTGTTCACGGTGTAGGGGGGTGTGAGGTCGACGCGCGAGAGGAGATTGGTGTTCGTTCCCTCGGCTACCGCGATGTACAGCGTCTGGCCCGCGGGCGAGTTGTCGGGGAGTAAGGCCATCCCGAAGGAGTTGAACGCGACCGACATGGGGTTGAAGGATGTCGGCTGGGCGCGCAGGGTGGTCATGTCGACGACGCATAGCTGGCCTGAATGGTTCGAAATGTAGGCCGGACCGACTGGGGAAACGGTCATTGAGTTCAAAGTGTCACTGCCGCAGCCGACCGAAGCAAGCGGTGTGAGCACCAGCGTGTTTGGGTTGAATTGGTAGAGCTTGTTGTCGTTACCAAGAACCAGGATGTACGGGCTGCCTACCCGACAGGCGAATGCGGTTGCGGCGGCGTCGCTATTGCCCGTGCCCGGCCGCTCGCCAGGCGCGGTGTCCCGGCGTGCGAGATCCGCGGGTGCATCCCGGCGCGCGAGATCCGTCGGTCTGTCAGGGCGTGCAAGATCCGCGGGCGCATCGCTGTGCGGGAGATCCGGGGACGTGTCGCTCATCCGAGCATCGGCGCCCGGGGTGTTGTGGAAGACTGGGCCTGGGGAGTTTGTCGCGCCCGGATCGTCGAGCGGCGTGCGATAGCCCAGGCACGCGGCAAGTCCCAAGGGAAAGACTAGGACCCAGAAAAAGCTCGGTCGGGATTTTGGCGCCATGTAAATCAATCCTTCGGAGACCAACCCCGACAAGGATGGTAGCACAGCGCCATGGCGGACGTCGGGGGCTAGCCGCGTCGCTCGATGCGCGCTAGGCTGCGGTCCGCTGCCATGTCCAACTTCATTCCCGACCGAGCCAAGTTTCTGGACCTTGCTCGCCAAGGTCGCCTTTGCTTCGTGTACCGGGAGTGGTTGGCGGACGCCGACACGCCGGTTTCCGTGTTCGCCAAGCTCGGGCGCGGGCCATATTCGTTCCTGCTCGAAAGCGTGGTCGGTGGAGAGAAATGGGCTGCCTACAGCTTCGCCGGGGTGCGCCCCCGCGCGGTGATTCGCGCCAAGGGCCAGGACATCGAGGTGCTGCATCCCGCTGGCGCCGGGTTCGAGGTCGGCGAGCGCCTGCGCGCCGAAAATCCCCTCGAATACGTTTCGGCGGCGCTGGCTTCGATGCCCGCGGCGGTGCCGCCGGGCTTGCCGCGCTTTTTCGGCGGGGCGGTTGGATTCTTGGGCTACGACATGGTTCGCCACTTCGAGCGCCTGCCGAGTCGCGCGCCAGACGAACTCGGCTTGCCCGATCTGTGTTTCGCGCTCACCGACACCGTGGTCGTATTCGACAATCTGCGCGGCACCCTCAAGGTGGTGGCGTCGGTCGATGTCGCGGGCAAGGATCCTGGCAAGGCCTACGACGAAGCCTGCGCCAAGGTGGAAGAGATCTGTGCGCGCTTGATCTCGGGCGGCTCCACGCTGGCGCCGCTCGACCTCACTGGCAGCACCAGCCCGGTCGGCGCAATCACGCCGATCTCGCGCACCAGCAAGGCCGACTATCTTGCCTCTGTCGGCAAGATCAAGGAATACATCCTGGCCGGCGACGCCTTCCAGGTCGTGCTCTCGCAGCGCTTCGACGTTCCCCGCGGCGACGTCGATCCCTTCGACGTGTACCGCGTCCTGCGCGTGACGAATCCGTCGCCGTACATGTTCCATCTCGAATTTCCCGAGGCGGTGGTCACCGGCGCTTCGCCCGAGGTGCTGGTTCGCTTGGACGGCCGCAAGGTCGAGGTGCGGCCCCTGGCCGGAACCCGCCGCCGAGGCGCCACGCCGGCCGAGGACGCGGCTCTGGAAAAGGAACTGCTCGCCGACCCCAAGGAGCGCGCCGAGCACGTCATGCTCATCGACCTCGGCCGCAACGACGTGGGGCGCGTGTCGTGCCCCGGTTCGGTGCGTCTAGACGAAACCATGGTGGTGGAGCGCTACTCGCACGTCATGCACCTGGTTTCCAACGTCAGCGGCAAGCTGGCGGAAGGGCTGTCGGCCAAGGACGTGGTCAAGGCGGCGTTTCCGGCCGGCACGCTCTCCGGTGCGCCCAAGATTCGCGCCATGCAGATCATAGAGGAACTGGAACCTTCGCGCCGCGGCGTCTACGGCGGGGCGGTGGGCTATCTTTCGTACACGGGTAACATGGACCTGGCCATCGCCATCCGCACCTTGGTCACCTCTGGCGACACGATTCACGTGCAGGCCGGGGCCGGCATCGTGGCGGACAGCCAGCCCGAGGCCGAGCACGAGGAGTGCATGAACAAGGCGCGCGCCGTGGTCAGGGCCGTGGAACTGGTTCGCCAATCGGCGAAGGGAGAGCGCGTGAGCGCCGGCGGGCTTGGCCCGACGGTGCTCAACGCGGGAGATGGAAAGAACCCTCCCAGGGTTCTTTCAAAGGATGGTTTCTGAATCATGTTGCTCGTCATCGACAACTACGACTCGTTCACCTACAACCTGGTGCAATACCTGGGCGAGCTGGGGCAGGTCGTGAAGGTCGTGCGCAACGATGAAGTAACGGTTGAAGAAATAGCGAAAATGTCCCCGGATCGAATCGTGATTTCGCCTGGTCCCTGCACGCCGAACGAAGCCGGGATTTCGCTCGAGGTCCTGGCCAAACTGGCTGGCAAGTTGCCGATCCTTGGCGTGTGTCTTGGTCATCAGGCCATCGGTCAGGCCTTCGGCGGCAAGGTCGTGCGCGCGGCGCAGGTCGTGCACGGCAAAATCTCGCGCGTGTTTCACGACGAGCGCGGGCTGTTCGCGGGCCTGCCCAATCCCTTCGAGGCCACGCGCTACCACTCGCTGGTCATCGAGCGAAAGAGCATTCCAGATTGCCTAGAAGTCACGGCCAAGACCTGGGACGAGGAAATCATGGGCGTGCGCCACAAGACCCTGGCGGTCGAGGGCGTGCAGTTCCATCCCGAATCCTTCCTGACCACGGTGGGCAAGGATATTCTGAAGAACTTCATCGCCATGAAAGTCACCTGATGAGCAGCGAGAGCGCCCTGTCGATCCGCACCGTCCTGACCATGTTGGTCGAGGGCGAGTCGCTCTCGTCCAATGAAATGACCAACGTGGTCGGTCAGATCATGGACGGCGGCGCCACTCCCGCGCAGGTTGGGGCCTTGCTGGCGGCCTTGCGCATCAAGGGCGAAAGCGTCGACGAAGTCGTGGGCGCGGCCATGGCCATGCGCGAGCGCATGTTGCGCGTGGAGACCGACTTTCCCGTGCTGCTCGACAACTGCGGCACGGGCGGCGACGGCTCCGGCTCGGTCAACGTGTCGACCTCGGCGGCGCTCATCCTGGCCGCCTGCGGGGTAAAGGTCGCCAAGCACGGCAATCGCGCCCTGTCGTCGCGTTCGGGCTCGCACGACGTCTTGGAGGCGCTGGGCATCGATCCCGCGCCCGGTCCGGAACTTGCCAAGAAGTGCCTAGCCGAAATCGGCCTGTGCTTCATGTTCGCGCCCGTGTACCACGCGGCCACCAAGAATGTGGCTGGCCCGCGCCGCGAGGTCGGCTTTCGCACCTTGTTCAACTTGCTCGGTCCCATGACCAACCCGGCCCTCGCGCGCTACCACGTCAATGGCGTGTTCGCGCGCGAGCGGTGCGAGTTCCTGGCCAAGGCGCATGGCCAGATGGGATCGCTACGGGCCATGGTGGTTCATGGCGACGGCGATTTGGACGAGTTCGCTCCCGCCGGGGCTACCTTCGTGGCCGAACTGGCGGACGGCCAGGTGCGCGGCTACGAGGTCCGCCCCGCCGATTTCGGTCTGGCCGAGGCGAACGCCGAGGGCCTGCGTGGCGGCGAACCCGCGTTCAATGCCAGCAAGCTGCTCGAAACCTTGCGCGGCGAGGGCGGGGCAAGCCGTGTTGCCGCCTTGATGACCGCCGCGGCGGGTTTGGTGGTCACGGGCCTGGCGAAAGATCTGCGCGAGGGCGCGGCCCGCGCCACCCAGGCGCTCGACAGCGGCAAGGCCGTGTCCGTGCTCGAAGCCCTGCGCAGAATCGCGCCATTGCCCGACAAGCCATGATTCTCGACGACATTCTCGATGAAAAGAAGAAAGCGGTGAGCGAGAGCCGCCAACGCTTTCCCTTGCCGGAGTTGGAGCAACAGGCTGCGGCGGCGGATCCGCCGCGTGGCTTCGCGCGTGCGCTGCGCGCGGGTACGGGGATGGCGTGTATCGCCGAATTCAAGCGGCGCTCGCCGTCCAAGGGCTGGATTCACCAATCGGCCGATCCGGCTGCCGTCGCGGCGGTGTACGAGGCCGCCGGTGCCGCGGCCATGTCGGTGCTCACGGACACGCCCTTCTTTGGCGGCGAGATCGAGGACCTTCGTCGTGCCCGCGCGGCGATTGCGCTGCCGGTGCTGCGCAAGGATTTCGTCATCGATCCGTATCAAATCGTCGAGGCGCGCGCCGCGGGCGCCGACGCCGTGCTGCTCATCGTGGCCGCGCTGGGCGACCGCGAGCTCGGCGACCTACTTGCTGAAGCTCACCGATTGCGCTTGGACGCCTTGGTCGAAACCCATGATTCCGAGGAGGTGAGGCGCGCCTTGGCGGCTGGCGCGACAATCATCGGCATCAACCACCGCGACCTGCGCACCTTCGACATGAACATGGATTTGGCGGTGAACTTGCGGCCGAGCATTCCGGCCGACTGCGTGGTGGTGGCCGAGTCCGGCCTGCGTTCTCATGCGGACGTGGAGAAGCTTGAGCGCGCTGGCGTCGACGCCATTCTGGTGGGCGAGACACTGATGCAAGCCCCGGATCCCGTCGCGGCACTGCGCGAACTCTTGGGCCGCCGATGAAATTCCTCATCAAGATTTGCGGCATCACGCGCCCCGTGGACGCCGAGATCGCGTGCCGGGCCGGCGCGGACGCCATCGGGGTCAATTTCTGGCGCGGGTCGAAGCGCTTCGTCGAGGACAACCAGGCGCGCGAGATTCTCGCCGCGGTCCCGCCCGGGGTCTTGAAGGTCGGCGTTTTCGTCAACCCGCATCCCCTGGTGGTCAGCGAAAGCATGGCCGAGCTGGGGCTGGACCTGGTTCAATTTCACGGCGACGAACAGCCCCAGGCGTGGACGCAGCTGGCGGGCGACCGCATCATTCGCGCCGTTCGCGTTTCCGGTGTCGGTTCGCTGGCCGCGACCGCGGGCTGGGACCCCCGCTGTTTTCTCTACGACGCATTTTCCGATGGCTTCGGTGGCTCGGGCAAGCAAGCGCCCTGGCATCTTCTGGTCAATTCAGGAGCAAAGCGGCCGTTTCTTCTGGCTGGTGGTCTTGACCCGGACAACGTGGCCAACGCCATTCGCATCGTGCACCCCGATGGTGTCGACGTGGCCAGCGGCGTTGAATCGAAGCCAGGCATCAAGAACGAGGTCAAACTCATCGCCTTCATCAACCGGGCCCGTCAGGCAGCCAACCGCGCCAGCGGTTCAACTGGCAGTTCTAAGTAATCAACTTGTTCGAGGGGCCGCGGCCCTCGCGCAACACCGTCACCCAATCGCCGGCCAAGCTGACGACCGTCGAGGGCGGGCCGGACAGCGTGCCGGCGTCGAGAATGAGGTCGAGGCTCTTGCCGTATTCGCGCTTGATTTCGGCCGCGCTGACCAGGATGTCGCCCGCTGGCGACTTCGCGGTGGCGGTGAGCAGCGGCTTGCCCAATGCCCAGAGAAGCTTCTCGCAGAAGGTGGTGGCCGGAATGCGCACGCCGATGGTGCGGCGATCTTCGTGCACGAAGGGAGTGGGAATCGAGGGGTGGGCGACCAGTTCGGCGCAGTACGGGCCAGGAAAGATCTTCTTGAGCACCCGGTACGACGACTCGCCCACCGTGGCGTAGCGAGGCAGCTCGCCCAAGTCGGGCAAAAGGAACGTCATGGGGCGCGCGGCGGCGTCGAAGCCGCGCATGGTTTGGATACGCTTGTTGGCTTCGGCATTGCCGTAGATGCAGGCCAGGCCGTACAGGGTGTCGGTGGGAAGGGCGATAACACCGCCGCCGCGCAGGACCTCCAAGGTCTTTTGCACGGTTTCTTCCGCTGGCTGGGAAGGGGCGACTTCGATGACGGGAGCGATGACTATGGGCATAGATTACGCAGAGACTGCTAGCGCGCCTTCGGCCCAGAAGCAAGTAGGGCTTGCAAACCCCGCGGAGCGAAGGTGGTTTTCCTTCCCGGTCATACGTAGACTGGCCTTGCTGCCATGCATGCTTGGACACAACCGCTGCTCGCGATCTTCCTGGCCCGCGAGCCGGTGACTTCGCTTCACAGGGTCGAGGTTCACATCGCTGGTCCGTTGGCCATGGTCGAGGTTTGGCGAAGCGTGCAGGCCGGCAGCAAGCTCGACGGGAGCCGCCAGGTCGCCAGCTTCTTCGACCTCGCCCTGCCGGCGGGGGCCGCGCCGCTCGACTGGGAATTGGTCGGGCGAGGTGAGCGGATTCGCCTCGCTGCGCAGCCGGACGTGCAAGTCTCCGCCGCGCTCGCGGTAGCGCTCAGGCTGCGCGGGCTGTCGCTCGCCACCTCGGCCAGCGACGAGACCGCCCACCACCGCGTGCACTTGGTTCCCCTTAGCGACCGAGAG
>Ga0224559_1000070_pt1 | contig 56710 bp, 43 predicted proteins | sample 714S33034metaG_FD_180676 | JGI IMG/M metagenome (GOLD analysis project Ga0224559, IMG submission 180676) | Peat soil microbial communities from Stordalen Mire, Sweden - 717 S3 30-34 | ecosystem: Environmental > Terrestrial > Soil > Wetlands > Peat | place: Sweden: Norrbotten County, Stordalen... | reverse complement strand
CGCCGTTCGATCTGCCCGAGGCGGAAAGCGAGCTGACCGGCGGCTATCACACCGAGTACAGCTCGATGAAGTTCGCCATGTTCTTCATGGCCGAGTACGCCAACATGATCACCGTGGGCTGCGTGGCCACGCTCCTGTTTCTGGGCGGCTGGACCAGCCCCTTCGGCAACCTGATTCCGCCGCCGGAGAACATTCTGGTCCACGCGCTGTTTCCCATCTTCTGGTTTGTGGTCAAGGTCTTCTGCTTCCTCTTTCTGTACGTCTGGGTGCGGGGAACTTTGCCGCGCCTCCGCTATGACCAGTTGATGAACTTCGGCTGGCGGTACCTTACGCCGCTGGCCATTCTGAATATTGTGGCGACCAGCCTCTGGCTGGCTTTTCGCTGAAGGGAAACCGGGGAGGATTTTTGAAGAGATTGAGCGATCGGTTCCACTTTTTGCGCGATCGGCTCCCCTTTTCCTTCCCCACAACCGGCCGGTTCGGGCAGTCGCTTGCCCACCTAGGACGCCAACAATGCACCTGATTCTGTTTATCGTGTTTGCCGGATTCTGCCTGGCTGGAGCGGTCAATCTTCTGCTCCAGACCCATCCCATCAACAGCGCCCTGTCGCTGATTGTGGTGATGACCTCGCTGGCCGTGCTCTACCTGCTGCTGGGCGCGGAGTTTCTGGCCGCGGCGCAGGTGATCGTCTACGCCGGCGCCATTATGGTGCTGTTCACTTTTGTCGTCATGCTGCTCAACGCGGGGCGCGAGGAGCGCACACGGGGCAGTCGCGCGGCGCGGGCGGTGGGCTTTCCCGCGGTGGTTGTCATCCTGGCCGTGATGGCCACCGTGATCTTGTACGCGCAGGGGCTGGGCGTCTCATCGGTGCGCGACGGCATTACTTCCACCGAAGAGCTGAGCGCGGTGCTCTTCACCCGGCTGCTGCTGCCCTTCGAGGTCACCTCGGTGCTGATTCTGATTGCCATTCTGGGCGCGGTTTCGCTGGCTCGCCCTGGCAATGGAGAGCCGCAAGGCGGCGCAGACCTGCAAAGCGGCGCGGACCCTGAAGGCAGCGTAGAAAGGACGGGCGGCAAATGAGTTCTCTTCTCTGGGAGGAAGTCCCAATCTCCTGGTTCCTGCTATTGAGCGCAGCGCTGTTTTCACTCGGCGTGCTCGGCTTTCTCATCAAGCGGAATCTGATTACCGTCTTCATGTCCATTGAGTTGATGCTCAACGGGGTCAACCTCTCGTTTGTGACCTTCGCCCATCAGTGGCACACGGTGAAGGGGCAGATCTTCGTCTTCTTTGTGATGGTGGTGGCCGCGGCTGAAGCTGCCGTGGGGCTGGCCATCATCATCGCCGTCTTCCGCGCCCGCGCAACCCTGGCCGTCGATCGCATCGACCTGATGAAACTATGAGCCCACACCTTCCTCTTTGGCTGATTCCGCTTTTACCCTTCGCCGGATTCCTCATTAACGGAATCCTCGGCCGCCGGCTGCCCAAGTGGCTCGTGACCACGGTCGCGCTGGCGGCGCCGCTGGCGGCCTTTGGCGTGGTGCTGGACGCCGCGGCGGGCGTCTTCGGAGTTGTTCCGTTGCAGGGCCTTCTTCCGCAAGGTTTGCGTCCCTGGAGTCTTCTTCCCTGGACGGAAACCTGCCCCTCCGCCTGGATCAGCGCTGGCTCCTTGCACGTGAACTTCAGCTTTGTGCTCGACCAGCTTTCGCTGGTGATGCTGCTGGTGGTCACCGGCGTCGGCTTCCTGATTCACCTCTACTCGGTCGGCTACATGGAGGGCGACGAGGGCTACGCGCGCTACTTTTCCTACCTGAATCTCTTTCTTTTCTTCATGTCGGTGCTGGTGCTGGCCGCCAATGCCCTGGTGATGTTTATCGGCTGGGAGGGCGTGGGGCTGGCCTCGTACCTGCTGATCGGCTTCTATTTCCAGAAAAAATCGGCGGCCGACGCGGGTAAAAAGGCTTTTATTGTCAACCGCATCGGCGATTTCGGCTTTTTGATCGCCATGTTCCTGCTCCTGGCCAACTTCGGCACGCTCACCTTCACCGAGATCGCGGCCAAACTCGGTCAGGATCCCGGCTGGCAAGGGGGCGTGGTCACGGTGATCGCGCTTTGCCTGATGTTGGGCGCGGCGGGCAAAAGCGCGCAGCTTCCGCTCTACATCTGGCTGCCGGATGCGATGGAGGGCCCCACGCCGGTCTCCGCCTTGATCCACGCGGCGACCATGGTCACCGCCGGCGTTTACATGGTCGCGCGCAACCACGTGCTCTTCAACCACGCGCCCTTCGCGCTGGGCGTGGTGGCGGCGGTGGGTGCGCTGACGGCCATCTTCGCCGCGACCATCGCTCTGGTGCAGAACGACATCAAGCGGGTGCTGGCCTACTCGACGATCTCGCAGCTCGGCTATATGTTCCTGGGCTGCGGCGTGGCGGCTTATTCAGCGGCCATCTTCCACCTGGTCACGCACGCTTTCTTCAAGGCGCTGCTCTTCCTGGCGGCGGGCGCGGTGATCCATGGCCTGGGAGGTGAGCAGGATCTGCGCAAGATGGGCGGCCTGTGGAAGAAACTGCCGTTCACCTTTGCCGTCACCACGGTGGGCGTTCTGGCTATCGCGGGCTTCTTCCCCTTCGCAGGGTTCTTTTCCAAAGACGCGATCCTCTACGTGGCCTTTTTGCAAGGCACCAACGGCAAAATCCTCTGGTTTGTCGGCATGGTCACGGCTCTCTTGACCTCGTTCTATATGTTCCGCCTCTGGTACCTGACATTTCTCGGAGAACCCCGCAGCCCGCAGGGCCATCCGCACGAAAGCCCGTGGTCGATGCGCGGGCCGCTGTTGATTCTGGCCCTGCTCTCCATCTGCGGCGGCTGGATCGGGATTGAACGCTTTGGCGGTTTCCTGGCGCCATCGGTCGGCGCGAGAGCAGCGGAGGGGGGCAGCGCGCACCTGGAGTTGGTCCTGAGCCTGGTGGCCGTCGGCGTGGCGCTGGCGGGCTGGCTGGCGGCTCATCTGCTCTACCGGGAAAAATCTACCCTCGCGGCAAGCCTGGCCACGGCTCTTCCGGGCAGTTACAAACTACTGGCGGGCAAGTACTTTGTCGATGAGTTCTACGGCGCAACCGTGGTCAAACCGCTGCTGGGCCTCTCGAAGTTCTTCCTGGAGTGGGTGGTGGAGATCGGCATTCTGGGGGGAGCGGCCTGGCTGCTGGGCGGCGCCGCCAAGCTGGCGGGCGCGGCTCTGCAACGCTGGCAATCGGGCAATCTGCGCTCCTACGCGGCCTGGGTGGCCGCCGGAGCGGCGGCGGTGCTGCTCTTCCTGCTGGTGCCGTGGGCAACGGTGCTGGCCAGTTTAACCGCAATTCACCTGGGCTTGGCGGGGCATTGAGAGAATGATAGTGATAAACCAATTGATTCTCACGTTGATCCTTCTCCTTCCGCTGGCCGGGGCGGTACTGGTGGCCTTGGCTCCCGATCGCGGCAGGCTGGCAAACTGGATCGCCCTGGCGACGACGCTCGTCACCTTCCTCCTGACGCTGCACCTGCCCGCGCACTTCAATCCCGGCCAGAGCGGCTTCCAGTTCGAGGTCAGCCGGCAGTGGATCGCGCGGCCGGCAATCTTCTATCACCTGGGCGTGGACGGGCTCAGCCTCTGGCTGGTGGTGCTGACCGGTCTGCTCGCTCCGGTGGGCGTGGTGGCTAGCTGGCGCGCGATTGAGGAGCGGCGCAGGCTCTTCTACGCGCTTTTCCTGGTGCAGCAGACGGCCATGCTGGGCGTCTTCCTCTCGCTGGATCTGATCCTCTACTACGGCTTCTGGGAGCTGTCGCTGGTGCCGATGGCCATTCTCATCGCCATGTATGGCCGCAAGAACGGACCCAGGGCCGCGCTCAAATTCTTCCTCTTCACCTTCATTCCCTCCGCGCCCCTGCTGGTGGCGATTCTCTGGCTTTACGCGCGTACCGGCAGCTTCGACTTCGCGACCCTGCAGCTCTGGATTGCCAGCGGGGCGCTGCCCGCCGACGCGTTATGCTGGGCCTCGCTGGCCTTTCTTTTCGCCTTCGCCGTCAAGGTTCCGGTCTTCCCGCTGCACGGCTGGGTGGCGGAGACCTTCAGCGAGGCGCCCGTGGCTCTGGCCATGGTGGTGGCTGGCAAGCTGGGGCTTTACTCGATGCTGCGCTTCCACATCGGCATTTTTCCCGCCGAGGCGCGGGCGGTGGCCCCGGTGCTGGTGGGCCTGGCGGTGGTGGGGATTCTTTACGGCGCCTGCCTGGCTCTGGTGCAGCGCGACTTCTGGCGGCTGATGGCCTTTGCGGCGCTCAGCCACTTGAGCCTCATCACGCTGGGCATATACGGCCTGACATTGACGGGCTGGGAGGGCGCGGTTTACCAGATTCTCTCGCACGGCGTCGTCGATGGCGCGCTCTTTCTGCTGCTGGGCGTGCTCTATGACCGCTACGCGACGAGCCAGATCAACGCCTACGGCGGACTGGCCGCGAAGCTGCCGCGCGCGGCTACATTCTTTGTGATCGGCTCTTTGGCCATGATCGGGCTGCCCATGCTGAGCAATTTTGTCGGCGAGTTTCTGATTCTATCGAGCACCTTCACCGGCCTCAGCCGCGGCTGGGCCACCGTCGCTACGCTGGGCGTGATCCTGGGCGCGGCCTATATGCTCTGGCTGGTGCAGCGGCTCTTCTATGGCCCCCTGAGCGCGCTGGCCGACGCAACGCCGCCCGAAGACCTGCGCTCGGGCCAACTGGCCGTGCTGTGGCCGCTGGCCGTGCTGATGCTGACGATGGGCGTGGCGCCTTCGTTCTGGCTGCAATCGATCGAAAAGGGCATGCATCCACCGCCAACCAGGAGAAGCGGATTCTCCCCAACGCAGGCCGCGGGGGCCAAAGCCTTCCTCGATTCCTCTGCTTTTGCGGCGGGACGGAAGCCGTGCCCCGATGCGATGCAGGGTTTATCCGCCAACTGTAAGACTTCAGCCGATTCCATGAATTGGGAGGGTCAGCGGTGAATCCTGTTCCCGACATCTTCCGCATTCTCCCCGAAGTCCTCCTCACCCTGACCGGCGTAGCCGTAATGCTGGCCGATGCGACGCTGCCTCCTCACCTGCCGCGCCGTCCGCTGGGCTGGGTTGCGGCCTTTGGAACCACCTTCGCCCTGTGGGCCAGCCTCTGGCAGCTTTCGCTGCCGATGGGAACCGGCTTTTCCGGCACGGTCGAGACCAGCGCCTTCACTGTCTTCTTTCACGTGCTGATCTGCGGAATCGTTCTGGCGGCCCTCCTGCTCTCGCTCGACACCCTGCCCGAAGACAGCCACCACCAGGGCGAGTTCTACGCGCTGATTGTCTTCGGCGCGGTGGGTATGTGCCTCTTGACTGGCGCGGTCGAGCTGCTGGTGGTCTTCATCGCCCTGGAAATCTCCTCGATCGCCACCTATGTTCTGGCCGGTTATCGCAAAGAGACTGGACGCGGCCCCGAGGCCGCCATCAAGTACTTTCTGCTCGGCTCCTTCGCCACCGGCTTCCTGCTGTACGGCGTGGCGATGATCTTCGGCGCGACGGGCACGACGGAGATTTACGAGATTGCCCGCCTGGCGCCTGCCGCCGAGAACCATTCCTTCATCCTGGCCGGCCTGGGGCTGATGCTGGTAGGGATTCTCTTCAAGGTCTCCGCCGCGCCCTTCCACGTCTGGACGCCGGACGTCTACGAGGGCGCGCCCTCGCCGGTGGTGGCGCTGCTGTCCACCGCGCCCAAGGCCGCCGCCTTCGCGCTGCTGCTGCGGGTGGTCTACGAGATGCTCCCCTCGCTGCGCTCCGTTTGGGAGCCGCTGTTGTGGGTGGTGGCCGTGCTCTCGATGACCGTCGGGAATCTGGCCGCGCTACGCCAGCAGAACGTGAAGCGTATGCTGGCCTACTCCTCGATCGCCCATGCGGGCTACCTGCTGGCGGCCTTCGCCGGGCTGGGGGCGAGCGGCATCGCCGCCGCCAGCTTTTACACGGCGGCCTACGCGGCCATGAATGTGGGCATCTTCGCTGTCGTCACGCTGGTCAGCGGGTACGACGACAAACTGCCGCTGATCGGCGATTTTCGCGGACTCATCTACCGCTCGCCTCTGCTGGGCAGCTTGCTTATCTTCTTTCTGGCCTCGCTGGTCGGCATTCCCTTCACGGGCGGATTCTTCGGCAAGTTCTATTCGTTTTCTACGGCGGTCGGCGGCGGAGCGATCTGGCTGGTCCTCATCGGCCTGCTGAACTCCGGCCTGGCCGCGGCCTACTATCTGCGCCTGGCCCTGGTGGCGGCCGCGCGGCCGGCCGATCTGAGCCCGGCCGACCTGGACCTGGCCGCTCCCGCGCCGCGCGTGGGCGTGGCGGTGGGCGCGGCGCTGCTGCTGGCGGTGGCCGCCACGCTGGTTCTGGGCATCATGCCCGGCGATGCGCTGCAAGCGGCCGAGGCCGGCGCGTACGCGCTGCAGGCGCCTTCCGTGCCAGCCAGCGTACCCGTGAATGCCGCCGGGCCGCGGACGCAACCCTGAGCTAGCCTCGTCGCAGAGGAATTTTATCTCCAGAGGCAGAACCGTAAGCGTGGTGTTCTGGCCGCCTTGTCAGGGGATTTCTGAGGATTCAAGCTCGACTTGAGGCTACGATACGGCCGCGGAGGGGCTTGGATGGATGAGGGCGTTGAGGTTGTCGAGGGCGCATCTGAACGTCGGCAGCACTGGACGACTGAAGGGAAGCGGCGGATTGTGGAGCAGACGTTATCGTCGAGTTTGTCGGTAGCGTCGTTGGCGCGGCAGCATGGCATGAACGCCAAATCAAAGCGGTGATTGGCTCATATCCTTCTCGTTGTACCGGCAATTCGCCCGTTCCCGTACATCACACCAAGATTGTACTGGGCGTCTGCACTTCCTTGGTCGGCAATTTTGCGATATCAAAAGGCTGCTTGTGCGTCATCCTTAGCAACGGCTTCGCCGTTCTCATACTTCTCCCCAAGGCCGTATTGAGCCTTCGCGCTTATTGGTGAGCGTTGAACCAGCCGATCCAGGCCAACACAACCACCACAGCAGCAATTCCAAGAAACAAGAGAAGCTTTTTCTGCTTTGAAGACCCTTTATCAACGCTTCCGGCTTCGGCAGGATTCGATATTTGGTTCGCCGCTGTAGACGGACTGTGCGGAATCTGAGAGGCGTTAGACTCTATACCGCTGACTGTGGACTCCTCAAGGGTTGAGGACGAGACCTCCTCCGCTTTTGGTGTTGAGGTAGCAGATTCATCTTTCTGAACTGCAGCGGCCATACGATTCCGAGAGGCGGCACACTCTTCACAAAACTTTGCTAATCCCGGAATCGCGGCATACCAGGCAACGACCTTGCTTGAGGTGGGAACGACTTCCATTTGAGATGCTCCGCATATCAAGCAAACCTTCGTCTTAGGTGAAATGTCCGCACCGCACACAATGCACTTGGAGATCGCGGAGCCGTCGGCCGGTGAAGAAGTGGTCATGAATCCTCCAAAAGAAATTAGTTCGTCTGTCTGCCCGTGGTTTTGATATTCGTGGAAGGATACGACGCAGAGCAGTGCTTGTCAACTAGTTTCTTTTCTCCCGTTTAGCAATAAGGTGGTAACGCTGGGCTCAAGATGTACAGGTCTCCTCGGGGATACAAGACGTTCCGCTTCTCCACCCGCCACTGGCAGCAGGTGGAGGCCGGTCGGCCCATCACCGTGACCACGCTCCTCCGCATTTGCGAAGTATTTGAATTGCCAATGTCGAAGCTGGTTCAGGAACTCCGACAAAGGCGTGTACGAGAAACTGGAGCCTGTGCTTCCCCAACGCCGTCGCCGCCGCGCACAGACTTCCGGGATACGTCCCGAAAGTTATCGCTAACGCACATGAGTCAGCGACGGTTGATGTACGGGTACCGGACAAATCAAGTCCAAGCCGTCCCCGTCGTTGTCGCCGCCTGCGCCATCGCCCTGTCGGCCTTCATGTAGCTGTAAAAGGATTGACGGGAGATGCAGAACTCCCGCGCAAGCGCAGCCTTGTTCTCTCTCGCGCTGGCACGTCTGCGCAGTTCGGCGGCTCGATGAATGTCGGAAGCGTCGCGCCGTTCTGCTGATTCCCCGCCTTGACCGGCTGGCAGCAACATTGCTTTCATTGTGAGCCCGCTGATCGAGTGGCTGATTTTGTCGCGATCTAACTCAGAGTTTGGCTGATTTTGTCGCGATCTGGCCCATAGTTCGTATTACTCGGCAACCTTGCGAGGAGCCGATGCGATTCGGCGCCGAAAAAACAGATCCCGGTTGAAATGCCCCTTCTTATCTGCCATACTTGCCATGTTTTCACATTGCTCTCAGTACCACATCCGGGAGCGAGCGAGGGCAGCGGCGCATTGGCATATTTTGACGCTGGAGACGCAACTCGGAGGTTTAATGCAGGATGCCTAATGCAGCCAGCTTCGCAATCAGGAACGAGGATTCCGCTACCTCTGTAAACAGGACAGTTCCAGCACCAAGATATATTGTTGCGGTGGCCAGCGTGCCTGTCACACGTGCGCAGATATGTGTATGGGCTTGGCGCGCTCTCACCCACATCAGAAAGGTGCGAGAAGTTCTGCGCTTCCTGTTCAGAATTCCGCTCTTCTCTGAAATGGTTCAAAGCAATCCAAGGTTCGGCTTCAAATTTCTCACCGATAATTACTTGGTCCGAGGCTTTTCAACATCCGAATGCGCCTCTTGCTACTTGCACCACTACAAACGCCTGCATAGTCTGCTTCCCGACCGCCTTCTGCGTCAGATTCTGCAAGAGGAAGTTACGCTGCATGCAATTCCCGATGGAAGCGATCGCTTTGCGCTGACTTTGGGTTTGTCCCGCCCCTACGATAACGAAGGCGAGCTGACGCTCCGCCTGCGAGTGGACGGTGATATCGTCTATGTTCTCTCCTTCACCATCGTCCCCGGGGAGGTGGTCGAATCCACGGTTTCGGAAGCTTTGCTGATTACGCGCCTGCAGGGCATCAAGGGATGCTATCAACAGATCGGTATTGCTATCAGGGCCCTGCATGAAGTTGCTCCCAACCGGCTACTTCTCTCCGCTTTGCAGGGCATTGCTGAAGCCTTCGGCGTTCGTGCGATCGCCGCCGTTCCCGCCTGCAGGCAAACTTCCTATAAGAACGCCGCCGCTTCCGCTTTCAAGAACGAATACGACAATCTCTTTTCTGAACTCGGATTCTCCATGAGTGCAACCGGCTTCTTCACCTCAGATGTGCCGTTCAATCAGAAGCCGCTCACATCCATCAAACGAGGCCATCGACTCAGAGCCAAGAAAAGGCGCGCTTTCAAGCATAACATCCAGTTGGCCTGCGCCCGATTCATTGATAACTCCGCCATGGATCGTGAGCCGTTACACTAACAATCTCAATGGTACAAAGTATGCGTACGGCCACTCTCCCAACAAAACGCAGTCGTCATCCAAGCATTCGTGCAAGCCATTGCCGCTGAAGTCTGCCAGGCGCTTAGAAACTAGCGCCGAAAGGCTTGCGGGTTCAAGTCCCGCCTTCCGCGTCAGACTTATAGTAAAGGGTTTAACAGAGTCAACTGGAGACGGTTGGCGCTTTTTCTTTGAGCGAGTGTAACGGTTTTTGTAACGATCGCCGGACTCTATGTCGCAGGGCTCCCCGAGAAAGACAGTAGCCCTAGCCCCTCGATCAGCTTTTCTATGTCTTGCATATTCGCCATATTTTCTCCTATTGTTTCCGGCTTCCCATAATACCTCTACTGTGACTTTCAAAAAAAGCCCGCGCAAGAACCAAAGTTCGTGCGCGGGGCAAAAGAACGAAGGGCAGGGGGCAAAGGATCAAAAAGATCCAACTACCCCCATATTCCAAGAACTAACTGGCGAGGATCGCCGCGGGGCACTCGTCGTGCCAGTTGCTGCCGATCCAGCGGCAGCTCCAGTCCCAGCGGCCGGCGGCGCAGTAGAGGGACTTGACATACAAGCTGCCCCACGCGTCGCGGAAGCGGGTTCCCCAGAAATAGGTGTAACCAGCCTGCTCCCAATCTTCAGGAATGAGCTGCGGGTTGGCGTAAAGGCAATCCAGGATACAGGCGTTCAAGGTCTTCTTGCTCTTCAACTCCGTGTAGAGCTCGATGCCCCGAATAGCCTTGCCACTCTTCTGGCTTGGCGAAAGATAGCGGACGACCTCGACGCCGTTTGCGTAAAGCTTTCCGTCGGCTCGCTTTTCGAGCTCGACCTTGCCCATCTTGCGATGTGCAACCCCTACGTCCGCCAGATAGAGGCCAGAGGGAGTATTGGGGTTGAGGTCAGCGTCGACTACGATGGGCATCAGGAAGGAAGCGAGTTGAGGCTGTTCGATGGGAGCGCTTTGAAGACCCTTAAGCGGAACAATTTCTGCGTTTCCGAGAAGCACTTCGCGAATACTGCCAAGCTGATCCCCGGCAGCAAGAGCGCTTACCAGTTCGTGAGTGTATCCGTTGCGAGCAAGCGCAAATTCGATCATTTGGGCTTCGCCCATACTGCTGAAAGTAAACTTGTCAGTCATGACATGTTCTCCTTTTTATGACACACCCCTTTTGGGATAAGTCATGTTCTGCCGCGGTTGCCATAATAGCTCCCGAAGGAAGGCCTTTGACGAAGGGAGCAGCAGAGTTATCCACTCCCCAGGAACACCATTTTGCGTACTACCACTGCAAGCATTCCCGTCGGTGACATAAAGACCGGTCACATCATCGACAGCAATACTGTCATCCACCGCCCCGAGCAAGCAACTCCCCTCCGCAGTTCCGTCGACCTTGTATTTCCGCGCCTAACCGTTTTTCCCAGTTGCGGCACCCTGTGCTTGGTAGAAAAAGTAGGATTCGAACTTTCGGTTCCGCAAACCATTGATTCTGTGGAGTATGCCCAGCTAAGCTCAATAGTTTCTGTGCCCAGCCTCTGACCTGTCGCTTACGATCGCGAACTCTCCGCTCCGCGCATTATGGCCGAAATAGTAACAAGTAGCAACAGAAATCATCGTGTAACCCATCCTCGGCGTCCTGTGACGCCCCCTTCCCTTGGAAATGGATGCAAAAAAAACGGCCCCGGCGGGGGCAATTGAGTATATATTGGCCTGAGCCGGGATACAAAATGGAAATTCCGGTCCAGGGCCACTAGTACCACAACCGTATGATTTTGTTCTATTTGGTGAATGTGCGCGGGTTGGGAAACCCGCGCCACAGCCGGTCTGGAGACCGGCGCTACATTCCTGGATGGTTCGAAATTATGCTAGGACGGTGTCCGAGTTAAGGAGTTGGATCGCCATGGGCAGTGCGTCACATGCCATCGAGCCGCAGACTCTGTATGAGTTGAGTTGGGTCCATGCGCGATTCGGCAAGCTTGCTATCGACCTTGACACAGGGATGCTGGTCGATGTCAATCCGGCGGCGGAGACATTGATGGGTTATTCCCGCGCGGAACTCCTCGGCATGGATGTAACCATGCTGTTCCCGGAGCCGGAGCGGAAGCAGGCACAGGATAAACTCCAAAGGCCGGGGCAGTTCTCATACCACTCCGGCTTTCACATTCAGCGTAAAGACGGCCGGTGCTTGCCGGTCATGATTTCATCGTCGGAATCGTTGGAGCTGACCGGACGGTCTCTGCGAATTTGCGAGTTCCAGGATATCACCGAGCTGGAGGAAAGGGAGCATCGGCTCAAGACCCAGAATTGGGCATTGTTGGCCTATGCGGGCGCAGCCTTGGCGCTTGCTACGGCCCGCACATTTAAAGACCTCCTGAAGGCTGTTTGTGATGCCATTGTGCATGACTCCATCTACGTACTCGCCTGGGTTGGCGTTACTGAGAATGACTTGGACAAGCAGATTAAGGTTGCGGCGGCGGCGGGGAGCGCCGCGGGTTATCTGGATGGACTGCATTTGAGCTGGTCGGAGAAGGAAGCGTGGGGGAAGAGTCCGACGGGCGTCTGCATCCGTACCAACTCCTTGCAGATTACGGATGACACTGAGACATCGGCGGCCTTTGAACCATGGCGCGAACGAGCCCGGCGGTTTGGGATTCGATCTTTTGTTTCTATTCCGCTTTTTGTCGAGGGTGTGCGGCGTGGCGCATTGGATATTTATGCTGCACTCCCCCATGCATTTGAAGCGCCGGCGATCGAGGTATTCCAGCACCTTGCGGAGCAGATTGTCCACGGTGTCCATGCGCTCGATCAGGAACTGGCTCTTCACGCCGGCGAGATTGTCCTCGCAAGCACACAAAGGCAGTTGACCGAGGCATTGTCCGCGATGGTGATGCCGATAGTCGCCGCGATGGAAATGCGGGATCCCTACACCGCGGGTCACCAAAGCCGGGTGGCGGAGATGGCAGTCGCCATTGGCAGAGAGATGGGCTGGCCGGAGGAGCGATTGCACGCCTTGCACGTGGCGGCACAGATTCACGACGTTGGGAAGATCTCGATACCCACTGAAATCCTGACCAAACCCACCCCGCTGAGTTCTGGAGAATGGGCCTTGATTCACGAGCATCCTGAGACCGGTCACACCATTCTGAAAGATATTCCCTTCACTTGGCCCATTGCCGAGATTGTGCGCCAGCATCATGAAAGGCTCGATGGCTCAGGCTATCCCCAGGGCCTCAAGGGAGATGCGATTCTGCCCGAAGCCAGGGTCCTGGCCGTCGCGGACGTTGTGGAAGCGATGGCTTCTTATCGGCCATACCGGTTGGCCATCCCTCTGGAGATCGTGTTGCAGGAGATTGAAAGTACAGCCGGCACCCTGTTGGATCCAGAGGTTGTACGGGTCTGCGCAGCCCTCCTCCGCGAGAAGCGCATTTCCTTGCATTCTCGGCAGAATCTGCAGGCAGTTCCTGATCCCGGCAGTTATCCAAGGGTGTGATAGAGGGCCATTTGCATGGCTTTGAAAGTACAAAATCCGAAGGATCGTCTGGTGATCGCACGGGTTTTGTTGAGTTCCTCGACAGTGCCGCTTGAAATCTCCCCTTTGTTCTTGACTGATAGGCGGGTGCTCAAAGATCAGTCTTGACTTGCGTGCAGATGGGCAATTGCTGAGCCCCTACGCCACGTGGCTGACCAGATCATGCCCCCAGCGCCTTGGATAACAGGAATCCGCAGTGTGCCGCCGACGTTGCTGACGGCAAGCCGCCAATTTCAATTGCACAGCCCTCGACCGCTTATCAATCACCGCCGGTGCAAAAATCCGCCAGCCCTGGGGGTGACCAGACGGTTCGATTCTGTTAATGCCGGCGGTGGCGACGCTTTCCAAAAGATGGCCAAGGAGGCTCACTGGAGAGTTTTTCAAGCCGATGTTGATGCCAGAGGAGCGAGAGGTCGCCGCTGTCGAGGGGGGATACTTGTGGTGGTATGAACCCGCTAAGGGTGTCCGCCACAGAAAACAAAAGACCCTGAGGTTAATAGCCTCGGGGTCTTTGTGCGTGTGGGTGAGAGCGGGTTACTCTGCTGCGGGGGCGACCCGAGCGGCTTTGGCCGCCTTAGCTGCCTTGTTCTTTTCCCGCTTAACCTTTGCCCAGCGCTTTTGCTGAGCAGCGGAAATCCTGGCTCGGCCTTCATCGCTCATGCCGCCCTTTGCGGCCTTCTTTGCTGGCACCTTGGCTGTCTTAGCTGCGGTTGCCTTCGTTGCGGTTGCCTTAGCCTTTGGCGCAACAGCCTCAGCTTTCAAACACAAGGTACGTGCCTTCTGCAAGGCGTTGATGCCGCGCTCGATTTCAGTCAGTAGTTGTTTCGTGCTCATTTATAATCCTCCTTTACAAGTCTACACGAGATACGAATATAAGTGATGCAGACCATCGCTGCGCCGTGGCCACCCCTCACCAAACAAGCGGACGAGCGAGTCCGTCACACAATCCCCCACAGCCTCAATGCGCTTCTGAAGCCGGGTGAATTCCTTCTCAATCTGAACGAGTTCTTCGCGTGCATCTGCAGAACTTCGCGGTGTTCTTCGCATGGATTCATCCTCGCAGAATCAGGCTACCCGAAAGGCAAGGTTCACCTTTCCACTTCCTCAGGTCTGCCAGAAAGCCTCTCGGGGGAGACGAGGGGCTTTCGTCTGTAGGAATGCCTTTCGACGAAATGTTCTCTAGAGTGAGCAGTAAAGGACAGTTGGCAGCTTGGCAGGGGGGTATTCTCCTAGCTATGGCCGAGGAAATACACATACTGAAGGTTGAAAAGGACGGCGAGGACGGCCTGATTGTGACGTTCTCAGATGGGACGGTAGCCGGATATGTCGTGGAGGAGTTGCTATTGCTGAGACCGCTCCGAGAAAGAATTGAAAAGCCTGTGGATTCAAACTAACCCACTACTATGGTGGGAGAAAACAGGTTTTCAATGAGCACTCCCAATTCAACGCAGACTTCAGACATTACCGTTTTTCCGCTGTGACCAAGCGGCATACCGCTTTATCCAGAGCCAATCTAGATGGAGCGGCAGAGGTGGCCGAGAGAAGGACGAATCAATGTCCTGAAATAGGAGATCAATGTTGTTGTTTGCCGCAGAACACGCAGAACAAATGATAGTTGACGCCGCGTGAATCTGGGTGTAGATTGATTTCGTAGAGGGAAGGGGGACAATCTAAAAGATGCAGCGATACTCTTCAAGCAGTACAGTATGTGATGGCTGTAGCCTAAGGCATCGCGCCGTAGACCCCAAGGTTGCCCCGGCGGATAGCATTTGACCGCAGGGACGCGACCGCATCCTTTCACGTTGTTATGCGTCGATTGACCCGATGTGTAGTGTGGCGATTCTTCAAATAGAGTGACGGCTCTGTCGCCCATGAAGCCCGTTTACGGGTAGCGCCACCTAGTAATCAGGCGTTGGAAGCATAAGTGAAAATGCCTGGGCACTCGCTGAGATGCGATCGCCTTAGTTCAAAACCACAGTTCACCGCGGCGGCCTAGGTGCATTTCCTAGGCCGTCGTCGTTTTGAATGAGCGAATGCTTGGCGGTCTCTTTTCAAGGAATTACTTGCTGTGCTTCCTATGAAATTCATTTATCCTGCCACGGTTCAGACAGGATATCTACGGGCACGGCCCGTTTGTCCGCAGCAGTGCAAAAACCCTCATAACGCCGGTTGAAAAATTCGCCAGCCGGGCGGGGGTGACCAGGCGGCACGATTCAGGAAGTGTCATCGGGGAGTAAACTTTCCGAGGGATGCTGTGACGGGGACGAGCAAGCCGCCTTCGCCGTAGTGCCAAAAGTCTGCGCTTCGTCTGCTGCGATATGTGGAAACCCTATCTCAACGTTCTTGCCGCCGAAGCGGGACAGGCGCTGCATGTGCTGGATCGCTTTCATATTACCCAGCACATGAACCAGGCCGTGGATCAGGTGCGCCGGGCGGAGGGAACCCGCTTGAAAGCCAAGAGCAAAGACGAAGCCAAGCAACTCAAGAACATGCACTGGCCGCTGTTGCGCAAGGGAAGCAATGGCATCCAGGTCTTTGGTACCGCACAGGGAGTGACGGCGGATCGCTGGGTATGGTTCCTGGAGGACTCATCGGGGCGGCTGTGGGCGCGAGGATTGCGCCATAATCGCGTACCCAGAGACTCAGTTCCCAAGCGGGAGCAACTGGAGAACCGCTATAGCGGGCTGGGAAGGTCCAATTTCAGCAATCAATAAGTCGGATTGAGCGCCGAATCAGCGGGAACCGGCCGCTTCTTCAAATCCCTCGGCAGCTTCCGGTCAAGAAGGCTCTGGTAGTAGTGGACGGCCAGGCCCAGAACGCGGCCATTGACGTAGTGGTCGAGAACCCAGGCGCGGGCGGCCTTGCCCATGCGGCAGCGGCGCTCCGGGTTGCTGAGCAGTTGCAGCACGGCCTCGCGAATGGCCTCCGGATAGCCAGGCGGGATCAGCAGACCGGTCACCTCCGGCACTACGGCGTCACGGGAACCGGTGCAGAGGGTGGTTACGACGGGAATACCGCTGGCAGCGGCCTCCAGAACGACATTCGGAAAGCCCTCCCGCCAGGTCGGCAGGACCATAACGTCCATCGCGCGGTAGTAGGGCGCCGTGTCGGCGACGAAACCCGTCATGTGAATCCGCGGATGGCTCTCGATGCGCCAGCGCAGCAGGCTGCCGAGTGCGTCCTCGGCGGCGTCAAACCAGCCCACCAGCAGCAGGTGCGCCTCGGGCCTGGCGGCCAGGATAGCGTCGAAGGCCTCGATCAACTCGGGAAGGCCCTTGTCGCGGGTCAGTCGGCCCACAAAACCCACCACGGGCGCATTCAACGGGAGGCCGAGCCGGCTGCGCAAATTGTTTTTGCCCGGCGAGAAGCGTTCCACATCGACGCCGTTGCTGCTGCCATTGCCCAGCAGATGCAGTTTGCTCTCCGGCGCCACGCCCAGAGCGAGCGCCTGGTTGCGCAGGCTGTCGCTGTTGCACAGTACGGTGTGAGAGCAGGCCGCCGCGATTTTTTCGGTGGCCAGCAAGATGCGGCGCTTCATGCCTGTCGCGGTTTCTAGCTTGAGCCCGCGCAGAAAGTAGACCCGCGCCGGCACTCCGCAGAGCATGGCGGCGATCGAACCCAACAGTCCGGCCTTGGGCGTGCTGAACTCGGTCATCTCCGGCTTGAGCCGGTAGAGCAGCCGGCAGAGGCGCACCAGCGCGACCAGATCGGCCAGCGGCGCCATTTCGCGCCGCATCGGAAGGGCGACCGATTCGACCCCTTCCCGCGCGGCTGTGCGGTCGAGCAGTTCGCCGGGGCTGGAAAGCAGCGTTACGCGGAAACCCGCTTCGCGCAGCGCGCGCAGGCGCCCGCCGAGAACCAGGCAGGTTTGCGGACTGGTGACGCCGACGAGGATGTGCGGGCGAGGCGACGGCTGCGGTGGCTGAGCCAGAGAAGCTGCGAGAGCTGAAAACTGGTTGCCCACACTCGATAATGTCGGCAAGAAACCAGCGTCAGTAATACCTCTGCTGCGTTTGAACACGAGCCTCTCCCAGAAAGGGCTTTAGCGTTCCAATGCAGAACCTGCATTAGAGACGCATAGGGAAAAAGCTCAACAGTTTCGGAAATTTATGTTTGCCATGCGTTCGAGCGGACAATTCTCTGTCCGGAGCGCCAACTTCCGTTCTCCGTTTCAGCCGTTCCCCTCGTGACAACGCAGAAGAGGCCTAAAAAAACTCTCTTCCATGGGAGATAAGTGAGTATCAGTACTCACAGGAAACATTAGTCTGCTTAATGTGTCAAGAAAAAACTCAAAAGGGCTATAGCATTTTCGGAATTGCTGTAGACCAAAACCTCACACTCGAGAGGCTTTTTCCTTTCCGGGGTCCCCGGCGACAGGCCTTCGTCGCTGGGGTAGTTGCCGGGGTCCCCACGGACCTGGGAACCCGACTTACAGGGCTATTTCACCACCAGGTTCACCAGCTTGCCAGGAACCACGATCACCTTGGCCACCTTTTTGCCCGCCGTCCGCGCCTGCACCTTCTCGCCAGCCAACGCGGCCGCCTCGATCGTCTTTGCATCGGCATCGGCGGCCACGCGCACCACCTCGACCAGCTTACCGTTGATCTGCACCGGAATTTCGAGCTCGTCTTCTTTGGCCAGTTCGGGATCGCTCACGGGCCAGGGAGCGCGCAGGACTGCGCCCTCTTCGCCTAGCTCCTCCCAGAGTTCAGCGGCCAGGTAAGGCGCGAAAGGAGCCAGCAGCAGCACCAGCGAGCGCAACAGTTCGCGCACCACCGGCGCGGGAACCTCGCCGGCCGCCAGTTGCGCGTCGGCCGCCTGCATCTCGTTGACCAGCTCCATGATGGCCGCCACGCAAGTGTTGAAATGCCAGCGGCCCTCGAAATCCAGCGTGATCTTGGCGATGGTCTGATGCAGCTTGCGCAGCAGCTTCAGCGAGAGGCCCGTGGGGGCTTCGATCTGCTGGCCGCGGGCTGTGCGGGCCACGGGCGCGTACTTTGCCGCCAGCCGCCAGACGCGGGCCAGGAATCGGCTCACACCGGCGACGCCGTCCTCCTGCCAGTCCAGGTCGCGGTCCGGCGGCGCGGCAAAGAGGGCGTACATCCGGGTCGCGTCGGCGCCGTAGCGGGCCACCATATCGTCGGGCGAAACCACATTGCCCTTCGACTTGGACATTTTGGAGCCGTCCTTGATGACCATGCCCTGCGTGAAGAGATGCCGCGCCGGCTCGTCGTTGACGATCAGCCCCAGGTCGCGCATTACCTTGGTCCAGAAGCGCGAATAGATCAGGTGCAGAATGGCGTGCTCCACGCCGCCGATGTACTGGTCGATGGGGAACCAGTACTGCGCCTTGGCCGGGTCGTAGGGGGCGCTGGAGTTCTTGGCGTCGGTATAGCGGTAAAAGTACCAACTGGAATCGACGAAGGTGTCCATGGTGTCGGTCTCGCGCTTGGCCGCGCCGCCGCATTGGGGGCACTTGACGTTCACAAACTCCGGCACGCGGCTCAGGGGCGAACCGCCCTGCTGGGTAATCTCGATCTGCTCGGGCAAAACCACTGGCAGCTGCTCCTCCGGCACCGGCACCAAGCCGCATTTCTCGCAGTGGATGATGGGAATCGGCGTGCCCCAGAAGCGCTGACGGCTCACGCCCCAATCCTTCAGGCGGAAGGTCACCTTGGGCTCACCGAAATTCCCGGCAATGGCAGTCTCTTGGAGGCGCTTCTGAGCTTCCGCGCAACTTAGCCCGTCGTATTCGCCGGAGTTCACCAGCACGCCCTCTTCGGAGCAAAACGGGAGCTTCGTTCCATCCTCGTTTTGGACAGGCAGTATCACCTGGGTAATCGGCAGGTTGTACTTCTCGGCGAACTCAAAGTCGCGCGCGTCGTGCGCCGGAACGCTCATGATGGCGCCGGTGCCGTAGTCGGCCAGGATATAGTTGGCCACCCAGATGGGCACACGCTGACCGTTATAGGGGTTCAAGGCGAAGCGGCCGGTGGGGACGCCGTGCTTTTCGATCGCGCCCAGGTCGCCAGCCTCGCGCGCCCGCTTCTGCTGCTCCAATAGCTCATCGACCTGCACCTTCAGCTTCGCATCCGCAGCGGTGAACTTGGCCACCAGCTCGTGCTGCGGAGCCAGTTGCACGCTGGTGGCGCCGAAGATGGTGTCCACGCGCGTGGTGAAGACGCGAATGCGCGTCTTTTTAGTCCCTAGTCCCTCAGTCCCTAATCCCTGGACTTCCTCCAGAAAGAAATCGACCTCCGTTCCCTCGCTGCGGCCGATCCAGTTGCGCTGCATGGTGCGCACCTTTTCCGGCCAGCCGCAGAGCTTGTCCAGACCGTCGAGCAGCTCCTGGGCGTAGGCGGTGATGCGGAAGAACCACTGCACCAGGTCGCGCTGCTCCACTGGCGTGGTCTCGTGCCGCCAGCAGCAGCCATCGACGACCTGCTCGTTGGCCAGCACGGTGGCGCACTCGGGGCACCAGTTGACTTTGGATTTTTTTCTATAAACCAGGTTTTTTTCGTACATCCGCAGGAAAAACCACTGGTTCCAGCGGTAGTACTCGGGCAGGCAGGTGGTAACCTCCGTCGCCCAGTCGTAGCCCAGTCCGAGTCGTTCCATCTGGGCTTTCATGGCCTTGATGTTCGAGAGGGTCCACTCGCGCGGGGGGGTATTGTGCTTGAGCGCGGCATTTTCGGCCGGCAGCCCGAAGGCGTCCCAGCCCATCGGGTGCAAGACGTTGTAGCCGCGCATCCACTGATGCCGCGCCAGCGCGTCGCCGATCGAGTAGTTGCGCACGTGCCCCATGTGCAACTGGCCGCTGGGGTAGGGCAGCATTTCGAGCACGTAGTACTTGGGCTTGCCGCAGTCCGCGGGCTCGGCCGCATACAGTTGGGGGTCCGCGGCCCATCGCCGCTGCCACTTGGGTTCAATCGCCGCCGGGTCGTAACGCAGTTCGTTCTCTTCCGCCATGATTTCTTTAGTTTAAACGGGAAACGGCATATTTTTAGGGCAATAGCGCCCGCGTGCTTTCCCCGGTCCCAAAATCGGGACCTCCACCCCACGGACCCACCCCAACGACTAAGACCCGTCGTTGGGGACCCCGGCTCAGACCTGTCCGTGGGGACCCCGGACCTGGGGCACCCAGTGCACGGTTCTCCAGGCCGAAGGCGGCTGCGTCCGACCGCAGGTGGTCAGCAGCGCACGATTTTCTCAGAGTCGATGCCCTTGGTGGCGTTACGGGTGTCGATCACCAGCTGCGACTGCTCGACGATGGCCTTGTAATCGTAGGCCGAGTGGTCGGTGACGATGAGGACGGCGTCGTACTGGCCCAGGTTGTCGAGCGGCGTGTTGGTCATATTCAGGTCGTAGTGGCGGCCGCGGCCCACGGAGGCAAAGAAGGGGTCGTTATAAGCGACGATGGCGCCTTTCTTGCGCAGCAGCTCGATGATGGTCAGCGAAGGCGACTCGCGCAGGTCGTCGATGTCGCGCTTGTAGGCCAGGCCCAGCACCAGCACCTTCGAACCCTTGATGGATTTGCGCTGCTCGTTGAGACCGGCGGCGGTCTGCTCGATCACAAAGAAGGGCATATTCGTGTTGACCTCGCCGGCCAGCTCGATGAAGCGGGTGCGGAAGTCGAACTGCTTGGCTTTCCAGGAGAGATAGAAGGGATCGATGGGAATGCAGTGGCCGCCCAGGCCAGGGCCGGGATAAAAGGCCTGGAAGCCGAAGGGCTTGGTCTTGGCCGCGTCGATCACCTCGTGAATGTCGATGCCCATGCGCATGGTGAGCTGCTTGAGCTCGTTGACCAGCGCAATGTTGACGCAGCGGTAGATGTTCTCGAGCAGCTTGGTCATCTCGGCCGCCGCGGGGCTGCTGACCGGCACCACGCGGCGGAAGATCGAACCGTACATCGCCGCCGCCAGAAGGTTAGCCGCCGGGCCGCAGCCGCCCACAACCTTGGGAATGTCGGGCCGCGCCACGGTCTCATTGCCGGGATCTTCGCGCTCGGGCGAGAAGACGACGTGCAGGCCGGGCTCGTCGAGCGCGCGCGAGGCCTTCAGGCCCTGGCGATTGCCGGATTCGAGCAGCGGAACCACGATTTCTTCGGTGGTGCCAGGGTAGGTCGTGCTCTCCAGCACGATGAGCTGCCCCTCGCGAAGCCAGGGGGCGATCGATTCGACCGTGCCGGTCACGAAGCTCAGGTCGGGCTCCTGGTGCTCATCGAGCGGGGTGGGGACGCAGATGATGACCGCGTCCATCTGGGCGATTTCGGAGTAATCGGACGTGGCGCGGAAGCCCGCCCGCTGCGCCGCCTGAATTTCGGCGGGAAGAATGCGCACGATGTAGGAATTGCCGGCGTTGAGCGTATCGACCTTCTCCGGCGCGATGTCGAAGCCGGTCACCTTGAAGCGTTCGCCACTGAAGAGCAGCGCCAGCGGCAAACCCACGTATCCCATCCCGACGATGCCGATCAGGGCTTCCCGGGACTCAATTTTTTCTTTGAGGCCGGCTAGCCGGCGAGAAGAAGAGGTTGTCATGGTTTTCATTCTAAAGCTTGACGGGGCGCGACTGCCCGGCTAGGCCGGTTCAAGCCGGGCAATCGCATGAACTGCAAGATGCGCCGCTCGCCTGGCCTGCGGCTCGCTATTGCATCTCTTTCAGTTGGTCGCAGCCCCACTGGTTGCCCATGCTGCAGCCCTTGGTGAGCAGTTGCCTGGCTTTTACAACATTCTTTGCAACGCCCAGGCCGAACCGGTAATGGTTCCCGAGATTGCTGCAACCGCGCGCGTTGCCGGCATCGCAGCCCTCGGAATAGAGCGCCACCGCATGGGAATCGTCCTTGGTGACGCCTTTGCCCTTCTCGTACATATAACCCAGATTGACGCAACCGAGTGCATTGCCGGCATCGCAGCCCTCCGAATAGAGCGTCGCCGCACGGGAATCATCCTTTCCGACGCTCTGGCCGTTCTCGTACATATAGCCCAGATTGGTGCAACCGCGTGCGTTGCCGGCATCGCAGCCCTTGGTAAAGAGCGCCGCCGCATGGGAATCGTCCTTGGCGACACCTTTGCCGCTCTTGTACAGGATGCCCAGATTGACGCAACCGAGTGCATTGCCGGCATCGCAGCCCTCGGAATAGAGCGCCGCCGCACGGGAATCGTCCTTGGCGACGCCCTGGCCGTTCTCGTACATATAGCCCAGATTGACGCAACTGATTGCGCTGCCGGCATCGCAGGCCTTGTTGAACTGGTCCAGAGCTTTGGCGTAATCCCCACGAGAGAGGGCACTGTCGCCCTCTTTGTACAGGCTGTCCGGCGACTGCGCTGGGGGCCTCTTTTTTACCGCTAACGCCACAATCACAATTACAACCGCCGCCACCGCCAGGCCTAAAATGACCCGCATCTCCCACGACAATTTGCTAAAAAATGTCTTTCTGGGCGCAGGCGCGGAAAAAGGTGGCTGTGGAACTGGAATCGGTGTCGGTGCCGGCGTGGGTTCAACAGATTTCCGCTGCGGCAAATCACCTGGCTGCGACGTGGGAATATCCCCGATTTCGCCGGGAAGATCGTCACCCCGTGGAGGTGTCTTCTGACGAGCCTCTCCCTGATCCATGCCCACAGGGGCTCTATTCGCGTGACCCACTTCCTGCTTCTCGCGAATCCGCTTGATCTGCGTCTTGAGTCCGTCGAGTATCTCAGCCCTGACCTTTACCCATGCAGGCTCGCTTTCCGTATAGTCGATCAAGGGCATGGGGCCGGGGACCATCTGGCGATCCGCAAGAATGGGAAAGTCGTTCCAGTCGCACGGTTCGGCCAGCACCGGCACAATGACCATCTGACCCTGCCTTGCACGATTCGCAATCCGAGGCATTTCCTGCTGCTCAATGAACTCCGAGTTCAAGAAATTCTGGCTCACGATGAGAAGAGCGATCTGCGCCCGATCGATCTCCGCTTCGATGTTGCTTCTGAATTCGTCGCCGGGTCTCAATTCCTTGTCATACCAGAAGACGACATTCTGCCTCTTCAGAGATTCCATCAGGAAGGGAATCAGGTTGTGCCGATCGTTCCGGTCCAGCCATCTCTTGTCCTCACGCGCATAGCTGACAAAGACCCGGGTGAGTTCTTCGCAAGTTTCGGTATTCGCCGTTGCGTCCATAGAGGATAAGGCCTCCTTGCTGTTTGAACTTTCTGCCGCCGCTCATTATTCTAAGGCTGAATGGAGTGCGGCGGCCCGGTCGGGGACGAATAAAAGTGTTATTGCGCGTTAACCAAGGGGTTACAGCGAAACCGGAGTAGCCGCACCCGGAGGGAAGCCCGCCAAGTGGCTTTTCCCCCCAGGGGGTCGCCGGCGACAGGTCTGCGTCGCTGGGGCGGAAGAAAAAGCCGCCTCGAACCCTCTCGGCAAGGGCGCGTTTACTCAGGTTTTGCTCTGGCGCCCGGTACGCTCTCCAGAGTGCAAAGTGAACGATGATTTGCGAGAGGTCTCCGAAAATGGGGGGGCTCTGGCCTAGTATTGTGTAGTATGCGGCTCAAGGGTGCGGTGCGGCTTGTTTACTCCTCGCCTGTTGGGGGGCCGTGCAATCGGGCTGCAGAGGAGGGTGATTTTGGGAAGCTATCTCGTAACAGGAGCGGCGGGTTTTATCGGCCGTTCGATTGCCGCGGCTTTGCTGGCTCGCGGCGAGACCGTCCGCGGCATCGACAGCTTCATCACCGGCAAGCGAGCCAACCTGGTGGGGTTGGAGGCGATGGAGTTCATCGAGGGCGACCTGGCCGACCCGGCCACCTGCGCAAAGGCCTGCGCCGGGGTCGAAATTGCCTTCCACGAGGCGGCGCTGGCCTCGGTGCCGCGCTCGGTAGCCGACCCGGTGGCCACCAACCGGAACTGCGTGGACGCCACCTTGAATTTGCTGGTAGCCGCCCGCGAGGCTGGCGTGCGCCGCGTGGTTTATGCCGGGTCGTCCTCGGCCTACGGGGAATCGCCAACCCTGCCCAAGCACGAACAGATGCTGCCCGCGCCGATCTCTCCCTACGCCGTGGCCAAGCTGGCCGGCGAGCACTACATGGGCGCCTTCACCCGCGTCTACGGGCTGGAGACGGTGGTGCTGCGCTACTTCAACGTCTTCGGGCCGCATCAGGACCCGACCTCGCACTACTCCGGCGTGCTGGCCATCTTCTGCCGCCGCATGCTGGCCGGCCAGCAGCCGACCATCTTCGGCGACGGCGAACAGAGCCGCGACTTCACCTACATCGACAACGTGGTCCACGCCAATCTGCTGGCCGCCGCGGCCCCGGCGGAAAAGGTCTCGGGCCGGACGATGAACACGGCCACCGGCAGCCGCATCACGCTGAATGAAACCTTCGCGATTCTGCGCGAGCTGACCGGCTACAGCGGCCAGCCGGCCTACGCCGAGCCCCGCGCCGGCGATATTCGCGACTCGCTGGCCGACATTCGCCTGGCCGGGGAGCTGCTCGGCTACCAGCCCATCGTCGATTTCCGCGAAGGGCTGCGCCGCACCGTCGACTGGTACCGCGGCGGCGGCGAAGAGTGAAAAACCGGGCGGCAGGGCGGATTTTTCTCCAACAGAGTGTCCGCGCAATGGGCTTCGGATGGAATCCGCCGTGGAGCTTCAATGGAGTTGGCGGATGGCGTAGGCGGGTAGCGTGATGGACGCGAGCCAGTAGCGTGACAGAGCAATCGCATTTGAATCGTTGAAGGGTACGGGCTTCAGCCCGTACGTTAATTTGCTGAAAAGAAGAGGGCTTTAGCCCCTGAGGGGAGAGACAGTATATGTGCGAGCTTGTAGTTTTGATGGAATCGGCACCACGCGCGCGCCGAAACCAAGGACAAGTCTACACAAAGGCTGTCCCTCAGGGGCTAAAGCTCAACAGGTTTTGCGCCGTTTATGTACGGGCTAAAGCCCGTACCCTTCATTTCTCGCTCAAATTTCAAATGCGATTGCCCTGAGTAGCGTGATGGAATCTATTGACGGATTGATTTCCATCAAGCAGACTGGCGAGGAACTCCTCCGCGTCGGTTTTTCGCTTTGAATCCCAGAGCTTTGAATCCCAGGGCTTTGCATTTCAGGATAGCCCTGCCAGAGGGACTCTGGGACGGAGGTTTCTAAAACCGGTGACGGAAGACAAAGCAGTTTCGTGCGATTCGCCCTGCGGGCCGCTCCTCGACGCCGAAGAGCGGTCCAGTGAGCAGTCCGGTGCGCGGCCTGCCGCCGGCGAGCGCCGTGGTGGGCAATCCCTGCGCGAGCTTTGGCTGGTGCTCTGCCGCCACCGCCGCCTGGTGGGCGCGGTGGTGGGAGGATTGCTGCTGGCCTGTCTTTTCTATTGCCTTATCGCTCCCAATCAATACGAGGCCAGCGCCAAGGTAGCGCTGAGCGCGTCGCCCGCCTCTTCGCTCAGCCTGGAGGCGCCGCAGCCCTTCGCGGCGGCCTCGATTCTCTCCGCGCCGGTGCAGCAGGAGACGCTGGCCAGCGTCTTGCGCAGCGACCAGCTGGCCTGGAATGTGATCGCCGGCCTCAAACTCTACCAGGAGCCAGGATTCATGGGCCATGCGCAGTGGCTGCCAGGCAGCTTTACGCACCGCTTTCCCGGCTTTCGGCCGGATGCGCCGGCCCCCGGCGCCCAGGAGTACCTGCTGAAGAGATTCCAGGACCGTCTGCGCGTGGAATCCGTGCCGCACACGCTGCTGGTTCAAATCAGCTTCCGGTCGCGCGACGCGGCGCTTTCGGCCAGCGTGGTGAATGCCCTGATCCGGGCCTACGGCCAGCAGGAAAACGATGCGAGGGTCGAGGCTACCCGGCAGGCTACGGAGCGGCTGGAGAGCCAACTGAAGGATTTGAAGGCCCGCGTCGAGCAGGACGGGCAGCGCATGGCGGCCTTCCAGCGCGCGCACGGCCTGCTGACCACCCCCGAGACGCTGGCCAATGGAAGGCCGGGCGAGACCGAGCACACCTCGGCCGTGCTGGAGGTCGATGAGCTGGGCCAGCAGTTGGTGGCGGCCACCAGCGACCGCATCCTCTGTGAGGCGGAGTACCGCGCGGCCACCCACGGCGATCCGGAACTGGTCGCCGCCTCCGATCCGCACCTGCAGGCCGAGGGCGGCAGTTTTGCCACCGCCCAGCTCCAGCAGATTCACGCCCGCCGGAGCGCGCTGGAGGAGGAACAGGCCCAGCTCGCCATCGAGCACGGCCCCAACTTTCCTCGCGTGGTCGAGATTCGCCGCCAGATGCAGGATCTGGACCGGCAGAAACAGGCCGAGGACGCCAAGCTGGTGGCGCGATTCCGCGGCGCTTGGCGGACGGCCACCAACCGCGAGCAACTGGTGCGCAAGAATCTGGATCAACTGACCGCCGAAGGCATGAAGGCCAACGAAGCGGCCAACGAGTACGCGGCCATGCACGAGGAGGCCAACGCCAGCCAGGGGCTCTATGTACAGGCCCTGGAGAAAGTGGAAGAGGCCGCTCTGGCCGCCAGTAGCCAGGGCTCCGACATCACGGTGGTGGACTACGCCCGTCCGCCCGCCAAGCCGGTAGCCCCCGATCCACCGCTCTACCTGGCCATCACCCTGTTTGTCAGCCTCTGGCTGGCGATTGGAGGCGCATTCCTGATGGAATCGGTTCACCCCCCGGCCATCCGCACGGCGCGGGTATCCGCGGCTCCCATCGTGGTCGCGCTGCTGGCGGTGCTCGCGGCGGGCGCCATGGGCCACGCGCAGCCGCCCACGCCCAGCACCTCCGGCCTGCCCACCGGTGTGGTTCGCCTCCCCTCCTCCGAGCAGCGGCCAATCCTGCCCAATCCAAAGGAGTCGCCGACCGTATGGGACAACGCTAGCCAGGCCGGACTGCCGCCATTGGCGGCGGCACAGCAGGCCGCTCCCATGCCCGCACCCATCGCTCCCGGCGATTTCCTCGACGTCAGCGAGTTTCACACCCCGGAGTTTCATTCCCAGGTGCGCGTCACGCCCGGGGGCGCGGTTGAACTGCCCATGATCCACGAGGTCAAAATCGGTGGGCTGGACGAGCAGGGCGCCGCGCGCGCCATCGAAGCGGCGCTCGTGGCACAGGGAATGCTGCTGCACCCGCAGGTTTCGGTACTGGTGCTGACCTATGCCGGCCAGGACGTGAGCGTGCTGGGCGAGGTGGTGCGCCCTGGGGTTTACCCCTACACGCTGCACCACCGGCTGCTGGACCTGATCTCGGCCGCCTCCGGCCTGACGCCGAACGCGGGACGCTTGGTGAACATCTTCCACCGCACCGACCCCAAAACGCCGCATCCGGTGGTGCTCGACCCCGGCGGAACCGACACCGCCCTCGACCACAACCCGGAACTGGCCCCTGGCGACACGGTTCAAGTCAGCCGCGCGGGCCTGGTCTTCGTGGTGGGTGACGTGCAGCGCCCCGGCGGCTTTCCCGTGGACCCGGCGCAGGGGCTGACCGTGGTGCAGGCGCTTTCGCTGGCCTGGGGGCCGACGCAGAACGCCGCCACGTCCAAGGCCATTCTCATCCGCGAGCAGAAGGGCGGGCGCACCCTCACCAGCCTCAATCTGAATCGCATGCTGCACGGCCAGGAGCCGGACCAGCCCGTCCGTGACCGCGACATTCTCTACGTGCCCGACTCGACGGCCAAAAATCTGTGGAACCGGGCCATGGAATCGGCCATTCAATCGGCGATCGGCGTCACCATTTACGCAGGCTTGGTCTATTCGCAGCGGTTTTAAGGAAATCCTCTGAATCCACCGGGGGGCTCAGGTGCAGAGCTTGATCCAGCGCGGGACCAAAGTAAAGCGAGTACACCTTGGCCGCTGACGGAATTTCTTCTTTTAACGGGACTTGCGCACTTCGAGAAAATCACGGAAGAGGAAGGGAGTAAACCTTTGTCTGACTCATTTTTGCACCGGCAAATGGGACGCATAAGATTTCTGCTCTCCCTGGCGTTGATCGCCGTTTCCGGCGGCGCGCTTCTGCGCCTCTGGCGCCCCCATGCGAGCAGCCCGCGCGCCACGCTGCTTCTGGAGTACTGCCTGGCGCTTCTCGGCGTCTTCTGGATCAGAAATCTGGAGCGGCGGCTGCGCGATGCGGGATTGCCGCGCTGGTGTTTTTGGCCCTACTTCCTCATCGCCTTCACAGCCTGTTTTGCGGTTCATGCGCTCCACTTTGCGAATCTCCAGCGGACCATCGCACTCTTTTTTCTTCTCCAACTTCCGGCGATTCTCTTTGAAAGCGCACCCGCTCCTGCCGGGCTGTTGTCCCAAGCCGCCGCCCCGCCAAAAAGCAAGCCAGCCAAGCCGGTTGCGCCGCTCGGGGCCGTCGAATTTGCGATTTTCCTGCTGCTGATCGCCGGCCTGTGGCAGGTTCTGCATCTGCTGCGCGGCGACGTCGGCGGCCTGCCCCACGCACGGGCTTTGAGGCTGGCCATGGACACCGCCTCGGGCCTGCTCTGCCTGGCGTGGATTTTCAGCGTAAGAGGAAGGCTCAAATCTCTCGACCGGGCGCGCTGGACCCTGCTCTTTTGCGTTGCCGTACTCGCCGTTTGCCTTCTGCCGCTGGCCTTCCGGCTCATCGGTTTCCCGCTGGCGATCGTCTTGTTTATTGTGCTGCAAATTCCCGTTGTTTTTCTCCGGCGGGAAGCCATTTCCGCAAGATTATTCCCTGTCGACAGGGATTCCTGAGAGGTTTTTCCGTGATGCGCCGCATAGCCTGGGGATTGCTGCTGCTCTTCGCCTTCGCGATTCCCTGGGAGTACTCCCTGGACTTGGGTGAGCCGCTGGGCAACATTGCCCGCCTGGTGGGCCTCTTCGTGCTCCTGGCGGCCATTCCGGCGGTTTTCGCCTCCGGCCGCCTGCGCACGCCGGGGCCGATGCTCTGGCTAACGCTGGCCTTCTATCTCTGGCTCTGCTGCTCCTATTTCTGGACCATCGCGCCGCTGGCGACCCTGGACAAGCTGCGCGGCTACTTTCAGGAGATGATGATCCTCTGGCTGGTCTGGGAGTTTGCCGATAACGCCCGTGATCTGCGCGCCCTGTTGCGGGTCTTCGTGGCCGGCTCCTGGGTGCTGGCCCTGCTCACCATGGCCAACTTCGCCACCACCCAGGCCGTCGCCGAGCAGATTCGATTTGCCGCCGCCGGCCAAGACCCCAACGACGTGGCCCGCTTTCTCGACCTGGGCTTTCCGCTGGCGGCTCTGCTCATCAACAGCGAACGGCGCTGGCCGTGGCGCCTACTGGCGGCCGGCTATCTGCCGCTGGGCCTGGTGGCCGTCCTGCTCACGGCCTCGCGCGGAGGGTTTGTGGCCGCCGTGGTGGCTCTGGTGGGCAGCGGTCTTCTTTTGGCCCACGGCCACCCGCGTCGCGTGCTGGCCGGAGTGCTGGCCCTGCCGCCAGCGGCCTTCATGCTCTGGCTGATGATTCCGCGCGGAACCTTCGAGCGGCTGGCCACCGTCTCCGAACTGCTCCACGGCGGCGACCTGAACCGGCGACTGAACATCTGGGAGGCCGGCTGGCACGCCTTCGCACGCGCGCCCTTCTTCGGCACGGGGGCAGGCTCGTTTGTCGCGGCGGCGGGTCTCGCGCCCGTCGACACGGCGCACAACACGGCTCTTTCGATCGCCGTCGCCGGCGGCCTCTGCGCGCTTTTTCTCGCCTCGCTGATCGTAGCCGCGGCCATCTGGTCGATCGCGCAGACCCGCGGGCCGCTGAAGTGGGCCCTGGCCGTCTCGCTCGCCGTCTGGCTCACCACCTCGCTGGTGGCCACCGTCGAAGAGAGCCGCACCACCTGGCTCCTGCTGGCCCTGATCGCCCTGGCCGGGCGGCTCTCCGCCGAAGAGCCCGAGGCGCTGGCCGCCTGCTTCCCGGACAGCGCGCCACTCCGTGAGTTTGCCGCAGCCACCGAACCAATCCTGTAGACTGGCGAGTAAATCCGCCAGTATGTTTCCCATCCCCCAAATCGCGCGGCGCTTCCAGGGCGCGAGCGTCAACCGCCGCATCCTCCGCGCGGCGGCCTCGGTCACGGCAGCCGGAATTCTGGTCAAGATTGTCGCCACCTTCAAGGAATTCGCCGTCGCCGGGGTCTACGGCCGCTCGGACGCCATGGACGCCTTCCTGGCGGCCTTTCTCATCCCCAACCTGCTCATCAATCTCATCTCCGAATCGATGAACCAGGCGCTCGTCCCCACGCTCATCCGCGTCCGGGAGCAGGAGGGCCAAGACCGGGCGCAGCAACTGCTCTCCAGCGCCATGCTCTGGGTCTGCCTGCTCTTGATCGCGGCCTGCATCGCGATGGCGCTCACGGCGCGCGGCTTTTTCCCGCTGATCGCCTCGCACTTTCCGCCGGCCAAGCTCGCACTCTCGATCCGGATCTTCTACGCCCTGCTGCCTGTCGTGCTCATCACCGGCATCGCCACCAACTGCACCGCCGTTCTGAACACCTTCGACCGCTTCGCCCTGCCCGCTCTGGCGCCGGTGGCGACCCCGGCGGCGATCATCCTGGCAGCGTTCCTCTGGAGCGGCCGGCTGGGAATCTGGGCGATCGTCTACGCGACCTTGGCCGGCGCTCTCGTTCACGCCGGAATCGTGGCCTGGATGATGGACGCTCACGGCTACCGTTTCCGCCTTTTCTGGCACGGAGCCACCGAGGCCACGCGCGAGGTGGCGCAACAGTACGGGCCGGTGCTCTTGAGCGGCGTGGTGGCCTCCGGGGGCCTGCTGGTCGATCAATCGATGGCCGCCATGCTGCCCTCGGGCAGCGTCTCCGCCCTGGCCTACGCCAACCGCTTTGTCAGCGTGGTCGTCACACTTTTGGCCGGGGCGGTCTCCTCGGCCGTGGTGCCGCATTTTTCGCGCATGATCGCCCACCGCGACTGGTCCGGCTGCCGCCACACCCTCAAAACCTGGGTCCGGCTGACGGCGCTGGTTTCAACGCCCATCGCGCTGGCCCTGATCCTTGGCTCGCACTGGCTGATTCGCGCCGCCTTCCAGCACGGCGTCTTCTCACCCGCCGACACCGCGCTGGTCACGCCGGTGCTGGCCATGTACGCCATTCAAATCCCTTTTTTCGTCTCCAGCCGGGTTTTTTACCGCTTTCTGGTTGCCATGCGCCGCGCCGACCTGATTTTCTATTGTGGCGCGCTGAATCTGGCGCTGGACATTGTGCTGAATCTGATTCTCATGCGCTGGTTTGGAGTGGCGGGCATCGCGCTGGCCACCTCGCTGTGGACCGTGAGCACCTTCCTTTTCCTCTGGTTCTGGACCTGGAAGCTGCTTCGGCGCAAAACAATAGCACAACCTAAAGAGCTGTCATCCTGAGCGGAGCGTAGCGAAGTCGAAAGCCTGCCCTGAGCAACGCCGAAGGGAACCTGCGGTCGTTTTTGCTTCTCTTCGGTTCTACTGTCGCGGGCCGGATAATAGCAACAGCACCATGGGAGGCAACAACGTGATTCCCAGCCCGGCGCAGTACCTTCTCCGCTTTGACGATCTCTGCCCCACCGTCTTCCGTCCCCGCTGGCAGCGCTTTCTGCCGCTGATCGAGGAGTTCGAGCTGCGGCCGATTCTGGCCGTGGTGCCCGACAACCAGGACCGCGAACTGATTCTTTCACCGCCCGATCCGGAGTTCTGGGCGCGGATGCGGGCAATGGAGAAGGCCGGCGCGGCGATTGCCCTGCACGGCTACCACCATCTCTGCCAGAGTCTGGGACGGAGCCTGTTGCCGCTGCATCGCCATTCAGAGTTTGCCGGTGTGGAGGAAGAGACGCAGGGGGAGTGGATTAGCGAGGGGCTGGGAATTCTGCGCGGCCAGGGGCTCAATCCCAGAATTTTTGTCGCCCCGCGCCACGGCTTCGACCAGGCCACCCTGCGCGCGCTCGGCCAGGAAGGGATTCCGTTGCTCTCCGACGGCTTTGCCCGCCTTCCCTTCACCCGCGGCGGCCTCACCTGGATTCCGCAGCAGCTTTGGGGGCCCGTCGCCAAAAACAAGGGGCTATGGACCATTTGCGTCCATAGCAATTCCGCCACCGACGCCCAGGTTGCCCAGCTTCACGCCTTTGTCCGCGAACACGCCGCCCGGTTCACCTCCGTGGACCGCGTGCTGGCCGAGCTGACGCCGGCCAGGCTGGGCCCGACCGAACGGCTCTATGAAGCCTGCGCGCTCTGGCGAGCCCAAGTCTCAATGGCCCGGAAGCGGCGCAGGCTCCACGCCAGCAAAGGCGGCAACCGTTAGTTTTTTCTACCGCCCGCCAGGGTTTCGTCGATCAGATTTTCATAGGCCTGAATCGCGCGATCGATGCGGAAGGTCTCGACAAAGGGGTGGGCGAACCTCTCCCCCGGCCGCAGGGCGCGCAAAGCCTCCAGCAGGGAGGCGGCCAGCGCCTCCGCCGAGACCTCCGGGGCAAGCCAAACCCCACGCTGGCCGCTGACGAGCTCCACCACGCCCCCTGAAGCCGGCAAAGCCACAATCGGAACTCCCGCGGCAGCAGCCTCCAGCAGGGCGTTGGGCAGGCCCTCCTGCCGGGACGGGAGCACAAACAGCGTTGCCCTCTGAAAATACGGCCACGGATCGGCGAGTTGGCCCGCAAAGCTCACCGCGCGGTCAAGCCCCAACGCGCGGCACTCGGCCCTCAGCGCGGCCTCTTCCGGTCCGGAGCCGGCAATCAGCAAGCTGGCCTCGGGATACTCCCGCCGCACCGAGGCCAACGCCCGCAACAGCAGATCGAAGCCCTTTTCCCGCGCCAGCCTCCCCACCGCCAGCAGATGCGGTCCAGGCCCCGGATCGAAGCCAACTGGCGGAGCCGGATTCAGCCGGATCGAGATGCGAATCCGCTCCACATCCACCGGATTGGGCAGCACCGCGAGCCGCTCCTCGGGCAGCCAAAGCTGCTGGGCCAAGTCCGCGGCCATCGACTGCGTCTGACAGATCAACCGGTCCGCGCGGTGGTAAAGCAGACGGTAAAGCAGGCGCGTGTAGCCGGGCAGGCCGCCAAAGGCCAGGGCGGAGGAGACCGTCCCGTTCTGGCGCGCCAGGATGCGGCTTCGCCTGGGGAGCAGAGGCTTCAGCAGCAGCACCAGAAAATTCAGGTGGAAGATTCCCGACAGGATCAGATCCGGTTTCAGCCGGCGAATCAGCCGCAGCAGCCGGAAGGCTCCCGCGCGCACTCGGCGAGCGCCCAACGCGTGGATCTGAACTCCAGGCGGCAGCCCCTCGGCGTCCGTCGCCGCCTGGGTAATCAGGCCCAGGTGCAGTTCATACTTCTCCGCTGGCAGATGGCGCGCCACGAGCTCGATCACGCGCTCCGCGCCGCCGCCGCCCAAGTGCGGAATCAGCAACAAAACCCTTGGACGCGAAGACGCGGGCATGAATAAAACCTCGGAGGTTGCAGCGAGTATAAAGCAAGCTTCTTATTAATCTGCAATTACCGCGCAGTTTGCCTGCGAATACTTTGCCGCGCTCAAACTCCATCTGCAACATTCTTGCAAGGGAAAATGCTGCATGGGAAGCTGTATTAGCATTTGTCGTTTGCGGACCAGAAGAAGCCCTTCGACTTTGTCAAAGATAGGTCAAGTAAAATCAACCCGGTTGCACTTGGAACTTGAAATTGCCGGGAAATACAACTGTGGTACGGTCGCCTTTTTCATGGGGAATGGCATGAGTGAACCCTTGCGTGGGACCCAGTCGCTGGTTGGCCAGATGGGCTGGGTCTTCGCGCGGCCTTCATTGACGGCTCTGGAAGTGGCCTGGCGCTGGCTCTTCGGCCTACCGCTGCTTGTGGCCTGCTGGGCCGAGGCGCGGAAGATCCTCGCCGCGCTGCCGCTCGACGCCGCCGGTCTCGCCAATCTCGACGCGCAGAATCCCTGGGTGGCCGCCGTGCAATTGAACGGGGCCTGGGCGCTCTATGAGCCCCGCGTGCTGGCCGTCGTTCGCTGGCTGCTACCCGTGGCCGCCGTGGCCTGGGTGGTTGTCTCCGGCCTGGGCCGCAGCCTGGTTTTGAAGCGCCTGGAGCCCCGGCTGCGCTTCCGGCCTGCCGGCATGATCGCCCTGCAAGCGGTTTGGCTGGCTCTTTTGGCCATCGCCTGCTGGGGATGGTTCCGCTCGATCGCCTGGGCGGCGGCCACGCACATCGGCCCCGGCGGCGAACCAGATCTGATCGGCTACGCCATGTGGGTGATCTTCCTCTCGCTGGGCTTTTTCACCGCCTGGGCGCTGGCCAGTTGGGCGTTTTCCGTGGCGCCGCTGATGATGCTGCTGGAGGAGCGCTCCGCGCTTTCCGCCCTTGGCCGGAGTCTCAGGCTGGGAAAGGCCTTCCGGGCCAAACTGGTCGAGATCAACCTGGTGATGGGCATTGTCAAGCTGGCGCTGATGGTGCTGGCCATGGTGCTGTCGGCCGCGCCCCTGCCCTTCGGCGATCAGTTGGGGCCGGATGCGCTGCACCTGGTTTGGGTGGCGGCGATGCTCTTCTACATTGCTGCCAGCGACTACTTTCAGGTGGTGCGGCTGAAGGGCTTTATCGAATTCTGGAAGATCTTCCGCGAGCCGCCGGCTGGCGAGCCTTAGAAACTGTCAAAATACTGTGCGCTTTGAAGGGGACGGGCTTCAGCCCGTCCATTGAGGGCAAGGTTGAATGGCTGGGCAGGTGGCCCACACACTGATCTTGCTATCCATCTGTCCTTCCCAAAAAGGTAAAACTGTGCCCCATTCATCGCGGTTTTATCGCGATGAGTGGGGCGCGAAGTCTCGCCGTCCACTCTGACTCAATTTTAACCACTCCCCGAATTCCGGTAGCGTAGTGGTTGAAGCCGAAAACCCGCTCATCGCGATAAGGCCGCGATGAACGGGGCACAGTCCCTGATACTGTGATGAGTGGGCCACCTACCGAACCGCGAAATTCCTAAAAAAGCTTGAGGTGAATGACCAGATACTTTTTCGGGTTCTCGCGGATGCTCTTCACCAACTGCTCGGCCTGGTCCATGGTCTGGTCGGTGTGGTCATAGAGGGAACGGTTCTGGACAAACTGCCCCAGCGAGCCCTTGCCCTCATCCACGCCGGTCAAAATGCTGTCCAGGCGGTTCACGGTATCGTCGAGCTTGGCGGCGAAGGCGGGGTCTTTGGCGATCATGCCTAAAGTGCCCTTGCCGGAGTTGATCTGGGCCACCAGTTGATTGGCATTGGCGACCGTGGCGTTCAGGTTATTGTAAAACGCGTCGTCTTTGAGCAGCTTGCCCGCGCTGCCCTTGCCCTCGTCCAGGTCGGTGGTGATTCTGTCCAGCCGGTCGACGGCCGAGTTGGCGCGGGTGTAGAGCGTGTCGTCGTTGACCAGCTTGCCCAGCGAGCCCTTGCCCGAGGCGATGGCGCTGGTAACAGTCTGAAGATCGGAGGCGATGAGCGTGATCTTGTGGCCGAGTTCCGGGTCGTTGATCAGCTCGCCTACGACGCCACGCTTCGAGTTAAGTGAATCCACAAGAATCTCCGCCTTGCGCGTCAGCGCGGCGATGTGCTCGATGGAGTCCTGGCTGGTGCGGATCACGTCCTGAATGCTGGGCGAGCCGGAGGCCTTCAGCTCGGCGTTTTCGCCCGGAGCCGGGCCGGTGGCGCTCACCGATCTTATATCCACGTAGCTGTCGCCCAAAACGCCCGCCTGGGCAATTGCAGCGGTCGAGTCGGTGTGCAGGCCGCGCAGGTATTGATAACCCACGCGCATGGTCACTTCGACCGGCTTGGGGCTGCGGTCCGGAACCACGCGGATGCGGATTACGTTGCCGATGGTCACGCCCTCCAGCGTAACCGGCGCGCCGCTCTTCAGCCCGGAGGCATTCGCGAAGTAGGAGCGGAGCGTCAGTTTGCGAGCAAACAGACCGCCGCTCGTGCCGGACATAAGAAAAATCAGGAAGATCAGAACGGCCATGGCCGCCAGAATCAACGCTCCCACTCTCAGTTGTGACCACTGAATCTCTTTGTGGCTTGGCACGGCGCTCCTCGGACAAGAAATAAGCCGGTTAACGCCTTGAGGATAGCAGAACTGGCGGAATCCGAGCGATTCCCTGGAGGCAAATTTCCATATTCAGCGGCATTTCCGTTCTCTGGAGGGCAGTTTTTACGTCTCTTCAGGGGCAGGAGGCATTCAGCAGGGAACGGAGTGACTCCACGGGGAGAAAGTCCTCCAGCAGGGCAAAGAGCTGCTCCGCGGGTGGAAATGAAACTCAACGGGTGGAGAGCGGCTCAGCGGCAGCGCTTAGATTTTACTATGAAAGGAGAGCCGCTCAGTGTTCGTTTCTGCGCTTGATTTTGCGACCGTCTCAGCGTTTGATTCCACGCTCGTCTCAGCGTTCGTTTCAGCGCTCACGTCCAGGCTTGTCTCTTCCAGGCTCGTCTTCGAGCACCACGCTGGCCATGGCCAGGTCGGCGGTGTGGGTAATGGAGAGCGCCGCGCGGCGCGCTCCCAGGCGGAGGGCGAACTGGGCGGCGCGCCCGTAAAACCGGAGCGCGGGCCTTCCGCCGGGCTCGCGGACGACCTCGATCTCCAGCCAGTTCACGCCCTGGCTGATGCCCGTTCCCAGGGCCTTGGCTCCGGCCTCCTTGGCGGCAAAGCGGGCGGCCAGGCTCTCCGCGGCTCGGCGCTTGCGCAGGCAGTAAGCCTGCTCGGCGGCGGTGAAGACGCGGTCGAGAAAACGCTGCCCGTAGCGCTCCACGGAGCGCTGGATGCGCCCGATCTCCACCAGGTCAATTCCGGAGCCGACAATCATGCTGTCTATGAAGCTACATCATTTTCCTTTTCTTGTGTTTGCGAAGGCCTGGCGGAGTGTTTGCGGGCTGCGCCGCCGCCTTGATTCCCTGATCTGGGCGCACATCCAATTACCAGCGCATAGCGCCAGCGCGCTGCTGGAGGCCCGGTTGTCCTAAAGCCGGTCAAGAGCCGTTTGACTCCTGAACAATGGTTAAGCTGTGCGCGATGGCTCCGATAAGGCGGATATGAGGCTAACGGCGCCAACCCGCGATACAGAACAAACGCTCAGCATTCCCTGGGCGATGCAGATGAAGGCTATCTCCATCGAAGAGCCGTCGCGGCTGGTTCAGACCCTTACCGGAGCCATTCTTGGCTGTGGCGGCTGGGTTCTCAGCCGGGGCGCAAATGACACCGGCGTGGTGAATATGCTCTTCGAATTCGAGCGCCAGACCTGCGTAGAGATTTACAGCCTCCTGATCGCCGCCGGCCTGGAGTTGAGCCAGAGCGGGCACATCCGCTTTACCGAACTCTGCCAATGTACCCGCAGCCACCAGCAGGAGTGCGGCGCCGAGATTGCCAGCATCGACCTGGAGATTCAGACCTTCCCCACCGATCTGATGCGCGACACCTGCGCCACGGGAGCAGCCTGAAGGGCGGATGCGCGTGCGAATGGATTTCGGCCGCGAAGTCACTAAGAGCCTGTCGAAAAAGACAGTCTGGAGTAAAGGGTTCGCGCTTTATTGGTCCCTGCATAAACAATGTCCTTGCGCCGTCCCTACGGGACTTCGTAACGAACGTGTGGAATCCCTATTCCCCACGCTGAAGCGCGGGGCTAACCAACTCTGCGCCTCCGGCGCGTTTGTGCGGAGATTACTTATGCAGTCCTCAATAGCCCGTACATCAAAGCGAAGTTTTTTGACAGGTTCTTAGAACGACTGCGCCTTCAGCCCGCCTCGACCAATCCATAGCGGCGCTGCCAGGCTTCTTTGAGCCGCGCCCAGACGCGGGCCCGCTCAGCCTCGGTCGTCTCGCTGGATGCGGCCTCGCCGGGCGGCGCGTTGGCGAAGCGCACGGCCTCCATCTTGGCCAGTTCCAGCAACTGCCGGTCGCGCAGCAGGTTGGCCACGCGGAAATCGGGCAGCCCGGCCTGCCGGGTGCCGAAAAACTCACCTGGTCCGCGCATCGAGAGGTCCAGCTCGGCCAGCTCGAAGCCGTCCTGGGTGCGGACCATGGCGTTGAGCCGCTCCTCGCCCAAGGGCGAAACCCGTTCGCCGGTGATCAGAATGCAGTAGCTTTTGGCCGCGCCGCGGCCCACACGGCCCCGCAACTGGTGCAACTGCGCCAGGCCGAAGCGTTCCGCGTGCTCGACCACCATCACCGTCGCGTTGGGCACATCGACGCCCACCTCGACGACCGTGGTGGCTACCAGCACGTCGATTTCGCCGCGCTGAAAGCGGCGCATGACGACTTCCTTCTCGTCGGCCTCCAGCCGCCCGTGCAGCAGGCCCACGCGCAGGCCGGCCAGCGGCCCCGAGCGCAGCTTTTCGTGCATCTCGACGGCTGACTTCAGGCCCAATTTTGCATTGGGATTGGCCTCCTGCGCTGCCTTGGGAAACAGCTCCGCGGTTTTGGCCTTCCGGCTGGATTTGCGCGCGACGGCGGGCGGCGGCTCCAGGCTGGCTCCGGCTCCGGGCTCGGCGCTGGCTCTGGGTTTGCCGCGGGGAAGGCTCAGCTCCGCTGTTTTATTTCTGCGGACGGAACTGGGTGCCCCAGGTCCCGATTTTGGGACTTGGGATCTGACAAGAGGCTGCGGCGGATCGATGCTCGTCTCGATGCCCGCCTCCGGGTCATCGGCGGCGAAGTCCAGCTCCGGCTGGTCCTCGCGGCTGCCCTCGATGACCGGGTAGACGATGTAAGCCTGCCGTCCGCGCGCCACCTGCTTGCGCACGAAATCCCAGACCTCTTCTGCCATTTCGCCGGGCACGCAGCGGGTGACGATGGGCGTCCGGCCCGGCGGCAGCTCGTCCAGCACGCTGACTTCGAGGTCGCCATACAAGCTCAGCGCCAGCGTCCGCGGAATCGGCGTGGCGGTCATCACCAGCATATCCGGCTCGGGCTGATCGGCACCTGCCTGGTCGGGCTTTTTCATCAGCTTGAAGCGCTGCAAGACGCCAAAACGATGCTGCTCGTCCACGACCACCAGCCCCAGCCGGTCGAACTCGACCTTTTCCTCGATCAGCGCATGGGTTCCGATCACCAGTTGCGCCTTGCCGCGGTTGATCTCGCCCCGTGCCGCGCGCTTGCGGTCTTCGGAAAGCGAGCCGGTCAAGAGCACAATGCGCGGCTTACGGGAGGACTTTTCCAGCAGCTTGCGCAGGCTGAGAAAATGCTGCGTGGCCAGAATCTCGGTGGGGGCCATCAGCGCCGCCTGGTAACCGTTCTCGATGGCCACCAGCATGGCCTGTAGGGCGACGATGGTCTTGCCCGAGCCCACATCTCCTTGCAGCAGCCGCCGCATCGGGTTGGGCTGGCGCATATCGGCGACGATCTCGCCCAGCGCCCGCTTCTGCGCCCTGGTGGGATGAAAGGGCAGCACCTCGCGCAGCGCCTCGCGCACCTTGTCGCTGGTGGCAAAGCCGATGCCGGCACGCTCCCTCATCCGCCGCCGCTTCAGTTCCAGGCCTAGCTCCAGAAAAAAGAGTTCCTCGAAGATCAGCCGCCGGTGGGCCGGTGTCGTCCAACTTTGCAATTGGGGGAAGGGCGTGCCTTCGGGCGGAAAATGCGCCTCGTGGAGCGCCGTTTCGCGGCCGGGCAGATCCAGCCGCGCGAGCATCAACTTCGGCAAGCACTCTGGCACCCTGCCGCGCATCCCTTCGAGCAGATGGAAGATCACCTTGCGCTGCCAGCGCGAGGCCAGGGCCGCCCCGCCCAGCGATTCATAAACCGGCGTAATGCGGCCCACCTCGAGCAGCCGCGTCTCGGCGTCGGCGCTGGCGTCGGGCAGGATTTCAAACTGCGGCTGGATCATCTTGAAGTTCTGGCTGGAGCGCGACGGCTCGACCTTGCCGTAGACGGCGACGGTCTGCCCGGCGTGAAACCTGCCTTCCAGGTAGCTGCCGTAGAACCAGATGCACTTCAGCGCCAGCCGCCCCTGCCCGACGGTCAGCTCGAAGATGGGGGCCTTGCGCGTCTTCAGCAGGGTGGAGCCGCGCACCTCGGCGATGACCGAGGCCATCTCGCCAGCTTTGAGTTCGTCCAGGCTGCGCGGATTCTGCCGGTCCTCGTAACGGAAAGGCAGGTGGTAGAGCAGGTCCTCGGCGGTCAGAATGCCCTTGGGGGCGAGCAACTGCGCCACGCGCGGCCCCACGCCCTTCACGTACATCACCGGAGTGTCGAGGCCAGCCACACTCCAGATGCTAAATGGCTTGCATGCGGCGGGACAAACTGGCGAAGGAGCAAAGGACCGACCCTTCGCGCTGACCAGCACTTCGGGTTCGATCAGGACAGGGGCAGGAAGTAAGCCTCGACGGCCTGCGCCATGGCCGCGTGATCCAGGTGCGGCTTGCGGCCTTCATAGCGGGCGGCCCAGAGGATCTGGTTCACAATGTCCCTGGGGTGGCACTGGCGCAGCTCCTGCTTCAGCGTTCCGCGAATGAAATCAATCAAATCCTTGGGAATGCCAGCGTCAAAGGGAATCTGATGCTCGTCGGCGACCCGGCGGAAGATCTCGCAGAACTGCCCATCGGAGACCGGGCCAACCTTGATCTTGGTTTGAATCCGGCGCAAGAAACAGGCGTCCACCAGTTCGGCCGGGTCCATGTTGGATGCGAAGACGACCAGCATCTCGAAGGGGACCTCGATCTTTTTTCCACCCGCCAGGGCGAGGAAATCGATGCGGCGATCAAGAGGCACGACCCAGCGGTTCAGCAGTTCTTCCGGACGAATCCGCTGCCGTCCGAAGTCGTCGATAATCAGAACCCCATTGTTGGCCTTCATCTGCGCCGGGGCGACATAGTACTTCGTAACCGGGTTGAATTGCAGGTCCAGCATCTCGGCCGTCAGTTCGCCGCCCACCATAACTGCGGGACGTTGGCAGAGCACCCAGCGGTCGTCCCGGTTCTTGGGCCTCGGCTCCTCCACTTGGCAGTGAATAGCCGAATCGTAGACGGTAATGATCTGGCCGTCCACCTCGACCGCGTAGGGAATCCAGATCTCATCCTCGGCTATCACCCGCGAGAGGGTCTCGGCGATGGTGGTCTTGCCGGTTCCCGGTGGGCCATAGATAAAGATTGAGCTGCCCGAGTTCAGTGCCGTGCCGAACTGCCGCAGCATCTCGCGGTCGACCACAAGATGGGAAAAGGCGCGCTGCACATCCTCCGCATGCACCTCGACATTGCTGATGCTCTGCTTCCTGGTCTGTTCGACGTAATTCTCCAGTGTGACCGGCGCGGGACCTGTGTAATGGCACTGGGAGAGCAGCTCCATCGCCCGCGTTCTGCCCTGGGAGGTAATGGCAATCTGAGGAATATAGCCGTTGCTTCCGGTAACCTGGCAGAACATCTCCGTGCGCAGCCGGAAGGAGATTTCCTTGGCCACCTCGAAGCTAAGCTTGGTCTTTTCAGCGAGTTCGAGGATGGAAAGCGAGCTGGACAGGTAAAGGATTTTTAACGCAATGTCTTCTAGAACTGACTGGTGGACATCAACTTCCCCGATGGTCTGGGGCCTGTACGTTGGACCATCAATGGGCTCGATTTTGAAAAAGTCGTAGGCGGACATCGTCATAAGTTACTCCCGCTTTCACCCAAAGGTTACCACTAACTTAACCTGATGGGGTACCAATGTGGGTACCTTTTGTTTATTTTTTTATCGGCCTACCAACTAAAACTACAGCAGGCATTGCTTTCCGAAATGGCGCGCGGGTGGCGCTTCCCGGACTCGGGAGCGGACCGTGTCCCAGCAAGAGCGTTTCTCCAGTCGCTACAGAGGGGGGCTTGCATCCCACCTTGCCGCAATAGTTGCAAGATGCAGGTCCCCTTCGACAGGCTCAGGGCAGGCTTTAGACTCCGCTGCGCTCCGCTCAGGATGACAGCGGCGGGGATGGGGCGCCCAGACCCTACGCCATCGGTGAAAATGCGCTAGCTAAAACAGACTGGGTTCCGGCAAAAGCAGGCGGCATTTCAGCCAGAGCCGGCAGTATTCCGGCTAAAAGAGGCTGGGTTTCAACGGAGGCGGGCTGCATTCCGGCCAAAACCGAAGGCTTCCCGCTAAAATCGAAGCAGTGACCGCCAGTTCCAGTCCCAGATTCACTCTTGCCCAGCGCCTTGTGCTGGCCGTGGTCCCGCGCGTGGTGTGGGCGCTGCTATGGATGGTCAGCCGCACCTGGCGCTTCGAGGTCATCGCCGAGGAGGGGGTTACACCCATTCTCACAGGCCAGAAGTCGCCGCCGGAGATCTTCTGTTTCTGGCACCAGTGCGTGCTGCCCTGCACGGTTTATTTCCGCCGGTCACGGGCGGTGATCCTCATCAGCCGCAGCTTCGACGGCGAGTTGATTACCCGCGTTGTGAAGATGTTCGGCTTCGACGCAGTGCGCGGCTCCAGTTCGCGCGGCGCGCGCGTGGGCCTGCTGGGCCTGGCGCGGGTGATCGAGTCCGGCGGAACGGCCATCTTCACCGCCGACGGCCCGCTTGGCCCGATTTACCAGACCAAGATGGGGCCCATCAAGCTGGCGCAGATGACCGGCGCGCCCATTGGCGCCTTCCACATGGAGCCGGAGCGCGCCTGGGTGATGCGCTCTTGGGACAAATTTTTGATTCCCAAGCCCTTTACGCGCATCTGCGTCAGTTGGGCCAAGGCGGTCGGCGTACCGGCCGATCTGGCCGCCGAGGAGTTCGAGCCGAAGCGCCAGGAATTGAACGCGGCCCTGGAACGGGCCCGGCTGCGGGCTCTGGACCATTTCAAAAAGGCCAAGCCATGAGCGGCCTGCACGTTGCCGACTTCGACTTCGACCTGCCCGCCGAGCTGATTGCGCAGCAGCCTCCGGCCGAGCGCGGCCAGAGCCGTATGCTGGTGATGAGCCGAGTGGACGGCACCCTGCGCGACGCAAGCTTTGCCGATCTCCTCTCGCTCCTCAACCCCGGCGACCTGCTGGTCCTGAATGAAAGCCGCGTCATCCCGGCCCGGCTTTATGCCCGCCGCACCACGGTGCGCGACCGCCAGCAGCCCAGCGGCCTGGTCGAGGTGCTGCTGACCGAGCCAGCGGCGCGGAAGGCGGGGGAAAATCTCTGGCGCGCGCTGGTCAAGCCGGGCCGCAAAGTCGGCGTGGGTGAGTGGCTGGCTTTTCCGTCGCCCTCAGGGGCCGTTGAGCTGGAGGCGGAGGTTTTGGAGCGTGGCCAGTTCGGCGAGCGGATGCTCTGCTTCCAGCCGGTGGAGGATTTTTTCACCGTTCTCGACCGCATCGGCCACATGCCACTGCCGCCTTACATCCGCCGCGAGGACGCGGCCCAGGATCGCGAGCGCTACCAGACGGTCTTCAGCCGCGAACGCGGTTCGGTGGCCGCGCCCACGGCCGGGCTGCACTTTACGCCTGGGGTGCTCGATGCGCTCACTGCCAAAGGCGTCGAGATTGCCCGCATCACGCTCCACGTGGGGCTGGGAACCTTTGCCCCGCTGCGCGTGGAGCGCGTGGATGAGGTTCGCCTGCACCGCGAGCGCTACACGCTCTCGGCGGCCGCCGCCGAGGCCCTCAACCGCGCCCGCCGCGAACACCGGCGCATCGTCGCCGTGGGAACAACAGTGGTGCGCACTCTGGAGCACTGTGCGCTCCAAGCCTACGGCGCTTCTCCGGCCTCCGGCAGACTGCTTCAGCCGGAGGGCAGTCCGCTCCCGTCTACAGGCAGCCAGCCTCCGTCTGCTCCTGGCCCGTTTCTACCCGCCAGCGAACTGCTCCAGCCGCACTCTGGCGAGACGGAGATTTTCATTTCGCCGGGCTTCGATTTCCGGCTCGTGGGCGCTCTGCTCACCAACTTTCATCTGCCGCAGTCGAGCCTGCTCATGCTGGTCTCAGCCTTTGCCGGACGCGAGCCGGTTCTGACGGCTTATCGCCATGCCGTCCGGCAAAGCTACCGCTTCTTCAGCTACGGCGACTGTATGTTCCTCTCCTGAGAATTTGCCTAAAAACTTGATTTTGGGTGAAGGGCATGGGCTTTATTTAGTGGAGGGTACGGGCTTTAGCCCGTACATTATAAAAGCAAAAATGAATGAGGGCTTTAGCCCCTGAGGGAGGTTTTCGCGGCTATTTGCATTCCCTCAGTGGCTAAAGCCGCCAATTGAATCCAGCTCTCAACGGACGGGCTAAAGCCCGTCCTCTTCAAGTGCACATAGTTTTTAGACGGATTCTAGCTGGACGGGTGGAGCGGGGCGGAAGGGAGGAGTGGAAGATTGCCCTGCGCCAGTTCGGCGACGGTCGCCGTGCTCAGCACCTCCAGCATCGCCTCCTGGGCACGAACCCAGACGGGGTGCGCCGGGCATTGAGAGCTGCGCTTGCAGGAGGCGCCGGAGATCAGGCAGAGATTCAGGCTGATGGGGCCGTCGATCGCCTCGATCACGGCGCGGATCGAGGCCTGGCGGCCAGAGGCGAGGATCTGAAAGCCTCCCGATTGCCCTCGTTGGGAGGCAATGAATCCGGCGCGGCACAAGGCTTGCAAAATCTTGGAAAGGAAGCTCTTCGGAGCTTCCGTGGCGCAAGCCAGCGCGGGCAGCAGGGCGCGCTGGCCGGCGGGCAGCGTGGCCAGGTGGATCATCACGCGCAGCGCGTAGTCGGCGGCCCGCGTCAACTGCATCGCGGAACTGGATTGTCCCAATTGTCCCATTCAGTTGATTTCCCTGTTACTGATCCTAAGGCATTTTATGAATTGCCGTGGAGTCTTCAAGGGTAAGCGGGGTGGTTTTTACTTTCACTCGTGCGGTGATGACCTGCCGCCAGGCTCCATAAAGGAGCAAGCCACTCGGCCGTTACGGCTTCGCTCAGCGCGATTCGGAGTCGCTTTGGAAACAGGCTTCACGGAAGATCAGCGCGCGGAAGATCCTCCGTGGCGTGGGGGTCCGTGGCCAGGGGGCAGTCCGCGCAGCGTGCGGTTCGGCGGCAATGAGCCTTGCCGACGGCGACCGTGAGGGCGTGAAACTCGTTGAAGAGCCGCGCTCGATCTCCCACGGCATCAGCGGCAAAGGCCTGGCGGGTCAGATTGGCCAGGGCCTCATAGCCCTTGCGATTGCGGCCGGGGGCGGGCTCCAGAAGCTGGTGACGCGCGACGATGCGGCGCAGGTATTCGTCGGCGACCGGGACGGGATGGCCGAGGGCGTAGAGCAGAATGGCGTCGGCGGTCTCAAAACCTACCCCCGGCAGTGCCAGCAGGCGGCGGCGCAGAGCCTCGGTGGGGTTGGCGGCGAGGTTTTCCAGTAAACCGCCGAACTCCTCGTCCAGCATGGTCAAAAACGCCTTCAGAGCGGGCGCCTTGCGGCTGTGAAAGCCGGAGGGCTGGACCTGGCGCTGCAACTCTTCAAGAGCCAGCGAGCGCAGGCCCTCCACGGTCAGGGCTCCGGCCGCGCGCAGGTTGGCGAGCGAGCGCTCGACGGCCTTCCAGGCGGTGTTCTGCGTGAGGTAGGCGCCGAGGACGACTTCAAAGGCGGTTTTGGCCGGCCACCAGTGCTGCGGTCCATAGGCTTGGGCTAGCTGATCGTGCATCCGTCGCAGCCGCGCGGCGGGGGTGGGCAGGCGCGGAATTTTCACGGCAGGGAATCCTCGTCTGGCGGGGCCGGTTGACAGCGGAGCGGAAACTTCTGCCCCGAAAAGCCGCCGCTCGCCGCTACCGGATGAACTGTCGAAGAGGATTCTCCCAGAGCGCTCGCGTCGGCCAGCAGGCTCGAACGGCTGGCGAGTTTGAGAAAGGCCGGCAACAGGCTCATGGAGCGATTCTAAATCGACGGTGGAGCGGGACATGATTTCTTCGTGCTCCGCCCTGAGCGCGTGCCATCCCCACGGATTTTTTGTTTCCACGCTCCATTTCGGATGCGGCCCGCTTCGGTATAAACTCAACTGTGATGGAGACTACGGGTTGCGGTACAGCTATTGTTACGCCCTTCCGGGCGGATGGGTCGGTCGATGAAGCGGCGCTGAAGGCGCTGGTGAACTGGCAGATTGACGCGGGAATCGACTTTATCGTCGCCTGCGGATCGACGGGCGAAGCAGCCACGCTGGATGAGGAAGAGTGGCTGCTGGCGGTTCGCACCGTGATCGAGGCGGCGGCCGGCCGGGTTCCGGTGTGGGTCGGCTGCACCCATAACTCTACCCGCGCGCTGCTGCGCAACGTGAGCCGGCTGAAGGAGTTGCGCGGCGTGGACGCCGTGCTCTCGGCCAACCCCTACTACAACAAGCCCTCGCAGGAGGGCCAGTTTCAGCATTTTCTAGCTCTGGCCAAGGCGGTTGAGCCGCTTCCCGTGGTGCTCTATAACGTGCCCGGCCGCACGGCGGTGAATCTCGACCCCGAGACCGTTCTCCGGCTAGCCAAGACTGCCCCCAACATTCAGGCCGTCAAGGAGGCCAGCGGCAAGCTGCCTCAGATCGCCCAACTGTTGCACACGCTGCCGAGCGGCTTCCGGGTCTTCAGCGGCGACGATAACCTCGCCCTGGCCGCGATCGGCGTTGGAGCCCACGGGCTGATCAGCGTCGCCTCGAACGAGATTCCGGCCGAGGCCGGCCGCATGGTTCGCGCCGCTCTGAACAACAATTGGGCCGAGGCCCGCGAACTGGATCGCCACTGGAGCCGCCTCTTCGAGGCCAACTTCTGGGAGTCGAATCCCAGCCCGGTGAAGACCGTGCTGGCGCTGATGGGCCGCTGCACCGGCTACGTCCGCCTGCCGCTGGTTCCTCCCACGACCGCCACCCGCGCCCGGCTGGAGCGGCTGGTGCGCGAGTTGGGCCTGTGCTAGGGCTCGACCGGCCTTGCTGGAAAGTCTTTCGCACGCGCTCTGAGAGCGAAGGAACGTGTTCAGTCCTCCGCTCTCAGCAGTTCTGGGCGGCATAGTTCGACAATCCCAGCGTTTAAATTCCCAGGCTCTGCTCTGGAATCAATGTTCGCAATTGCAGAAGCCGGCTTCGGCAACCGGCAAATTTCCGCCGATAAAGGCCGCCACGGCGTCGTCGGCCGAGCGCTCTCCCGGCAGAATAACCGGCTTGATTCCATTGGCCAGCATGGATTGGGCCGCGCCTCCGCCCATGCCCCCGCACAGCACCACGCTGCAACCGCCCAAAAGCTCAAAAATCCCCGCGTGGCCGTGTGCGGCTGGCGCATTTTCGCCGTCGTGATTGCAGATTCCCTGATTGTGCGGCGTGTCGGCGTTGGTGCGCAACTCGCGGCTGCGCACGGTTGAGTCCTCTACGTCGAAGACCACAAAGCCTTTGCTTTGACCAAAATGCTGCGATAAAGCGATTCCGTCGATGGTGGCTACAGCGATTTTCATCTTTCCTCCAGTGGCGTTTCCCTGCTAGATGCAATATACACCTAGGTGTACAGTATGAAAAGCGGATTTGAACGAAATTGTCCGTTTTGGAAAACAAGTGCGAAAACAGGCGCGTTAGAAAAACAAAGGCGCAGAGAGGCGTTCATCATGGCCAAAGGCTTTTGCTCAAAACATGGCGGCGGGCAGACCTGCACCTGCGCCATGGGCAACCTCTACCGCTTTATAGAGCCGGTGCTACTGCTCATGCTGCGCGATAAGGGGCAGTCGTATGGGTACGAGCTCTCGGAAGATCTTGACCACTACGCCTTGACCGATGCGCAGATTGAACGCGCGGCCCTCTATAGAACCCTGCGCACTCTGGAAGTGAATGGCCATGTGACCTCGACCTGGGATACGGAGGCGGCCGGCCCGGCCCGGCGCGTCTATTCACTGACCCCGTCGGGGCACGAGCACTTGCGGGAGTGGTCGGAGGTCATGGGGCGGCTGGCAAAGTCCATGGAAGCCTTTACCGCGAGAGTCGTGAAGCCGGGCGGAGGCGCCTGAGCGGCGCTGCTGCGATTATTTTGGGGCTGCGGAAATCCTCACCCATCGACCATCCGTTCGGAGATAAGAGGCCCCGGCCTCAGAGGTGAGTGAGAGCTGGGGGAAGCTGGAGTTTGGATCTGAGTTTTTTCTTTCTTCCTGGCGGCGCGCTGCGGTAGAGTGAAGACGCGCGCGGCCCGGAGCCAGCGCGATCAGACAGGAGAAATCATGCGCAAGATTCAGCTTTGGATCACCATGGCTTGTTGCCTCTTTGCCGTTACAATCGCCGCTTCGGCGCAGGGCATCCGGAAGCCTGGTTTGTGGGAGATGACCAGCAACATGAGCTGGCAAAAGTCGCCGCTGCCGCCGGGCGTAACCTTGCCCCCCGGCATGAAGTCTCCATTCAGCGGCAGCACCACCACCACGCGGGTTTGCCTCACACAGGCCATGATCGACAAGTACGGCGCGCCGGTCTCCCATTCCAAAGACTGCAAGATCATCAACATTTCCATGCACGCCACCGGCATGACCGCCGAGATGGTTTGCAGCGGCAGTATGAGCGGCAAGGGAGAACTGGAGTCGTCCTGGGCTTTTGGGGGCGTTACCAAGGGCAAGGTACATTTTGCCGGCACCATGCAGTCAGGTCAACAATCCACGCCGGTGGAATGGACGGTCAACTCCACATCCACATACAAAGGCCCGGAGTGCGGCAGCGTCAAGCCCCTCCCCGTCAACTAGAGCATTTTCGGAATAAATGTAGTCCTTTTGAGCGCATTGAATGTGGCTTTTTCTTAAGGAAAAAGCCACTTGAGTGTGAGGTTTCGGTCTACAGCAATTCCGAAAATGCTATAGCGAAAAACAGATCTGTTGCCGTTATCCCTCGACGGAGCGCTTCACTTCGACGGTGCGCTTTAACTGGCCGCAGGCGGCGTAGATCTCGCGCCCGCGCGGACGGCGCAGGGAAGCGGGAATCGCCGCCTCGGCCAGTGTGCGGCGAAAGGCTTCAACGGCTGCGGCGTGCGGCGTCGAGTAGGCGAAGCCGGGGCCGGAATTCCAGGCGATCAGGTTGATCTTGACCGGCAGACCCGTCCGGCGCACGAGGCGCGCCAGCTCGGCGGCGTCCTCGGGCCGGTCGTTCAGGCCGCCCAGCAGAACGTACTCGAAGGTGATTCGCTCGTGGGAGCGGAGCCGGAGCTGGCGCAAGGCCTCGACCACCGCCGCGATGGGCCACTGGCGGTTGAGGGGCATGATCTGGTCGCGGATTCGGTCGTTGGGGGCGTTCAGGCTGAGGGCCAGCCGGGGGCGCTGCTCGGGCGGCTCCTGCGCAAAACGCTCGATTCCGGGCACAATCCCCGCCGTCGAGACGGTCATCCGCTGCGGGCTCAGGCCGGCTTCATGGACCAAGAGGCGCACCGCCGCCATGAAATTGTCGTAGTTCAGAAACGGCTCGCCCATCCCCATGAAGACCAGGTTGACGCGGTCGCGGCCCACTTCAACCGCGTGACGCGCGAGCACCGCGACCACCTGCCCGGCGATCTCGCCCGCCGTCAGATTGCGTTGGAAGCCGAGCCGGGCCGTAAGGCAGAACTGGCAGTTGACGGCGCAACCCACCTGGCTGGAGACGCAGAGGGTGGCGCGCTGCCTGCGGTGGTGCCAGTCGCCTTCGGCCACCTGCGGTGGGGCCAACTGCTTTCGGCTGCCTGCTCCAGTGTTCGTCGATTTCCAGGTCTCAGAATCGAGAGCTGGGGCACCCGGCATTTCTGAGCCGTTCGAGTCTTGAGCGTCCAGCTCGCTCTCGTCGCCGCCTTCGCCACCGTCACCCTCCGGCATCCAAACGGTTTCGATGGTCTCGACCCCATCGCCGCTCTGGCACTCGACCAGGTAGCGCTCTGTTCCGTCGGCGGATTGGAAGGCTTGGGCGATTGTGGGCCGTCCCACCCGCCAGCCCTCGGCGATGAGCCGCTGGCGCAGAGCCTTGGGCAGGGTGGTAATCGCATCCAGCTCCGCAATGCGCTGGCGATAAAGGGCTTCGGCCAACTGACGGCCACGCCAGGCCGGTTCGCCCACGCTGACCATTCGCTCAGCCAGAGCCTTGGCGTCGAGCCCGAAAAGTGCTGGTCCGGAAAGAACTTGGCCTAGCATTGGCTTCAGGCCTGGGTTCGAGTGGGCAGAGGCGGCAGACGGGGCAAATTGGCGGGATTTTTCTTTCACGGCTGGGGTCAGCATAGAGCATTTCCGCCTTCCTTGCAGCTTTTTACAGCACAAGATCGCCTTTTCGCGTGGGGAGCAGGGAATTGGCAGCTGAGTTGCAATGCGCCATGAAAACCCGCTTAGGCCTACAATTAAAGAATCGGAGGACGATGACCACTGAGCGAAATCTTCGCCGCACCGTACTGCCAAACGGCCTGATCGTGCTGACTGAGCGCATGGAGCATATGCGTTCGGTGGCCATGGGGGTCTGGATCAAATCCGGCTCCCGTTGCGAGCCGGCCGAGGCCAACGGCATCTCCCATTTTGTCGAACATATGCTCTTCAAGGGCACACGCTCCCGCTCCGCGCAGTCGATTGCCCGCGAGATGGACTCGATCGGCGGCAACCTGGACGCCTTCACCGGCAAGGAGACCATCTGCTTCAACGTCAAGTCGCTGGCCGACCACGTTCCCATTGCCCTGGATGTTCTGTCCGACCTGGTACTAAATCCGATCTTCGCCTCGACTGACATTGAACGCGAGCGCAGCGTGATCCTCGAGGAGATCAAGATCGACGAGGACAACCCGGATGTGCTGGTCCACGAGCTGTTCACGCAGAGCTTCTGGAAGGACCATCCGCTGGGCAAGCCCATTCTGGGCACCTCGAAGACGGTGGGGCGGGTGGACCACGAGAGCCTGTCAGCCTACCACGATGATCGCTTCCACGGCGGCAACATGATCTTCTCGGCGGCCGGCAACCTGGACCACGACCAGTTCACCGAGGCAGTGGCGCAGAAGTTTTTCACCCTGGCTGGCGGCGAGACGCTCCACGAGTTGCCGGCCCCGGGGGCCAGCGCGCGCATTCAACTGCGCAACAAGAAATCCCTGGAGCAGGTGCAGATTTGCTTGGGCGTTCCCGCGCCTCCCATCACCGACGAGAACCGCTACGCCACGCTTATTCTGAATACGGTGCTGGGCGGAGGCATGAGTTCGCGCCTCTTCCAGACCATCCGCGAGGAGCGGGGGATGGCCTACTCGATCTACTCCGACCTGAGCCCCTTCCGCGATACCGGAACCCTGTGCGTCTTCGCGGGCACCTCGGCGGGCAAGGCCCTGGAGGTGGTGGAGCTGATTCTGGAGGAGTTCCGCAAGCTGAAGCAGGAGCCGCTGAGCGAGGAAGAACTAACCCGCGCCATCAACCAGGTGAAGGGCAACATTCTGCTGGGGCTGGAAAGCTCGAATGCGCGCATGGCCAACCTGGCGCACCAGGAGATGTACTTTCACGAGTTCATCACCGTGGATGAGATCATCACCCGCGTCAGCGCAGTGCAGGCCGCCCAGGTGCAGGCGATGGCCCAGCGCCTCTTCGACTCCAAGCAGATTGCCGTCACCCTGCTGGGCCGCCTGGATGGGGTCAAGCTGGGCCGTGGCCGGCTGGCGTGCTGAAGGGCAGCGGTTTCGAGCGCCCCATTTCCCTTTCGCGTCCATACGTTGTAGGATTTTCTCGAATGGGAGGGGTTTTCGGCCGCTCCCCATGGGAGCCCGATGAATCGCCAGAACTCGCACTCTTGCACCGGCCGCCGCAACGGCGGCCCGCAGCCCAACGGCTTCACGCTGATGGAACTGCTGATCGTCATCGCCATTATTCTCATCCTCATGCTGATGGCGATTCCCACCATCGGCAGCCTGAAGAAGAGCGCCAACCGCACCTCGGCGATTCAGTCCATCCGGGCCATCCAGCAGGCGGAGATGCAGTACGAGTCCACCTACCCGGCCAACGGCTACACCTGCACGCTGTCGGCCCTGGGCGGCGACCCCAGCGCCGGCCCCGCTTCGCCCACGGCCGCGCAGATTTTGCAGGGCGACCTGACCTCGGGCTTCAAGTCCGGTTACATCTTCACCATCAATAACTGCACCAAGGTGACGGTCAACGGCACCGACCGCATCACCGGCTACACGGTCACAGCGGTTCCGCAGACCGTGGGCAAAACAGGAGACAGCGGCTATTGCAGCGATCAATTCGGCTCCATCAAGTACGATCCCACGGGCGGCACCAACTGCACTCAGCTGGTTCAATGAGCGGACTCAAACTTCTGCGGCGCGGCGGCCTTCTGCTGGCCGCCGCGCTCTTTTCGATAGGCCTCCATGCCCAGCAGCCTTCGCCCTCCGCGCAGGAGGTGGCCCAGCGCGTCGATCGCCATTACAACCAGCTGCATTCGCTCCGGGCCGGCTTCAGCGAGAGCTATGAGGGCATGGGAATGCGGCGCACCGAGAGCGGAACGCTGCTCTTGCTCAAGCCCGGCCGCATGAAATGGGAGTACAGCTCTCCGGCCGGCAAGCTCTTCGTGATCGACGGCAAATTTGCCTGGTTCTACTCCCGTGGCGACTCGCAAGTCCAGCGCATTCCCGCCAAGGAGCTGGACGACCTGCGCTCGCCGCTGCGTTTTCTGCTGGGGCACACAAAACTCGAAGGGGAATTGAACAACCTGAGGCTGACGGCGGCCTCCAACGGCCGTTTCACGCTAGGCCATTTCACGCTGACTGGCCAGCCCAAGGGGCAGGAAAAGCGGGTGGCGCGGCTCACGCTCACTGTGACCGCCGACGGCGCCATCACCGGCATCGAGATCGAAGAGACCGACGGCGCGCTGACCCGCTTCAGCTTCACCGGTGAGCAGACCAACGCGCCGGTTCCCGCCGGGGCCTTCCGCTTCACGCCGCCCGCCGGCGTGCCGGTGGTCAACGGCCTGCCGCCAGTGTGAGTAAGTTCTCAGTTCGCAGTTGCCAGTAATCAAGTTCAGGAAAGCTCTGCGCAAGTTGACACTGACGGGCGCGGCCGCGGCGTAACGGGCTGTGGAGGCGCGCGCGGCGACCGGGAGTTCACGGTTTCACAGGTTTACAGCTTGCGTGATTTTGTGAGAAGTGCGCTGAAAAGCTATTTATTTTGAATAGTTTAGGCTATGGTCCACAGTTTCACAGGCAAAAACGAAAAAACAGAAACGGAACTGAAAAATCGGCCACGGGGCGGGGCTGGGAGTGGCGGCGGCGGCGTTGCGCATGAGTTCTCCGAGCGATGAAAGGTTTCGCACACTATTCATCCAGACAGTATGCGCCGGGGGAGGGGAATTTTCGGCAAACCGCCCGGCTGGCCTGAAAAGAATGGGAGAACCGCTTGACCGGCGGGCGCAGCCCCTGCAAGCAGCACCAACCGCAAGTACAAAAACGCAGCGAGGGTGAGGCCTCCGGATGAATTTCTCACTTCCAGGTCCCAAAAACGGGACCTGGGGCACCCGCGCCATTTGAGTGTGAGGTTTCGGTCTACAGTAATTCCGAAAATGTGTAGGCCCTGAGTAAAGTTTTTCGCGGCATTTTGCATTCCCCCGGCGGCTAAAGCCGACAGTTCAACCTTGCTCTCATCGGACGGGCTTGAAGCCCGTCCCCTTCAAAGCGCACAGCATTTCGACAGTTTCCAAGAGCGCGGCGAAGGCGGGGCAGCCAAGGCATTGCCCGGGCCGTGAACCGCTTTAATTTCCGCTTTTGCCCAGGCCGAATATCTTTTGCAGCAGATTGCGGTGATCGGCCCCTTGGTCGCAGGTCTCCGTGGGTGCGGTTCCGTCCAGGAAGGCCGCGTTGTAGCCGTCCGGGCAGGTCTCGTCGCTGAGCAGGTTGGTGGCCGGGTCGATGCTCACAATCTGCACGCCCTCGGGCGGCGCGAATGCATTGGTGTCGGAGTACTGCGGCAGTTGCACGGCCCTCTTCATGAACTCCGCCCAGATGGGCGCGGCGGCGCGCGCGCCTTCGATCTGCACGTCGCTGTAGTCGTCGTTGCCCACCCAGACGACGCACAGCAGATTGGAGGTGAAGCCGGCAAACCAGGCGTCGTGGCTGGTGCCGGTTTTTCCGGCGGCCGGCGCCGTGAATCCCATGCCGCGCACCCCGGCGCCGGTCCCGCCGCCCCGCAGAACATTCTCCATCAGGCTGGTGGTGAGGTAGGCCACGCGCGGGTCCAGAAGCTGCTTGGAGGCGGGCGAGTAGTCGGTGACGACGTCGCCCGTGGAGGTGCGGATGCTGGCCAGCATCCAGGGCTCCAGGTACAGGCCGTGGTTGGCGAAGGCTGTGTAGGCGCCGGACATGTCGAGCGGGGTGGCGTCATAGGCGCCGATGGCCACGGCCGGCGTGCCGCGCGCGCTCTTGATGCCGGCGTCGCGGGCCAGCGAGGCCACGCGGTCGAAGCCCACCATGCCGGCCAGGCCAATGGTGGCGTTGTTCAGCGAGCGCATCAGGGCGTAGCGGGCCGTCACCTGGCCGTGGTACTCGCCCTCGAAGTTGCGGGGCGTGTACACCTGGCCGCCCACGTCATAGGTGGTCTGCTCGTCACTCAGCATGGTCACGGGCGAGAAGAGGCCGTTTTGCCCAGGCAGGACGGCGCCCTCGGCAGCCGTCGCAAAGGCCGCGGCGTAGACAAATGGCTTGAAGATGGAGCCGGTGGGCCGCTTGGCCACCGCGTGGTTCAACTGCGAGGCGCCGTAGTTGCGGCCGCCGATCAGCGCCAGCACCTGGCCGGTGTGCGGATTCAGCGCCACCAGCGCCACCTGCGGATACTGGTAGGTCTCGCCCGGTTTGCGGTGCGCGTGCAGCTTGTCCACCTGCTCGTCGATCACGTGCATGGTGGATGCGACGGCCGCAGCCGCCGCCCGCTGCAGGTCCGGGTCGAGCGAGGTGTAGATGTGCAGCCCCTCGCGGTTGAAGTCGCGATCTCCCAGCCGTTGCAGCAGCTGCTCATGCACCAGATCGACAAAGTAGGGAGCGTCGCTGGCGTCCACGCTGGCCACCGACAGGTGCAACTGCTCCTGTTTGGCGTCCTCGGCCTGGTTCTTGGTGATGGCCCCGGTCTCCACCATCGAGTCCAGCACCAGGTTGCGCCGTTCGATGGTGCGGTCGGGATGGCGGTAGGGGTTGAAGTAGTTGGGCCGCTGAATCATGCCCGCCAGCGTGGCGCATTCGGCCAGGTTGAGATGGCTGGCGTCCTTGCCAAAGTAGGCCTGCGCGGCCTCGCCGAAGCCGTCGATCGAGAAGCTGCCGCGCTGGCCCAGGTTGATCTGGTTGGCGTACATCTCGAAGATCTGTTGCTTGGAAAAGCGGTGTTCGAGCTGGAAGGTGATGATGATCTCGATCAGCTTGCGCTTCCAGGTCTTCTCCGGGGAGAGGAAAAAGCCGCGCGCGAGCTGCATGGTGAGCGTGGAGCCGCCCTGCTCCTTGTGGCCGGTGAAGATGTCCTGGGCCGCGGCCTCGCCCAGGCGCCAGAAGTTGACGCCATTGTGCTCGAAGAAGCGGCGGTCCTCGATGCCGAGCACCGCCTGGACCAGGTTGGGCGGAATCTCGGCGTAGGTGAGCAGGCGGCGCTTGCTGCGGCGAGCGTCGTCGCTCAGGCCGGTAATCAGCAGCGGTTCGAGTTCGTAGCTGGTGAGCGGCTGGCCGCGTTCGTCGGCGATCGACTGTACCGTCCCGCCGGTGACGCGGATGGTGGCGCTGTCCTCGGCGTGATAGGATTCGGGGCCGGGATGCACGGTGACGGTCACCGCGCCTTCTGAAAAAGTTCCCAGCGGCGAGGCCTGGCCGGCGCCCTCAACGGAGTAGCCGGCCTCGCGCAGCTCGTTGGCGATCAGCCCGAGGGTGAGTTTCTGCCCCGGACGCACCTCGCGCGGCGCGGCATAGATTTTGGCCGTCGAGGCGAAAAGCGGCTGCTGCAGGCGGTCGTCCACCACGCGCCTGTACTTGAAGTAGAGGAAGCCAAAGACCAGCAAAAACACCAGCGCGACCACCGCCAGTCCGGTCAACGCCATGCGCAAGACCGCTTTGGAGAAAGGATGCTCTCTCGCCGGTCCTGGAATTTTGATCTTCAACGCCATCGCCGCTCCTTGGAATGCTGCTTCGTAAGGCAGCTTCTAGCTACTAACTTCTAGGTCTCTGACCGCGTAAATTTGTGCTTTCCCACCCTTGCGGCAAGAGTATCAAAACGCAGGTTCTTCGACTTCGCTGCGCTTCGCTCAGAATGACAGCCGCAAGGATGGAGCACCCACAGTGGGTACAATAACAAGCGGTCAGAGAGCTAGCAGTTAGAAGCTAATAGCTAATAGCTGTTCCACGCCTCAACCGCCGTCAACAGCGCATCTTCGGCGACGCGCTCCTTGACCAGCGCCACCACGTCGCCCAACGCCACATCGACGCTGGCGGAGGTCGCGCGGGTTACCAACTCCACCTTGCCCTCGGCGGCCTTCTTGCCCACGTTGACGCGGTAGGGAATGCCCACCAGATCCGCGTCCTTGAATTTGACGCCGGCGCGTTCCTTGCGGTCATCCAGCAGCACGTCGAGTCCGGCGGCTTCCAGAGCCGAGGCCAGCTTCTCGCCGGTTTCCACGAGCAGTTCGTCGCGCATGTCGGTCACCGCGACGACCACCGTGAAAGGGGCGATCGAGGCCGGCAGCCAGAAGCCGTTCTGATCGTTCGATTGCTCGATGGCGGCGGTGAGAATGCGCTCGATGCCGATGCCGTAGCTGCCCATGATGGGCGTCACTTCCTTGCCGTTCACATCGAGCACGCGCGCGCCCATCGATTCAGTGTACTTGTAGCCGAGCTTGAAGATGTGGCCGATCTCGACCGCCTTGCCGACCACCAGCTTGCCGGTGCAGCCTTTTTTCGGGCAGCCCTCGCCCTCGTTGACGCTGCGGATGTCGGCGAGGAGGGTCCAGGTGAAGTCGCGGCCCGGCGTGACGTTGCGCAAGTGATAGTCGAGCTGGTTAGCTCCGGCGACCATGTTCTTGCGGCTTTCGAG
>Ga0224559_1000068_pt1 | contig 57564 bp, 51 predicted proteins | sample 714S33034metaG_FD_180676 | JGI IMG/M metagenome (GOLD analysis project Ga0224559, IMG submission 180676) | Peat soil microbial communities from Stordalen Mire, Sweden - 717 S3 30-34 | ecosystem: Environmental > Terrestrial > Soil > Wetlands > Peat | place: Sweden: Norrbotten County, Stordalen... | reverse complement strand
TAATATTATGTTTAGTTTATATGTCAAAAGAAGTCTGATTAACACATTTGAAAATATGTGTTGAGAATCAATTAATTTCAAATTTATCTAAATATAATATTATGAGTATAAATAAATATATTAAACCAACATTTTTTTTATTAGTCTTTTATAAACTCATTACTCTAAAAATATATTGGATCAGTGCAAGAATATAGTTAGAGTTTATTATTTAGATTTTGTTTAAAAATTTGGAGGATGATTAATTTGTCAAATGAAAATTCTAATCAAAAATTACCAAAACACTATGTTAGTATTGGCAGAAGATATGAGAAATATGGAGATGTTTTAGGTGATCTTGGACGTGTTGTAAAGGAACTAGGTCCGATTGATGATAAAACCTCCCAATTAATACAACTTGCTGCATCAGCCGCCATAAGATCTGAAGGTGCTGTTCACAGTCATGCAAGAAGGGCAATTGATTTTGGAGCATCTTCAGATGAGATTTACCAATCAATTTTACTTCTTACAAGTACAATAGGTTTTCCTAACGTTGCAGCAGCAATTTCTTGGATCGACGATCTACTTGAAGATTAAAGCTTAATGAAGTAGATATAATCGTATTATCTATTTTTTAACCATTAAAAGGTTTTAAGATAATAATAACAATTTATTTAATTAAGGAGTCATTAATAATGTTGGAAATGGTTAAACAAGTGAATGCAATTAGATATGAAGGAGAATCTTCCGAAGTAATTGAAACAATTGTAAATGATGAAGAAATCGAGATGACTATCAATGACAATTTTTCTAGAAGATTTTCAATTAGTCCTAACTCTCTTCGAGAATTTACAGTAGGATACCTCCTTGGTGAAGGTTTAACTGGATCTGTAGATAACATTACAAACATTTCGATAGAAGAAAATAATATAAAAGCTGAAATTGATTTAGCTGATTTTGATATAAGAAAAGAGCTGGTTGTTGGATCTGATTGTTTTGGGGGATGGAGAACTAAAATAGAATTCGTTGGAAAAGTAAAATCTGATTACACTATAAATAAAAACGATTTATTAGAAGCATTCTCAAGATTAAAAAAGGAAGCAGTTGTTTGGAAGGAAACTGGAGGCACTCATATAGCGGGACTTGTGTATGAAAATAATTTCATAGCAATAGAAGATGTTAGTAGACATGTTGCAGTTGATAAGGTTATTGGAGCCGCTGCAATTAAAAAATATGATTTCTCAAAAAGTTTCATAGTTTATAGTGGCAGGATGCCCGCAGACATGTTGATAAAAATAGCAAGGGTAGGCATACCAATTATAGCATCCAATGCAGCTCCCACATCATCGGGATTTTCTGTTGCTGATGAAGCCAGGATAACCATGATAGGATTTGTTAGGGGCAAACGGTTTAATATTTATACACACCCTCAAAGAATATCTTTTTAATATTTTTAAATAAAAAAAATTAGGATGATTATTCCAGGACAGTGTGCCTTTTCTTTAAATCATCCTCTGTTTTTCCCATTTTATCCATAAGTTGAGCTATAAGGGCATCTAAGAATATGAGAGTTGATACTTCAAACAATGTTCCTAAAGGTGAAAGTGATAAATGTTTACCATCCATCTGCCTTTTAATATAATTCTTTTCGGAATCGACTTTAGTTCTTCCTTTAATGTGTATAACCAAGTCTGACATTTTTCCAAGGGTAGATTCACTGTATGATGTAACTGCAACAATCTTAGCATCTCTCATTTTCGCAATTTTTGCGGTGCTTATGATGTAACTTGTTTCGCCAGAGCCTGAAATTGCCAAAAGACAATCATCATCATCTATTGCAGGAGTTATTGTTTCTCCAACCACATATACACCTATACCTAAATGCATTAATCGCATTGCAAAAGCCCTTGCAACAAGACCAGATCTTCCTTGTCCAATGACAAAGACATTTTTTGATGAGGTTAAAATGTCCATCATTTCATTGACACTTTCTTCATTTGTTTCATCCGAAACTACCATTACATTATCCACTATTTCTTCTATTGCTTCGTTTAAAATCATTTGTACACCAGATAAAGGCTTTATTACTATAATGCCATTTCTATTCTTAATCGTTTTAAATAAAATTTCACAGACTTATCACATAAATTTAATATTTGATCTTTAAAGAATATTTATACTCAATCTTGTTATAGTACTATATAATATAATATCAAATCTTCATCGTTATCCATTGGATCATAAACTAATTCTAGAACTAATTTCTCATTAGGGAAATATTTTTTAATATGGTGGTAACTTTCTTTCAAAAATTGAATAAAATGTTTATTATTTAGAATATAGTTACATCTAGTAAGAGGCGGACTTTCCCTTGAAAAAGTATTAATTTATTTTAATAACTAATCAAATACAAATTAAAATTATATCAAAACCCGATATGAATTTCTTTTCAGTTTTTGAACCAAATTTATATTCATTAATTTTTTTTAAAATAGTGTTGAACTCGAATATTTCTATGGTGTAAAAAGAAATATTTATTTAAATTGATATGAATCAGATAAGTCCAATTAGTATTTTTACCAAGTTTTAAGGGGAAAATATATATTTAATAAGAGTATATTAATTATTATTCAGATTCTTCTAAATTTTGGGTTGAGTTGATGTATGAAAAGGATGAGAAAATAAAAAATTTTAAATCCGAAACAAACTTAACCAATACATCTGATGATGTTGAATTACGGGTTCAAAAGAGAGTAAATGAAATATTAAAATCTAAAGAACTATTGAAATCTTACTATCAGTACAACCGTGAGTTAATCGAGGTAAGTATAGATCCACTGGTTACTATTGGCCTTGATGGTAAGTTAAAGGATATTAATAAAGCTGTTGAATTAGTAACTGGCTATTCTCGTGATCAACTAATCGGAACGGACTTTTCAGACTATTTTATTCAACCAGATCAGGCCAAGGCAGGATACGAAACAGTATTCAGAGAAGGCTTTGTAAAAGATTATCCACTTGAAATTCAGCACAAAAACGGACATATAACTCCTGTCCTGTACAACGCCTCAATTTATAAAGATGAAAATGGTAAGACAATTGGTGTTTTTGCTGCTGCAAGGGATATTACCGAACGTAAAATAGCTGAAATGGCATTAATTGAATCTCAGCAACGTTTATCTGATTTTATAGATTTTTTACCCGATGCAACCATGGCCATTGATGTAGAAGGGAAAGTAATTGCTTGGAATCGGGCTATTGAAGAAATGACCAGATTTAAAGCAGATGATATCCTTGGAAAGGGGGATTATGAATATTCATTACCTTTTTATGGAACCCGGAGACCCATATTAATCGACCTAGTATTGAAATGTAATAAAGAAATAGAAGAATATCGTCATGTTAAAAGAGATGGAAAGGCTCTTTTAGCAGAGACTGATGTAAAATTAAATAATAAAAAGTTTATTCTATGGGTTAAAGCCGTACCGTTATATGATAGTAAAGGTAATATTAACGGGGCTGTTGAGTCTATTCGTGACATTACCCAACCCAAAATGGCTAAATCTGCACTTAAAAGAAGTGAACAACGTTTCCGTGCAGTTGCCGAATCAGCGGTGGACGCCATTGTTACAACCAATTCAAAAGGGAATATCATCTTCTTTAACAACAGTCTCTCAAAAATCTTTGGATACACAAATGAAGAGTTATCGGAAAAGCCTCTAACGCTCCTTATGCCTGAACGATTCAAAAAAATATATCTAAATGAACTACAAAAGTTCAAAAAAAGTGGTCAGCATAGGCTTATGGGTAAAACAGTAACCACCACAGGATTAATGAAAAACAAGAATGAATTTCCATTTGAAATGTCACTTTCTGCGTGGCAGTCAGATGGGAAAACTTACTTCACATCCATAATTCGCGATTTAACTGAACGTCAAAAAGCTGATGAACAGATAAAAAAATCACTCGAAGAAAAAGAGGTTCTTATCAGAGAGGTTCATCATCGTGTAAAAAATAATATGCAAATTATTTCCAGTTTACTTAACCTTCAAACTAGGTATGTGGATGATAAAGAAACTGTTAACCTTTTAAAAGAGAGCCAAAACCGGGTTAAATCAATGGCCATGATCCATGAAAAACTGTACCAATCACATGATTTAAACCATATCAACATCTTCGATTACATCAACAGTTTAGTCAAAGATTTATTCTACTCATATGCAATTCCAAAAAATCAAATTAAAACAGTAATAAAAGTAGAAGAAATAAACTTAAATATCGAAACTGCAGTCCCTTGTGGACTGATTATTAGTGAAATTATCTCAAACAGCCTAAAATATGCTTTCCCCGGAGGAAGGGAAGGAGAAGTGCACATATCTCTTAAACATAATGGAGAAAAATTATATTTAACCATCAGTGATAATGGAATAGGCTTTCCAGAGGGTATTGACTTCAAAAACACAGATTCTTTGGGTTTAAGACTGGTTAATAATTTAACAGAACAGATTGATGGTGAATTAGAACTAGACAGGAGCCATGGAACTAAATTTAATATTACTTTTATAGAGTCAAAATATAAAGAACGTATATAAAATTTATTTACATCAATCGTTTAAAAAAAAAAATGGGGAAAAAGTTTTTAGTTTGTTGTTTATTTTTTTAGTTTGGGTATTATTGTTCCGCCAAGAACCATTAAAGTTGCTAGTATTAATCCAGCTATTGGTACACCAGTATGTTGCATAGGTATTGTTTCAATAGCTGTGTTTACATTGATTCCTGTATTGTTTGCACCATTATTTTGTACTTTGATGGCTAGTGTTGTAAATGGACTATTGTTCTGATTAAATTCGTTTATAGCAGTTATTGTCGCAATGTTAGTCACGGTTGTACCGGCTACAGAATTAGGGGTAACAAAAAGTCTTAATGTTGCACTGGCACCACTAGCAAGGGTTCCAACATTCCATATTCCAGTAGTACTGTTATAGGTACCCTGAGTTGCAGTGTAACCATTAAATGTTAAACCAGCTGGTATAACATCAGTCACCTGAACACCTGTAGCTGTATCTGGACCGTTATTAGTCGCAGTTATGGTGTAATAGAACGGCTGACCCACAATAGGTGAGCTATTACTAGAAGTACTACTTACTACCACATCAACTGATTTAGGCAGAGATACAATTGCACTGGCTGTTTGGTTTGTGTTTATTAGCGTTGCGTTTTTAGTCACGGTTGTATCGGCTACAAAAGCTGTAGGTGTAACAAACAGTTCTAATGTTGCACTGGCGCCACTAGCAAGGGTTCCAACATTCCATAGTTCAGTTGCATGGTTGTAGGTACCCTGACTTGCAGTGTAACTGTTAAATGTTAAACCATTGGGTATACCATCAGTCACTTGAACATCGGTTGCGGCGTCTGGACCGTTATTAGTCACAGTTATGGTGTAATGGAATGGCTGACCTACATTAGGTGAGCTATTACTTGCTGTAGCGGCTATATTCATGGCATAGATCAAAAAGTTTGATACATCCACTGTACCAACCACATCATTTGCCAATGGACCGCTAACTGTACCCCACCAGTTACGCATAGCATCTACTGTCCCAGTATCCGTGATTAAACCAGTGTTAAGTGTGTTGCCGCTATTGGTTAATACTCTATTGTTGACGATGTCTCTACCAGTTGTTGCGTGGTTGCCCACAAGTGCGTTGTCGGTTGTTGTAGCTGCAGCATAATTGTTTAAGGTGGTAGTTGTGAGTGTGCTGGTTGTTACGGTTGATGTTGCATCGTTGTAGACAGCTCCACCATTCAATGCAGAGTTACCTGCCATTGTGCTGAATCTTGCTGTTATTGTTGCATTATTATTTATTGTGTAGTCTGTGAATGTAGTATAAGATATAGATGTTCTTGCGCCGTTGTATATAGCTCCACCATTAATATTTGCGGTGTTGCCAATAATTGCGCTGTCCGTTACTGTTACTGTTCCACTATTAAGTGCAGTTGTACCTGTTGTGGCAGTACCAGTGAGTGTGCTGAAGCCAGCTGTGTTTAAGGTTGCAAGGTTACTAATGGCTCCTCCATTCAGTGCTTTATTTCCCATAAATGTGCTGCCTGATATTGTAGCTGTTCCACCGTTCTGTGTTATAACAGTACGCGTAAGCGTGCTACTGTCGACTACACTGATGGTTGCATCGTTTGCGATGGCACCACCATTTTGTGTTGCGATGTTATTCGTAAATACACTGTTGATTACGTTTAATGTTCCACCGTTCTGTGTTATGGTGTAGTCAGTGAGTGTGGCACTGGTGTTTATATTTAAAGTTCCAGCATTGTAGATAGCTCCACCATTCAATGCCTTGTTGCCCGTAAATGTGCTGTTGATTACGTTTAATGTTCCACCATTCTTGGTTATGGTTTGGCTTGTAAGTGTGACATGGTTGTAGGTTAAAGTTCCATCGTTGTAGATGGCTCCACCATTTTGTGTTGCTGTGTTATCCACGAATTCACAATTGGTTACTGTTAATGTTCCATTATTGTAGATAGCTCCACCTGAATTTCCATTCCCATTTTTGAGTATTAAATTGTTGAGGTTGACTGTTACGCCATTACTGATTATAAATATTGTTCCGAGATTTTGTCCGTCTATTGTGGCATGGCCGTTGTTAAATACGTCGAAATTCAGATTTTTATTTATAACAAGACCATGTTCCTGAAAGGTTGCTCCGTTTTCGAGCATTATAGTATCACCCGCATTAGCAACGGTAATTGCTGCTGCGATTGATGAGTAAATGTATCCTACGGGATTTCCTCCACGGGCCACAGGCGCTCCTCCATGATAGATCTGTGGGTCTGGTAGTGTTTGATTATTTTCAGAGTTTAAAGAATTTGAAGCGTTATTAGTTTTGGAGTTGTTAGTTTGGGATTTAGTTGGGACAGTTGTCTGTGTATCAACAGCTTGTCCAGGATTAGTGTCTGTTACGTTTTGTGATTGAACTATTGTATTGTTAGAAGTTCCCTGAGCCGCTGCAACATCGTTTACAGTGCATGATAATACTAAAACCAATGATAAAAGTAGTAATGGAACTATGATTTTAGTTTTATTTTTTGTAATAGAGTTAATTTTTTTAGGTTTTGTAATTGTTTGTTTTCTAATCTTTTTCACCTCCTTTATGCTTTCTAATAATCATAAGACATAAATGAAGAAATAAGGTGGAAAACAAGTAATTCATCAAAAAATATTCACAAATGGAGGAAATAGTTTAAAAAAAATTTTTGTGAAAGCATTATCCGCTGTTTTTATGGTGTAAAACATTGAATTTCCATGAAATACTAATCTATTTCATCCTTTCATATTATAAATTAAATTCACATCCATATATGATTTTAAATGGATCATGTGATTTACATCACAAAATAAATCGATAATTAAACAAAAAAACAATATAAACAACCTTAATAAGTTAGTTGGATACTAACCAAATTATAAATGTGAGTTGCCTAATAATAACAATGATTTAAGAAGAAAAATTATTGCGAAATTCTGGTAAACCATATTTTCGTTTAATTAATGTTTTTTTCATTAATTAACTATCTCATGATAATTATTATGCTATACCAAATATGATATAATCTTATAAAATTGATAATAAAACACTAAAGAATATGTTGAACATAAAAATTTATTCATATATAAATAACAATCAAAAAGTAAGAATAATGATTGATTACGTCTACAAAAGGATATGAAACGTTTTGTAGTATATAATATCAAATGGATCATACTATAAAAAATTTAAAACCCCCTAGTATAATGTATGGTAACTTCATTAAAAGCCAATTTCTTGCTGAATATATAATTTTAGTCTTTAAAACGTGGCCAAATGAAATATAATCCTAAATTAAATATGATAATTGATGGAAATGAATTCAGTTATAAAATATTTGACACTCTTAAATGCGTTTCAAAAACATGGTCACAACGGGAAGCAGCAAAAAGATTGGGAATTTCACATTCTGTTCTAAACCGCCGTATAAAAGAATCTGAAGAAAAGTTGGGTTTTATGTTGATAGAAACAACAGGTGCAGGTTCTGGTCTAACAGAAAATGGATTAAAAATTCTAAAAACATATGAAAGATATATAAAACGATTAGAAGACCGGAAGAAACCCGTTATTTGTGGGGGGCACATATCCACAGGTTTAATGGAAGTGTTAGCAGAGGAATTTTCACTTGATGCAACAATATATAGTACAGATGACCAAAGTGCTCTAGAATTGGCTCGAAAAGATATGGTGGATATTTTAACATTGGATGATCCTGTTAGAGCATTCATGTATGATTTAGACTTCACTCCAGTTGCTTATGATTATTTGGTACTTGTTTCCAACAAGTATGATCCTATTAACAGTGTAGATGATTTAAATGGAAAAAATTTCGTAGAAATACCTGATTCTTCACAGAGATTAGCATGGAATACAATGGATAATATTAAAATAGATTATGAAATAGTTAAATTAGTTAACTCTCCTTATTCTGCTTTAAAATCTATTCAAAAAAGTTTAGATCTATATACCTTTCTTAATCATAGTTTTATTGATGGTTCATCCATTTTAAAGAATGATACCCAACATTTAATAAGTCTTGTTTTATGTAACAAAGAAAACAGTGTCTTGAAAGATTTTGTAGATTATATAACTTCTGATGGTCAGGAAATAATTGAAGAACAAGGTTTTATGAGAATTTAATTTTTATAGTAGAAACTTAAAATTATCTTTTTTACTAAATCTGGAGATTTTTCTAATGTTTTTAGGTTAATTTTAAATATTTCAAAAATAAAAATAAGGCGGGTGATTGATTGAGCAATAAAACTGATTTACTAACAATTGGACACACAGCATTCGACTACATTATTCAAGTAAAGGAATTTCCGCTACCTAACTCATCTACATCAATAAATAAGATGCAAACATTATATGGAGGAGCTGCAGCAAATGTAGCCGTAGTTGCATCAAATTTAGGTCTTAAATCATCACTTGTATCCGCTGTGGGTAAAGACTTCATAGGATCAGAATACCAGAATAATTTAAAAAATCTAGCTATAAACTGTGAAGATATGATAGTTATTAATGATGAAAAAACTCCCACTGCATTTGTATTAACAGATTTAAATAATGATCAGATAAGTTATTTCTACTGGGGAGCAGCTTCTGAATTTAAAAATTCAGAACCACCATATAAATCCATTGAAAAGGTGAGTGCAGTACATTTAGCAACTGGAGATCCAGGTTTCAACAGGAGATCTGGAGAAGTAGCTCATGATGCAGGAAAATTAATATCATTTGATCCGGGTCAAGACTTACACATGTACTCCAAAGGCGAACTTGAATCGGTAATAAAGATTAGTGATATACTCTTTGGAAACCATCACGAAATAAAAAGAATTCAAGAAAGCTTAAATATGAGTATAGATGATTTAAGAGATTTCGGACCAGACATAGTTGTTACAACCCATGGAGAAGATGGAAGTTCAATTTGTACAGATGATGAAATTAAGATAGAAGCTATTATCAGAGATACAGTCGACCCAACCGGTGCTGGAGACTCTTATCGTGCAGGGTTTTTAAATGCATATTTAAAGGGAGAAGACTTGGAAACATGTGGAAAATTTGCATCATCAGTAGCATCGTTTATTGTGGAAGCTGAAGGATGTCAAACCAACGTACCAAATGATAGTATGGTTAGGAAGAGAATGGAAGAAATGTGGAAATAAATATATTTTGTAAAGGATCAAAATAGAAAATCTAGTAAAGTATAAGTGGTTAAGTTAATAGTATCATTCGACATAATGATCCTTGGTTTGTTTCATGTAACTTTAACAACACCTATTTTTTTATGTTGAGCATAAAAGTAAAATCATAGATTTTGATGTGAAGCTTACTTAGAGCTTTAGAATGATTTTGATATTCTGAACTGAACCTAGGAGAGATATTATAGGTCAGTAATTATTAAAAATGAATGGTGATTCTATGACACAAATGGACGATGCAAAAAAGGGAATAATAACAGAACAGATGAAAGCGGTTGCAAAAATCGAAAATGTAGACGAAGAATTTATTAGAAAATCAGTTGCACAGGGAACAATAGCCATCCCAAATAACGTTGGAAGAGATGTTAAACCAGTAGGTATTGGAGCAGGTCTAAGAACTAAGGTTAACGCAACCATTGGAACATCCACCGATATAAATGATATTGACATGGAAGTGCTAAAAGCCAAGATAGCAATGGAAAACAAAGCTGACACTTTAATGGAACTAAGTGTAGGCGGAGATCTAGATGTAATCAGGAGAAAAATACTCAGTATAACTGACTTACCAGTAGGAAGTGTACCTCTCTACCAAGCTTCAATTGAATGTATAAGAGAACATGGAGCAGCAATATACATGGAAGAAGATGCTGTTTTCAAATCCATAGAGAAACAAGCTAAAGATGGTATAGATTTCATGGCCATACACTGCTCTGTAAATAAAGAAACTCTCAAAAGGCTTAAAAGACAGGGACGTGAAGGAGGTCTTGTAAGTCGTGGCGGAGCATTCATGTCAGCATGGATGGTTCACAACGAGACTGAAAATCCATTATATAAAGATTATGAATATGTATTAGACATTGCAAAGGAATATGACTTTGTTATAAGCCTTGCAAATGGTATGAGGGCAGGTGCAATAGCAGATTCTACTGACAGAGCACAAGTGCAAGAACTAATCATCCTAGGTGAACTAGTTGACAGAGCCAGGGAAAGAGGAGTCCAGACCATTGTTGAAGGACCAGGACATATTCCACTTAAAGAAATAGCAACCAATGTAATGATACAGAAAAAACTATGTAAAAACGCACCATTTTACATGCTTGGACCAATTGTAACAGACATAGCCCCAGCATATGACCATATAGTCTCATCAATAGGAGCAGCACAATCAGCTTCAGCAGGAGCAGACTTCATATGCTACGTTACGCCTGCAGAACACCTTGCACTTCCTGGACCAGAAGATGTGAAAGAAGGATTAATAGCAAGCAGAATCGGAGCTTACGTTGGTGACATGGCAAAAGGAATACACAATGGGGAATTGGATCTTGTAATGGCAAATGCACGTAAAAAACTCGATTGGGAAGGTCAATATGCAGCTGCAATTTGTCCTGCAGACGCCCGTGCAATAAGGGATGCAAAACCACCAGAAGATCCTGACACATGTACCATGTGCGGAAGTTACTGTGCAGTAAAACTGGTAAATGAATGGTTAGACGATGCAAGTCAAGATGTATTCGACTAATCCATAAAATTTTTTTACCTATCTAAAGAAAAAAATCATTATATAATAAATCCAATTTTATTGGATCAATATTTTTTTTATTTTAATTATCATAAGATACTTCTAATTTGAAATAATAATATCTTTAATAGAATTGAAACTAATATTTCAAATATTAAATTTAGTTCATTTCTAAGGATTGGAAATAACTATAATTAATTCTTAATATTCTTAAAAACTATCTTAAAATCTATCATAATCAAAGGTGATATTATTGAAACACTGGATCGAAAGGATCGCAGACGATTTAAATGAAAAAGATGTCCCAGAGGATGTTATTGCTAGTGGAACATCCATATCAGGTTCTATACATATTGGAAATTCATGCGACATATTCATAGCCAATGCTGTGACAAAGGCTTTAAAAAAGCAGGGCAATAAATCCAGAACCATCTGGATAGCAGATGACCATGACCCGCTACGAAAAGTCCCTTACCCTCTTCCAAAGTCCTATGAGAAATATCTTGGAATACCATATTCAAATATACCATGTCCTGAGGATTGCTGTTCAAACTTCGTTGAACATTTTGAAAAACCACTCCTAAGTATTCTCGAGAAATTTGGTATCGAATTAGAAGTTTTTTCTGGTGCTGAAATGTACAAAAAGGGAATTTATGATGATTATATAAGAATTGCCCTTGAAAAGGCACCTAAAATTATAGAAATATTCAATAAATTCAGAGAACATCCTTTAAAAGATAATTGGCTTCCTTATAATCCCATATGTGATGAATGTGGACGAGTAAACACCACCTATGCCCATGGTTTCGAAGGGGATATTGTTAATTATAGCTGTAAATGTGGACATAAAGGCCAAATGGATATAAAATCAGGAAATGGAAAATTAACATGGCGTGTTGAATGGGCTGCAAGATGGAAAATATTTGGAATCACATGTGAACCATTTGGCAAGGATCATGCAGCAAGCGGAGGATCCTACGATGTGAGCAAAATAATCTCAAAGGAGATTTACGATTATGAAGCTCCTTACCCTATTCCTTACGAGTGGATTACCCTTAAAGGGGAGGCAATGTCCAAATCTCATGGTGTATTCTTCACACCGGGACAGTGGCTTGAAATTGCCGAACCTGAAACATTGAATTACTTTATATTCAAAAGCAAACCACTAAAACATCAAGATTTTAACCCGTCAATGCCATTCTTAGATTTCATAGAGCAATATGATCGTGTTGAACGTATATATTATGGGGCTGAAGAAGCATCCTCAGAAAAAGAGGAAGAAAAACTCAAAAAAATATATGAAGCATCCCAGATTGAAATTTCAGAATCCATGCCATTTCAGCCATCATATAGATTCATGACAGTTGCATATCAAATTGCAGGCTATGATCCCAAAAAGGTTTATGCCATTCTTAAAAAGGATTCACAACTACCAAAAAGCATGAAAGATAAAAGTTTCAGTGATCTTGATGTGAAAGATATTGATAGATTGAATAGAAGATTATCCCATGTAAAAAATTGGCTCGACCTTTATGCACCTGAATTTGTGAAGTTTCAAGTTCAGAAAAAACTTCCAAGAGTTGAAATTAATGAACTGCAAAAAGAATTCCTTTTGAAAGTGGCAGATATCCTTGAAAATGGTGATTATACTCCTCAAGAACTCCACGATGAAATGTACACCGTTATTCATGAACTAGATATGAAACCTCAAAAGGCTTTCATGGCCATTTACAAGGTTATTACAGGTAAAAAACAAGGGCCAAGGGCTGCTTCTTTTGTACTTTCCCTCGATAAGGATCTTGTTATTAAAAGGTTCAGGATGGAAGAGTAAATCTTCCTTCATTATTTTGATAAATTTAAAGGATCATATCTATGAATGTTAAAGTGATTGAAAAGGATTTAATGGATCCATTGGCCGAAATTAGTGAAGTTAATATTGATTTAAATAGTATTCCACATGATTTTGAGTATGTTACCCTATTGGATAACACCAAACCCGGAGCAGATGTTGTATTGGAATTTATCGAAGAAAATTTGGGCAACAGAAAATTTAATTGGGTTAAAAAGCCAGCAGGAGCTCCTGCAACAATTAAACAGCTTGAAATAGCAGCAGAATCTGAAATTGTTTTTCTTGCTCTTGGTGACTGTGGTTCTTGCTCCAGTTGGGTTATACTCGATGCTATACGTCTTGAAAAAATGGGAATACCAACTGTTTCGATATGTTCAGACAGGTTTTCACTCTTTGCGCATGAATTTGCTAAATCTCATGGAGCTCAAAAACTTAAAATTTTAAGTGTTGAGCATCCTATAGCAGGAATTTCAAAGGAAGAAATTGTTAAGAAAACACTTGAAATTCTTCCTTCACTTCGATACATCCTACAAATACCATGAAAGTGAAAACATGACAGATGACTCCAAATTTACCAAAACATCTGAGAATTGTGGCTGCCTAGTGGAAGATTTGATAAACACTAAAAAAACTGATTCTAGACTCTGTGAGGTAAAACCTAATGATATCGAAGTTTTTATAGATCCTGATCCTGAAAAAACTAGTTATGATTTTTATATTCGTAGATTGACAGATGGGCTTCCCATAATCCCTCCAACAAAAACTAGGGTGATGAAGTTTTTAAATTATACTGATAGAACTCCTGATGAAATTCTAACAGTTTTACCACCTCAACAGGGAAAAGCAGTAATAGAAAAAATTGCTGTGAACTCTGTAATGGCAGGTTGTCTGCCACAATTTATGCCAATAATACAGCATACCATAAACGCTATTTCAATCGAGAAATTCAATTTAACAAGTATTAACGCTACAACACATCCAGTAGGAATCTGTATGATACTCAATGGGCCCATTTCGAATGAGATTGGTGCTTCGAGTAGTGCCGGTTGTCTTGGTCCGGGTAATATTGCAAACGCCACTATTGGACGGGCCCTACGTTTATGTCTTATAAATATTGCAGGAGCAGTTCCCGGAGTAGGAGATCATGCCACAATGGGATCACCTGCAAAGTATAGTTATACGTTTGCAGAATCTGAATCTGAAAGCCCTTGGGAACCTCTGCATGTTGAAAGAGGATTTGAACCATTTACAAGTACAACAACTGTAATAGCTGTTGAGGCACCACATAATGTAAATGATCACAGGAGCAAACATGCTGAAGATCTGTTAGAAACCATTTCATATACACTTTCCACTCCAGGATGCAATAATAGCCATGTTCCTGGAGAAATATTAGTGATCATAAGCCCAGAACATGCACAAACAATTGCACGGGATGGTTGGGATAAAAGGGATATTAAAAACTATTTACATGAAAATTCTGTTGTTCCTGTAGAATTGGGGGATAGAGGTGGTAGAAAACTTGATAAAAAATGGATTGTAGGTGATGATGTACACATAACACGTTCACCAAATGATGTGGTTGTGGTTGTGGCAGGTGGATCAGGAAGGCATACAATGATAGCACATAGCTTTGGAACTTCTTCAGAATCTGTGACAATGCCCATACTGTATAAAGATGGAACTCCTGTACAGTCAGTACAAGATTTTAAAACAAAAATTAAAAAATAATTTAAATTATTTTTGAAAAGTTTAAATATCTAATTCAGAGAAGTTTAATTTAGTTAATATTCTTTTATATTTGAATTATAAAAAAAATAGCTAATTATTAAAGTTTTTTTGGTATTAACTTTCTGGTTGCTCTTTCTAACACAGCCATTCTGAGCATCTCATTCCAGTTTTTGAATTCTGTATTTTTGATAATATACTCATTCCATTCATTAGAGTTTGAAACATCCTTAAATTCTAATTCATTTTCTATTTTAAATTCACTTGATTTAATCATCATATCAAAACTTGAGAATTTCGTGTGTTTTTCCACAAAAATTGGTATTAAAAGTTCTTTTTTGATGTAATCAAGGTTAATATCTGTTAATCTAAATTTATCTCCCTTCATAATATCAATATTTTTATGGAGGTCATCCATCCTCTTTCTTAATTTCAATTCATCAGCTTCAGATTTCATCTTAACCTATCCCCCATGGTTACTGAATAAAACTTTGAAAATTAAAAAAATAAAATTATGATATAAAAAAAATATTTATAGAGGTATTAAAACCTCTTTCTGTCCATTAATTCCCTCATTTTTCCAGGATTCCAGCCACCTGATGCGGATCTGGATCTTCCTACTTGTTGTACATATCCTGTTATACGATCGTACCATTCAACTTCTGTTTCTTCACCGCAAGTTCCACATTTAGTTTGAAGACCTTTCATTAGTGTTTTACATTTGATACAGAAGCTGAGTGCAGAACTGTATGCCCAAAATCCGATATCAGAGTTATTTGCAATTTTATTTGTAAGGCTCATTAGTGAATCTGGGTCTGAATAGGATTCACCCATAAATGCATGGAATATATGACCTCCAAGTGTTAGTGGGTGGAATTTTTCTTCGATCTTGATCTTCTCGGGTAAAAGAACATCTGAATTTACAGGTACATGCGAAGAGTTGGTGTAGTAAGAAGCGGTATCGTCACCTTGTAATATGGCTTTGTCACCATATTTTTCCTTATCCAACATTCCAAATCTGTAGGCTGTAGATTCCGCTGGTGTCTGGAGTACGCTCCATCTGAGACCTGTTTCTTCTGTGAGCTCTGCAGTTCTTTTATTCATGTACTTTATTACTTCCAATCCGAATTTTCTTGCATCAGGATCTTCTATTCCTTCTCCACAGTGGGCCATTAGCATTTCATTCAATCCAACAAATCCAAATGAAAGTGTTGCATTGTTAATCCTGTAATATCTGTCTCCTTCTGCTTCTTGTGTAAGGAATGGTAAAAGGTTGTAGTTGTCCAGACAGTTCATAGCCTGTTCCCTTCGAAGCATTAAAACTTCTTCTCCAAGGTGCATATTAGTATCGAGATAGTCAAAGATATCATTGTCATCCCTTGAATTGTATGCTATTCTTGGAAGGTTAAGTGTGACATATGCAAGGTTTCCTGTCCTGAAACAATCCTGTTCCCAGTCCCCTGTCCAGTTGTCGTTAAGTGATGTTCTGCAGCCCATGTAGTTAGCCATATCCCCCCTGTAACTTGGGAGCATGTTAACAAAGTAAGATGAACCGTATTTGGCTGATAGCTCATGTACACGTCTAACATCTTCTTCAAATTCATCATTCATCATTTCTTTCCTTAAAGCATAAATTGTGTTTGGGAAGAGATGAGGTTTACCATCGGAATCACCGTCAAGCAATGTTTCGGTAAAAGCACGCTGTAAAATTCTAGTTTCGTCCTCGAAATCTCCATAAACCCCTACAAGTTTGCCCTTTGGACCATATGCTGGTACATCTTCAAGGAATTTTGGAACTGTAAATTCAAGGTTTATGGATGTAAACGGAACCTGTGATCCCCTAGCAGCGTATGCCATGTTCAAATTATATATGAACATCTGAACCGACTGTTTAACCTTTTCATACGATAATCCTGCGGCAAATGGAGCCACAAAAACATTCCAGAGGCTCATTGACTGGCCACCGCTCATGTTCTGCTGAGCAGCTAACATTATTTCTCCAGAATGGTTCATAAGGGTTTCAATATGATTTGGAGGTCCTGCTACAGACGTATGATCGCCAGTACCATCAACCTTTAGACCGTGTTTTATGAAGAGACGTAGATCATGCTGCAAACAGTTTAATGGTCTTCCAGCAAAAAATTCCAAATCATGGATATGAATATCTCCACCTAAATGAGCATCTGCAAGTTCATTTGGAAGAATCCGCAGTAAAGCGTATTGTTTTAATGCTTCATCAGCAACGTACTTATGCACAGTCTCAGGATTGTGGATCATGTTTGCATTATCACGAGATCCATTTCGTATGAGGTTGGTAATGTTATAAACTGGTATACCTAACCTAGTGTATCTTTTACGCAGTGTTTCCAGACCGTGTTCAACCAGCTTTGTGTTAACAATCTCCCTTATCATTGGAGCTGTTAAGTAGTCTACATCAAGTTTTTTAAGCTCTTTCCATGTTTCATTAGCTATTCTTCGAGCTAGCTCACCAGATGCATCAGTTTCCACGATCAGGGTTTTCTCTATTTTCCTTTGATCGAAGGTTTCTATTGTATCTCTGGAAGTTCTGACCCTAAGATTATTAGAGGACAGATACTTGTCGGCAACTTTCCGGTCTACTCTTGTTAAACAGTCATATACCAACATTCTTATTTCAGCGGTTGATACACCGTCATAAGCCGCCTTTGCAACGTACGATGATATTTTCTCTGCAGCCCATAGTGGTGAACCCACCATAAGACATGATTTAACAATTTTCTCGTGTGAGAACCTTTCATATATCCCGTTATTTTTTATGACACATGTCTGTGCCTTTGTTGGAAGAGCAGCAATAATCCGTTCTTCCATTTCAATATCCTCCTTCATTGGCAACACCTGTATTTTATATTAATTTTTATGACTTTTAAAATATTCTTTTTTTGAACAGTCTTGCTGCAGTTAGTTAACAAGTTTGAAATCCTCATCGAAAAAGTTGTTCGGGGATTTGTTATTGTTCTTGATAACAATTGACCCTACATTATATTAAAATGTTTGGTATTATACGAATAAATTATTATCACTTCCCTAATACATTTATTATAAAAATACATCCAAAGAACTCTGTTTTGACTTGTCACTTTCGAACAATGAGTTGATACTAGATTCAATTAGTTCTATTCTTTGAACAAGATAATTGTCTATTGGATACCTTTGAGATAAATCTTTAGAGATTTCTAGGTACTTAACAACCGATCCCTTTGATATGCTGAGTATAAGGTTACTTCCACATACACAATCACCTGAAAGTGGTATTCTCCTGTACTTCTTGTTACATTTGGTGCATCTTACCTTCTGTCTTGAAAATGCCCTGCTATTACCCGCCATGTCTGGTAGGAAATGTGACATCAAAACACCTTCAACAACTCCTTTCTGGTCAACGGCCCTTATCATCTCTGCAATTTTTATCTGACCATCTACTTTTTCTTTCATGGTCCCTAGCATCTTGTAAAGGCAAAGTTTTGGTCCACTATGGATACTTGAAGTGTCATGGGAAAAGATAAGACCTTGATATTGATCCTCAGTACCTAATCTGTTTTTAACATTATCAACAAGATCTAGCACATCTGATGGTTTTGCAAATTCTAAGGTTTTCTCATAGAGTTCGAGTGGAATTACTTCCATGGCATCGATATTATGGGATTCGTCATCGATCTCTTCTGGATCAATTCTTGAAGATAAAACCAATGGAGCATCCATTCTACCTCCCCTTGTGCTTGGTAGATATACTTTGGAAAAATTTAATAATGCATCCAATAAAAGCATTATAGAATCTTCATCACTATCACAGTTCCTTCTCTTGGCTGAATGGAAGTATGGATGAGCATAACAGCATGCAGCTTTAGTAAATCCAACAATTCTACCTAGAACCCCTGCAGAAGTATGCGGAGCAAGTCCAACAATCAGCTGTCCAATAAGCTCTTCCTTAGAAACTACATTATAAAATCTTTCAAGGCCATAGAAATCCTCTAAAAGATCATCAACAAAATGGGATACCCTCATAAGATATTCTGCACAATTTTCAGATATAACTACATCTTGAATTTTGATCTCAACCATCTGCTCATTATCATTGATTTCATCACCATGAATATCATTGGTGTAACCGAGCTCTTTGAGTTGCTGATGAGTAACTCCTATTTCACGTGGTATAAAATGTGTCAAAGGAAGATTGGTTGAATCATGTCTAATTGTGGCATCTTTAAAAGTAAAAACACCATTTTTAGAACGAAGAATTCCCTTCTCAAGAGGTTCGGGAAATTTATCTTCAGATATCATACCAATAACCCCTTTAATTTCATCCATCTTTCTAATCCGAATATTAGCATATGCCTTTTTTAATAAACTTGCTAAATTAATCCTTTTTTTACCAGAACTAGTAGGTACAGTTCTTGCACCACACACAGGACATAATGCTTGCATTGAACCTACACCGCACTCAGTACATTTACACCTAGCAATATCCACACTTATAGTTCCTTTCTTTGCAGCATCAACTATGTTACGCCTGTTACCGCCATTGGTACCTATTGGGAAAAGGGCATGTGGTGCAGGTTTCATCTTTCTTTCTTTCGTTTTTTCAGGTCTTCCAACCCTTGCACCAAGGTATGTTGGTGCTTTGGCCATGATCTTAACCGGTGAAACTTGGTTAATTGCTTCCAAAGTCGTTGAATCATCATCAAACTTAAGTGGTTTTGTCAGAGTTTTTAAAAGAGCATATGCATGATCATGGGCAATGATCATGTTTCCTTCTTTTACAATATGTGGAATTCCTAAAACTTCTAAAATTCTTTTTTCAGGACCTATCTTAACAGTTAATCCAGATGAAGGATCATCTTCCAATTTATTCCCATCTGATCCAGATAGAATTCCCCTACCATCATTCACATCCATATCAATATCTTTATCGCCAAAATTTTCGTTTAAAAACGTCACAAGCTGGTTTATATCTTGTCTTGTGACATCATGATAAAAGTAAGTGTAATTTGGATGTAATGGTACTCCATACTTTGCTGATAATTCAAATGCAACCCTTGAATTTATTTTCTCGGTTTTTAATGATTTGAGATCCATGTCTCCTACAGAGTAATTATCTGACTTTTCAATGGTCTGCACCCACCATTCCTCACACCAACCTGCTGGAAGTAAAACATGGTTATTTCTTAAAAATTCACCAAAAGGAACTAGCATATCCCCTAAAAAGATGATCTCATCCACTTGATGTTTAATTTTTCTCCCCTGTTGTTCTGATTCGACTCTAATGACACTACCATCTTTCATCTTAACAACTGGGCCTTCTATACTATCGACAGGGACAACACAGTTACCTTTTCCTGGCCTCTCTATCTTCATCTGGGTACCAACAGCCAGAAATTCTACTATTTCCATAGTTGCAGGGTGTATTCCCATGGCAGCAAGTCCAGCATTTCTCGATCTACCATATCTTAATCTGAAACCGCCCTTAGCTTGAGGATAAGCCAATACAGGTCTGCCTCCAATTATATCCCTCATATACTTATCATCAACTTTCGCGGTATCATCATCACTTTTTGAATCTGAAGGCTTTGAAAAGTCTGCTAACCATTCCCATCCATCAATCTTCAATTTTTTTGCATATTTCAGTACCTTTGGGGCTTTTTGTATAACTCCCTCAGCAATAGCAAGTAAAGCACCACCCCGAATGTTATTGGTCTCAACACGTTCTAAATCACGATGTGATACTTCAATCTTATCTGTTGGTTCACCAGTAACCTCTACAGGAATGTTTTTGGCTGCAATTCTTACTTCGTCGGGTTTTGGTGAGTACTGCAGATTGGTTACCTCTGATTCATACAGTTCCACTTCCTCTACATATCTTTCTATCTCAGTATCTATTGGTTTATATTTATCAAGACCTAATGCAATTCTTATATAATCACCAATCAATACTGCAAGAGCTGATGCTGTTCCACCTGCACTCCTAATAGGTCCAGCAAAGTACACTGCAAGGTACCATCCACTATCAAAATTTCTCTTAATTTTGATTTTGGCAATCCCCTCTAAAGGTGCAGCTACAACTCCCTCAGTTAAAATTGCTAGGGCGGTTCTTATTGCCTGGTCAGACTTCTGCTCCCTGACTTCTAAACTGTCATCCTTACCTTCAACGTCAGTTTTAGTTACTATTTCTTTTGCAATTTGGAATGCAACTTCCTCACGAGAAATATCATCTTCTAATTCCTTTATCCTAGCCGCAACTCCTTTAGGCCCAACAAGTCCTTCTACACGCTCTGCAAGATCCTTTGCAAGAGGTATTTCAGGTTCAAGCTCAATATCATGACCCTTAAGTCTTGCTTGTTTTGCTATTTCATACAGCTTCAATGTTTCTTCTTCCAAAACCTCGAAATATCCCATAATTATTCCCTTTTCCTTTTATTATTTGAATTTAAATGAAATTAATAAGAAATATCCTAAATATTTAATTAAATCCCTTATCCAATTATAATTCTCTGTATTATCCTATGAACAAAACAACATTTAAGCTTTGCTTAAAACCTTTAACATTAATTTAAACTCGATTAAACTGATATAATACCATTAAACAGCATATAATGAATTATAATATATCATTATTCAAAAAAAACTTGTTAAATCTTTACAAAATTTTATAGAATCCATATTCAATCTTTAAAATACATAGCCATTTATTTAGTTATGCCTTTATGTGAGAATCCCCTTGAACATCTTTTAACTCACATATTTTATATTAGATTACATAACCATTAACCATTGGCATTTTCATAAATGGTATTATAAGATAATATTAAAAGTATAAAAACCAGTAATGATATAAAGTTTAAAATCAATACGATTCAAACATAGTAAATATAACAGGATGATATTAAATTTTCAAATTAATCTTTAAATGGTGATTTATAATGGCAAAAAAGGATAAACAAGTACTACCTCCAAGCGGTGCCGGATTAGTAAGGTACTTCGAAGAAGAAACAAAGGGACCTAAACTTACACCGGAACAGGTAGTTATTATGACTGTTGTTCTTGCAGTCTTCTGTATAGCACTACGGTATACTTATTCAGGATAAGTTTTTTGAATTATTAATTTTAAAAAATAAAATCTCATATTTTTATAATATTTTTTTATATATATCATGAATATTTTTAAGGAGTATTAACATGGCTATCCACCCAATAGAGTACAGATACGGAACAGAAGAAATGAGAAATATCTGGGAAACAGATAATAAACTTCAAAAAATGCTTGAAGTCGAAGCCGCACTTTCAGAAGCCGAAGCTCAGCTGAATATAATTCCCAAAGATGCTGCAGCTGAAATTAAATCTAAAGCAAGTATAAAATTTGTGACATCAAAAAGGGTATCTGAAATTGAAGCCGAAACTAACCATGATATTGCATCAATAGTCAAAGCACTTGCAGAGGTTTGTAAAAATGATGCTGGAGAATATGTACACTTTGGAGCCACTTCCAACGATATAATAGACACTTCACAATCATTATTATTCAAAGAATCTATTAGTGTATTAAAAAGAAGATTAACAGAACTTCTCAAAATTATACTAGAACTTGCAGATAAAAATAAAAATAATGTATGCATTGGAAGAACACATGGACAACACGCACTTCCAACAACATACGGAATGAAATTTGCAATCTGGGCAGATGAACTACACAGACAAATTAACAGACTAGATCAATGTAGTGAAAGACTCTGTGTGGGAATGATGACCGGAGCAGTAGGAACCACTGCTGCTCTCGGAATAGAAGGATTAGCTGTTCATAAGAATGTTTCAAAATTACTCGGCCTTAAACCCGTTTTAATATCAAATCAAGTTGTTCAAAGGGATGCTCATGCAGAGTTTATAATGGATCTTGCTAACATTGCAAGTACACTAGAAAAAATGGCATTAGAGATAAGAAATCTCCAAAGAACAGAACTAGATGAGGTAGGTGAAAGTTTTGACCCTCGAAAACAGGTCGGTTCAAGTACAATGCCTCATAAAATGAACCCAATTACTGCCGAAAGAATATGTGGTATTTCCAGAGTTATAAGAGCATATGTAGCTCCAGCACTTCAAAACAACCCATTATGGCATGAAAGAGATCTGACCAACTCGTCTTGTGAAAGGATCATACTTCCCGAATCTTGTATGCTTACAGATTACATAATAAAACTCAGTCTGAAACTCTTCAACAACCTAGTTTTCAAGCCTGAAAATATCGAAAGAAACCTAAACCTAAGCCATGGATTAATAATGGCTGAAAGAGTGATGGCCGAACTAACAAGAAAGGGTGTTGGAAGACAAACTGCATATGCACTTGTAAGAGTATGTGCATTAGATGCCAATGAAAAAGGAAATGGTTTAAAAGAAGTTATATCTTCAAGTACAGAGGTAACCAAATATCTTTCATTTGAAGAAATCGAAGAGATAATGGATCCTCACACCTACATAGGATCTGCTGTTCAGATGGTTGATAATTTGTTAGCCGAATCAAAAGAGTGGTTCTAAAAATTAAATTATTTTAAATATCTTAATTTTTTTTTTATAAACTTCTATTTTTAGATATTAGCTTAATTTAATGTAATATTATTTTTAATTTTTTATTATCATTTATCAAATATTGTAATTGTAACATAGACAATTCATGATTATCTAATGTCTGTTTAAACTCTAAATAACCTATTTAATCTAAAATTTCAATATTCTGTTTCAATTCATTTAATTGTCATTTTATACATGAATTACACCCAAAGAAAAAAATTAATATAGATGAGGAATATAAAAAAGAGTATTAATAATAACGAGGTGAAAAAATGGTTGATATTAAAGAAATAAAATCTATCGAATTAGTGCCTTTCACATTGATGACATCTTCGATAAGTGCCATTGTAGCTCTCATATATGCGATTTTACTATTGATTGCATTGGCAGTAGCATCAGTATTTGTTCCAACAGCTGGACTGGCATTAGCAAGTCTAGGTTTGTCTCTAATAGTTCTTTATCCAATTATAACCTTCTTTGTATATGTTATGACTTCATTCGTAACAGCACTCATTTATAATATGCTCGTGTCAAGGTTAGGCGGTATAAAATTAGGACTTGAAGGAGACGAAGTTAAAAATGTACCCGTTGTACCATTTGCATTAATATTAGCAGGTGTTATGGCCGTATGGGCATTTATAATAGGTCTGGTATTAGCAGCAATTATTGTACCATTTACCACAGCATTAAGTACATTAATTCCAATTTTATCCAATATAGCAGCTAACGCAACAAATATAACTCCAACTACCCTTCCTACAGGATCAGCTGTGGGAACAGGAGGCGTTTTACTTGCAATTTTGTTAATCATAGGTTTACCAATATTTGTGTTTGTAGCCGGATTCATTGGACATGCTCTTGCAGCAATATTCTACAATTTCATAATACCTAAAGTAGGTGGAATTAGATTAATGTTCGCACCAACTGGAACTGCACAGGAAATAACATCCATACCTGTAGTTGCAGCATCACTGGCACTTGCATCAGTCGCTCTAATATTTGGTATTATACAAGGGATTATCGGCCTCATAAATGGAGTTATAGCTGGAAGTGCAGGGATGGCTATTGCAAGCCTCGTAAGTAATATAATACTAAATTTTGTTGGAGTATTCATCATGGTTGCAATTATAACCTTGATCTACAACTACCTAGCACCTAGAATCGGCGGAATTCAGTTAGGACTTAAATAAAGGTTTTAAACTTTTCCCATATTTTTTTTTGAATACAAAAGTTACTGAGATTAACTTATTAACTGAAAAATTTTTATACCCACAAATTAAAGTTTTAACTATGGAATCAAAAATCATTAAATGCAGAAAAATTTCCAAAGGCTACGCAGAAGGTGAAGTCATATTAACAAAAGATCCATTAAGCTTCCTTGGAGGAGTTAATCCAAAAAAGGGTATTGTTATAGATTCAAAACATGAACTTTATAACAAAAATATAGCAGGTAAAGTGCTATTCATACCATCTGGAAAGGGATCAACAGTTGGTTCGTATGTCTTATACCAAATGGCCAAAAATAAAACTGCACCCCTAGCTATTGTGGCACTCGAAGCAGAGCCAATAATAGCAACAGGAGCAATAATGGCAGGAATTCCAATGGTAGACAGACCTGAAGAAGAAATTTTAGATTTAGTGCACAATGGAGATATTGTAGCTGTTGATGCAGATTCTGGTTTTATAAAAATATTGAAAACAAGTTAAATAATCAGAATGTGTTTATTTTAATTAAATACTAAAAAAATGTTCAAATTATGTATATTTCAAAAGTATTAAATAGAATTAATGGAATTCTATCTTCACTGATTCCTTTTCTCTTACTGAAAGTCCAATTACTCCCCCTATAGCACCAAACAATCCACCAATAATAACAGTGACAAAAGTGATGAATAATCCTGTGATCAGTGCAATTGTACCTGCTACAGCTCCAATCTGTGTAAATATGAGACCTATAATTGCACTTAATGCACCAAATCCTAAAATAAAAATTAATCCAATAACAAGACCACCTATTACTCCTGCTACCGCACCATCAGCAGCTCCTCCTGTTGGATTACCTATAAAACCTATATTCTCTCGTGATAGATAGGTAGCCATGAAACCACCTATTACAGGACCTAAAAAGAAGAGAGGGAATAAAACAAGTGTTAATACCATGGTCAAAACTGCATTTACAAGTGCGCCTATTCCAATAGCTTTCCAATCAGTCATTCTATCACCCATTTAATTTATTGTTGTTCAGATTGATCTTCTAATTCCATATCAGATCTTTTATACGATTTCCCAAATTTAATATTAAGTAAAGTTCCAACTAGACCTCCAAGTGCACCAATAATAATATAAGCTCCAATTATTACTCCGGCACCAATCATTAAAATTCCTGCAATATTTTCTGCAAATCCAGATTTAACATATAGTATCAAAATCTGAACCACACCAGTAAATATTCCAACAATTATTCCTTGAAGTGCTGATTCCACAACTTTTAACCGATTTTTGTTGTTAGCTAAGTACGATGCAATCAGGGCCCCTATTAAAACCCCTATAAATGGCCCTGCTACTGCCACATAACCCAAAGATACAACTAGCACTACTGATATTATTAATCCTATAATAACTGATTTTTTATCTATCATTTTTCTCCTACCAAATTTTACAATCATTTATGATTATCCAATACTTTAAAGTTACTCCTAAGTTAAGTGAACAAAAATAGGATTATGGACCCCTATATTCTATAACTCTCACTTCTGGTTCGTCTTTCACTATTGAACCTATAGCCCCACCAACCGCCATGATTAACATTACCCCTACAAATCCTATTATGATAATGAAAGAAGTAACAGTAGCTGCAGCGAAACCTACAATCCCCAATATTAATGTTCCAGCTATTAAAAGGAGTAATGAAAATATTAATGCTCCAAAAACTCCTGCAAGAGCACCATTTATTGCCCCATTTATTGCATCCCCACCTACCATGTATCCCACAACCATTCCAGCTAAAAGTAGCCCTAATATTCCGCCCCAAATAGGGATAATTATAGCAAATATGCCTGCAAAAATTATTGAAAGGATAAATCCAAGTATTATAGTTCCCCAGTCAACCATATAACTCCTCCTTTTCTTCTCAATCATAGATTAAAATAATCATTATTAACTACAACATAATAAATCCACTTTGTATTTAATATAATTCATATATCTTAAGATAGGTATTGATACTAATTATTTTATCATAAATTTAAGATTTAATTAAGATTAATAATTTTATTTTAAATTTCTTTCGTATTAATTAAAATTACATTAAGGAAAAAAATCAGAATTATAGTAATATAGAGTTTATTTGAACATAATTATAAAATAAAAAAAGCACATATATAACAATTGTTAATATTAGAAATAGGATGGTGGGACATGTCATACACTTTAATTAATAATGGAACTCTGATAAACGGTACTGGAGGAACTCCAATAAAAAATGCTGCTGTATTAATTGAGGATGATATTATAGTGGCTGTAGGGCCTGAAGGTTCTATTAAAATTCCAGATACAACTGTTTATACTTTAGATGCAAAAGGAGGTTTCATACTACCAGGTTTTATAGATGCTCATGTACATCTCATGACCGAAAGCTTTGGAAGAGAAGAAACCATATACACTCCACTTTCATTATATTTCTATAATGCCATCGAACGTATGGAGCGCACACTTAATGCAGGAGTCACAACTGTAAGAGATGCTGGTCTTGCAGATGTAGGTATTAAGCTTGCTGTAGAAAAGGGGATTATAATTGGTCCGCGAATGCAAATTTCAATATCACCCCTATCAATTACTGGTGGTCATTTTGATTTCATGCTTAATTCAGGATTTGACATTAAACCAATGTATCCGGGATATCCAGATGGAATTGCTGATGGTCCAGAAGAAGTTAGGAAAACTGTTAGAAAAATTATGAGAGCCGGTGCAGGGGTTATTAAAGTTATGGTCACTGGAGGAATTATAAGTGCAAATGATCATCCAGAATATCCACAATTCACACCAGAAGAGTTAGATGTTATTGTTGAGGAGGCAAGATATCGGAAGTTACAAGTCTTTGCTCATGCACATGGAAAGCAGGGATTAATAAATGCTGTTAAGGCTGGGATGAACTCAATAGAACACGGCACTTGTATTGATGATGAATGTATAGGCCTTATGTTATCCAAAGGGACTTATCTGGTTCCCACATTAATAGCTATGAAAATAAACAAAAAACGTGCTCTAGATGAAACATCAGATATCCCAGATTGGAGCCGTGACGATTCCATACGAATGGAAGGGATTCATGAAAATAATATGAAAAAAGCTTACAATGCCGGCGTGAAAATAGTGATGGGCACAGATTCCGGGGTTGTACCTCACGGACGTAACCTTGAGGAGTTGGGGTATTTGGTTGATATTGGGATGGACCCAATGGAAGCTATAATTGCCGGTACTAAAATGGCAGCAGAGAGTCTAGGTTGGGAAGATAAAATAGGTACATTAGAAGAAAATAAGCTAGCAGATCTGGTTATAAGCAAAGATGATCCTTTAAAAGATATAAAATCACTTGGAAATCCAGATAATATATTAATGGTAATGAAAGACGGTAAAATAGTTAAAAATCTCATTTAAGGTTTAAAATATAATTTCAATATTTAGGGAGATTTCATATGGTAGATAAACCCAAAAAGAACGCTAACATAAAAATTTCTGGTATGAACTGTGCATCATGCGCACTCAACGTAGAAAAATCATTGCAAAACCTTGATGGGGTTGATAAAGCCCATGTAAATCTTGGAACTGAAGAAGCGATAATTGAATACGACCCCGCTAAACTTAAACTGCCCAGATTAGAGGAAGCGGTTGAAGACGCGGGTTATGAAGTCATAAACGACCAAATAGTCATCAAAATTGGGGATATGAGCTGTGCAATGTGTGTCAAAGCTATTGAAGACGTACTTACTAAGGTAGATGGAGTTAGTCATGTAAACGTTAATTTAGCATCTGAAAAGGCATATGTAACATATAACCCTAAAATGACAGGTATTGGTGATTTTAAAAATGCAATAGTCGATCTTGGTTATCAATACCTTGGAGTTGAAGGTGAAGAAACATCGGATCATGAGGAGGAAATTAGAAGAAAGGATCTAAATGGTAAACGAAACAGAATTTTGGTTGCATTCGGTTTTGGAATTCCACTTATGATAATAATGTTAACCAATATACCAACACCCATTTACACCCCATACTTCCTACTTTTAGTAGCTATACTCCCTTTTATTTATGTAAGTTATCCAATCTTTAACGCAGCTTACCGTTCTCTTAAAAATAAGAATCTTGATATGGATGTAATGTATTCAATGGGTATTGGAGTTGCATTTGTTTCAAGCGTTCTTGGTACGTTCAGTATATTTCTAACACCACAGTTTATATTCTATGAGACTGCTCTGATGCTTGCAGGATTTTTAATGCTTGGACGTTACCTAGAAGCCCGTGCAAAGGGCAGGACATCAACAGCCATAAAAAAATTGGTTGGTATGCAACCAAAAACAGCCACAATTTTTAGAGATGGTGGTGAAGTTAAGATACCTATCGAAGATGTTGAAATTAATGATATAGTCATTGTAAAACCTGGTGAGAAGATTCCAGCAGACGGTGAAGTTGTTTCGGGTGAGAGTTACGTTGATGAATCCGCAATCACCGGCGAACCAATTCCAGTACTCAAAGACAAGGGGAAAAATGTTGTTGGTGGAACCATAAATAAAAATGGTGCATTAAAGTTCAAAGCAGCTAGAATTGGAAAAGATACTGTATTGGCACAGATTATTAATCTTGTTGAATCTGCACAAGGATCTAAACCACCTGTACAGAGAATAGCTGATAAAGCTGTGACTTATTTTATACCAACTATTCTTACCATTGCAATAGTTTCATTCATACTCTGGTACTTTGTTTTTGGAAGCACATTACTATTCGGTGTAACTGTTTTAATATCAATCCTTGTTGTGGCCTGCCCATGTGCACTCGGCCTTGCAACACCTACAGCAGTTACAGTAGGGATAGGAAGAGGTGCGGAATTTGGTATTCTGGTTAAAAATGGGGAAGCATTAGAAATTTCTGAAAAATTAACCACCATACTTTTTGATAAGACAGGAACACTTACCATGGGCAAACCAGAAGTTACAGATATTGTCGCATATGAAATGGAAGAAACCGAAGTTCTAAAATATGCTGCAAGTGTAGAAGCTAGTTCAGAGCACCCCCTTGCCGATGCAATAGTTCAAAAAGCTAAGAAAGAGGGATTAGATCTTCAAAAAATAGATGAATTCAATAGTTTTGGTGGGAAGGGTGTAAAAGCCACAGTCAATGAAAGAGAAATTATAATTGGCAACAGATTACTTTTTTCTGACAAGAATATTGAGATATCAAGTCAAGTAGAAGAGAGTATATTACAACTGGAAAATCAAGGAAAAACTGTGATTTTAATGGGAATTGATGGTAAATTATCATGTATTATTGCTGTTGCAGATACATTGAAAGATAGTACTGTCGATGCAATCAGTGGACTTAAACAAATGGGACTTAAGGTAGCTATGATCACAGGCGACAATGCAAGAACTGCACAGGCAATTGCATCCCAGGTTGGAATTGAAAAGATAATTTCTGAGGTACTTCCTCAAGACAAATCTGAAGAGGTTAAACGTTTACAAAATGAGGGAGAAGTCGTTGCATTTGTTGGAGATGGTATAAATGATGCACCAGCACTCGCACAATCAGATGTCGGAATAGCAATAGGAAGCGGTACTGATATTGCTATTGAAAGTGGAGACATAGTGCTTATCAAAGATGATTTAATGGATTCTGTTGCAGGGATTCAAATATCTAAGAAAGTCATGGGTCGTATAAAACAAAACCTATTCTGGGCCTTTGCTTACAATGTAATATTGATACCCGTAGCTGCTGGAATTCTGTATCATCCTTTCGGTATTACTTTCAGACCGGAATATGCAGGACTAGCAATGGCATTAAGCTCAGTGACAGTTATAAGTCTTTCGTTGATGTTAAAGGGATATATTCCTCCGGCTAAAAAATTAGTGGCAAACAGATCTAAATAAAATTTTATTTTTTTAATACTCATTTCGACATGTTTATATATACATATCGTTAACTAAATACTACAAGCATAAATATTATATTTTAGAGAAGTATTACTTTAGTTAAATAACATAAGAAATGAAAAAAACGTTAAATAGATGTATTTTCGGGGCTTTTTACCAATTCATATTATATTACCAGTAGATCACCAAAAAATTGGAATCATGATAGAGTTGGTTACAAAGCCCCTTGCATCTTTTATTGTAATTAATTTGAATAATCTTATTTAGAAATGATTGTTAATAAAAAGGGTGTAATTCATGAACGATCTTCAACTTGAAATAGAGGATCCAGTTTTATTGGCACAAATAGAAAAAATAATCCCGTTCCATGGGTATCTTAGTACAGGAACATTCGTTGGTCTTGAAATGCTTAATCTTGCCAAAAAATTGTTGGACATAAAAGAAGGTGAACGGATTTACGTAACCTGCGAAACTAAAAATGTATTCCAGATCCATTTCAAATAATCTGTGGATGTACCCTTGGAAACAATGGTTTGAATATCATTGATCATGGAAAGATGGCAGTAACTGTTAATAAACAGGAAATCCCGGTGAAACTGTTAAAGGTATTCGAATTGTAGTTGACCTCGAAAAAACCATTAAGTATCCTTTATTCCATGTATGGTATATGAATGAAGCTAAAATTTCCCATGAAGATGCTATAAATGAACTATTAAAAGAAGATGGTGGTGTTTATAGCTGGTATTTTATAGATTTACGCGTGCCCATAAGATCTAAAAAGAAAATTGCAATTTGCAGTGCCTGTGGTGAATCATTTGTTCAAGATGAAAACGAAATCATCTGCAAATGGTGCAATGATCAGAAATTTTATAATTTTTAATCTAAATGATTTTAAATTATATTATCCTCATCAAATTCCAATGGTATGTTTAAAAATGTTTAATAATGGTAATATTTATCAGTTATAATTAATCACAAGAGATTTATTTTCCTAATTATAATTAATGATCGTGAGTATTTCAGTTAATAATTTCAAAATATTTAAATAAAAACCTACAGGAGTTTTATTATGATTTATATATCTATGGATGATACTGATAGCCTTGAATCAAGAAATCATCAAAAAGCAGTTATTCCACTGGAAATAAAATATTAATAAACTATAAATGGTAATTAATACTATTAATTTGTTTAATATGATATTGTAGAAAAAATTAAATCACATTAGTGATAGAATATATTGATCAAAAATTAGATTTTTAATGACTTATCTGGAAGGTGATAACATGGCAGTGGATCCTATATGTAAAATGGATGTAGATGAAAAGAGTGCTAAATGGGTAAGCGAATATAAAGGTAAGAAATATTATTTCTGTGCACCCGGATGCAAAAAACAGTTTGAAAACGATCCTGAAAAGTACGCTGAATAATTATAAATTTTGGAAAAGAATAAAAGAAAGAATTTACTTCTATTTTTTAGAATTTTTTTTAAAGTGTTCCATGTTGGGTACAATATTTTATATAATTTTTTTTATTAATCAATAAACATCTTCTTTCATTACCTCTCGGAGTACAGCTGTTGCATAACAACCCTTTGGAATTGAAAACTCGGTAATAATTCCTTCTGAAGTTTTAACAGCAGATACATCCCATATTTTAAACCTTAAAGCCCTTCTAAGTCCGTGACTTCCCAATCTAGGAGTTTTTGGACATTCAAAATCTTCTAGTTTAATTCCCTCTTCATCAAGAACCTTTTGTTCTAATTCACCCACAACTCCACCTGCAAGTGGTACTTTGGTACCGTATAATGGTGCTGTTGGATGTACTTCAAATTCTTCTATCCGCCTATTTATATCGTTTAGATCAAATTCGTGGACTATGTGTTCTTCGTTATCAATTATTATATCCCCTTCAACATATTTGTTTATTCCAAGTTTTGATCTTTCACTGACTGCTTTATTAAATAGGTAAGACTGATAAGCATGTACAAACATTCTTTTTAAAGGTTTTGGAAGACTTTCAAGGGCTATTCTATACGATTTTTCATCAAGTTCTCCCTTTTTTCTCATTTGTTTAATGAGTTCTCTAAGCATCATCTTTTCATAACGCATTCCTGAAGGCATGCTTTCGTATGCCTCTTCCAATTCACCATCATCATAAAATGATCTGGCAGCTTTAATATGATTCTTCTCCCCATCATAGGGATTTCCTATATATGAATCAACAGCACCTTTTATATCGTTATGAACCAAGAATTCACCTACTCGATGGGTATTTGATCTGTTTTTTCCAAACCTCTGCCATCCAAAGTAATTAGGAACACCAAATATTTCAAGTTGATTTAGAACATTATTTGCTATTTCTACATCGTTTTCTGGATCATCTGTATCTCTGATTAAAATTTTGAATTTGTTACCTATAAGCTGTCCAATTCTAAGCTTCTTCTCGTTCTGTTTGATATCTAAAATTTTTACATTGTACAGTTTATCTTCAAGACCTTCAAGATCAGATGTTTCACTGTTTGAGACACATAACCACTGCTTTGTAAGTGCAGATTTGTCTTTCATGCCCGCAAATCCCATTCTTTTACGACTGATCTTCATCTCTTTTGCAATATCTAACACAACATCGAGTGTGTTCCTTCCAATTTTTTCAATTAAAAGCCATGTATTTGGACCTGTTCCACTTGGAAGATGTTCAGGTATTTCTTCTACATAGAAATCTTCATATTTGGTTCTTATCTTACCTCCGATTCCTTTATCTTCAGTTACATATGTTTCAGCGTTTAACATTGGCTTTTCTCCTATTATTCCTTTATGAAAATGAAATTTTATAATAAAATTAAGTCTCTAGATGATAAGTACTCCAACAATGGTTTTATAATCGAATTGGATTTGTTGGTATTTCCATATACAATGATATTTAATATTCTTAAATGTTATTCAAGAATATGAAATTATTTTATCTATCATTAGATTCAACGACGGTCCACTAATCGTTTCGGTCTTCCCTTTATACGGTAAAATTCAAGACCCTCTGATTCAGTAAAATCAAACATCATGTGAAAAGTTCCATCGATGTATGCTTGCTGTAGACCAGGCTTATATTTGAGGAAGGTTCTGATAAAGTTGTTCTCAACCATATCTTTGTCACAACTCTTAGGATCCTTACATTCCATTCTAACTTTTAGTGTGCTCTCATCTGCATCACCATATAGGAATGCCTCGTATTCACCAGTGAGACCATCCATATTATCACGTTGGAATACTCCTTGTTCAACATCTACCCTGTTAAATGGGAAACCACCCACCCAAACAGTTTCTGATTCTCTTTGAGGATTCAATATTCGTAAATGTGTTCTTCCACATTTGCATTTATCCCTTGTGACAATTACTGTTGTGTCGTCTGTATCGTAGTTAATTAATAGATTTCCTGTTTTCCCACCAACTGGTAAGAGAGTTGTTAGTACTATTCTACCACACTTTCCTTCTTTAACAAAGTTTTCAAGGGTTGGATCGTAAAGGTCCAAATGCAATAGATCCTCCGGTACATGGAGTCCTGCCTTTTTGATGCATTCTCCACACATGGTGCCTTCAGTACTTCCGTATGTGTTGTAAACAGGGATATTCCATACTTCCTCGAGGAAGGTTCGAGATTCCTCTGAAAAACTTTCACCACCAGCTATTAATCTTTTAATACTGGATTCTTTAGGATTCATCCCCTCTGATTCCATTCTTCTTGCAAGGCGCAGAAGTTTGAAAACACTACCAACAATACCTGTTGGCTTATAATTTTTAATAATTCGAACAGGGAATGTGCATTTACCCTCAGGGATTATAGTCATGCCGATTTTTTGAGCTGCTAATGTCATTGTATTGGCCCCAACATTCATGCCATAGGATGCGCAGACAACAACCTTATCACCAGCTCCAAAGTTCTGGGATACAAATGCACGTGCATACTTCTCAGCATACGTCTTCCAATCATCCCATGTTAAGAAAAATGATTTAGGAATTCCACTAGTCCCGCTTGTTTCATGGATAGTGAATACATTTCCCCAAGATGTGGATTTAAATTCAAAATCATTAGTTTCTGGAGGTTGATTTTCTCTGATAACACCGCCTGAAATTATTGGAAGTTCCCTCAGATCCTCGTGGTTATGAACATCATAATAGTTCACACCATTTCTATCGAACCATTTTCTGTAATAGGGAGAATTTTCATAGGCATATTTAACTGTGTAACGTATACGTTCATCAACCAACCCATCTAACTCGTCACGGGGCAAAGTTTCTATATCTTCCCTAAAGTAGGATACCATAATAACCTCCTATTAAGTGTATTATGTTACTCCTTGGATAAAATATGATTTACTAAAGGATGAATATAAAAATAACTTGATCATATTAATGTAAAAATATAATAAAAAAAATTTATTATTTAAATTCCAGAATAATTTTCAACACCCTTTCTGAGTCTTTAAGATCCCTCACTATAAAATCAGCCCCTGCTTTTGCTAGATCTTCCTCTGAAAAGTCTCCAGTTGCGACCCCAATAGTCTTAACACCAACTTTTTGACCGCCTACAATATCTCTAGGCGTATCGCCAATCAGAAATATTTTTCCATTATCCAGCTTTCCAAGAGTTTGTTCTGATGCTTTAATTGCATTTTTAACAAGTCCACTTCTTTTTACAATCTTATCACCAAAACCACCAAAATGGAAATATTTGTTTAATCCTACTTTTTCCAGTTTCAACCATGCAATAGCCTCCATATTGCCGGTTACTAAACCCATAGGAATACCAACCCTTTGAAGATTTTCAAGTAATTCTTTAACTCCTTCTAGTAATTCTAGATCTTGTTTTTGGAGTGCATTCTTATATTTTAGGTACATAATTTCCATACATTGGTCTAATCCGGATTTAATAGTTTTTAAGTCGATATTTTCTTGTAAAAGAGTTTCACATATGATTTTAAGATCGGACATTCCCTGCATGTTCTTTACGGGGGGAGGATTTTTTATCCCATAAACTTCGGATAATGCATTTTTTAGAGCTGTGTAATGAACTGTTGAACCAACAAGTAAGGTTTTATCAATATCAAATAGTACTAATCTATCCATAATATGCCCTCATAATTCGGTTAAAAAATTAAATACAGACCAAAATATCTATTGTTTTGATAGAAGTTCTTCTGATGCATTCTGTGCAGCTTCTAGTATCATATTTTCGTCAAGCGTTAAAAGTTTCCTATTCTTCATGAGGATCTCACCGTTACATATCACTGTATCGACATTACCCCCATTTGCAGAATATACAATATGTGAAATTGGATTTCTGAAAGGTGTGAGTTGAGGGGATCTTGCATCGATAAGAGTAATATCAGCCTTTTTACCCACTTCAATACTACCAATTTGGTCTTCGAGTCCTAATGATTTAGCCCCATTAATCGTAGCCATTTTAAAAACTTCTTCAGCATTTAAAACAGTTGGATCCATTGTTGTTACCTTCTGAAGTAATGCTGTTAGTTTCATTTCTTCAAACATGTCCATGTTGTTGTTAGATGCAGGACCATCCGTACCTATTGAAACGCATACATCTTTATTAAGAAGTCCTGAAACTGGAGAAACTCCAGATGACAGTTTCATGTTGCTTGAAGGATTGTGAGAAAGTTTTACTTCACTATGTTTGATTATGTCTATTTCATTTTTGGATAACCACACTGCATGAGCTGCTGTTACTTCGCTTCCTAAAAATCCAAGTTCATCTAAATATTCGAAAGGACGCTTTCCATGTGCTTCTAGAATATCAAAAACTTCTTTTTGAGTTTCAGAAACATGTATATGTATTCTAACCCCATATTTGGAAGCTTTTCTTTTGACTTGACTTAATAATTCTTGTGAACACGTGTAGGGTGAGTGTGGTCCGAATGCGACTTGGATTCTTCCATTTCCAGTGTTATGACATTTTTTAATTATTCTAATGGATTCTTTAAATTCTTGTCTTCTCTTATCCTCATCTCCAAAATCTATCATACCGTGAGATATTATTCCTCTGAGTCCTGCTTCGTCTGCTGCTTTTGCAACATGATCCATGTAGAAGTACATATCATTGAAGCAAGTTGTACCTGATCTGATCATTTCAGCACAGGCAACAAGAGCCCCGGCATAACAGTATTCAGGGTTTAGCTCTGCTTCAACAGGCCATATATAATTGTTTAACCATGTATCAAGTGGCATATCATCGGCTAGGCCCCTCATAAGTGTCATTGAAAGGTGAGTGTGGGTATTGACCAACCCCGGGATTAAAACTTTACCTGAGGCATTTATAACTTCATCGGCATCATTTACACTTAATTTATCGGATATTTCAACAATTTTATCATTTTGTATTAGTAAAGAGCTCTTTTTAATTTCATTTGAAATGATTGTAGCATCTTTTATCAGAATGTTTTTACTTTCCATTTTCACACCAATATATGAATTGAGGGAAGAACATAAATATCTAACAGTTCAAATTTTAGAATATTATCAAATAATTTGTACCAAATCAAGATTTAAACATTTTAATAGGAGGATTTTTAATGCAGATAAGGATAGCATTGCCATCCAAAGGAAGGATCAGCGAACCTGCGGTCAAGCTTCTGGGCAAAGCAGGAATTGGAGTAAAGGATACTGCCAACAGAAGGCTCTTTTCAGAAACCTATGACAATGAAATAAGTGTAATGTTTACAAGAGCTGCTGATATTCCTGAATTCGTTGCAGACGGTGCAGCAGATATTGGGATGACCGGCCTCGATCTTATAGAAGAAAACAGTGCATCGGTTGAAATACTGGAAGATCTGAATTTTGGAAGCGCAAAACTTGTTTTAGCAGTTCCTGATGATTCACCTATCAATAAGCCTGGAGATATTGTAGATGGTTCATTGGTTGCAACTGAATTTCCTAATTTAACCAGAAGATACCTCAAAAACAATGGTATAAACGCCAAAATTGTGGAATTAAGTGGGTCTACAGAGATAGCACCATTTATTGGGGTTGCAGATATAATTGCAGATCTAACCAGTACAGGAACCACTTTAAAAATGAATCATCTCAAGATAATCGATACGATCCTTGAAAGCTCCATAAAACTCATAGCAAATAAAAAAAGTTATAAGGATAATAATGAGAAAATAGAAGCCATTAGAACGGGTATTAAAGGAGTATTAGATGCAGAGGGTAAAAAACTTGTAATGATGAACGTGGAACAAAAATTCTTAGACGAAATAAAAATGGCCATGCCTGGATTAACAGGTCCTACAGTCTCAAACGTACTTTCAAGTAAAGATATTGTTGCAGTACATGCAGTTGTTAATGAAAAGGATGTATTTAACCTTGTAAATCATCTGAAGAAGATAGGTGCACGTGATATTCTAGTGGTACCAATTGAAAGGATAATTTAAGAAAACCTATCAGTTCAAATGAGGTAATTTCTATGAAATTAATCAATTTTAAAACAGGAAATAGAAATAAAATCGGAGTTTTAAAAGGAAAAGAAATTACAGAAATTAACTCTTCAATGATTGAAGCTATAAAATCTCCTAATATTGATAAATTAGAAAGATTAGGATCCTATAATGTTGAAGATGTGAATGTGGGTGTACCAATTTCACCGTCCAAAATAGTTTGTGTCGGTCTAAATTACACTGATCATGCGAAAGAACTTGATATGAATATTCCTGAAGAGCCTATCATATTCATAAAACCTTCAACTGCAGCCATAGGACATTGTGATAATATTATTTATCCAAATAGTTCAGCCCAAGTAGATTATGAAGCAGAACTGGGAATAGTTATTTCAAAAGAAGCACATCATGTTAGTAGCAATGATGCATCGTATTATATTGGTGGTTATACTGTAATAAATGATGTTACAGCTCGTGACTTACAGAGGAAAGATGTTCAATGGACTAGGGCTAAAAGTTTCGATACATTCGCACCTATAGGACCGTGTATTGAAACAGAATTAGATCCTATGGATCAGAATATATCATTGAAACTTAATTCAAAATTGAAACAACAGTCTAACACTAAAAATATGATTTTTGATGTCTATAAACTGGTTGAATTTATATCTGATATTATGACATTAAAAGCAGGAGATATAATCTCCACTGGAACACCGCCAGGTGTCGGGCCAATGAATGTTGGAGATACTGTAGAAGTAGAAGTTGAAGGAATCGGAGTTCTAAAGAACTTTTTAAAACGTGAAAATAAATAATTTAATTTTTTAATTATCCTCTCCAAGGTCTCATTAATAACTGATTGCTTTGTTTAAACCCATCTCCTTCAAAACCATTATAATACATCATATTAATACTTCTTTTAAGTTTAAATCCCATTTCAAATAGAATATCTACAAGTACATTGTACCTTGAATTGACCTGAATAATTATATCTTCAAATCCATTTAACTCATCGAACTGGAGTATTAATGATTTCAAAATCTCTTTTTGAAGTTTATAATTTTTAATACTACTATCTACAGCTCCCCATACAGTAGGGATCAGATTTTGTGAATATGCTAAAAATCCAGCGGGCTTATCTCCATTGAATACCACTAGAATATCTCCATCCAATGCAAAGGTAACATCTAGATCATTTTTAAAACTTAACCCGTTATAAGAATTATTGGTCCATTTATCAATACCCTTTAAGATGGTATCATACTCTGATTGGGCAATTTCACAGGTATTAGTAACATACAGATCATTTGAATTTATTTTTTTTATCTTAAATTTTCCTGATTTCTGGAATAGATATGAAGGAAATCCTGATGTGAATCCCAATCTTTGATAGAGCCCTACAACATTTCCATTTGCAGGAAGAACTTCCAGACCAATCACATCACAATGTTTAATCAAATAATCTATGCTTTTTGAAATTAAAGCCTTTCCTAATCCCATATTTTGATAACTCTCTATTATCCCGAGTGGCCCCAAATATCCTTCATTGCCCATGGTTTTAGAGTAGTTGTAACCTACAATTTTACTTTCATCCCATAAAACAAAACAACCCTCCGGATCAGATTTCTGAGGGCGCTTAAATTTTCAATTGATCTTGGTTCTGGACGTTTAAATGTTGTTTCATCTATCCTAATAATTTCTTCGAGATCTTCCTCTTTCATGCGTTTTATTTGCAACTTTATTCACCAAAAAAATAATTAAAAAAAGAGATTATGTAATGAAAACATTCATTCTATGTATATGGCAGGTTTGTAGGGCATTGCATTGCGTGATTTACCTTGTGGATCATAGATAGGTTTATCGTAGATAATGACTTGTGCATCTGCTTCTCCTGATAAAAAATCAATTGAATTGTTCAATGTAGAGTACTCGTCGATCTTGCCAATATATTTGATCTTGGTCATTTCTTTTCCTATCTTCTTTGCAAACTCTGCAATTTCCTTTTTATTGTCGTGAACATTTTGTTTAATGGCTTCCTGCATAATTTTTCCAATATCTGGTTTTCCAATTTTATTTGCAATATCGAAAAGTTTCCATTTCCATTCAGGTGCTACATAAACGTGAATTTTTTCTGGTTTAATATTAATAACCTTTTTTATTTCATTAATGTCTTGAGATAATCCATGGACTATTTCTTCACCCTTCTGAACCTTCTCGTCCATGAGTTCAATGTTATATTGAGGCCATTCAGTAGTTGATACTAACCCAGTTCCACAGTGTTTTTCCCATAGCTCTTCACATCCATGGGGCACGAATGGGACCATTAATCGAATCCATATTCCTAAAACATACACCATAACATCTGCAATCTCCCTCATTGCATTTTCATCCTCTGCTTCATGTTCTATTCTATAAAAGAAATGATCAATATCCTTTTTAAAAAGGAAAAATGAGTCTTGAAGGGCTTTTCTTGTTTGAAATCCTTCTAAGGCTTCTGTTGCTTCCTTTATTCTCATATTGACTTGTACAATCATCCATTTGTTTATAGGCTTTTTTACTTGAGGGACTGTTTTATGATCTTCGAGACATATATTGGAGCCATACATCTTTACTACGCGTTCGGAAAATTCAAAGAACCAATCTAATCTTTTGTTTATACCTTTTACTTCATTTTCTCTCCAATCAAAATCCTGCCAAGGCTCTGCAGATGACATCAAGAATAATCTTATTACATCCGAGCCGTAGGTTTCAATTGCATCTTCAAGCATCACTATATTACCCTTTGATGAAGACATTTTATTTCCCTCTAAAAGACCCATTCCAAATACAACTATACCACCTGGCCACTTATCCCTAGGGAATATTGCTGCATGATGGAATATGTGGAATGAAAGGTGGTTACCAACCAGATCCTTGGCCGATAATCTCCAATCTAAGGGATACCAATAATTAAATTCATTTTGCATCTCTTTGGTTAATTCCGGGCTTATATTGTATGAACTTTCTGAATCTGATTTTAATCCTAGAAGTATCTCATCAAAGAACTGATCATTAAGATCTTCGGGATCTATATCCTTCATATACTTTGCAATGGTATAATATGCCATATATATTGTCGAATCGCTTAAAGGTTCTATTAACCAGTCTTTATTCCAAGGTAATAGAGTTCCAAGTCCGATTTTTCTTGAACATGCCCAGTCCTGTAGCCATCCAATATAATATTTGAAGTTCGCCCTTACCTCTTCAGGAATTATTTTCATATCCTCAAGACATTGATAAGTGATTTCCTTCCAATGTTCGTCTGAGTATTTTAAGAACCACTGATCATCTAATATTTTTACCACACATTTAGTTCCACATCTGCAAATAACTGGCCTCTCTGCAAATTCAAAGAGAATATCTCCTTTTTTAGTGTCTAATAATAGTTTGATTATATTATCTCTTGCATCTACAACCTTAAGGCCCTGATATTCTCCAGTATTCTTGTCCATAATACCTTTTGAATGTTCAAGTTTGTATATTTCATTTGTAGCTTCCTTGAGATTTGGATCCTTTTGATTCTTGACATCGAACTTTTTTATCATATCCTCTGCAGGTATCTCCCCGTAACCTTCAAGTTTTATCATACCAATGGCCTGGATTGATTGAACTTCATCCTTTATGTCATATTTTTCAAGTTCTTTTTCATCCTTTTTAAGGTCTATGAGTGCTATTAAATCTGCAGGTGCATGTCCCGGTACAGAGTATACCACACCAGTCCCATATTCTGGATCTACAAATGATGCTGGAAGAATTATGTGTTCAGCTCCAGTTAATGGATTTTTAACTTTTTTACCTATTAAATTTCTGGCATTTATTCCTGATTCTATAGATATGTCTTTTTTCTGGTTGAAAATATTATCATAGGCTTTCTCAGCCATAACCCATTTCTCATTACCCACTTTAACCCGAATATACTCTGATTCAGGGTTTAACCATAGATTTGTGGCTGCAAATAAAGTTTCAGGGCGGAATGTTGCCGCAACTAGATATTCACCTTCTAATTCAAATTTAACAAGTGTGAGTTCGTTTATTCCAACTCCTTCACCTTCTAAAAGATCATGGTCACCCACAGGATTTTCACATTCAGGACAATATTTAACAGGATGCTCCCCTATCCGGACTAAGCCCTTTGATTTTAATTTCCTAAACTGCCATTCAATGAATTTTTGATAATGAGGATCTACAGTCTTAAATTCCCTCCTCCAGTCTATTGTATACCCCATACGTGTCATTACATTATGATATTCCGTGCTGAAATATTCAACAATATAATTAGGATCTGTGAATTTTTCAATTTCTTCTTCAGGAACCTTATGAATATTTTTATAAATATTCATTGTCCATGGATCGTGTCTTTTGATACGCTTGGCTATCCCAACTACTGGTGCGCCTGTTACATGCCATGCCATTGGAAAAAGAACATTATAACCTTGCATTCTTTTAAAACGAGCATAAACATCTGGAACAGTGTAGGTTCTTCCATGTCCAATATGCATCGCGCCACTAGGATATGGATATGCGACTGTCACAAATATTTTCTTTTTATTATTTGGATCCGACTGAAATATATTTGATTCCTGCCATTTTCTCTGCCACTTCTCTTCAACTTTAATGTCCGTCAAATGATCACCCCAGAATAAAATTAAATAATTTTAGTTTAACTAAATATTTCCTGATAAATTGGAATATTCTTGATAATAAATAAATTAATTGAGATAATCTATTAATATATTGTATTAAAACAATCAAAAAATCATCTTATTGATTGTCGGTAATTACCTCTTAGCTGATATTTACACTTTCATTAGAGTAATTCTGTTTCCATCCATTTTAAATAATTTTTTGATCCATCGTTTACAGTTATTTCAAGTATACACGGAGTTTCATAACTATGAACATATTCGACCATCTTAATAACTTCGTCAACAAGTATAGATATGGTTTTAACAACCATTATAGACTCTGAATCTTCCTCAATTTTGCCATTCCACAAATACATCGATTCTACAGAAGGGATTATATTAACACAACATGCTAATTTATTTTCCAAAAGTCTTTTAGCTATTTCTTTAGATTCTAAATTTCCGGAAGTCGTTATATAAACTATAGAATACATTTTATAACACTCACCATCATTGGAGAAATAAAAAAATTTATTCAAGTAATCCTGGAGATTGTGCTGGTTCTGATTTATGCTGAGAATTATTTATCTTCATTTTTATCCTCAAAACCTCATTAATGGGTATTTTAAGTTTTTGTGCTATTTCATTATCATCCAAATTTTTGTCGACCATTAAATATAATATCTTATCTAAAATCTCATATTTTATCCCTAATTCTTCTTCATCTGTTTGACCTGCCCATAAACCCGCTGTTGGAGGCTTTTTGATTATTTCTAGGGGCACTCCTATTTGTGATGCTAATAGCCTAACCTCAGTCTTATAAAGATCTCCAATTGGTAATATATCAACACCACCATCACCATATTTGGTGAAATAACCAACTAGAAGTTCTGTTCTATTTCCAGTACCCACAACAAGTCGATTAAGATCATTAGCATGATAATACAATATCATCATCCTTATCCGGGCTTTAATATTTGCATTTGCAATATCTCTATGATCTAAATTTCCTTTATCTTTAGTATGAATGCAAAGATCAGTGAATGGGGCAATTAGATCATCAACATGAATTATCTCATATTCAATTCCAAGAGCCTCTGCAACGATTACCGCATCTTCAATATCATCTGAAGGTGTTGTAACAGTAGGCATTATAATTCCCAATATCTGATCACTTTTAATAGTTTTAGCACATAGATATGCCGTTGTTGATGAATCCAATCCTCCACTAAGGCCAATAACAACCCCTGATGTTTGAGATTCCTTCATCTTTTCATCAATAAAACTAGATATTAATCCAGCAGTTTTTTCCTGATCTCTTCTTGGAATATTTGTTTCTTCTTGCATTTTTTACCACGGATAGAAGGGTTTCTAATTTTTATATTTACACAATTATTATTAGTTTTTTTACTTAATAAAAATTAATAAGAATTCTTTTGTTATTCAAAATTTGAGATAATTTTAATGATTCTTATAATAATATATAATATAATATAAAATAAGAAGTATAAATTAATATTTTACCCCAAGAGTTATTTGAAGTAAAATTAAATAAAAAGGAAGCAATGAAAAACGGAGTTTTTTATTCAAGTTTAATATGTTATTTAGATAAATTTTATTTAGATATATTGAATATCATGCAAATAGAATAACTTTAAAAATAAACATAACATATCATACAACAAAGTTAAGCGTATTTTAGCTTATTATATTATGAAAATGGAGGCATATTATGGCATTTAAAGACCTTTTTAGATTTAATAAAGGAAAAACTACATTTGTATTTATTGGAGGTAAAGGTGGAGTCGGTAAAACAACCATATCCGCTGCTACAGCTTTATGGTTCTCAAGGCAGGGCAAAAAAACCTTGATTATATCCACAGATCCAGCACACTCCCTATCAGATTCCTACGAGAGAAATATTGGTCACAATCCAACACCAATAGCTGAAAATCTTGAAGCTCTAGAAATAGACCCTGAAATTGCTATGCAAGACTATCAATCTAAAATGAAAGAACAACAAGCAATAAACCCTGGCATGGATATGGGTATGATGCAGGATCAGATGGATATGGCTTCAATGTCACCAGGAATAGATGAAGCAGCAGCATTTGATAAGTTCCTCCAGTACATGACCACAGACGAATATGACATAGTAATATTCGATACAGCACCAACAGGACACACACTCAGATTACTTTCATTCCCTGAAATGATGGATTCTTGGGTTGGTAAAATGATAACTGTAAGGCGCCAAATTGGAAGTATGGCCAAGGCATTCAAAAATATCATGCCTTTCATGGGTGACGAGGAAGAAGAGGACAAAGCTTTAGAGGACATGGAAGAAACTAAAAAGAGGATAAAAGTAGCTAGGGGCATTATGGCAGATCCTATGAGAACATCCTTTAAAACAGTTGTAATACCTGAAGAGATGTCTATTTACGAGTCTGAACGTGCTATGGAAGCACTACATAAGTTCAACATGACCACTGATGGTGTTATTGTGAACCAGATCCAACCTGAAGAAGTTGATTGTGAATTCTGTGCAGCAAGAAGAAAGATTCAGCAGCAGAGACTCAAAACTATCCAGCAAAAATTTGGTGGACAGGTTATTGCTGAGATACCACTACAAAAATATGAAGTGAAAGGAATGGACCGTTTAACAGAGATTGGAGATATCCTATACGGAAATCACATCGAAGAAGTTAAAGCGCTCCCAATGACTTAAATAAGGGTTTTTAAAATCCCTTTATTTTTAATTTTTTTCATTAATTTAATAGATCTTCATTATCCACAAAATTATCTTATTATAACTATTTCTAAGGATTATTTGCAATACAGTATTTACAAAGTGAATGTTCATCTTTTATAAAAATATTTTTTCCAGTACAAAAATAGCAACGTTCACTTTGATAAACTTTTGATCCATTTGAAAAAATAATTCCTTGTGGATGTAAAGGTTTTTTTGTAATATAAGTTAGATATAATGATATTATCTTTATAAAACTCTCTAATTCTTCATCATCGGGTGCATATAAATTAAAATAATGATCTATACTCAGTTTAAACTCTTCTAATTCCTTTTCATCAATTTCAGAATCATATCCTTTAAATTCTCTACTATGATCTCATTAAAATTTTTTAAATTATATTTAAACATAATATCCGTCAAAGAATTATTCTCTTTATCTGATAATTCCAGATTAGACGAAACTTTTGATTGATATTATTTAATATCTCTTTTAAGTTTAAGAAAGAACTTTGAACTTTTAATTTTTATCACTAGAATATTGATTAGTAGATAACTAACACACACATGTAATTAAATTTCTTATTAACTACATCTTTGAGGGTAGTTTTTAATATTCTTTCATCAGGATAGCTTAATTTTTCACAAACATCAATATTTCGGGCTGGATCGATACCATTTTCTAGTAAAAAGTTTGCTAACTCATCTACTGTTTTATTTGGAAGAACTATGGTTGGTTTACCATTCGATAACATTGATATGATTTCATTTGAAATCCCTTTGCCATGCATGGTAATGATGTTGGCATCATCCCATGAGATTTGGAGTTTTGCAGCACATATCTGAACAGAACTTATACCTGGAACAACTTCAACATCAATATTATTAGCTAATTTTAAAATCGGTTTTAAAACGCCTGAAAATCCTGGATCTCCAGTTGAGAGGAGTGTGACTGAGTTACCTTGACATGCTTTGTAAACTGCAAGCTTGAATATTTCCCCCATATTCCCAGCTCCAAGCTCTATTTTCTCATTATTTACATCATCAAACAGTTCAAGTGCCCTTTTACTGCCAATTAGAATATCTGATGATTCAACAACTTTTCTAGCTTTAAATGTTAAATATTCTATGGATCCCGGTCCAATCCCTACTATATGAAGTTTTGACATTTTTAGAGCATACTCCGTTTTAATGAAAACCTTTGAATTTTATCAAGTTATTAAAATTTATATTTTAATAACTATTTTTCTTTTATTATTTAAATCCTTGAAGAATGTGGATCTACATAACAAATTTTGGAATAAATACTTTAATAATTTAAATTGTACATCGAAATTATTATTTAACATGGTCTTTTAAATTAAACTAGAGATTAATTATTATTTTAACAAATTCAGGAAGGATAAAAATGCTTCAAATCGCAGTAACCGGAAAACCAAACGTTGGAAAATCATCTTTTTTTAATTCTGCAACACTTTCAGATGTAGAAGTGGCAAGTTACCCATTCACAACTATAAATGCTAATAAAGCAGTTGCACATGTAGTGACAGAATGTCCATGTGTCGAATTAGAGCTTACTTGTAATCCTCACAATTCAAAGTGTGTTGATGGCAAAAGGTTGATTCCTGTTGAACTTATAGATGTGGCAGGACTTGTACCTGGAGCTCATGAAGGTAGAGGTCTTGGAAATAAGTTTTTAGATGATTTAAGACAAGCTAAAGTATTCATCCACATAATAGATGCTTCAGGATCCACAGATGAAGAGGGAAGACCATGTGAACCTGGAAGCCATGACCCTCTAGAAGATGTGGAATTTTTAGAACATGAAATTACAATGTGGCTTTTTGAGATTTTAAAGAAAAATTGGAACAAAATGATACGAAAAGTTCTGTCAGAAAGGTTAGATCTCGCAAAAGTTATTGCTGAACAGTTAAGTGGAACAGGAATAAAACTGGAAGAAATAATTGAAGCCAAAAAAGTTGTTGATAAAGATTATGATAAATGGGATGATTCAGATATCATAGCAGTTCTTGACGACCTAATTAAAAGATCAAAACCGATGTTAATAGTTGCAAACAAGGCAGATTTACCAACATCCGAAGAAAATATTAAACGTCTTGAAGAAAAATATGGAAATGTTATACCTGCCTCAGCAGAATCAGAACTAGCACTCATACGTGCATCAGAGGCAGGATTGATAAGTTATTTCCCTGGTGACTCTGATTTTCAAGTGATTGAACCAGGAAAACTCAACGAAAACCAAATGAAAGCTTTGAATTATATCAAAGAACATGTTCTTATGAAATATGGGAGTACGGGAGTTCAAGAAGCACTTAATAAAGCAGTGTTTGATATTTTAGATATGATAGTTGTTTTCCCAGTAGAAGATGAACATAAATTATCGGATCAAAAAGGAAATGTTCTGCCAGATGCTCTGCTCATAAAAAAAGGTTCAAATCCCCGTGATATGGCCTATGTAATACATACAGATATAGGTGATACTTTTATGCATGCTTTAGATGCTAGAAGCTGCAGAAGAATTTCTAGTGACCATGAACTAGAAAATCGTGACATAATAAGTATCATATGTAGATAGGAGGCTAAATAACGAAAATATACTATTTAACATTGAAGTATTACCAAATATGACGTAAAATTTACCTATAAAATATTACTTTTTCTAGTTATTTACTGAAAAAATTGGGTTTTAATTATTATACGCAACTATCAGCTATTTGATTGAATATAACTTTTCCGGGTGAATTGATTAAATAAATTCAATTTCCATTTTCAATTATAGATTTAGGTAAGTAATAGACATTGTTTTTTTTAGTAAATGTTATGATCAGCACTATTGGCTAATTTAATGTAAAATTTTCTTTAATTTTATAGATATAATCTCTAGGGAATTTTGAATATAATCCGGAAAGGGTGAAGAGTGATTTGATTGTGGATAAATATCCTACAATTCTAATGAATATATCCAGAATATAATTGTAGATATTAAAAAAATATAATATTAATCTTATTTTTCTATTTAATAACCATAAAATGACTTAAAACCTTAATATAAATAATACAAATTTAAGTTTCTATTCCACAAGAAATAAAAATCTATACTTAAATCGTCAGATCATCCCCCCTTGAAAAGTTTGTCTTCATTGGCATGATTTTCTTTGGCTGTCATATTTTCAGGTGTTAGTCGATAAATCGAAACTGCATTTCCATCAAAGGAAGATTTATATTTTTCAATCAGTGTAGCATTTAACTGATGTTTATAAAATCCGGGTGTGTATTTTTCAATAAGGTTCTGGAGAACCAAAGCCGCCTCATCAAAATCAACAACCTTCTCCACCTTTCCAAAAAGCATGACACTCATATATGCTGTGTCTGCATGGCAAGGCATGAAATCTGTCACGGTACCATATTCTTCATAGACTGTAAAACAAACAAGAGGCTCTGATGAAAGGATAGTTTCCTTTTTACCCGACCCCATACCGTGAAAGAATAATGAACCATCATTCCAAACGAAGTTTACTGGAACTGCATATGGAAACTCATCACCATTCATTCCAATTACCCCAATCCTTGACTCTAACAAAAACTTTTCAATTTTCTCTTTATCTCTACAATCTCTTTGCACATATCGAATCTGATTCATAAAATGTAACCGCCTTCTTTTTCCATTCTTTTTAGTTGTGTGAGGAACATATTCATCAATTCATTATCTTGTTTAATATATTCTGGATGTAATAGCAGTTCTTTCTGTGTTTGAACAAAAGTCCCAAGTACCATTTCATCTTGACAGTGATTTAAAAGGTTCTCAATGATCTCCTCGGTGTTTTCCAAATGAAATTGAAACCCAAACACCTTTTTTTTATAAATAAAAGCCTGATGACTGCAAGTATTATTTTTTGCTATGCAAATTGCATCTTCGGGCAGTGTACTGAATGTATCTCCATGCCAGTGAAAAACAGTTGGCTGCTTTGGGAAAAATGAAAATAACGGAGAAGATCTTACCTCCTGGCTTAATGTAATGGGGAACCATCCAATTTCCAGATAAGGATTTTCTGTTACTTTACCTCCTATCACATCTGCAATCAATTGAGCTCCAAGACATATGCCTATAACCACTTTTCCAGAATTTACAGCTTCACGGATGAATAATTTTTCATCTGCAAGCCAAGGATAATTTTTTTCGTCATAAATATTCATTGGGCCGCCCATAACAACCAACCAATCGTAATCTTCATGTTTTGGAACAGTTTCATCATCATAGAAGTGTGTACTTGTTACATTGCAACCATTTTCTTCTGCCCATGTAAGAATATTTCCAGGGTTTTCAAATGGTACATGCTGTAAATAATGAAGTCTCATCTTTACCTCCCAAAAAAAAATAAATTATTTTCCACTCATATATTAATAAATATTATTGGAATCCATTTAAACAATTGGATATTAACCTAAATCATATCCCCGTAATTTAAATTTGTTGATGTACCATTACTTATGATGCTCTCTCAAATTCACCAAGTACATTGTTTATCTGGATTGGACAGATACAACTCTAAAATTATCACCGGCAGATAGACAGGTTAAAGTCCTTAAATATTACCATACATTAAGGATCCATTCCTTGTTCTTTTTATATTCCATATCTGTGAACAATACATTTGCCATCTCTTCAACAAGCCATATAGCCCCGGCATATCCTACAATAGGATGCCTGTAATATCCCGCCCTGTCGTATACAGGGAACCCTACCCGGAGCATTGGGATATCATTATCAATTGAAGTAAAACGACCTTTTGAATGTCCAATAATCAGATCAAGATCAAGATCCTTAGTTTTAATTCTATTTTCTAATTCCCAAAGATCTGCATTTTGGACAATTTCCATTTCAAATTCAACCTTTTCCTGAAGTTCTATTATACGAGGATCTTTCGAATATTTTTTATTGTCGTCTCCAAGCAATAGTAATACGGGTTTCATTTCCAGATCTAAACAGAATTCAGCAAGGCCTATTACAAGATCGGGATTTCCATATATGGCTAATTTCTTATCTGCAAAAAACATGTGGATAAGATCTGTCATTGTATCGATGGCTATTCCACGTTCACGTACAAGGGATTTTGGGATCGGTTTACCAGTCATTATTTTAATATTAGCTAAAAATGCATCGGTATTTCGAATACCTATCGGTGTCGGTCCAATCACCGCTGGAATTTCAAACTCTTTTTCAAGATAATTGGCTGCCTGACCACCTTCATACCTGTTAAGTGCAATTGTCCCAATGGCATTGGCAGTACTCTTCATGTCTTCAATTGTTGTACTTCCATGAGAAACTGCTTCCCCATCAGGCATAAGTGGAGAATCAAAGCTTTCAATTTCAAAAAGAACAGTTGCATCCACATCCATCTCTGATAAAAGATGTTTAAGAGCTGTTACATCTCCAGGATTCACCCAACCCGTTATCAGATTAATTTTCCCGTTTGGCTCTTCTTTTTTAGCAAATGCTTTTACAAAATCTTTAACTGCAACATCATAACCCTCTATCATACTTCCCTTGAAACTTGGTGTGTGTATTGGAATAAGATGCACTTCACGATCTGCGTATTTTTCTTTCAATAGACCACTATTGAGTTTCCTTACTACCCCATCAATATCGTCACCAATGATTTCTGTTGAACATGTTGAGATGATCGGGACAACTTTAACTTCAGGATACCTCATCAAAAGTACATCAACCGCTTTTTCAACACGATGTACTCCACCAAGTACCGCTGCATCCTCATGCAAAGATGAAGATGCCAGAAGGAAATTATCCTTAAAATGCTGAGCAAACAACAGGCGTACAAACATCACACAACCCTGTCCACCATGAACAATACCTATACAATCTTCTATACCAATACTAGCGTATTGGGCACCTGCAGGCTGACAGGTAAATATTGGGTTTATAACCCCAGCTCGCTCTTTTTTGTTTAATTCACAAGACATAATTTCACCTCTCTAATAGGTTGGGTTGGTAAGCTCCTTATTGAGCGATCCGGATATTGTCAAATAATCTATCCTTTCTTTAAGACCCTGCATAAGCAATTTAATCTCATTATTATCCATTTCAGAAAGCCATGGATAGGTGCTTTTGAAATCTCTTGCTAACATTACAGCTTCAACCCAATAGCATCTGTCAGCAGGAGTATCATTTTCAGCTGGTTCATCACATAAAATTTGCGTAGTTTTCGTAAGAATCCCTTCATTTTGATCCTTTCGATCCCATTCGCGGGAGTTAAACTGCCACAGACACCATTTCATAATATAGTCAACCAGTTGATCTACCTGATCTTTCATCATGTCTTCCATCTATTCTCCTCCTTAATCAATACTTAAAGCTTCCTTTTCCAGTTTAGGGTATTTTTTCCCACGCAATTTAGTAACACAATCATAATCCCCTGTGTACTCTCTTTCATCACTTGCTTCGGCTGCTTCCGTATCAATTTTCACATCGGAAATCATTTGTCGGGTCATGAATCTGTTATCTGTGTCTATTTCATCTTTACTAATGTCCAATCCAGACAACTGGTGTATCGGTGAATAAACAGCGTTGTAAATATCACGTGCAAATCGAACCCATCCTTCAAATCCTTTGTATGGTCCGTTATGATAGGCATGTGCGTTAAGATATTGGACCCGCATCTTTTTAGCAACTTCACCAGGTCGAACACCTGTTAATATGATGTCAGGTTTTAGTTCTTTCATGGCCTCTATACCTTCTAGCTCGTTTGGATCATCAATAGCCAATGCACCTTCTGCACAACGTGCTATCCCCTTCTCCATATCGCCCTGATGGCCGAATTTTGTATATAATGAAACAACATCGACATTCATTTCATCATGTATCACATGGGCCCAATGCCAAAGTTTGGATCCGCCAGGCCATAAACAGACTTTGACTCCTTTCAAACGCCTTGCATACCAGTCAAATTCTGGTTTCCATCTGGCAATCTCTTCATCAATAATTGTCTGGGCTTCTTTTTCAAGACCGAAAAACATCCCAACCTTCAGAAGCGATTCAGAAAGAGGTTTAAACCCAAATCCATCAATATCCATACGCGGCGTTCCGTATCTTACTCTAAGCTCGTTACAGATGTATTCGGCCGAACGTGCACATTCAAGAACGTTCAGATCTGCCCTATGCATTCCTCTAAGATCATCGTATGAACCGTTCCCAGTAAATGTTGAAAGCACTTGGATACCCATCCTTCGGAAGTAATCTACCATCACTTCCTGGTCGCCCTGGATGTTATACTCCCCAACGTAATTAATGACATAATCACTTGTAATCTTTGGTTCGAATGTACCGACTTTTTGATTGACCCATGCAATATTGATTAAATGGTGTCCACCGGACTGGCTCGGACCCGCAAATCCTGGGGAATTACAGACGAAAATATCAACATCTGGCATCTCACCCATCACTTCCTTGGCGATTGCATCGATATCATCTCCAATCAAAGCAGAAGCACATGTTTGATAAACGCTCATTCGTTTAATTTCAGGAAATGCTTTAAAGGCATCTATTATATTTTGCTTTAAAAGTTTTTCAGCACCAAAAACGATGTCTTTTTCCTTCATGTCAGTTGCAAATGTATATTTGAACTGATAATTATCGTTATCACTGATATATCTTTTTGTTTGCCATGTGTCGTATGTACACCCGACCGGCCCGTGGCAAAGGTGGATAACATCTTTCATTGGAGTACCGATCACATGCTTTGCCCCGCAGAACGCACATCCCCTTTCGGAAATTGTTCCAGGAATTGTGTTAAGATATCCCAAAGGGAGACATGATGTTAAATCTTCTCCTTCCCCTTTTACGACAGCATGTTTTTTTCTCTCAGGAATGCATTCACTGCATTTAAATTCATGATACGGCATTATATTTCCTCCTTTTAAGTGGATATTAAAAATTCAATTGGTGTTGATAAATACTAGGTCGTATTTTTTTGCAACATTAATTTGCATATCCATTGGATTCGAATTACATCATTCATCAAATTAATTAATTTTAATTTTTTCTAATAAATTGCTCATGAAATTGCATTATCTCCAGTTTCCATTGTTCTTACCCTAAATGCATTATCTATTGGTGAAACAAATATCTTACCGTCCCCAATTTGGCCTGTATGGTTTATTTTCATTATGGCTTCAACAACAAGAGATACATCTTCATCTGGTACAACCAATGATAGCATTCTTTTTGGGATGTATCTCATTGCTCCATCTGCTTCAGTTAGGTTAGTTTCGTTGATTTCTAGTTTTATTTCATTCAGTATCGCTTTTTGTTTACCTCGTCCCATTACTCTTACTGCATTCATTGCAGGAAATCCAAGAAAATCTAAACCTTCTTTAGTCTTTGTTACCATTTTTGGTCTTATTATGGCCATTACTTCTTTCATTTTAACCCCTTCAAATAGCGTATTAAAGACCGCTATTTCTAGTTCTAACAGTATATGCGTCGTCTACTGGGCTTATAAAAATCTTACCATCACCGAAGTTTCCGGTGAATGATGATTCTGTGATTATTTCAACTATTTTTTTGGTTTGTTCATCTTCTGCAACAACTATCAACATGGTTTTCGGTATTTCATCGTAGTAAATGTTTTCAAGCTGAATACCCTTTTGTTTACCTCTTCCTATAACATCCATCTTGGTGAGGGCTGCGAATCCTGCTTCATCCAGGCTGTCAACCACATTTTCTACTTTTTCCGGCCTTACAATTGCTCTTACCATTTTCATAGACCACACATCCCTAATCTGTTAAACCGTATTTCAATACCATTTCTTCTAGTTCTTCCATTGTCATAGGCTTAGGTATTACAAAGTTTTTGTTGTTGATAATTTTACTTGCAAGTTCATTGTACTCGTTTGCTTGATTGCATTTATCATCAAATTCAATTACAGATTTCTTGTTGAACTCGGCTTTCTGGACAATGTTGTCCCTAGGAACGAAGTGCAACATCTGAGTACCTAATTTGTCACAAAATTCTTTCAAAAGTTCAGCTTCTCCATCAACATTCCTGCTGTTACAGATTATACCTCCTAATCTTACACCACTCTGTTCAGCGTATTTAACCATACCTTTACAGAGGTTATTAGCAGCGTAAAGAGCCATCATCTCACCTGATGCTACTACATAAATTTCATCTGCTTTACCTTCCCTTATGGGCATTGCAAAACCACCACAGACAACATCACCAAGTACATCAAAGAAGACGAAATCTAAATCCTCTTCATAGACCCCTTGCATTTCCATTAATGTGATTGCTGTAATGACACCTCGACCAGCACATCCAACTCCGGGTTCTGGTCCTCCAGATTCCACACATTTTATTCCTTCAAATCCTACTTCCATTACGTTTTCCGTTGTACATGCTTCTTCGCCCTCTTCTCTGAGAGTGTCCATCATGGTTGTTTGCATTTTTCCCCTAAGGATCAACCTTGTACTATCTGCTTTAGGATCACATCCATGGATCATTACTTTTTGATCATGAAAATAAGCCATTGCGGCTGCTGTATTCTGCTGGGTTGTGGATTTTCCTATTCCGCCTTTCCCATAAATCGCGATTTTTCTTACCATTGTAACCTCTTCTTTGATTTTTTTTTATTTCCATATTTTATCAAATATAACGGAAGAAGGCAACCGACTTCCGATAGTAATGCTTAGTTTTTATTATATATAAATATTTCGATCAAACGTACAGTATTTCTAAAAATTATTAAACGTTAACTTATATTCCTAAATTAAATATAATATTAATACAGAAAATAGTATAAATAACTGAACATAATTATATAATAATTTAAAATATCAAAAAATATAATCAAAGCAAAAAGCAAGGAAAATATAAAATTGATGTAAAATCAGGAATTAATATTATTCATTAGAAAGGGGATAAATAAAGATTTGTCTCAAAATAAACTTCAATACGTGTTATTTCTATTAATTATCCATTAATTGTTAGAAAAGTATTTGTATATCATTTATCTAAGGTTTAAAAATCAGATTATGGATTCATATGGTAAAAACATTTCAAAGATTAAGTTAAATCATCAAAAGTATAATTTTGATTAAATATAATCTAATTAAATATTAATTTACAATTAGAGTAAATTTTATAGTAATAATCAAATAAATATATATCTAAAGAAATGTGTTACTGGAAAGATTTAAATGACGATTTATGTAGGTATTGATAATACAAGCAACAATGAATCTGTTGGTACGGCAAAATTCGCTCGTATAGTTGCAAAAGAAAATTTCAGATAAATATCCTGTTTACGCTGTTCAAGACATCAGTTTTATGTGCATCCAAAAATAAAATATTCTACATACAACTTTGGTGCAGTAATCCATTTAGATTGCAATGATGAAAAATTTGTAGACGATATTTTACTAACAATCAAAAGAATAATGGAAAATGAGTTTAACATGGAAAGCAATACCGATCTTGCAGTGGCACATGAAAACCAGATATCCTCTGCAATCATTAATTATGGTCAAGATGCTAAAAAAAGTATTCTAACACCCAAAAGAGCAGTAGATCTTGCAATAAATTCCAATATAAAATTAGAAGGGTTTGGAAAAACCAAAAATGGAGTTATTGGAGCAATTGCAAGTATAGGTCTTGCAGCAACGAAGAACGATGGTAAATTTTTACAAAAGGCAATATAAGAACTATTAAAGAACCACAGCCTGTTGAAAATTTCATAAAAGCGGGTGTAGAAAAAATTTTTACACTAGATAGACTTAGGATAACGAATGGTATAATATTTAATGACAATAATAAACCTGTGAAACCATCCTCCATAAATGGAGAAGTCATATTATTTGTTGTTGAAGAAAATGGTAGATATAAAGCTGTTAATAAAGATTAACTATTGATTATTTTCTTATTTTATTGATCTAGTATAATTATGCCTGAGATCTAAATCAAATAGTATGCTCACTATTTTTCAGTATCTTCTCAAATTTCAATATACCCCAAATTTCAAAGAATTATAATAAAAAAAAGTTGTAAACGTTTGATTGTTTGAATATCTAAAAGCTTAAATGTTTAATCATCTACTTTCCATTTATTTTCATGTTGGACAATTTGATCTTCGCATTTACACTTTAATTCTGTACCATTTATTATACAGATAAAAGTTCCTTTTTTCATCTGCATGTTTTCACAATATTTCATAAGCATATAAATTCAACACTCCTTATATTTAGTAAGAGCTCTACATAATTAAAATTTTCCACATATTCAATTCATAAATTCATGACCTTGAATCAGTAAAATCGAACTAGTTAGTATGTCACACTTAAACAAACCTCATAGAAAAAAATTCATTCATAAATAATTCTCAGAACTTAACAGATATAAAAAAAATAAAAAATTAGTTAAAATTATTGTTTAAATTGAATTTATTGTCAAAAAACCATATTAAGATTAAAAATATTAATATTTAATTAAAAAAATTTTTAGTGCCTCTAAAAATTCAATAAAATTAATTATTAACGAATTTTAAGATATACCTCAATCAAAATTTTCAGTAAATATTTCAGAACATCTAATAAGGAGAATGATATATTATGGTTAATTATGCCACTTCCGAAGGATTTACATACAACATGATAATGTTAAAATCTTTTTATTTATGTGATGATTGTCTCAATATTGAAATTTGGGAAGAGCTATCATGTTCTGAAAAACTAAATCGTATGAAAGATTATAAAAAGAATCTTATAAAATTTGAATTTGTTGATGATTATGAAATAAAACAGAAAGATAATATGATTGATAATTTATCTGCGATGATTTCCAAGCTTGAAACTTTGAAGAAAATGGTTTAAATTCTTATTTCAGTGATAGGTTAATGATCATAGGAGAGGTTTCATAAAAATATTTAAGTAATAAATAATTTAGGGTCTTAGATTTTTTATGTTTCGGATAGCTTTTGTAGGTCTGTTTTGGTGGTGTAACCCGTTGTTGTGATGAGTCCTGCTAAAAATACAATTAGTATAGTGGTTCTTTTTGCTGATTCTGG